>Ga0114932_10000914_pt1 | contig 34807 bp, 30 predicted proteins | sample 2SBtaG_2_FD_87286 | JGI IMG/M metagenome (GOLD analysis project Ga0114932, IMG submission 87286) | Deep subsurface microbial communities from Kolumbo volcano to uncover new lineages of life (NeLLi) - 2SBTROV12_ACTIVE470 metaG | ecosystem: Environmental > Aquatic > Marine > Volcanic ...
TGGAACCCATATATCAGGACATTTTTGCAAAATTAAAAACCCGTAAAAAATTCGTTATCCGCTCTTTAGAAAAGAATCTACTGACAGTGGAACAAGATGAAGAAATCTGCGGACAAAAAGAGCCTAAGGTTTTTGAATTCAAAAGCCCCAAAGAGTTGGAAGAATTTGTCCATAGCGAGAATACTATTGAGGCTGATATCGTCAGGCAGCTTGAAGGGAATAAAATGCCTTATCGTTAAAGCAAATTATTTACTGCCTTACTTCGTAGACCACTTCCCTTCATCCGATTGAATTTTTTCTCCGGCAAGGGCATTATCACGGTTTAAACTGGCCGATATTTTCTGGACTTTGGGAAGGTCCTTCTCTGAAAAGTTTTCATTGGTGGCTACAATTCGCTGGAGGATCGTCAGCCGATCCTCGTTTTCTTCTTTCAAAATTGCCACCACAAACTCTTTGCGCTTGGGATCTTTGAGGGTTCGCTCATTGTCAAAATATTTCAGTAATCCGTCGTTGCCCTCTCCAGCGCATAAAGTCCTTTTAAATTCCTGAATATCATCATGGTTAAATTCCTGGCGTTGCATGGCTCTGAGGGCCTTTCTCTTTCCTTTAGGAACCTCAATAACCGGTTTTAGTTTTCCTTCTTCGTCAACGGATCGGACTGAAGCCAGCAACAACACTTCATTCCCCAATTCTTCATAGCTTCCCAGTATCTGATTTTCCAGAGCCGTTTTTTGATCCACAATAGTTACATTAACGTCCACCAATTTTTCGGCGCAACCTGTCACGCAAAAGGAAAAAATAAAAATGCCTAGAGTTTTTATCCAAAAAAATTTCATTCTCAATTGGCTACTCGAATCTTTTTAAAACTATTGCTGAATTTTTTGACCCAAACGAAATGCAATTGCTAATAGCAACATCGATTCTTTTTTCCCGGCCGACATTGGAAACATAATCCATATCGCATTCCGGATCTGGATTCTCCATATTTATCGTTGGAGTCATGAATCCATTTTTTAGCGAAAGCGCAGAAACTGTCACGCCAAGAGCTCCTGACGCTCCTTGCGGATGACCGACCATCGATTTAGTTGAACTGGAAGGAATATTCAATGCCTCTCCGTTAAAAGTATTTTTAACGGCAAGGGTTTCTACTTTATCGTTGATCAACGTGGAGGTACCATGGAAATTAATATAATCAACCTCGTCCTCGTTAATTTGAGCATCTTTCATTGCAAGTCTTAAGGCTCGTGCCGATTGTTTTCCATCTGGCATGATAGCTACTCGGTGGTAGGCATCACAGGTAGTTCCGTACCCGACCAACTCAGCAACAATATCCGCACCTCTTTTTTTAGCGTGTTCTAATTCTTCAAGAATCATCATCCAGCAACCTTCTGCCAGGACAAATCCTTCGCGGTCCCGGTTGAACGGACGCGATCCACGGGAAGGATCGTCGTTATAGTTCATTGGATTGACTTTCATTCTCTCAAAACCTTGCATCATTGCGGGAGTAACACAAGACTCCACTCCCCCACTCACAAACCAGTCCTCCTGACCGTAACGAATGGTATTGAATGCATAACCCAACGCATCGGTGGAACTTGTGCATCCATTGGAAATTACATGGCTTCGCCCTTGAAAACCAAAACGCATGGAAATTTCACTGGAAAGCATTCCCACCAGGGAATTGGAAATCGCATAGGGGCTGATTTTGTTTTTTTGTTTTGAAAAATATATTTCAAATTGTTTTTCAGAAAAGTCGAACCCAGAACCTCCACTCCCAACCAGCACACCAAGAGATTCGAAATCCTCTTCAGAGAAGGAACTTAGATCGATGCCTGCGTTGGCAAGAGCTTCCTGTGTCGCTGCAACGGCAAGCGGCACCGTGCGTGGCATTTTTTTTAAATCTGCAGAAGAATAATAAAGGGAAGGATCGAAGTTGGTAACTTCACCCGCAATTTGACAAGCCAAATCTACAGGATCAAAACTTGTAATGCGGTCAATGCCGCTTATTCCTTTGCAAGTATTTTCCCAGAACTCTTTTTGCCCTATCCCGTTTGGGCTAACCGCACCTAAACCGGTTACCACGACTCTACGAAGCATATATTTGAATCAGCTTTCTGATTGAACTTGAGTTAATAAGTTATGTTAACATAGCAGAGTCAGACCGAACAAGGCTACCCTCTAACGAGGGGAAGTAATCCTAAAAACCTACATCCAGAAGCTAAACCGCGCTTGTCAGCCTAATTTAGGTTCTGACCATTTGCCGGCCCTCCGTCACTTGCTTTCACTTAAACACAAAACAGGCCAGATGATCGTTTCGGGATTTGAGGGAACCCGCCTCAATAGCCGGACAGAAAGGCTGATTGCCGACCAGGGCATTGGCGGATTGATTTTGTTTGAACGCAATTTCGAAAATCCAAGCCAACTTAAAAAGCTGATAGAAGACTTGCAGTCCCTTACTGTGCAAAATTCACCTCCTTTATTCATATCTGTAGATCAAGAGGGAGGACGGGTTGCCCGATTAAAAGAACCTTTCACCCAATTTCCACCCATGTGTTGTCTGGGGCAGGCAAACTCCGATGATTTAGCCTATCGTTTCGGCCTTGCAATGGGAAAAGAAATGAAAGCCGTCGGAATTAATATGGACTACGCTCCTGTCCTGGATGTTCATTCAAATCCCGAAAACCCTGTCATTGGGAAACGAGCAATTAGTTCCGACCCAGATGTCGTGGCGCGACTGGGTTGTAAAATTATTCAAGGATTCAAAGATTCAGGAACTTTTGCTGTCGGCAAACATTTTCCAGGTCATGGGGACACTTCGCAAGATTCACACTTAACGCTACCCCGGGTAGAACGAGCCAAGGAATCCTTAGAACAAATAGAGCTGATCCCCTTTTCTAAAGCTTTCCAGGAAGGGCTAGACGTAATAATGACTGCGCATGTGGTTTACCCTGCATGGGATAAAGAATATGCGGCTACATTTTCCCAGATCATCTTGAGTGATTTACTACGAAAAAAAATGGGTTTTGAAGGATTAGTCATGTCGGATGATTTGGAAATGCAAGCCGTCACCCAAACACCCGAAGAAATTCCTGCCTTGGCAATAAACGCGGGAGTAGATTTGTTTCTTATCTGTCACGACCTCTCTAAGACTACCCAGCTTCAAGACGCTTTGATTTCCAGGATTGAAACAGGAGAAATTTCCCATGAAACTGTGGATCGTTCGTTCAATAGAATTATAAAAACCAAACAAAAACTTACCGGCTTGACGGAAGACGAAATGAATCTTGAACAGATCCTGGAAGAAAACCAGAAACTCGCCGAAGAAATGCGTTCTTACCTCAATGAATAATTGCTTGAATGGATAAAACTCCCGAAATAATATCGCCAAACTCATCATCTCTTGCAAAAAACTGGGGTTTAACTCTCATTATCTACGCAGGTCTGGTTGCCTATTTCCTTTCCTTTTCCCGATATGGACTAAACATTTGGGACGAAGGGGGGTATGCCAATGGGACCCTAAGAACCCTCAACGGGGAGAGAGCACTTATTGACTTCAATCCCAATGGCTACCTCCCCGGTCGTTATTGGTATGGCTTATTGTTTTTCAAGCTATTCGGGGTCGAAATCCAAAGCCTGCGAATTGCGGTTGCGGTTCTAACACCAGCCATGATTTTAATGGTTTACTCGATAAGCCGAAAAATAATGCCTGCCGGGTTTTCATTTTTAGCGGCCCTGTGCATGCTTTCGGCGCCTTCCATGTATTACAATCGCTTTTATCCCTTTTTTGTCATTCTTACCCTCTACTTCCTTACAAAAACCATCGAAAAAAGAAATCTATCCACTCTAATTGGGTTGGTTTTGGCAATTTTCCTGAGTTCTTTTTTCAAATTTGAGATCACCCTGTTTTCAATACTGATCAGTCTGGTCGTTCTAGGAATATTATTTTTCGATAAGTCGCAGGGTTTCGGGAGTCAACTTTGGAGTGGCACAAGTTTTTCCTCAAAAAAAATAACCTACTTCACGGGAGGTGGAATCGCGCTGGCGGGGGTTCTTCTTTTCTATCTAGGAAAGGATGGATATTTCTTACAGGTTTTTAAAATAGTTATAGATGCTCATGAGGTTTGGGGAAACCCTTTTCCTGAACTGCTTCCCTTTTTCAAACTCTATGATGAGTTGGGATATCATAAAATATTTGAAAGGGTCCTGTTTCATCTTCCCATCTGGGTTTATGCATTAGTGGTAATAATAATTCTGGCGCGGTTCTTTTCCAACAAACGCCAAATTACAATTAACAATTTGCATCTCCTTGCCATAGTTGGTTTTGGTATTTGTGCATTCGGACTGGTAATCTGGAGAGCCGGATTCGATAACCTCTTAAGAACATTACCTCCTTTTTATATTCTATTTTGTTATTTGCTCTTTCAGGTTTGGCAGAAGGTACTTTTATTCCAAAGTTCATCAGAGAGCCCAATCCACGAAAGGATTACCCGAATCCCCTTAAGCCTGTTAATCGTCTTCCTGCCTTTTCTATTTTATTTTGAAATGAATACGCAACATGGGTTTTATGCGGGCAGCATAGGAGCAAAAAGTTGGGTTATTAATAAAAATTTTAAAGCCATGTACCCCGAAACCACTCAGATTAAACTGGAAAGAATAGATGTGCTGACAAGTCCAAATGAAGCCAAGTGGGTCAATGAAGTTGTAAAGCGAATAAATTTATATTCAAATAAAGGGGACTCTATTCTGGCCCTGCCACTCAATCCACTTTTTTATTTTTTGACCGACCGCACGAATCCGACTCCCTACGAATGGGTTTTACCAGGTATGCTGGATGAAGATAAAGAATTGAAAATGGTGGAAACTTTAAAAGTAAAACTCCCTAAAGTTGTCGTGTATGTGGACATTGCAATTGATGGTAAAGAAGAAAGAAGATTAAAAAATTACGCACCCCATATCTATAAGTTTCTTGTAGACAATTACGCCTTCAAAGAAATGATTGGCTTGTTTCAAATTCTCCTACCTAAACAGCTTACGCCGGTACTCGAATAATAATTGTAAGCTCCTCACTAAAGCCCCGTATTTTCCCATTAAAAAAAACTAAAAAAACTTGATAAAAACATTGACGGGCTAATATTTTTCAGGAATCATAATTAAATCAGATGGGGGAATAACTGAATCTCAAACCGTACTAGCTGCCCTGCATCGACGGAAACACCCATATAAGCAAATGTTTTTAATGGGTTTGTTTAGATTTACCTTGCAATAAAAGAGGGAAATAAATATTCAGGGGGAATTAATTTTTCAAATCGATATCTTTTATTTAATAAATAAATATCGGTGAAAAAAGTTTGCAGGAATTCGGTCAAGGCATAGCTAGACATTATTAATTATAATTTGGTATACCATAAAATGCAAGAAATTAAATCAGGTACAGCGAAATTTTTAGGCGTCAGACTCCGACAATGGAGAAAATCCCTCCCCTTAAAATCATATCAACTTGCTAAATTAATTAGGATTTCTCAAGGGTCTTTATCTGACATTGAAAACTGCAAGTCTCTTCCCTCTGCCGATACAATTGCCAAACTGTATCAGCACACCAACCTGAATATCATCTGGTTGCTGACTGGCAAAGGTCCCATAAGAAAAACCCAACACGCCCCAGGAGAGGAACCTGAAGTCAATGAAGAATTGGAAGCTTATGGAGAAGATCCCAATTTAACTGAATTGATTCAAAGATTGATCCGCACCTATTATCGAGGAGATTCAGAAAAGAAAGCGCATTTGATTGGATTTCTGATTGGCGCTGACCCGGGAGAGTGATTTAATTATTATTCGCCCAATACAACGGGGTCCTGCATTTTTAATTTATATAAATTGTAGTAAAGGTTTTTATTATTCATTAAATCTTCGTGTTGACCTGTTTCAACAACCCTGCCTTTATCCAAAACAATTATCTGATCTGCTTTGTGAATGGTGCTAAGACGATGGGCAACAATAAAAGTGGTGCGATTTTCCATCAACTTTTCCACTGCGTCCTGAATTAAAGCCTCGGAACGGTTGTCTAAAGAGGAGGTTGCTTCATCCAGCACCAGGATCTTCGGATCCTTTAAGATCGCCCTCGCAATAGCGATTCTTTGTCTTTCTCCCCCGGATAACTTGGCTCCTTTTTCTCCTACTATGGTTTCGTAACCATTTTCGAGGTCCACGATGAAGTCGTGTGCGTTGGCTTTTTTTGCGGCCTCCTCAAGTTCATTTTCGTTCGCATCTAATTTTCCATATAAAATATTTTCTCTAACTGTTCCACCAAACAACAAGGTCTCTTGAGGAACTAATGCAATCTGACTGAGAAAACTTTTCCGGTCCAAACCTCTAATGTCCTGCTCATCTAAACGGATACTGCCTTGACTGGTATCAAAAAAACGATGCAATAATTTTATGACGGTCGATTTTCCCGCGCCACTGGGCCCCACAAGGGCCACGGTCTGCCCCGGTTGAACATCAAAGCTTACATTGTGCAGGATTTCAGTTTCTTCTCGGTAACCGAATGAAACGTTGTCGAATTGGATGCGTCCGGCTATATTTTCCAAAAATATCGGGTTTTCAGGGTTTTCAATGGCGGGAACGGTATCAAGAATTTCATAAACCCTTCTAATCGCTCCTGACGCCTCTTGAATCTGCGTATAGAGACGGACAAAGGTTCCTATCGGGCCCGCAACGATCAATGCGTAAAGAAAAAATGCAGCAAGCTCTCCCGGTGTAGTTGCTCCCGACATCACTTGATAGCCTCCATACCAGATTAAAACTGCCGAGACCAGAAAAGTCAGCCCCAGAATGAAAGGACCAAAGAAAGAGGAAATCTTCAGTTTGTCTACCGCCCTTTCAAAAGCGGTTTCAATTTCTTTCTTGAACCTCTCGCGTTCATAGGGTTCGCGGGTAAACGATTTAACAATTTTTATTGATGAGGCGACTTCTTCCAATACAACAACTGCTCGAGCAATCTGGTCTTGTAATTTTTCAGCAAAAAGCCTCAATCGTTTTCCAAAAACCCTGGCAAAAATCATTAATGGAGGCAGGATCAGTAATATGAGCCCGGTTAGTTTCCAGTTCAAATATAAAATAATTGCCATGGCACCAATGAGCGTGATGCTTTGCCGTAATAAAGCAACTGGAATGGTAACCAAGGCATTTTGGATTACAGATATGTCATTATTCATTCGCGAGAGAATTTCCCCTACCCGGCGATCCTGAAAAAATCGCAGAGATAATGATTGGATGTGGGAAAAGAATTCAATGCGAAAATCAGTCGTCATTCTATGTCCGACAAACCCAAAAATATAATTATGGGTTACTGAAAAGACCGCTTGCAGGAATATGATGAAAATTAAATCCCACGCAAGGCCATCAAGAATCTGACTATCTTTTAGGATTACCACGGCATTGATCATATTTCGAACGATCAATGGCAGAACCAGATTGACCAAAGAAGTCAAAGTTAAACAAATAAACGCAAACACCAGACTTTTAGTATAAGGCCTGGCATATTTCAAAATTTTTCGAAATTCTCTCATCTATATTTATTTTTTCCCCGAACCCGTTCAGCCATTTAAAATATGGCAAAAACCCCTTAAATTACAATAAATTCAATATTTTTGAGGAGATATCATAACTCCTTGACAGGCTCAATTCAAACCTTATCGCAGGGTTTTTCCCGTCGCCACAGCCCCATCCTATTTAATTTTTTAAAAAAAATAAAAAGAACTAAAGTTTCCCCTAAAGTCACCGTTAAGAAGAATGCGAGGAATGGCTAAAAAATGAATGAGGCCAGGAACTCTTTTAAATTAATGATTTAAAATCAACAAATTAGAGGTAAAAAAATGGATACCCAGGCGGTCAATAATGTGGGAAATCCGACAGCACCAAAACCGAAAACCACTGCATCCAGTCCGCGTTCCGCTGCTGCTTCTTCACCTGCTCCTACAGGGGACACCGTCAGCTTGTCAAAAGAAGGGCAGGATTTAGCGCAACTGGACAAGGCAGCATCTGCAGGCAGTGAGCAAAGAAAGTTTTCGGTTACAGAAAACAACGATGTGGTACTTAAGGTCATTGACCCACAAACGCAAGAAGTCGTCAAGTCTGTTCCTTCAGAGGAACAACTTGAATTAAGAGACGCAATACGAAACGAGCTAGACAATATTTAGGATTTTTTTTAATAAAATTTTTTGAAAATATAAAAAGGGGCACAAAACCATGGACGTTTCCAGCATAGGGAGTTTATCTACCGCACCAAGAGCTACTGCAGAAACCAGTTCTGAAACGACAGACACAACACAAACTTCATCAAATGAAACACAAGGGCAGGTATCTCAGGAAGCCCAGACCAGTACCGTTCCTCCTGCGCAAGCACCTAGTGATTTAGGCGGGGAAGAGGGAAGCGTTGTGACCCAGGACAATTCCGGTTCAGCAAACGCTCAAGGTTCTGCTACAGAATCCGATTCAGGCGGTCAAGTAGACGTCTTGGCTTAACCAGCCTACGGCTGGAAGAGATGGATCAATTTAATTCAAACCGTTGCTCTTTATAAGGGCAACGGTTTTTTTATTTCTGCAGTGGCTAGCCAACAGCTCGCATAAACCGTTCGGTGATTTCTTCAGGGGTATGGGTCACCCGGCCTGTAGACGGGTCAAAACAAGGGGCCACCTTGATAAGTAGAAAATTTGGCCCGGGCGATTCTTTCAGTTTTACAAAAGCTGCTTTTATTTCTTCCTTCTTTTCTATTTTCAAAGCATTCTTATAACCTGAACTTCTTGCAATTTCCTCTAACTTCACTTTGCCCGAGAGAGATCTTTGGCTTCCCGTTGACTCATAAACTTCATTATCAATAACAACATGAATCAGGTTTTCAGGTGCTTCCGCGGCAATCATGGCCAACGTACCTAATGCCATAAGTACATTTCCATCGCCATCAATGATGATTACTTTTTTTTCTGGCTTGCACATAGCAACCCCCAAGCCAATGGATGAGGCCAAACCCATCGAACCTATCATATAAAAATTGGCTTCACGGTCTTTAAGGGCAAACGATTCACGGCAAATAAATCCGTTTGCATGGATCACTGGCTCATCATCTTTTATAAGTGGAAGTAACTCCTGAAATGCTTCAGTGCCTTTCATCAAACAACCCTTTCTCAACGATCAATGTGTAGGGTAATTTCTCTTCGCAAATTTTCTTTTTCGCCTTTTTGAGAACTTCATCACAATTGGCTTCACTGAGTAATGAATATTCCATCCCCGCCGTTTGCAGAAGTTGTTTATCAATGTCACCCATAATGATATGTTCGGGCGCATCTTTGCCATCTTTACCGCGCCAACTCATAATCACCAGCATGGGAATATTATAAATTAAATTGAGCGAGGTGAAGGCATTGAGACTGTACCCCAACCCGGAATTCTGCATGAGTAGGACTGGCATCGCTCCCGAAAGGTAGGCACCTGTGCACAATCCCACGGCGGCATCTTCACGAACTGCGGGAATATAGCGGGCTTCTTTCTGGTCTTCCAGTTCATAAATCAAACCAGACAACAGAGAGCAAGGCACGCCTGTGAAAAATTTATAATCTTCCTGGATCAGACGCCCTATAAATGACTGAGATGTTAGTGAAGACACATTCAAACCCTTACCAGTTTTGGATGTTTCGCTCGCCACCATACTCGCCCTGAAGCTTGTGAATGAGCTTGATATATTCTTTGATTGATTCTTCACCGCTGAATTCCACGCCAATATCTTTGGCAGCCTGATTAGACATTGGAACCCCCTCGTCACCCATAACCCCTTCACACTCACCGAATGAATCAATGGTATCGGCGATCATCTTCCCTAACGAAAGATTATGAATATGCCCATCCACCAGGTGATAAATTTTCCCCGCTGCCTCAGCATTGCCCAACACACATTGAATGCCTTGAACCACAGCATCAACCGAAACATATTTGGTGCTTCCTTTCAAATCAACATTGTAATTCGTGGCCAGATAGTCAATCGTCTGAAACCATTCCGATTTATCAAGTTGTGGACGCACGCCATAAACGGTCACTGGGCGCAAAATAGTGATATCGAACGCTCGGCTTTTCTGGAATTGGAAACAAAATCCTTCAATCGAGTTTTTGATTGATCCATATAAACTACCCGGTCGTACGGGATGACTCTCATCCATAGGGTTTTCTTTATTCACCGTAGAAAGTACTTCTCCAAAAACAGTGCATGAGCTCATAAAGATAACTTGTTTTACTTTGGCTTTTCGCGCTTCTTCGAGCAAATCAAAAGTACCGTCGATATTGACCTTTACCAACTCTTCCACCGTTTGAACAGGTCCGGGGAAATGGGCAAGATGCACCAGGACTTCAGCATCCTGAACCAGTTTGGCGAGTGACTCCTTGTCTTCGAGACCCCCTATGATGTAATCAATATCTTCAAAAGTTTTCAAGTGCTCAACAACACTGCCTTCACGAATTAAAGCTTTGATGTTGTAAGTAGAACTTTCAGCATTATCTTCCAAAAGTTTTTTTATAAAATGGGACCCCACCATTCCAGTAATTCCGGTGAGCGCAATATTCATGTGTTCCTCCAAATCCTTATGGATTTATTTATTATTTAAGGTTGCCATGCAGAATTTTTTATTATGATTATCCAGAAAAATGATGTCAACCTTTTTCACGGATTTTTGTTCAGGTATATTTTCTGAGAGGGAAATCTAGAGACGCCTTAAAAATTGATCAATGGTCTCCCTTTAATACAGCCTGCGCTGCAGCAAGGAGGGCCGTAGGCACTCGGTAGGGAGAGCAACTCACGTAGTCCAATCCCAATTGGTTGAAAAATCCAATGGATGCAGGGTCACCCCCATGCTCTCCACACACTCCCATAGGAATGCCAGGCTTGACCTTTCTTCCTTTTTCAACGGCTATCTGGATAAGTTGCCCTAGACCCTCTTGGTCTAAGCTTACAAACGGATCGTGCTTCAGCAATCCCTGATCGACATATTGCCTGAGAAAACTTGCAGAATCATCTCGGCTTAACCCAAACGCGGTTTGCGTGAGATCGTTCGTACCAAATGAAAAGAAGTCTGCTTCAGCAGCAATTTCATTTGCTGTAAGGGCGGCGCGAGGAAGCTCTATCATGGTGCCAATTTCAAATTCCAAATCGACCTCTTCTTTCTTTACAACTTCCGAAGCCACCTCCAATATGAACTTACGAACAATTTTGAACTCATTAACATGCCCTACCAGAGGAACCATGATCTCAGGGTGAACTTTGATTCCTTTTTTTACCAGCTCACACGCTGCCTCTAAAATTGCACGAACCTGCATTTTATAAATGTCAGGAAAGGTGATACCAAGTCGACATCCTCGATGACCCAGCATGGGATTTACTTCAATCATACTCTCGATCTTTTTGCTCAAGGCGCTACTCGGCATTTTCATTTCCCGAGCTAAACTTTTAATCTCTTGAGTGGAATGAGGTAAAAATTCATGAAGAGGTGGATCGAGCAAACGAACCGTTACCGGAAGACCTTCCATCGCCTTAAAAATCCCTAAGAAATCTTTGCGTTGGATGGGAAGTAGCTTTTTTAAAGCTTCGTTCCTAATCTTATCATTATCAGCAAGGATCATTTTGCGAACCAGAAAGATGTGGTCTTTATCGAAAAACATATGCTCGGTTCTACAAAGTCCTATCCCTTGCGCTCCGAACTCTCTTGCCATCAAAGCATCACTGGGAGTGTCTGCATTTGCTCGAATTTGCAACGAACGAGCTTCTCCCGCCCAGGTCACCATACGGGTAAAAGAACCCGTTAATTTTGATTGAATCAAAGGAACAATGCCTTCAATTACCTCCCCGGTAGTGCCGTCCAGTGTGAGAGGAGCCATTTCTTTAAGCTTGACACCTCCCAACGAACAGGTTTTTCTCCTGCTATTTACAATCAACCCTTCGACCCCTGACACACAGGGTTTTCCCATAGCCCTGGCAACCACCGCAGCGTGAGAAGTCATTCCCCCTTTTGCAGTGATAATGCCTTGGGCCACACTCATACCTCTAATATCTTCGGGAGAAGTTTCCATTCTTACTAGAATAGCTTTTTCCTTTTTTTCTGCCATTTCTTCTGCAGCTGCCGAGGTAAAAACAATTTTTCCGGTCGCCGCACCCGGTGATGCCCCCAATCCTTTACCCAGGCGTTTGACTTTTACTTTAGGATCTATCATGGGATGAAAAATTTGACCGAGTTGATCAGCAGGTACCCTCATCAACGCTTCATTCTTGTTTATCATACCTTCATCCACCATATCGACGGCTACCTTGATAGCCGATTCCGCAGTCCGTTTTCCAGATCGAGTCTGTAGTAAATACAACTTCCCCTTTTCAATCGTGAACTCCATGTCCTGCATATCTCTATAATGCTTTTCCAGCTTTCGATAGACATTGACCAGTGCTTGATAAATATCTGGCATATCTATTTCAAGCTGGTCAATCGACTGCGGGGTACGAATTCCCGCAACCACATCTTCACCTTGCGCATTGATCATATATTCGCCGAAGAATTTCCTTTCTCCAGTAGCCGGGTTCCGGGTAAACGCTACGCCTGTGGCGGAGGTATTGCCCATATTCCCAAAAACCATCGACTGCACCGTAACAGCCGTCCCCCAATCGTTCGAAAAGCCATTCATCTTTCTATAAATAACAGCGCGCTCCGTATTCCAGGAGTTGAATACTCCTTCAACAGCCATTCGCAGCTGTTTCATGGGATCGTCAGGAAAATTTTCCTTTGTTTCACGTACAACAAGGGCTTTAAACTTTTTGATAATAGATTTTAAATCTTGAATCGAAAATTCCGTGTCGACTTTGATTCCACGTTTTCGTTTTTCTTTTTCCAGAATGTCTTCGAATCGGGAACCGTCAATATTTAGTACTACATTACTAAACATAGCTATGAATCGGCGATAGGTGTCGAGGGCAAACCATTCGTTTTGTGTTTTTTGTTCAAGACCGCGCATGGAGTCTTCGTTCAGGCCCAGGTTCAGAACCGTATCCATCATTCCGGGCATTGAAACCCGTGCCCCTGAACGAACTGAAACGAGAAGGGGATTGCCAGAACCACCAAATTTTTTTCCAACGGATTTTTCGAGGGATTTTAACTGTAATAAAACCTCATCCCATAATTTTGGCGGTAATTTATTTTTATTTTTAAAATAATAAACACAAGCTTCAGTGGAGATAGTAAAGCCCGGCGGCACATCTATGCCCAACGATGCCATCTCAGCAAGGTTGGCACCCTTACCTCCCAGGAGATTTCTCATATTGGCCTTGCCATCGGTTTTCTTGCCGGCAAAAGCATATACAAATTTATTGGTCATAAAAATTTAAGCGGTTAACGCTTTTAAAAATAGGGATAAATAATTGGAAGGACAATTTTTAAAAACATCTCCAAATTTTAAACTTTTTTCAAAACAATTTTTGAAAAATCTGCAAGGCCTGAAAACAGGCCGGATATATCGCGAAGCAGGCAAAGTCTATTACCACGCAGGGAAGGGTCTTCCACCATCACCATAACGTTATCAAAGAAATCATCCACCGAAGGTTTTATCTCACCCATTTTCTCCAGAGCCCTGGAAAACTCTTTATTCTTAATATTATCCAAAACCGGATTACGAACTTTTAAGAATGCTTCATACAATTGTTTTTCTGCAGGTTCATTCAACAAACCGGGGTCAATTTCTCCATCCACTTTTTTATCTAAAATACTGGCAACCCGTCTGAAAGCGATGGCAAGAGGCTCAAAATAAGGCTGCTTTTTCAAATCGGAGAAAGCCGCCACTTTTTCCTTCACATCGACAATAGAATCCATCCCGGTTGATAGAACACAATCAATCGCATCGTAGGGGAATCCCTCTCCACTCAACAGTGTTTTATATCTCTGAGAAAATAAATCTTTTACATGCTTTGTTATTTCATTTTTTTCCAGCTTGGCCTTGCTTGCAATTAAATCGAGGCTGGTCTCCACGATATTTTGAAACGAAATCTGCCACCCTCGGTCCAGCACGATTTGTATAATTCCCAGAGCATGCCTCCTTAAACCATACGGATCTTCTGATCCAGATGGGATTAGGCCCACACTTATACAACCGATAATGGTATCGAGCTTGTCAGAAACCGCAACAATAGCCCCTAAATCACCAGAAGGTAAATCATCCCCCGCGAAGGTCGGGCGATAATGTTCCTTTATTGCCAGTGCCACTTCGGATTCCTCTCCAGAGTGAACTGCATAGTACCCTCCCATAATGCCCTGCAACTCTGGAAACTCGAAAACCATTTGGCTGACCAGATCAGCCTTACACAATGTCGCTGCTCTTCTAACCTGCATTTCTTTTTGAGGACAAACCTGACCTGCCAAAATTCCAGCCAAATCGGTGACACGACCCACTTTTTCGTAAATGGTCCCCAGTTTTTTCTGAAATACCACTCCTTTTAAGGGCTCGACATAATCTTCCAGGTTTTTCTTTCGGTCTTCATCGTAAAAAAAGCGGGCATCTTCCAGTCGTGCACGCAACACACGTTCATTTCCTTTTTGGATTTCATTCCCTTCAGTCGCAGGCATATTGCTGACGGTAATAAAACACGGGAGCAGCTTCTCCTCCTTATCCCAGACGGGAAAATATTTCTGATGGTATTTCATCGTTATGACCAGCAGTTCTTTGGGTAACTCCAAAAACCCAGCATCAAAATCTCCCTTTATAGCCACCGGGTATTCCACCAGAAAATTCACCAGGTTTAGCAAATCTTCATCTTCTTGAATATGTCCTCCCGCTTGCTCGGCTAATTGCTGAACTTGTTCAAGAATGGATTTTTTTCTTACTTCAGGATCAACAATTAATGAATGTTGTTCGCATTCATTTAAATAAGACTCAAGGCTTTCAATATTGAAATTTTCGGGATTTAAAAATCGATGGCCTCTTGACACCACACCATTTACAATGCCATCGAATTCAAACTCCAGGGCCTTCCCATCAAATAGGGCTGCGACCCAATGCAAAGGCCTGGCAAAGGGTCGAGCTTTATTTTCCCAGCGCATTTTTTTCTGAAAAGGAATTTCATTAATCAACTGCGGTAAGAATTCATTTAGTAAGGATGAAGTGGAGCGACCTTTATTCTCAACCCTGGCGCAAACCACTTCTCCTTTAGGAGTTTGCTTGCGGGTCAAATCTGCCACATCGACACCCTTACCGCGAGCAAAACCTATTGCAGCTTTTGTGGGTTGGCCTTGATCATCATAGGCCCTCGAAACACCTGGCCCGAGAAACTCGTCCACAGAATCTTCCTGCATTTCCATCACCCCTTTGATCGAAACAATCAAGCGTCTGGGGGTGCCCATCGTTTTGGGGGCTTCGGCGTCAATCCGGTTCTTGGAAAAAAAAGAGGACAACTCTCCCTTCATAAAACTTAAGGCAGGTTCAACATATCCGGAAGGAATCTCTTCAGATCCAATTTCTATAAAAAATTCAGCCATATGGATAAAATATTGAGATTATCAGAATTTCCTGAAAACAAATGAGATAAAGGCAAAAATGAGTATTATCGAGCAAAAAACTTTAAAGTCAACCTTCAGAATTGTGCCACGAAACTCATTTTACGTTTATTATATTATGATATATTCTTTAGCTTATGCGATGTGAATCTATCCCGTATTTCATTTGATCGAATCCTGATGCGGATCCATAAATGACCACAACTATTTTAGTCATTGCAGTTATTGCCATTGTTGCCGGTGTGGTTTCTAAAATGGCTAAAAAAGACTCTCCCAAGAAATCCAGATCGTCTGCATCAGCAATCATGGAAGTTGATTCTGGACGACCCAAATTACGGGATCCCAATCAAGCAAAAAAAGCGAAGGCCGTGGTGGAAAAGGCCATAAAAATGTCCCCTGAAATGGGAGTAGGTGATGTCAAGCTCTACCTTCCACCCCCCGAACCGGAACTTTTCATTGGTCGCAAAGAAATTTTTAAAGACGTTGTAGCACGAACCGGTAAGCCCCCGGTGATGATTAGTTTCAGTGGTCCTCAAGGAGTAGGCAAAACCACACTTGCCGTTATGATGATAAAAAGATTCTCGTCGCAGTTTTCAGGGGACCAGGTTTTTATGGATATGAGAGGCAGTGACCCGAAAGCTCCCTCTCCAGTCGAGATCATGAGCCGGATCATCACTCGGTTTAAGCCCAATCAACCTTTGCCAGCAGATCCCAAAGCTCTGACGAAACTGTATCGGACCGTAACAAAACGGCAAAAAGGGGTCCTCATTCTAGACAATGCCGCCGGCCCCAAACAAATAAAACCCCTTATTCCACCTCCTTCCTGGCTTTTAATAACCACATCCGTAAAATCGGTAAATTTACCCGGTTTTGTTTCTATTAAACTGGATACGCTGGAATATCTGGATTCACACAATATGCTGACTCGGCTCTGCCCCAAGCTCAGCCACGCGATTAAAGAAATTTCCAAGATTTGTAAAGATGTGCCTATCGCTTTGGAATTGATCGGGAAATTGTTTGCAATCAATTCAACCATGGACCCAGATTATTTTGCCAATAAATTTCGCGATGTGAAAAAAGGTCTCGGGCATGGCGAAAATGAAACCGTGGCTACAGGCATCGAATCTTCTTTGAAATACAGCTACACCTTACTCCCTGACAAAGCCGCATCCGTCCTAAGGAAATTAACTGTTTTTCCAGGATCTTTCAGTGCCAAGGCAGAATCTTTTGTTTGCGAAGATGTCGACAATTTATCGTTGATTGGCCTGGTTCAATATGGTCTGGTTTACGTTAATGAAAATACGGAACGTTTTTATCTGCATGATCTGGTACGAAAATTTGTTAAACCCCTTGTCTCTGGAGGGGAACAAAGCATTGCTGAACGCCGTCTGGCCACGGAGTTCATGAATGCACTTGAGACAGCTGCAAAATTAATTAAAAAAGGTGGGAAACCTGAAATAAAAGGCTATATGTATTTTGATCAAGAATTAGATAATATTAAAATCGGCCAGGAATGGAGCCAAAAAAATTGTTCCAAAGATAAAGATGCTGCAAAAATTTGTAGTGCCTACACTGAAAATGGCGCCGATATCATTGTAAAAAGATTGCAACCCGCTGAAACCATCCGCTGGTTTGAAGCTGCATTATCTGCAGCCCAACAACTTGGAGACAAAGAAGCTGAACGCATGCATCTCTTGAACCTGGGGCCGGAATATAACAGAATGAGCCAACCACAAAGAGCCATGGAGTTTATGGAACGGGCGCTCAGCCTGTGCCAAAAAGAGGGTGACCATCAGGGGGAAAAAATTGCCATCAGACATTTGGGTGTTGCCTGCATGGCCTTAAAAAATTATAAACGCGCCATAGAGTATCTGGACCAAGATTTAAAATTAGCCCAGGCGGCAGGAGAAAAAGATCATGAATTTGATATCCTGGAAAAACTTGGGGATGCAGCCAACCACATCGGCGACTTTCAAAAAGCCGTCGAATATGGTGAACAAGCCTTCGAAATGGCTAAACAAAAAAACGATAATGTGAAACAGGTTCACCTGTTAAAAATGTTGGGCGAAATCAGTCAAGGTCTGGAAGAGACAGAAAAAGCTCTCGACTATTTTGAAAATGGCCTCGATCTTACACAAAGAACCAAGGGACGACCTTTTGAATCGGAGATCACTAAAAAGTTAAGCGACCTTGCTGTTAAATCAGGCGATATAACAAAGGCCCTCACCTATCTTGAAAACGGTTTGATTTCAGCAAAGAAAAATAAAGACGTCCGGGGAGAAGGCGAAATTTTAATTCAACTGGGAAACACCCATCATGAAAACAAGGATGCCGATCAAGCGGCTATTTATTATGAAGATGCATTGGCATTATCCAAAAAATCTGGCGACAGAGAATTAGAGGGCGATGCGCTCTGGAAAATAAGTCTCGGCCTGGGAAACCAGGACAGGTTTATCGAAGCCAGTGAAAAAGCCAATGAAGCTTTAAAAATTTATGAACAGATCCAACACTCAGACATAATGACGGTGCGCACACAAATAAGAAAATGGTCCAGCGGTGAAACCCCACCCACCCATGGCGGATAGCGCAAACCCTTCAGGTTAGATTTCTTTTTTTAGTAAGGGAAATTGCATCGCTTCTCTTTGCTGCACATAACCTTCAGCACATAATCGTGCGAGGTTCCGAACTCTCCCTATAAAACCCGTGCGTTCAGTAACACTAATGGCGCCCCTTGCATCCAACAAGTTAAAGGCATGTGAACACTTCAATGTGTAATCATAAGCGGGAAGAACCAATTCTTTTTCCAATAATTCTTTCGCTTCCAGTTCATACATATCAAACCACTGGAACAAACGTTCCTTATTAGAAACCTCAAAATTGTAGCGGGAAAACTGTTTTTCCGTTTCAAGGTGAACATCGCCATAGAAAAGGTTTTCATTCCACTTCAAGTCATAAACGTTTTCCACATTTTGCAGGTACATGGCAATTCGTTCCAACCCGTAAGTCAATTCTGCAGTGACCGGTTTTAAATCCAGGCCGCCCACTTGTTGAAAATATGTAAACTGAGTGATCTCCATTCCATCCAGCCAAACCTCCCAACCCAGTCCCCAGGCTCCCAATGTAGGGGACTCCCAATCATCTTCTACAAACCGGATATCGTGTTTCAGAGGGTCCACTCCTAATACAGTGAGACTGTTTAAATATTGGTCCTGTACATCTTGAGGAGAAGGTTTAAGTATTACCTGGAACTGGTAATAATGTTGAAGCCGATTTGGGTTCTCCCCATACCTGCCATCCGTGGGACGACGAGAAGGTTCCACATAGGCAGCGTTATAAGGCTCAGGACCCAGCACCCTGAAAAAAGTAACGGGATTAAACGTGCCGGCTCCTACCTCAATGTCATAGGGCTGGTGTATGGCACACCTGCGGGATGCCCAATAATTTTGTAGATTTAAAATGATATCTTGAAAATACATAGCCGATAGGGTTTATCAGAGTTCAACAATCAAAGTCAACCCCACGGCGAACCGCCGCGGGTAATAGATCAAGACCCATAAATCCAGACTGCATTGTGAAGCCTTTTACTAGAGATTCGTAAACTTTGTCACTCCTGCAAGGAGCCGCACAGAGCGTGGGATGATTCACCTTAGCATTCATTCCCCTCAGGGGTAGAATAGATCTTTTCCTACAGGACTGATATTAAGGATATTGAAACTTTTATAATTTTAATCTCTATTTATTTCGAATCGTCAAAATCACGCCTAACCGATTCGATATTTTTTCGGTACCCCACACCATCTCCATAGCTTAAAAATTTGGAGTACCGGCCATGAACAAACCGGGTTTTTCGAGCATGCTTGACCGGACACCAGTATTGTTCCGTCCGTGCAGCTATTTCTTGAACGAAACCGATCAAGCCATTGAAGTACCCGCAATACGCACAGTTCATTTTCTCCAGGGCGTTTAAATAACTGAGATAGTGCCGGTCGATGACAATATAATCTCTGCGCTTTACTTTGGGAATTCCATAAATTGGAAAACAAACGGCTTGATAAAAGGAAAGAACCAAGTCCATCAATACAGCAGGCAACAAGCAGGACCAAATTACCGGTGCAGTTAAAATATTTAAAATCGCTGCATCCTTCAAGTAGTAGCGGATACGTTTTATTAGTAGACGGTGCTGGGCTTTTACCTCTTGTTCAAACCTGATCTTTTTCTTGTGAACCGTGTAAAAAAACTCCTCTTCTCCTTTTTGAAGTTCCGCAATTAACTGATGCTCCAGTTTACGAATACCTTTTAGAATTTCTGTCAACTTGTCGTCCATAATTTCACCCGAATAAATGGTCTGTTATTTCTATTCTCCAGAACTCAAATACGAAAAATTCATTCAATTTATATCCGCACCAAAATAATGATACCATCTATTCAACAACTCAAATTGGAGATGAGGATTGCAAATAGTTTACAAAGCACTCTCTATCGAAGAAGTCGATCGCATTATTTCATATTGCAAGGACCACACGATTCACCAGGGGGGATTATTTGAAGTTTACCCTGGCTCTGACGATACAACGAAAATGATTGTTGTTAACTCTCGCCCGGAAGATGAACCGCTGGAAAATTTTCGCCCGCTGGGAGCATTCTACTGCAATTACCTGGGCTCCGGCATCATATCTCTGGATGAAGAAGACCCTGACCATGATGGAATGGCTTCAACGCAACTTCACATCCAGGCCATTAAAAAAATTATCGACATTCTCATCGAACAGGGCTATCCCGGGAAAAAAATTTCTTATAAATATTTTGGATAATAATAGGAAGGTTGCAACCGACGACCGGCAGGCCGCTTAGCTACCAATATTCAGGCGAACCGTCTCCCCACGATAAGAGAAAATAGCACCGGTAGATTCTATATTCATAAGAGTAGCGGAATTAATGGCGTCTCCAATACGCATTTTTTGATTGTTACTTTGCGCGTTCGAAACGAAAATATGGTTGGAGGAGCTGTCCGGAGAAAAAAAGATTATGCCCTTAACTTTTAGGCCGGGAATAGAAAGATTGCTATAGATTTGAGGGATATGGATTTCATCAGGTTCATCAGCCAGCGATTTTGCCGATGCGATCAAAGATTGAATTTCTAAAATCTCCTGCCCCTGATGAACATTGCCTCGGGCAGAGAAACCAGGTCGCGCCACAGGCTCAACGACTCTCCTTGCAATTTCAGGATTCTCTTTTTCTACAGCATAAAATTCGGCTTTCGAAACGGCAGGTGGATAAAGTTCAGGTCTTTCTGGTATGTTTGAAAGAGGGATGCCAGGAACTGAACTAATGCCTTGCCTTTCAACCGGGGCGGGCTGTTGCAGATAAACTGTATTGGGTTGTGAAACTTGAATGACCTGTTTTTCTGCGGAATTATCTTTCCACACCCAAACCATTGCCAGCAAAATTCCAGTCAATGATATCGCCCCCTTCCAAAAAAATTTTCGTGAGGCCGGCGATTTTAAATAAAATCTTTCTTCATCCTGAAGAACCAGTTCTTTTAAGTCTAACTTTTTTTCTAAAACGCTTTTCTCTTCTTCAAGTTTTTTTAGCGTTTTTAAAATCGTGCTCATTTGCTACGCCTATAAATGAAGAAGCATTACCGGGTTACAAGTTCCGGAGTTGAGTAAATTTGCAAAAGATTATAAACAAGCATTTTGCTATCAGTTTGAAACTTGCCATCATCTATAATATTGTTATTGCGCTGAAATTTTCTTACCGCACGAATCGTTTTCGGGCCATATAAAGGGGCTTCTCTTCCCTGAAAATAACCGAGGAGTCGCAGGTTTTTTTGCAGCCAAACAGCTTCCTTGCCCTGGAATCCCAGATCAAACGATTCGGGAAGATTTTCAAAGTCTTTCCACAAAACAATAGCTTTTCGTGTCCATAGAGAATTAATAATTGAAAGTGGCATTTCAATTTTATCTACTGATCCGAACACCCCCCTATCTCCTTTGATAGAAGACAGAGATAAATACTTCGTTCCCTGAGCGTTGGGAAGTGCAATTTCTAATAATGCAGGATAGTTTAGACTCTGCAATCGTTTCATGGTTCCATTCAATTCATATTGAAGAAACTGATTATTCTCTGTGAGCTTATCCAAGTCTTCTTTGGTATGGAGGTTTTCCGGAGAAATATTCCAGGCTTCGAAAATCCATTTCACCGCTTCGAGTTTACTCTCCATTAGTGTCAGGCTGGACAAATACGTTACCAGTTTCTCTGAATCCGTAATTTTCAATGCCCCCGGACCTTGCATGGGAGCGGCTTCGACAACGGCAGCCTGCTTCGGCACCGTCTCAGGAACATGTAATGGAAAACTGGGAGTCACCGTAGCCGAAGAAGCGGAATAATTGATCAGCTCACCCGGCGGCGACAAGTCGATGGGATCTTCCTCAATTAAAGCAGCAATGTCTTTTCCTTGCGGCTTGTTATCGAAACTCGGCAATGCAAAATAGTTCAAAGCAAGAAAACCAATTCCGGCTGCCACTGCAGAAGGGATCAGTAATTTCCAAAACTTGTCAGACCAGGACTCAATGGGCGCTAGATTTCCAATATCTTTAACAGCTGTTTTAACAATTTCCGGGATGATTTTTTTTGTACTCTCTGTGTAAGCGATCAGCAAAGTCCGGTCACAGATAACGTTGATCATTCGTGGAATTCCACGTGAAAAACGGTAAACAGTTTCGACCGCCTGCCGGGAAAAGCGCACCTTCCCCTTGCCTAAAGCCACATTCAGCCTGTGTTGGATGTAACCACGAGTCTCTTCCAGATTGAGTGGTAATAGCTCCCATTGAATGGTGATTCGTTGCCGAAGCTGACGCAGCCCTTCTTTTCCAAGAACTTTATCCAATTCCGGCTGACCAATCAAAACGATCTGAATGAGTTTTTCGGTATCGGTTTCAAGATTAGAAAGTAATCTTAACTGTTCCATTACATTGGGTTGTAAATCCTGAGCTTCATCTATAATTACCACTACCCGATGGCCTTTCGCTCTCTCTTCAAGTAAAAATGCATTGAGCACATCGATCAGTTTCTTTTTACTTTTGCTTTTTCCGGGCAATCCCAATTCGCTATTAATAGTCTGCAATAATTCCAGTTCATTGATGGCTGGATTAAATATATAGGCAATATTAAAATCCGTCCTCAGTTCTCTAAGAAAACTACGGCAGATCATGGTTTTGCCTGTTCCCACTTCACCAACAATTTTCAAGAAACCATTGTTCTCTTGCAACCCATAAACCAGATGCGCCAGAACCTCCTTATGCTTTGGACTCAAATATAAATATTTCGGATCCGGAGTGAGGTCAAAAGGCTTTTCAGAGAAACCAAAAAAGTCCTGATAAACATTTTGATGTTTCGGATTCTTTCCGCGTTCTTTAGTGCCTATAAATTGAAGAGGACCGGGTTTAACAATCGCCTTAGCCTCCGGCCCCTTTTTCACCTGAGCCACAGCGTCATAAGCTTCACGTTTTTCTTTATTGGAGAGCGTATCGTAAGCTTCCTGGGCCGTTTCGATCTGCTCTTTCAAAGTAGGCTTGTCAGCTGACTCGTTTTTACCTTCCGAAGAATCGAACTTACCTATTAATTTCTGATAGGCACGGTCAATTTCTTTTTGGTTGGCATCGGGTTTCACTCCCAATAACTTATAAAAATCGGGTGATTGAACTTCAGTTATCATGCGCTTTCTTCCATCTGGTTAGTTAAGAGCCCGTAAATTACGAAAAAATAGCAAACCTATAAACTATTGAAATTTAACCAATTAATTACATTTTGGCTTTCTGGGGAAATTTTTTCCTTAAAAACCAAAGAAGTATAACTACTACTTTATTTTCAAATAGTTATAGAACCTCTAAATTATATTTATTGTAGCTCTCTTTTTCTTAAAAAGCAATAATAGCTTAATAAACAAATAGTTATAAATTCGAAGGTCAATCACCTGTAAAAAACTAAAAAACCGGGATATTTTGAGGAGATTGGGACAAAAAATTTATGAAAAAAGAAGGCGATATCGATGTTAAAATTGCTGAAATTTTCCAGGCATTGAAATGAAAGATAAAATATTAAAATGCCCCATATGCAAAAAACCTGCACTTATGGATAGGGAAGAAAATCCCTACCTCCCATTCTGTTCGGAGCGTTGTCGCACCATCGACCTGGGTGCCTGGTTGGATGAGAAATACGTCATCGAAGGCGATGAGCTTTTTTTTGATTCGGAACAATAGGCGGATTTTTTAAACGAAGATTTTTAACTATCCATCGGTGGGGCACTGGCCTTCCTTAAAAAGACCTCGAGTATTTTTTTCTGATAAAGCACGACCGCAATATCCATCATTCCATCGTGATTAAAATCGGCACCGGTAATGGATCTGGGTTGCGATCCAACCGCATAATTGTAATGCGGATATACAAAGCTGCCATCGCCGTTACCAGGAATAACAGAAATAGAGGCCCCGCGTCGGTTGCAAACCACAATGTCTGGAACTTTATCGCCAGTGAAGTCACCCACTACAATATTGTGCGGTCCTTTTTCTCCTGCAAAGTCCTGTAATTTGGTGAAGTCCCCTTTCCCGTTTCCCATAAAAATACTGAGGCTGTCTTTCATAGGGCTTGACGTCAATAGATCGATGTTTCCATCCAGATTCATATCATGATGTGTGAGAAAAGAGGATTGGCTGCCGCCTTCAATCAGCTTGGGCGGGGCAAATGTGCCGTCACCATTGCCATAAAACATTTTCAAATAACGCACCTTAACTGCATTGAGTGCCAGAGCGATATCATTATTGCCATCTCCATTATAATCACTTATGGTCATGTGAGCAGGAGTGGGGGAGGCCTGATAAGCCTCGGCAACCTTGAACGTGCCATCGCCAACACCTAAAAGAATGATCATTTTGTTGAATCGAAGAGTTACTGCCAAATCATTTATTTCATCGTTGTTAAAATCTCCTGATGCTATGGCAATGGGCAAACGCCCAACCTTCACGTTGGTCTTCAGTTTAAAGAGTCCATCTTTTTGTCCTAGAATAATTGAAACCTCTCCATCGCCATAATTGCACAATGCGATATCGGCGATGCGGTCGCCGTTGAAATCAGCCAATTCCGCTGCAAAAGGTTCACGACCTGTTTCAATAGTCTGCGCATCTTTGAAAGTTCCATCGCCAATGCCTTCAAAATAACTCAGCGAATTTCCGGCAGAGTTCACAACAATCAAATCGGGAAACTCGTCGTTGTTCATATCGTGAGCCATGACCACCTCCGGCTTATCACCAACCATATACGAAACAGGTAAGGCAAAAATATCCGGTGAAGGCTGGCTGGATCCGCAGCCCCACAATATGAAAGCTACCAACAAAAATGTAATAGACTTATTAATTTTCATCACTGATGTCTCAACATAAATCCGATTTAAAACGATTTTTCGGTTATACAGGATGCTCGGTAACTTGTAAACGAATTTGAAAAAATGATATAATTTTCAATTAGTTGCAACTCACTTCGCCTCGAAAAAATGCCCTTCCATAACTATTCCAAAATATTATTTCTAATAGCCTTTTTATTTCTCTCAGCTTGCCAGGGATTTAAATTCGACCCTTGGCCCGAGACTCCTTATGGCATTCATCACACGGTTCAAAAAGGTCAGACTTTGTATCGCATCGCCGAGGTTTATGAAATCGATATGGAAGTCCTGCGCCGTGCCAACCATATCCGCGACGCATCAAAAATTAAAGTGGGAACCCAGTTATGGATACCCGGTGCAAGCCGTGTCCTATCCGTTCCAACAACTTCGGGTTCTTCAACCTCTTCACGCTCCAGATCTGCAAGAAAGAAAAATGCACCTACTGTCAAACCCCGCAAGGGATTTCTTATATGGCCTACAAAAGGAACTCTCACTTCAGGCTTCGGCAGAAGAAACGGACGCAAGCATGAAGGCATAGATATAGCCGCACCTAAAGGTACTCCTATACATTCTGCCGCCGCAGGCGAAGTTGTTTTTAGCGGCTGGGGTCCAACGGGCTACGGGAAAATGGTTATCGTAAAACACAAAAACCACCTCACAACCGTTTACGCACATAACTCAAAGATAATAGTAAAAAAAGGTGCGCGCGTAAAACAAGGGCAAAAAATTTCTTTAATGGGTAGCACAGGACGTTCAACAGGACCGCATCTTCATTTCGAAGTTCGAAACGACACAGAACCCAAGAATCCTATAAAATATTTACCCATGAGAAGATAAAGTTTTAATCGCCACCTATTTTTGATAAAAACTTACTGGCAACTAATCGGTCAATTTAAGAAAGGCACATCTATGGAATCCGTAAAACAAATCATTCGAGATATTCCCGACTTTCCCAAGGAAGGAATTATTTTTAAAGATATCACTCCACTTCTTGCAGATGCCTCTGCATTTGGAAAAACCATCAACACTTTAAAAGAAAGATACACAGGTAAGCAGATCGATAGAGTGGTGGGAGTTGAAGCCCGCGGGTTTATCTTCGCATCAGCCCTGGCATATGCACTGGAGGCAGGCACCACCATGGTTCGCAAACCGGGAAAGCTTCCCTACGATACTTATCAGGAAACCTATTCGCTGGAATACGGAACCGATACTATTGAAATTCATCAGGATGCCTTTCAACCCGGCGAGCGTATTGTCCTCATCGATGATGTTCTGGCTACCGGAGGAACCCTGGCGGCAACGTTGAATCTGATTCGCAATAATTTTGAAAATGTAGAAATCGAAGAAGTCGCATTTCTTATCGAGCTGGATTTTCTGAAAGGACGCGAAAAACTAAATGATATCCCTATCCATTCCCTCATCCACTACTAGCCACAAAGCGTGGGGTCTATGAAAACTAACCCTGGCTTTCATGCCCCGAAGGGGTAGCAGGGGTAAGATTCTTCCTTTGCGCCCGCAAGATCCTTCTTTTTTCGAACAACCAAAACCCCTTTAAATTTAATAATCCCCTAGTATTTTAAAGCAATTTCTTTTGAGAACAGCTCAGACTTGGCGAATAAAAACAGTTTAATAACTTCCTATTTATTATAGGTAAATCAAATACTTTCACTTGCAATTTTCCGTTTTTCCAAGAACCATAGAATACCAAGCACATTCTTCATTTTATGCCTTAAATGGAAAAACATGAATGAGTAAGAAGCTAAAAGCCCTTGTTCTTAGTCTTTTTATTGGAATTATATTTTTTGGTTTCGAAATAGCTAACGCCACTGAAGAAAACAAAAATGAAAAATTTCTAAATGGAGACCTTTATGGCTACATGAATTTAGCTTCTGATTTTGTTTTTCGTGGAGAATCGGAAACCTTTGATGGTGATATTACTTCAGTTATGGGTTCACTTGGCTGGAAGCATGACTCAGAATGGTACCTTGGTTTGTTTGGGGCCAATATTAAATTTGAAGACCCAAAACTTGATGTTTTGATTGGCCCGTATGTGGGGAAATCCGGACAACTGGGTTTTGCAGACTTTACTTATGACCTGCTGTTTTGGTCCTATTTATATCCCGGAGCTACCTATTCCAATTATTCGGAATTATGGATCCGAGTGGCAAAGCAAATTGGAAAAGCCAACTTTCAATTTGAAATCACGCCTACGGTAGATTCCTGGTTCGGTGTGGAGGGTTGGATGGGTGTAAATTATGCCATTCATCCAAGTTATGTTTTTGAAAATGGAACAAACATTTCAGGGTCTTTAGGTATACAAGATTTAATTGGAGCCGGTGCCGAAGGCTGGACACACTGGAATTTTGGAGTCAGGAAATCGTTTTTCGGCCTAACTTTTGACTTGCGATACCATGACACTGATGTTGGTTCCAGTCACCTGGTTTATGGCCATCCTGAGGGACTGAAAATTTTTGATGAGCGCGTCGTAATCGGCGTGGCTAAGAGTTTTTAATTTTTTCTTATTTAGTTCGCTGGTCTGTTTTACTTAAGAAAAAAGATAACCTATATAGCATCTAATTTATTTTATGGTTTCTAAATACTTAAAATTCGAAATAGAGATTCTACATCCAATCAAAACTATTTTTTTAATTTTGATTTTCCTTTCTCTAAGCAATGTAACCTCAGCCAAGCCACCTGAGTCAAATAAACCGATCCGGATCATAACAAACAACTGGAGTAGCCAAATCGTGCTTTCTATGATCTTGGGTGAAGTGTATTCCAATCGAGGCTATACGGTGGAGTATGTAGAGTTAACCACCTTAGGGCAGTGGGGGAGATTGCATCGAGGGCATGAGCATGTACAAGTTGAGGTCTGGGAAGGAACGATGAAAGAGGACTTCGAAAGAGTCAGTCAGTTTGGAAATATATTAGATGCTGGAAATCATGATGCAAAAACTCGTGAAGAATGGTGGTACCCCTCCTACATTGAAAAACTCTGCCCGGGATTACCCGAATGGCACGCCCTGAAAAATTGTTCAGAAATTTTTAAAACTCCCCACTCAAATGAAAAGGGTAGGTATGTGGCAGGTCCTTGGGAAAAACCCGATGAAGCAAGAATCCGTGCCCTCGGTTTAAACTTTGTGGCAATGCCTGTAAAGAATGCGGATGAGCTATGGGTTGAATTGGATAAAGCTTACAAAAATCAGAAACCAATAATTTTATTTAATTGGAGTCCAAACTGGGTCGAATCTCGCTATAAAGGAAAGTTTGTGGAGTTTCCAAAATATGAGGCTCAATGTGAAACAGATTCCAAATGGGGAATTAATAATACTAAAACCCATGACTGTGGCAATCCGAAGGATGGTTGGCTCAAGAAAGCTGCCTGGAAGGGAATGAAAGAACGCTGGCCCTGCGCATTGGAAATACTTCGCGACATGAATTTTACCAATGCCATGATCAGCGAAGTGGCAGCTTTAGTAGATGCTGACGGAAAAAGTCCTCGTGAAGCAGCTATGACCTGGCTAAATAAGAATAAAAGAAAATGGCAAAACTGGGGAAAAGATATTTGTAATTAAACTAACGTGTGTATTTTACAAACTGATTCAAAAAATATTCGATGAGCGATTCAATATACAATAAACCTATCCCACTGAGGCAGAGGTTAGCTTATACGACCACCAAAGACGTGGTTATTATTTCTCTCGTTCTAGGGCTTATCATCAGTATGGTCCAAATTTATTTAGATTTATCGGTACAGCAAAAGGTGTTCACAAAAACAGCCGCACAGGTTATCAACACCATGAAGCAACCAGCCACAAAAGCGGCAAGTGATCTGGACAAGCAATTGGCAGAAGAGATTGCAAGCGGGTTATTTTATTATGATGCGATTGTTGAAATTCAGATACATGATGATCTTGGAAATCAGATTTTAAGCACCCAACGACAACAAAAAATTAATAAATACCAGTGGGCTGCAGATCTTATATTTGGAAAGCGTCAAGAATTCCTAATTGAGCTAAATAATGATTCTCCCTTAAATCCAAATGTTGGAGAACTGCGTGTTGTTGTTGATACATATAATGCCGCAATTGATTTTTTTGAACGAGCCTATCTAATTATTACTCTTGGTATTGTTCGCAATTTCTTTCTTGCTTTTGTTCTTTCAATTTTTTTCTATTTTGTTTTGGCAAAACCGCTTTCGAATATGTCTAAAATGCTAAAAACTATCGACTCTGATGATCCCGCAAACGAGCAGTTACCTGAATTCAAAAGCCATAAAGAAGATGAGCTTGGAATACTCGTGAACTTTACAAATAAACTTTTCCAGTCAATTGGAATCAATATAAAAAAACGAAAAGTGGCAGAAATAGAACTGCAAGCCGCCCATGATGAGCTTGAGCAGCGCATACAAGAAAGAACAGAGCATCTGAATGTCGAAATGAATGAGCGTAAAAGTGCCCAAGAAAAATTGAAGGAATATGCTATAAAACTGGAAAGGAGCAATAAAGAGCTCTCGAGTTTTGCCAGTATCACTTCTCACGACTTGAAAACTCCCATTCGAAAGATTTCGAACTTTTGCTCTATTATTGAAGAAGAGGAACCTCAATTATCAGAAAACTCAAGAGAATATTTAAATAAAATCGAACTAGCGACAAATCATGCTGCAAAATTAATCGAAGGAATATTGGAGTATTCCAAATTGGGAGAGAACAATTCTCCGCATGAACAAATAGATTTGAATGATGTAATCTCCCAAGTAATGGAATATTTAGAGATCGATCTAAAAGAAGAAGATGCCAAGTTAAAATTCAACAATTTACCAAGTATTCTTGGCAATAAAATCCAAATAGAGCAACTTTTTGAAAACCTTATTTCCAATGCATTAAAATATCGTAATGAAGACAAATCCCCAGTTATTGAAATATCAAATCCTGAAACCAACGGAAATCATTTGCAAATTATTGTAAAAGACAATGGGAAGGGATTTGACAATAATTACGCTGAGAAGATTTTTGATCCATTTCAACGCCTGGATGGAAATATATCAAAAATAGGAAGTGGCTTGGGGCTATCCATATGTAAAAAAATAATGCTGGCCCATGATGGTGATATTTTTGCGGAAGGTGAGGTTGGTGTTGGAGCAAAGTTTACAATGACATTTCACAAATAAAACAATGGCCGAAAAGAAATTAAAATTAGTGATCGTGGAGGACGATGAACATGACTTTGAATTGCTTACTCGAGTTTTAAATAAATGCGATATTCATTTTGAAAAAGTTTGGCTTCAAAATGGGGAAGAAACAATAAAATTTTTGGAACACCTAGAAAGTTCTCACTCAAATAGTTACAGTAAGAATGTATTTTTTGTGGATATTAATTTGCCAATGCTTGATGGGCTTCAACTTATAAAAAAAATTAAAAATCACCCTATTACTAAAAATGATTATGTGATTACACTGTCGGGTTCAAATAAAAAAAACGATATAGATACAGCCATTATGAATGGAGCGGATTTATATTTAGAAAAACCCTTTGGCAAACAAAAAATTATTGAGTTCGGAAACTTTCTTTGCTCAAAGTTAACTGAATTAAGTCAGTAATGCATCACCCTTGATTATTGGAAGACTTATTATGTCTTCTCGTTATTTCAATTCTTGCGCGCAAAACAGAAAGTATATAATTTAAATCAAGGAAGATAATTTTAAGGAAAGAAACTTACTAAACTCTTTTATTTCCTGGTCGCCAAAAGGCTTTACCAAATAACAATCGCATCCATTTTTTTCTGCAGATTCCTTATCGCCCTTTGTCTTTGACCCGGATAACATAATGACAAAATCATCTTTGGCGACAGGGTGATTTTTAATTATTTTGACAAGCTCCAAACCATTCACTTTTGGCAGGTTTACATCCATAAGAAATACATTTTTACAAGGGACTTGGTCTCCAAAAGGTTCAAATTTTTCTAAATAGTCAATTACTTCTTCACCATCTTTTAGCCAAGTTTTTTTAAACGGAAAATCAAACCCTTGTAAAATGTGAGAAAGAAATTCATAGTCATGCTCATCGTCATCAACAATCACTAAATTAAGATTACTTTCTGTCATTTTATGAATTATTCTTGAAGGTCAGGGTAAAAGTTGCTCCTCTACCTAACTCACCCGTTGCCTCAATATCACCTTCATGGGCCAACATTATTTTTTTACATATGGACAGCCCCAAGCCACTACCCATTTTAGAAACATCCCCATTTAGCCGTTGAAATGGATCAAAGATCTTTTCAGCATAAATATTTTTGAAACCTATTCCATTGTCTTTTATAAAGAGTTGCAATTCGCTAATGTTTTTTTCAGAATGCGTTATTTCAATAACAGGGGCTACTCCCTCTTTTCTATACTTTAAGGAGTTGGAGATTAGATTTTCAAATAATTGTTCTATTTGAAGCTCATTCCCAAAAACACTTGGCAGATTATTAAATTCAATCTCACCCTTCGTTTCTCGGAACTCTATTTCCAAATGTTCTTGCATTTTTAACATAATCTCATTTAGATCTATTTTTTTATGCGGGGTCTTTTCCTCCCCTAGCTGCGAATAGCTCAAGATCCCATCAATCAAATCGGCTGCATGAGTGGCGGCCAAGCTAATTTTACTTACATATTGTTTCGCTTCATCAGATAATCTGGATTCGTCATCATCAATATAAACGCAAAAGTTTGCAATTTTTCGGATAGGTGTTTTCAAATCATGCGACGTAATACTGGCGAAACCAGAAAGCTCTCTATTGCTTAATTTCAGGGACTCATTGGCTGTTTTTAATTTTTGTTCAACCTGGATACGTTGTTCATTTTCTCTAAAAGCCATAAGGACGGTAGAGCATGAATCCAAATAAGCACCTAATTTATTTAGGTCTGAAGCCTCATATCCTCCTGGTTTATTAGCCAGCCCAAACATCCCTATTATATTTTCTCCCATCATAATAGGGACCCCCCAAAAACATTTCATAGGTGGGTGTCCATTTGGCAACCCACCTGCTCTGTCATCATTTTTCGGGTCATTCGCAATTACCATTTCCTTACCGGTCATTACTTTCCCAAATAAAGTATCCAAATTATAAAATTCCATTCCCAGTTCATATTGGCTTTCATAAAGCTTTTGGGTTTCATCATTCCAGGCGATATTCGTAATAGCTTTTGTTTTTAAATAAGGCTGCCCATCATCTTTAAAAAGCACTTCACCAATAAACCCATATTCCCCCTGGGTGATTGCAAGTAAATCATCCAGAATTTTTTCAAAAATTAATCTGGAGTTGTTACTGGAAACTGAAAGTGACCTTGTATCTTTCATAACATCCCAAATCTTTTTAGAAATTAAATGCTCACGCTCTCTTTCTTTGCGTTCCAATAATTCTTTTTGCAAGTCTTCTGTTCTTTTAAGAACCTGTTTCTTTAGAATGCGATTTGAAATTATAATAGCTATAACAGCAAATACTCCAAGAAGAAATAAAACAGGCACTGCAATATCTTTTAATGTCACAGAAGAACCTGCTTTTAACCCAACCCATTTTCGGTAAATTTCAATTTTTTCACTTTCGTCAATCAGATCGATTCCTTTTTGTAATATTTTATTGAATTCTGGCCAATCGCTTCTACTAGCTAATCCCCATTTATAAGTGTAACCAGATTCTCCTGCCACACGGAGATTACTGATCCCATCCTTCTCAATATAATGGGTTGCCAAGGCTATGTTCGCAATCATTGCATCTACCATTCCAAAGGAAACTTTTTTCAATCCCGTAGAAATATCAGAAACAACATCTAATTTTATTTCAGTATTCTTCAGGGAAAGATAATCATGAATTCCGTACCCAGAAATAACTGCCACCTTTAACCCTTTAAGTTCCTTCAGTGAAAGAGAGGCTTGCGTTTTATTTCTAACAATGATTACTGCAGGGAGTTCAATAAAAGGCTTGGTAAACAGCATGTATTTCAAGCGTTGCTTAGTCGGGGTGGCTGCCCCCCACATATCTGTTTCTCGTTGTTTGGCTTTTTCGAGTACTTCATCCCAGTTTTTTAATTTCAAAATTTGGAAATGAACATTCAGTTTTTTTTCCAGCAAATGAATATAATCAGCCGCAATTCCTACATACTTCCCCGATTCATCTATAAATTCGATAGGAAGAAAGTCCGGGTCTGGCGACAACCTTATATTTGGATGGTCTTTGATCCAGCCCCGCTCATCAGGCGTTAATTCCCCAGCGGCCCCTGAGCTAAAATCCACCCCCTTCACCAAGGCGGGGCCACTCAAAAATATAGATAGGACCAAAATTATGAATAAAATCTGTTTCATTTTTTTATTTGGAAAAATCATGGTTCAGACCGTTCATTTAACTTTTCCCTCGGACGCTAGTTCGGCGGAAAGGGATTTCTTTGGCAAGGGCTTCGGTGAGTTTGCGAGTGTCTTCCAGGAAATCGGGAGAGATCATCAGTTCGATGAGACCACGTGAAGGGTCTATCGTTCGCACCACCGCAAGATGATCGTAACCTTCAAAGATGCTAACGATGTAGGCAATGTCTTTTTTATCAACTTCTATTTGCCATTGGATGGAATCGTTGTGTTCTGTATCAGGAATACTCACGATTTTTCTCGAGCAACAACATGATGAGACTGATCGCTGAGGGCGTGATACCCGAAATGCGCGATGCCTGCCCAAGTGTGACAGGGCGAATGGCCTCCAGCTTTTGCGCTACCTCATGCGAAAGACCGGGCACACCTTCATACTTAAAACTTTCTGGAATGCGGTAATGCTCCAGCTTTTTCTGCTTTTCTACCAATTGATTCTGGCGAGCGATGAACCCTTCATACTTGACACGAATCTCTACCTGTTCGCCAACCAGTTGTGGAACTTCTTCTCCCTCGAAGGCACGGAGCAATCCGTCATGAGTTACTTCCGGTCTACGCAGTAAAACATTCAATGTTGTTGCATTGCGTAATTCATGAATTCCAAGTTTCGACAAGCGCGTCAAAGTCTCCGGATTGGGCACCACCGTTGTGGCTTCCAGTCTTTGTATTTCACGTTCCACAGCATTGTATTTTTCCATGCAGTGGTTATAAAGTTCTCCGTTTACCAAACCCAACTCATGGCCCTTTCCCATTAACCTTTGGTCGGCGTTATCCTGTCTTAGGATTAATCGGTATTCGGCTCGGGATGTGAACATGCGATAAGGCTCCTGCGTTCCTTTGGTAACGAGGTCATCAATAAGCACACCGATATAGCTATCCATTCGGGTCAGCAAAAACGGTTTGCGTTTTTGTGATTTGAGTGCCGCGTTGATTCCCGCCATCAAACCCTGGCAGGCCGCTTCTTCATAGCCTGATGTCCCATTGATTTGCCCCGCGTGAAACAATCCGCTCACCCGTTTTGTTTCCAGGGAAGGCGTTAACTGAGTCGGCGGGACAAAATCGTATTCTACCGCGTAACCAGGCAGAACAATCTCGGCATTTTCTAATCCCGGAATCGTGCGAACCAGTTGCCGCTGCACCTCTTCATCCATGCTGGTGGAAATACCATTCGGGTAAATCCAGTCTGTGTCGAGTCCTTCGGGTTCCAGAAAAATATTATGTGATTTCTTGTCGGGGAATTTAACCACCTTGTCCTCGATGGAAGGACAATAACGCGGTCCCACCCCTTCGATAATTCCGCTGTATAAAGGGGACCGGTCCATATTGTTTCGGATCACATAGGCGGTTTTTTCATTCGTTGCAGTAATATGACAGGGTACCTGTTCTCGCTCTATATACGACGTGGAA
>Ga0114932_10000915_pt1 | contig 34784 bp, 23 predicted proteins | sample 2SBtaG_2_FD_87286 | JGI IMG/M metagenome (GOLD analysis project Ga0114932, IMG submission 87286) | Deep subsurface microbial communities from Kolumbo volcano to uncover new lineages of life (NeLLi) - 2SBTROV12_ACTIVE470 metaG | ecosystem: Environmental > Aquatic > Marine > Volcanic ...
AAGAGCCGCTTGGCGCGATTGCAAGCCCGCCGCAAGGGGAAGTAACAAGAGCCCGCGGGCAACAGGTCGCCGCTGGCGGTGCGCCGGGCGGCCCTTTGCCATGTCCGGCATGGCGACCGCAGAGTGTCCACCGGCCACCCCCCCCAATGAACCTCGGCCCAAGAGGTGGCTCACCCCCCCAATCAACGCACTCCCCGAAGGCCACAGTCGCCCGGCCCTCCACCGGTGAGGGCTGCCCTGTTTCACACCAAGGGGGGTCTGCAGCGAGTGTGGAGGCGAAGCCGACCCTGTCCGAGCGAAACGGCCCCCCTTGGTGTGAAACAGGGCAGCCCGGCAGCACCACAAAGCCGGCGATCTGTAGCACTGACTACGGCTCTGGCCACTCCAGCTTGCGACCCACCCAACGCCAGTGCACCAGCTGGGCGGCCCGGTGCAGCTTCTTCTCGATGAAGTCGAGCAGGGGTTCAGGCTTCTCCCGCAGCCACACCCGCAGCGCGGTGGTGGCCCCGGGCGTGGTGCTCAGCTCGTAGCCCAGCTGGGTCATCAGCTCGCCGGTGAGGTACTCGATGACCTTTGTGTCGCCTGTCGAGAGCTCGTCCCGCCAGCCGCCCGCGCTGGTCTTGCGCACGAAGCCCTTCGGCAGCTCTTTGTTCGGACGCACCTTGTCCTTCGCGCTGGCGGCCACGGCCTGCTCACAAAATGACTCATCGGCGGGCAGGTCGAGCCAGTTCATGATGCGACCCAGCTCGCTCACGCCTTGATCCTTCAGGTCTTCGTAGCGCACTTCGAGGTAGCGCTCGGTCTTCTCGGCGATGGCCAAGGCGGCTTCCACATCTCGATGCCAGGTGCGCGCGCCATCGATGGGCTGGGTGGGAAACTCCCAGCTGGCCCAGGACTTCGACGCGCTGCGATGGCTGCAGAACACGCTGCGCGGATCACGGACGATGTGCAAGAAGTAGGCGTCCGGCAGCACCTTGAGGATGAAGTCCGCCAGGTGCCCGTTCTCGGGGGTCTTGTCCACCACGACCGATGTGCCGTCCCGAATGCCAGCCACCGCATCGAGGATGCCCTCGGCCACACCGCGCAACAGCGGATAGAGATCCTCTGGGGGCAACACCTCAGCCAGGCGCAGATTGCCTTCGCCAGACGGTTGGATGTTGTAGCCGTCGTTGGGCTGGACGATGAAGCTGTAGGCGGTCTTGTTGCGGTGCCAACGCTCCATGTTCGCCAGGTAGTCGAAGATCTTGGCGTGCTGAAAGGTCGCCACTTGCTGGTGCTGGGCCAGCAAGAACGTCGTCCACGTGGAACCGCTCCGAGGACAGCCGACGATGAAGACGTATTTCATGAGCGGGACCTCGGCGACTCCAGCAGTCGGGTGAGCGCACCGAGCACCTCGTCCCGCGCGGTCTGGTGAAAGAAGTGTCCGCCGGGGAACAAGATCTGCTCGAAGGCCGCAGACGTCTGGGACCGCCAGCCCGCCAGCTCATCGTGCCCCACTTCGCCGTCTTCCTCGCCACCAAAGGCCACGATGGGACAGTCGAGGGGCTGCTCCTCGCCGAACGCGTAGGTGTCACAGATCGAGATGTCGCCCCGCAGGCCGGGCAGGATCAGCTCCATCAACTCGGCGTTGCTGGCCACCGCCTCCGGCACCGCCGAGTAGCGCTCGTTGACCGCAGCGATGAACTCGGCGTCGGACAGCTCGTGCAAGGACAGGGCTCGGCGCGGCAGGTGGGGCGCACGAAATGCCGACGCCACCAGCAGCCCCGGTGTGGGCAGCCCGCGACGGCGCAGCTCGCGCACCAGCTCGAAGGCGATCAAGGCGCCCATGCTGTGACCGAAGAACGTGCAGGGCAGGGTCAGCTCGGGCGCGAGCACGTCGACCAGCTGAGCCACCACGTCGACCACGTTGCTGAAGGGCGGCTCCGTGAGGCGGTCTTCGCGACCGGGAAGCTGCACCCCCACCACGTCCACATCATCGGGGAGGCCCGCGGGCCACTCGCGAAACGACCAGGCTCCGGCGCCCGCGTGGGCGAAACAGATCAGGCGGCGGCGCGCGCCCGCCCCCGGGCGCAGCCTGCGGATCCAAGGGCTCTCAGCTGCCATGGCGTGTGTCTCTCCTGATCATCTCGTGCGTTCCGCTGCGGCCTGGACGGTGAACTCTGCGGCCCAGTCGCACACCGCGGCCACCAGCCGGTGCTGGCTCCACAGCATGGTGAAGGTGTGATTCGCGCCCAGCAGGACCTCGTGACGGGCGGTCTCGCTGGAGGCCAGCCCGTCGAGACGCTTGCCCAGGACCAGACGGAAATAGTCCAGGCCTTCGTCAGCCTCGCAGTAGAGGTGAAACAGGCGCACTTTGCGAGCGGCCAGGGCCGCCAGCTCGTCGCCTGCATCGAGGCGTGTGTGTCCGGCGCTGGCCTCGTCACCTTGCCAGTGGTCGGGCGCTGCGTCCTTGCTGCCGCTGAACAGGCGCAGGGGCGCGGCGAACAGCATGCGCAAGATGCGCAGGGGATCGAGCTGGCCGCTCAGGGCTTTCTTCCAGTTCTTCGAGCGGAACGAGCTCTTCAAGGTCATGCGCCAGCTGTGACGGGAGACGGTGGCAGCGCGGAGCTTGTCGCTCAGCACCGGGTCCGTGCCGTGCAGATGACCCTGGGCGTTGATCAGCAACCCGCCGACCACTCGTTCGTCTTCGCGGGCGGTGAGAAACGACAACGTGGCCCCGGAGCAGATGCCTCCCAGCACGAACTGCTCCACGCCGTGACTGCGGGCGAGCCCGTCCATGGCCTGACGGATCTCTGCGATCAGGCTCTCGCCCAGGGGCAGCGTGTCCGTGCGGGGCGAGCTGTCACCGATGCCCGAGAAGTCGAAGCGCAGCGTGGTGAAGCCAAGCCCTGCCAGGGCCCGGGCCATGGCCACGGTCACCCGACTCGGCCCCACCCGATGAGTGACCCCGGCGTTGAGAAACACGAACGCTGGCAGACCGGCCAGCGCCGAACCGGTGGCCGGCTCGGTGACAATGCCCGCCAACCCACCGCCCTCCCCGAAGCGCACCGCGGTCTCTCTCATGGGTAAACCTCGGAAGCCCACGCCGTGATGAGTTCGAGGATCTTTCGGGGTACGTGCACCTTGGCGAAGTCTTCGTTCCAGACCCAGAGATGCGGGTTGCTCACTGGCTCGTGCTGGACAGCGACGTCGAGTTTGCCGAGGTGGCGGACCAGGTCGCCTTGAGCGGCAGCCTTGTTGCTCTCGACCAACAGGGCCTGACGCGCCGGTCTCTCGGTCGAAGCCAGCAGATCGAGGGACGACAGCTCGGCGGACAGCTGGCCGGGCATGGGGTAGCCCAACAGCTCTTCACCCGTGCTCGCCCCGCCGTGAGCCGCTGCCCGGCTGACGGGAGCGGGTGTGACATGGGCGTGGGCCAGCATCCCCTGATGCAACCCTCGCAGCTCGGACAAGTAGTCCGCGCCAGAGATCACCGGGTCCCAGAGCACCAGGCTGTCCACGTCACTGCGGGCGGCGGCGGCCATGGCCACGCTCGCTCCCAGGCGCAGACCGATCAGGCCCACACGGTGGACACCGGAGCGCTGACGCAGCTCGTCCATGGCTGAACCCACATCGTCCTGCCAGCGGGCAAGGCCCCAGTCGTCGCTGTCGCCGACCGAGTCGCCGCACCCAGACGGATCGAAGCGCAGCACCCCGAAGCCCGCTTCGGCCAACAGCACCGCGAGCTGGCGCAACACACGATGAAACTGGATGTCCTCGTGGCCGTGAGGCGGACAGAGCACAAAGGCGCACTCCCGGGCCGGCGGCAATGGCGCGTGGTAACAACCGAAGAGCCCCCGGTCGTCGCCTCCGAAGAAGATGAGTTCGACTGCTAGGGCCATGCAGATCTGTCCCTCAGGACTTCTTCAGGCCGAAGCGACGCACCCGTCGCATGACCCGTCCCATGAGTCCGCCGGGTGGCTGTTGCTCGGGGTGAGCGAGGCGTTCAGCACAGAGCGCCGCCACCTGGGCCACGGTGGGCAAGACCAGCTCACCAGGGGTCAGGCGCACGCCCATCTGCTTGCGGATCTCGCCGATCACGGTCATGAGCAGCAACGAGTGGCCACCCAGATCGAAGAAGTTGTCGTGGGCTCCCACCCGCTCGACCTCCAGCACCGTGCTCCAGATCTGGGCCACCTGGCGCTCGCTGTCGTTGCGCGGGGCGACGAAGCCGCTGTCTCGTCCGGCCCGCGCTGCGTTGGGGGCCGGCAGGGCCCGGCGATCGACCTTGCCGTGGGGCGTGAGGGGCAGGGCGTCGAGGGCCATGAAGGCGCTGGGCACCATGTAGCCTGGCAGCTCCTGGCCCAGGGCACCGCGCAACTCGACGTCGCTGGGGGCAGGCGCGCGCGCCACCACGTAGGCCACCAGCCGGGGGCTGCCCTTGGTGTCCTCGCGCAACAGCACCACCGCTTCTTGCACACGGTCCAGACGGCACAGGCAGGCCTCGATCTCGGCCAGTTCGATGCGGTAGCCCCGGTACTTGACCTGGGTGTCGATGCGGCCCAAGAACTCGAGCTCACCGTCGGAGCGGTAGCGCACCTGGTCGCCCGTGCGGTAGAGCCTGGCTCCGTCGACGTCTGAGAAGGGGTCGGGGAGGAACCGTTCGGCGGTGAGCTCGGGGCGTTCGAAGTAGCCGGTGGCCAGCCCCGCGCCGCCCACGTGCAGCTCGCCCGGCACGCCGATGGGCACGGGCTCTCCCCGGGGATCGAGCACGTAGACCTGGGCGTTGCTCACCGGGCGGCCGATGGGCACCTCGTCGAGCCACTGCTCTGCGCTCGCGCCGTCGTCGGCGTCACTCACGTCACTCACGTCACTCACGTCGCTCGCGTCGTCGCCGCTCGTGTCGTCGTCGTCAGGCGGCAACAGCTCGCAGGACGTGGCCACGATGGTGGACTCGGTAGGGCCGTAGGTGTTCAGCACCCGGGGGGACGGCCGCACCCGCCGGTACCACTCGTCGAGCTGCTCGGGCTTGGCCCGCTCGCCGCCCAGGATGATCAGCCGCACGGCTTCGGGCCAATGCACGGACGCATCTGCCAACCCATCGACCACCACATGCCAGAAGGCCGTGGGGAAGTCGATGATGGTGATCTTCCACAGGTCGCAAGCCGCCAGGAAGTCGTCCACCGAGGCGAGCATGGCCTCGTTGCGCAAGACCAACGTGGCCCCGGACAACAGGGTGGGATAGATCTCTTCTGCCGCCGTGTCGAAGCTGATCGAGGCGAACTGCAACATGCGATCGTCGGGCACCATGGCGAAGGCGCGCCGGGAGTGATCGACGTAGTTGGCCAAGGCGCGGTGCGGCACGACCACGCCCTTGGGCTTCCCCGTAGAGCCAGAGGTGTAGATCAGGTACGCAGGGTCATCGCCCCCCACCGTGGTCTGCGGCGCCACGGCGGACTGATCCGCCCAGGGCTTGCCCGGGTCGTCGAGGCAGACCACCTGCACACCGTCGCCCAGGTCATCGAAGCGCGAGGCCAGCCTCTGCTGGGTCAACAGGACCACCGGTCGGCAGTCTTCGACCAGATAGCCCAGTCGCTCCTGGGGATGGGCCGGGTCCATGGGCATGTAGGCCGCCCCCGCCTTGAGCACGGCCAGCATGGCCACCACGGTGGACAGGTCCCGCTCGACGCACAGGGCCACCCGCTCGCCGGGCTGCGCGCCGTGACTGACCAGCCAGTGGGCCAGGCGGTTCGCCGCGGCGTCGAGCGCGCCGTAGGTCAGCCGGCCCTCGCCCTCGGCTTCTGCCAGCGCATCGCCTCGCACCACGGCGATCTGATCGGGCGTGGCCGCCGCCTGGCGCTCAAACGCCCGATGAATGCAGGCGTCAACAGGCGGATCGACGGCCGTACGGTTCCAGTCGACGACCATGGTCTGCCGCTCGGCGTCGGTGAGCAGGGGCAGCTCGGCCAGGCAGCGGCTGGGGTCGGCGGCCATGCCCGCGAGCAGGGCCCGCATGTTGGCCAGGATGCGCTCGACCGCGTCGCCCTCGAAGCGGGTCAGGTCATAAGAGATGCCCAAGGTGAGCTGTTTGCCCGGGATGATCACCGCCGAGAGCGGATGGCCGGGCGCGCCATGGTGACCGTGCACGTCGGCCACGGTCAGCTCGCCGCCCCAGTCGCTGGCTGTCAGATCGCCGGTCCAGTTCTCGAAGACGAGCAGACTCTCGAACAAGGGCAGGCCCGCGGGCACATCGCTGAAGGCCTTGACCTCGACCAGGGGGCAATGCTCGAACTCCCGCTGACGGACAGAGCGCGCCTGCAGGTCCTTGAGCCAGGGCATCAACGAGGCCTCGGGAGGCACGGACACCCGCGAGGGCAGGATGTTCGTGAACAGCCCGATCATCGTGTCGGCGCCTTGCAGCGGCACCGAACGACCGGAGACGATGGTGCCGAAGAGCACGTCGTCTTCTCCCGAGTAGCACGAGAGCATGAGCGCCCAGGCGCCTTGCACCAGGGTGTTCATGGTCAGGCCGTGGCTCTGGGCGAGAGTCGTGAGGTTGGCGGTCTCGCTCTCGGACAGCTCGATGCTCGTGCCGTCGTAGTGCACCACAGGCGCGTGGAGGCTCACCGGGGCCAGGTCGACGCCCAGGTGCGTGGGGCTGGAGAATCCGCCCAGTTCACCGCGCCAGTAGGCCTCGGCCGATGCCGGGTCTTGCGCTTGAATCCAGGAGACGAAGTCGCGATAGGGTCGGTGCTCGGCCAAGGTCAGCTCGCCCCCGGAGACGAGCGACCGATAGCGATCGAGCACCTCGTTCAACACGATTGATGCCGACCAGCCCTCGATCAGGATGTGATGGAAGCTCCACATCAGCCGCCACGACTCGGCCCCTGTGCGAAACAGCGCCAGACGCATGAGCGGCGGGACTTCGAAGTCGACGCCTTGCTCGCGATCGTCGTGACGCCAGGCCGCCACCCGCTCGTCCTGCTCCGCCCTGGACAGCTGGGACAGATCTTCGCAGGGGATCTCGACCGGCACCTCGCGCTGCACCACTTGCAGCGGCTTCTCGAGCTCGTCCCAGTGAAACGACGTGCGCAGGATCGGGTGCCGGGCGAAGGCGCCGCGCCAGGCCTCTGCGAACTCATCGAGGCGCAAGCTGCCCTTCAAGAAGTAGTCGAGCTGGATCAGGTACATCCCCGTGTCGCCCGTGGTCACGCTGTCGAACAGCATGCCGTGCTGCATGGGGACCAGTTCGTAGATGTCTTCGACGTCTTCCATGGCAGAGCCTAGGCGATCACCACTCGAGGTCGCGGCCGAGGAACTCGTACAGCCGCTGGTTGTGAGGTGCGAACAGGGCGCTCAACTTCTCACGGGTCGCGGGGTTCATGTCCGGGTAGTAGGGCGCTGCATTCAGCTTCTTGAACTTGTCCGGCGCGTGGTACTTCAGCCCCAAGAACTCGCTGGCGGTCTTCAGCGTGTCGGCCGGGTTCTGGTTCAGGTCTTCGGTCTTCACCACCAGCAGCTGCTCCTTGTCGTAGAGCTTGGTCACGTCCTCAAGCTGCTGGGCGTAGAAGCCCCGGCTGCAATAGGAGTGGTGCATGAAGTGGAAGCTGAAGTAGTTCGGGTCAGCGACGATCTTCTCCACCTCGCCCGCCAGACGCTGCTCTTCTTGATCGATGGCGTCCTCGAACGACAGCGTCTCAAGGCCAGCTCGCAGGTTGTGGTTGTAGAACGAGTAGGCCCGATCGATGGGGTTGCGCAAGATCGCGATCAGACGCGCCTTCGGCACCAGCTGGTGCATGCGCTGGGGCACCACGGGATGAAACAGGTAGTCGGGGGTGGCCTCGCCGGTGAGCAGGGGCACCCCGTCGATGGTGCCCTTCCGTCGCTCGGACTTCGTGGGAAAGAAGGCCCGATAGAAGCCCGGACCCTTCTTCCAGAAGGCGTTGAAGAAGTAGATCTCCTTCTTGAACGCAGGGGCGATCGAGGGGTGCTGGGTGAGGTAGCTGTACAGCGCCGTGGTGCCGCATTTCTTGGCGCCGATGATCAAGAAGTCGGGCAGCACCCGCACGGGGTTGGTCAGGTAACGCCAGGCCGTGTCGAACCGGTACCTCATGGTGGTGGCCGGGTTGATGTGCGAGGTCAACATGTACCGGGCGCCCTCGACGAAGGCCTTGGTGCCCTCGGGCCCGCGGATGTTCAGCCAGACCATGTCGGCGGCCTCCGCGTCCGGGGCCACGTCGAAGGTCATGTGCGGGCAGCTCTTCCGCCAGGCCGTGGTGAAGGCGTCGAGCTTGGTGCTCCAGGCCGACGTGCCGGGAAAGCTGAGCGCGTAGCCGTCGTCGAGTTCGCGAGTCTCCGTGCAGCGGGTCAGCACGTCCGCAGTGTTCTTCTGCCGCTGCGCCAGATTGGGCGTGCCCACGGGGACGGACTCGCCGCCCTGCTGCTCGGTACGCGCTGGCCCCACAGGGCCGGACCCGGAACTCATCAGTTGGCCTCCACCACGGTTTCTTGACTCACTCGGCCCTCTTCAAGCTTCAGGCAACGGTCCGCGTAGCACAAGTAGCGATCGTCGTGCGTGATGGCGAACACCGTCTTGCCCCGCTCTTTCAGCTCAGGGAGGATCCTGGTGTAGAAGATCTCCTTGAACTCGGGGTCCTGGTCGGCGGCCCACTCATCAAAGATGTAGAAGGGCCGGTCTTCGAGGTAGGCCGTGAGCAGGGCCAAGCGCTTGCGCTGGCCTTGGGAGAGATCGGTCGTCGAGAGGCAGCCCTTGGACACGGTCACCTTGTGGTTGAGCATGAGCTCGGTCAGGTAGCCCTCGGCCCGCTGGTCCAGCTCGGCGTTGCCGTCCCCGGGCAGGCTGTCGAACAGGTGGAAATCAGAGAAGACCACGGAGAACAGCTGCCGGAAGTCCTCTCGATTGATGTCGTCGACGGGCACGCCGTCCAGGCGAATCTCACCGGCCTCCAGGGGATACAAGCTGGTCAGCACCTTGGCCAGGGTCGTCTTGCCGCTGCCGTTGCCGCCGATGACGAAGACCACCTCGCCGGGCTCGAAGCACAGATCGACGGGCCCCACGGTGAACTCCCGGTCGTCGTCGTGGCGCAGAAACGAGAACTTGGCCCCCACCAGCTCAAGACGCTTCCAGGTCGGTGGTTCACGAGGCGGCTCATGGTCGGGGACCACCGAGCCCCCCAGTGACAGGCCCAGCTTGTCGACCTTCTCCAGAGAGATGGCCGCCTTGCCGAACTCTGGAGCCAGGGCCATGATCGAACCCAGCGGGCGATAGAGATACAGGCACATGAGCACGTAACCCGAGAGCACCTCGATCTCGATGCCTTCGATGCGCGGCACGGCGAAGATCATGGCGCCCAGCACGGTGAAGAAGAGCAGCCGGATGATGTTCTCCGCACCCAGCAGCAGCACCCGCCCGGACATGTTCACCGAGCGAAAGGCCTCCAGCGACTGACGCATCTCATGGTCGAGAAAGAGCCGCCGACGAGGCCCGTTGAGCTTGAGCTGCTTGAGCCCCTCGTGCAGCGCGCGAAAGTGATCAAAGACCTTGTCGAAGACCTCACGCCCCTCGCGCATGTGCACCAGGGCCCGCTTCATCAGCAAGGTGTAGACCGCCACGCCCACGGCCATGAACCCTCCCACCACGGCCAGGGCCATGGGCGACAACCAGGCCATGTACACCGCGCCGGCCACCAGGGTCGTGCCGTCGATGACGATGCGGGGGATCAGGGGCAGCACCCGAGACAGGATGTTCACGTCTTCGGTGAGGGTCGCGAACAGTCGCGGCGCCCCCAGCTCTTCGATGCGACGCAGGGGCGTGGACAGGATCTTGCCCGAGAGGTCCATGCGCAGATCGACCACGGCCTTCAAGGCCAGATCGAGGACCAACAGCTGAGCCACCACACCACTCACCAGCAAGACCACCAGCAGGCCTGCGAAGGCGGCGATCCAGGTGCCCGAGGTGAACAGCTGCTCCTGCCAGACCTCGTTCACCACGGCGATCAACCCGGCGCTGCTCACACCGCTGATCACGCTGACCAGCACGGCCATGAGCAGCCGTGGCGCGTTCGAGCGCAGCAACAGTCGCAGCAGCTTCATGCTCTCACCGCCGTCATTTGAACTTGCCCTTGCCGCCCTTGCCCAGCTTGTTCAGCAGCTTGTCCAAGCTCTTCTGGCTCACCTTGGCAGCGGGAAAATCTGAGGGCGTGTGCCCACCCGCCGTGGGGTCCTGGCAGTGGGCGATCAGCGCCTTCAGGTCGTCGATGTAGCTCGCCGCGAGCTTCTCCATGGTCTGGCGCTCATGTCGGTGCTCGCTGAAGGACAGCTCGACCTGCAGCTTGCCACCGATGACGAAGGCGACGATCTCGAGCAGGTGCGCACGAGGCGCTCTGCCGTTGCAGGGCGAGCCCGAGACGTCGTCGAGCAGCGCGATGCCGCTGCCCCCCGCCTGGTTGTCGAACTGTCCCAGGTACAAGAAGTTGAGCTCGGGAGCGGGCAAGGCAGCCATGGAGGCCGACAGCGCGTCGTCGTCGCACAGGTAGCGCAACAAGCCGAAGCCCACGCCCTGCTGAGGGATGCCCCGGACCTGCTCCTTGACCGACTTCAGCGTCTCGCCCAGGTCTCGCTGTCCGTTCAGGCTCAGCTGTGCCGGATAGAGCGTCGTAAACCAGCCCACAGTGCGAGAGACATCGCAGCCCTTGACCACGTCTTGCCGACCGTGGCCCTCGAGATCGACCAGCACGCTCTCGCCCCCTGTCCAGCGGGTCAGGGAGAGCAGCAGCGCCGTGAGCAGCACCTCGTCGATGCGGGTCTCGTACACCGGCGGCACGTCGTGGATCAGCGCCCGGGTCTGCTCGGCATCGAGGGACACGGTCACCGTGCGCGACGACGAGAAGAGATTCTCGCCCGCGTCGAGTTCGCAAGGCAGGGGCGCAGGGCTGGCCTGCGCCAGGCCTTGCCAGTAGGTCGCCTCGCCGCGCATCGCATCGCTCGCAGCGTGGTCCTTCAGCGCCTCACACCAGGCCTTGAACGATGTGGTCTTGGGCGGCAGCTGCGCCTGCTCGCCCCGAGCCTGCTGTGCGAGCACACCGGTCAGATCGGCGATCAAGGTGCGCCACGAGACCACGTCAACGAGCAGATGATGGATGACCCAGAGCACCTGGGCAGCACGCCCTTGGCCATGGTGGAACAACCCGGCGCTCATCAGCGGGCCCCGGGCCAGATCGAAGCCCTGGTGCAGCTCGTCAGCGGTGGCGACCATGGTCTGCGCCCGATCACCCTCGTCGATGTGCGAGAGATCCACATCTCTCACCGGCACCGTCCCGGGATCGTCTGAGTGGCTCTGCACCCAGCCCGCGCTGCTCTCTGCGTAGCGCAGGCGCAAGGCGTCGTGGTGAGCGACCACGTGACCGAGGGCCTGGCTCAGCTGTTCAGCGGTGGTGGATTCGGGCACCTCGAAGAGCATGGGCAGGTTGAAGTGCTGGCGTTCGGGGATGTCCTGCCCGAAGAACCACTGCTGGATGGGCAGCAAGGGCGCGGCGCCCGAGACCAGACCCTGCTCGGCCTGGGGCAAGCCATCGGTCCCGCTCACCTCGGCCACACTGCCCAGGCCAGCGATGGTCGGGTGCTCGAAGATCTGCGCAGGCGTGATGTGAAAGCCCTGCTGACCCAGCTTGGCCACGATCGCCAGACCCAACACCGAGTCGCCACCCAGCTCGAAGAAGTTGTCGTGAATGCCGATCTCGCCGATGCCCAGGCTCTCGCCCCATGCGGTCACCAGGGCGCACTCGGCCAGCGTGCTCGGGGCGGCGTACTCGCTGCCCAGGTCCGGCCGTTCGTGGAGCTGCTGGCCCGAGTCTGCATCGTGCGCAGCGCTGCGCTCGGTCCCGCGGACCCATTCGTCGATGCGCGCCGAGAGATCACCGGTCGACACCGCCACCTGGCTGCCCGCGGGCAAGGCCAAGACCCGGGCGAAGGCCTTCGCACCTTCGGCGGGCGTCATGTAGTAGGCCGCGGCGCCCCCGTGCTCGTGGGCAAACTCGGGCTCTTTCCAGGTCAGCCAGTTGTCCCAGTTGGCGCTGGTCCAGGGCTGAGACGAGGTGGCGTTGTGGCGGGCCACGAAGGCGTCCACGTAGTGATGGGCTGCGACGTAGCCGACCATGCCCAGGGCGCCCAGACACGAGCTGAGCGACGACTGCACGATGCAGAAGTCGAGGGCGCGACCGTCAAGCAGCTGCTCCAGGGCGATCAGGCCTTCACGCTTCGGCCCCAGCTGGGACAGGCACAGCTCAGGGCTGGTCTGGCTCAGCAAGGTCATGGTCTTCTCTGCCCCCGCCGCGTGAACCACGCCGTGCAGGGGACCGAAGCGCCTCTCGGCGTCAGCGAGCACTTTGCCCAACGCAACCTCTTCGGTGACGTCGCCCTGTGCGACCCGGACCTGGGCGCCGCCGGCGATCAACGCCTGCAGACGGGCGATGCGCATGGAGGTCAGATCGTCAGCGTCGTGGGCGGCAAGCCAGCCGTCCCACTCAGCGCTGTGGGGGAAGGCGCTGCGGCTCACCAACACCAGTCGGGCGCCGGGAGCGCGAGCCAGGTTGGCTGCCACTTCGAGTCCGATCGAACCCAGGCCGCCGGTGATCAGGTAGTGCCCGTCACGACGCAGGGGACGGGGCGGGCGACTCGCAGCCCCGGCGTCCCCCTCAACCCGCACAGATTCGTAGCGCGCGACCCAGCGATGGCGCCCGCGCCAAGCCACCAAGGGTTCGGTGCGCTGGCCCATTGCAGAAGCTGTGAGTTCAGCCAGAACCAGGGGCGCGGCCCGCTCGATCGCGGCCGCCGCTGACGCCGCGGTCTCGCCGCCGATGTCAACGTCATCGTCGACGCCAACGTCCATGTCGATGTCGAGATCGATGTCGACGGTGCGCGCCGTGAGCCCTGCGAACTCCTGGGTCACAGCCTGTGCCACACCCAGCAAGGTGGACACCTCTGGCAACAAGGTCTCGTCGCCAGAGACTGCCGCCAGACGGCGGCTCACCGTGAGCCACTCCACAGGTCTGCCGTCGCCCTGCCCATCCATGGCCTGGGCCAGGTTCAACACGCTGAAGAAACCCCGAGTCAGGGCGCCGTCGCCGTCATCGTCAGCCCCGTCGAGAGACCAGAGATGGAGCACGGCCTCGGGCCACTGCCCGCTCTTGGCCAGGCCGTCGCACAACACTCGAGAGTCATCAGCACTGGCGGGATCGATGGCCCGTACTGCACCAGCGGCAGCACCGCCCTGCCCGGCCTTCACGCGCAAGACCGAGACACCCTGATCAGCCAACCGCTCGCAGAGAGCGTCGGCCAGAGCCCCAGAGAGCGAGTGAGCCGCTGAGTCGTCGACAGCACCGCCGAGCACGAGCACCTGGGCTGGCGGGGCAGACGAGCCTCCCTGCAGCGGCGCGGCGGAGCGCACCCACGAGGGCACGGAGAACCAGTCGGCGATGTCAGCCAGCTTGCCAGTGGGTGCCGCACTGTGCGCACCGTCGCCCGCGTCGATCCAGAAACGCTGGCGCTGGAACGAGTAGGTGGGCAGGGTCACCCGGCGCCGGTCGCCGCCGTGATGGACGGCGTCCCAGTCGATGGTGACCCGTGCGGCCCAGAGCTGACCCAGGGCGTTGAGCAGGCACGCCTCGTCGTCTTGAGCGTCCCGGGGATGGCGCATGCCAGCCACGGCCACCCGGGGGTGAGCCACGGCGCCCGTTGAGCTCGCGCCATCGTGGTGCCGGGTGATGCGCGTGGCCAGGGACGTCAGGGTGTTGCCCGGACCCACTTCGAGCAGCACCCGGCGGTCATCGCCCAGCAGCTCGGTCAGTCCGTCGGCGAAGCGCACCGTGCCCCGCAGGTGCCGGGCCCAGTAGTCCGGGTCGGTGGCCTCGGCGTCGGTGATCCAGGTGCCGGTCAACGTCGAGACGAAGGGGATCTTTGGCGGCTGAGGTTTGGCGGCGGCCACGCGCTGAGCGAAGGGCGCGAGGATCTCGTCCATCATCGACGAATGAAAAGCGTGGGACGTGTGCAACTCCCGGGTGGCCACGTCGCGGTCGGCCATGGCCTTGGCGAAGGCGGTCACGGCAGCGCTCGGCCCGGAGACCACGCAGGCCGCGGGTTCGTTCGCCGCAGCCAGGGACAGCTCGGCGCCCAGCAGGGGCTCGACCTCGGCGCTCGGGAGCATGACCGCGAGCATGTCCCCCGCGGGCAGGTCCTGCATGAGCCGACCCCGGGCGGCCACCAGGGCCAACCCTTCTGCCAGGCTGAAGACTCCGGCCAGGACCGCCGCCACGTACTCGCCGATGCTGTGTCCGATCATGGCCGTGGGCGTCACACCCCAGGACATGAACTGCTGTGCCAAGGCATGCTCGATGACGAACAACGCGGGTTGGGTCAGGGCCGTCTGGCCCAGCTGTTCGGTGGCGCCGTCGGCGGCCTCTGCGTCGGCGAAGAGCAGCTCGCGGAGGTCGAGCTTCAGCTCTGGGCCCAGCAGCTCACAGGCCTTGTCGACCTGCTCCTTGAACACGGGCAGACGCTCGTACAGGTCACGGCCCATGTGCATGTACTGGGCGCCCTGGCCCGGGAACATGAACGCCGCGCTGCGGTCGGCCACGTCCTGGGTCAGCTCGCGCACGCGCTGGCGGTCGGGGCTGCCCCTGGCTGCGTCCCCCAGCAGTTGGGTCGCGGTGGCGTGGTCGTGGACCACCAGCCAGCGCCGCTGAGCGAAGTCGTGACGACCCACGGCCAGGGTGTAGGACACGTCGGCAAGAGACGCAGGGTTGTGGCTGGCGAGCGCAGCGCCCAACCGATCGCAGGCCTGGTCGAGGGCGGTGGCGCCTCGTGCCGACAGCACCAGCAGCTGGGGACGATTCGTGGGTTCGCTCGCGACGGCGTGGCCCTGCGTGCTCGCGTCGATCTGGGCGTGCGTGCTGGCGGCGGCGTGGCCCTGCGTGCTCGCGTCGATCTGGGCGTGCGTGCTGGCGGCGGCGTGGCTGTGCGGGCTCGCGTCGCCGGCGAGGGCCACGTGGCCGGCTGATGGGTCGCCAGCAGACCCGTCAGCTGCGCGCGCGGGAGGTTCTTGCAGCACCACGTGGGCGTTGGTCCCGCCGATGCCGAACGAGCTCACACCCGCCCGACGCGGCCCGGCGCTCTGCCAGGGCGTCAGCTCGGTGTTGACCCTGAAAGGTGTGCTGGGAAAGTCGATGGCCGGGTCGGGGACGTCGCAGTTCAGGCTCGGCGGCAGCTCTCTGTGCTGCAAGGCCAGGCTGGCCTTGATCAACCCGGCCACTCCGGCGGCGGCGTCGAGGTGACCGACATTGGTCTTCAACGAGCCGATGGCGCAGCCGCCCCGGGGCAGATCACCGTCGCCGAACGCCGCGGTGAGCGCAGCGATCTCGATGGGGTCCCCGAGGGCCGTCCCCGTGCCGTGGGTCTCGATGTATCCGATGGACGACGCCTCGACGTCGGCCATGGCCAGGGCGTTGCGAATGACCTGAGCCTGGCCGTCCACGCTGGGCGCGGCGTAGCCGATCTTGTCCGAGCCGTCGTTGTTGATCGCCGTGCCCTTGATCACCGCCACGATGGGGTCGCCGTCTTCGAGAGCATCGCTGAGGCGACGGAGCGAGACCACCGCCACGCCGCTGCCCCCCACCGTGCCTTCGGCCCGATCGGAGAACGCGCGACATCGCCCATCGGGAGAATAGATGCCCTGCTCCTGGTGCACGTAGCCCCGACCGTGAGGGACCATCACGCCCACGCCGCCGGCCAGGGCCAGGTCGCACTCCCCCGCGATCAATGCCTGGCAGGCCAGGTGCACCGCCACCAGTGACGAGCTGCAACCGGTCTGCACGTCGAGGCTCGGCCCCTTGAGGCCCAGCTTGTAGGAGACGCGAGTGGTCAGGTAGTCGGGCTGGTTGCCGAAGAGCGTGGGCAGGCCGCCCACGTCGACGCCGGGCGCGGTCTGCAGGTTGTTCAGGAAATAGCTGTTGGTGCTGGCGCCACCGAACACGCCCACAGGGCCGGGGCTGCGGGCCGGGTCGTAGCCGCCGCTCTCCAGGGCTTCCCAGGCGCACTCCAGGAAGAGGCGCTGCTGAGGGTCCATGATCTCGGCTTCACGGGGCGTGACGCCGAAGAAGGCCGCGTCGAACTGGTCGATGTCGGCGAGCACGGAGGCTGCCTTGACGTAGTGCGGGTCGTCGAGGCTGGCCCGGTCGACACCGGCGGCGAGCAGCTCTTCGTCGGTACGCACAGAGATGCTCTCCACGCCGCCACGCAGGTTGGCCCAGAACTCGGTGACGTCAGCGGCCCCGGGAAAGCGCCCGGACATGCCGATGATGGCGACCTCGAAACCGCTCCAGTCCTCGCCCCCCGCAGTGGTCATGTCTCGCCCCCGGGGTTCTTGTCCTGCTGGGACTTGCTGATGGCGTCGGTGATGCTTGACAGGTCCCCCGCGTCCCAGGCGAAGTCTGAGAAGTCGGACGCGGTGAAGCCACCGGCCTCGGGAGACAGGCAGTGCTGAATGAGCGCTTCAAGCGCCGCGCTGAAGTCACTGGCCAGCTTCTCGATGGTGGCCCGATCGTGCAGGGCCTCACTGAACTCGAAGTCGAACTCGAGCCGACCCTTGCTGATCATGCCGTAGACCTCCAGCACGAAGATGCGCTGGCCGTCCGGGCCGAGGGGCGGACCGCAACGCCCGCCGTCGTGGCGGAAGCGCGCGTCGTCCCTGAAGAGCTGGTCGAACTGTCCCAGATAGTTGAAGCCCACCACGGGCCAGGGCAGGTCGGCGAGGCGTTGGCGCAGAGCGTCATCGTCGGCGAGGTGCTTGCCCAGCCCGAAACCGAAGCCCTGGTTGGGCAGGGCCCGCAGCTGCTCCTTGATCGCCTGCAATGCGGGGCCGGGCTGGTAACCGCTGGCTGACTGGCTCAGCAGCACCGGGTAGTCAGACGTGAACCAGCCCACCGTGCGCGAGAGATCGACCTCGGCGGGAATCTCCTGGCGACCGTGACCTTCGAGCACGAGCCAGAGATCGTCGTGGCCCGTCCATTGAGAGAAGGCCCGGGACAGGGCCGTGAGCAGCACGTCGTTGATCTGGGTGTTGTAGGTCTTGGGCACCTCGGACAGCAGGGCCTTGGTGAGCTCGGCGTCGAGGGTCGTGCGCACCTGGGCGGCGCTGGCCTCGACGTTGAGACCGTCGGGGCGATCGAGGGGTACGGTGGCTGCGGCGGACAGGGCCGAGGCGTCACCCAACTCGAACCAGTGGCCCACTTCTGCCGCCAACTCAGCCGTGCTGGCGTAGTCGACCAGGCAGTTCGACCAGCGCTGGAACGACGTGGTCTTGGGCTGCAACTTCACCGCCTCGCCAGCCTCGAGCTGATCGAGAGCGGTCTCAAGATCTTCGAGCAATATGCGCCAGGACACGCCGTCGATGACCAGGTGATGCACGTTCCAGAGCAGCTGAGCGTTCAAGCCCTGGCCCCGCTCGAACAGCACCACCCGCTGGATCGGGCCGACGTCCAGATCGAAGGCCTCGTGGTGCGCGGCCGACCGGCGATCGAGCTCTGCGGCGTGTGCGTCTGCTGGCAAGGCCGACAGGTCTTCGACCACCACCGAAACGCCAGCGCCAGGCCCTTCAATGCGCTGGCTCCAGGTGCCGTCAGAGCCCTGGACAAAGCGCGTGCGCAACGCGTCGTGATGGTGCTCCAGCGCGGTCATGGCCTGACCGAGCGTCGCTGCGTCGAGGGGCCGGGCCACCTCTAGCAGCATGGGCATGTTCCAGTACTGGGGACGAGGCAGACCCAGCTCGAAGTACCAGTGCTGCACCGGCGTGAGCGGCACCGCGCCCGTGACCGGGCCCTGGTCTTCTGTAGCGCCAGGCGTGCCGGTGACCTCTGCCACGGCGAGGAGGTCAGCGACCGTCTGGTTCTCGAAGACCAACCGCGGCGTGAGCTTGATGCCCGCCTGGTTGGCCCGGCTGACCACCTGGATGCTCAGGATGGAGTCGCCGCCCAGCTCGAAGAAGTTGTCGTGGATGCCCACGTCTTCGATGCCCAGCACGTCGGCCCAGATGCCAGCCAAGGTCTTCTCGGCGTCGGTCCGTGGTGCGGCGAAGCTGCTCTGCAGTTCGGGGCGCTCGCTCCCGGGTTCGGGCAGGTTCTTGCGATCGACCTTGCCGTTGGGAGTGCGAGGCATCTCGTCCATGAACAAGAACACCGCCGGCACCATGAACTCGGGCAGGCTCTCGGCGAGGAAGTCGCGCAGCTCGCTCACGGACGGCTGGGCCTCACCCTCTTCAACCAGCAGGTAGGCCACAAGGCGCTTCTCTTCACCGTGGTCAGAGCGAGCCAACACCGCCGCTTCTTTCAGCGCACCGTGCTCGACCAGGGCCACTTCGATCTCTTCGAGTTCGATGCGGAAGCCGCGAATCTTCACCTGGTTGTCGAAGCGCCCCAGGAACTCCATCTCACCGTTCTCGCGGAACCGCGCCCGGTCGCCCGACTTGTACAGCCGCGCCCCTGGTGTGTCCCTGAAGGGGTGAGGCACGAAGCGCTCGGCGGTGAGTTCGGGGCGGCGCCAATAGCCCAACGCCAGGGCCGTGCCGCCGAAGTGCACCTCGCCCGGAACGCCCGTGGGGCAAGGGTCGAGGTGCTCGTCGAGGATGTACATCTGGATGTTGAGGATCGGGTCGCCGAGCGGCGCGATGGGCTCGGTCTGCGCCAGGCAGTCGTACACCGAGCTGAACACCGTGGTCTCGGTGGCGCCGTACTCGCTGAACAACCCCACACCAGGCAGCATGGTCTTGTGGTGCTCGACCATCTTCAGCGGGCAGGCCTCGCCGGCCACGATGGCGCAGGTCAGGCTGGCCAGCTGGTCTGCTGACGACTGCTCGAGAATGTGCCGGTAGAACGAGGGCAGGGTGAGCAGATGGCTGGCCCCGTGCTCGGCGATGTACTTGGGGATCTCGGCGATGTCCTTCTCGAGACCCTGCGGCATGAGCAGCAAGGTGCCGCCACCGCACAGGCTCCAGAAGATGCCCACCACCGAGCTGTCGAAGGCCACGGACGACAGCAGCAGGAACGAGTTCGGTGTGTGCCCGAACGCGTGCACCCGAGCTTCGTTCGAGAGGACCAGCTTCTCGTGGGTGATGACCACGCCCTTGGGCTTGCCCGTCGATCCCGAGGTGTAGATGACGTAGACCAGGTTGGCCGGGGTCACGCCGCTCTCGGGGCGGGTCTCGGGGCAGGCGTCGAGGGCCGCCCGGTCGCTGTCCATGCTCACCAGCACCGCGCCGCTGTGGGCGAAGTCGGCGAGCAGACGCTCCTGGGTCACCAGCACCGGTGCGTCGGTGTCGTTGACCAGAAACTGGATGCGGTCGTTCGGGTAGGCCGGGTCGACAGGCACGTAGGCGCCACCGGCCTTCAAGATGCCCACGATGGCCACGACCATGTCGAGCGAGCGATCGATGCACAGGGCCACCATGGTGTCCGGCCCCACACCCAGCGAGCGCAGGTGATGCCCCAGCTGATTGGCCCGGCGCTCGAGCTGGCCATAGGTCAGGGTCTGCTCGCCCTGGCGCACCGCCACGGCGTCCGGCGTCTTCGCGGCCCACTCTTCGATCCAGTGGTGGGCGCAGACGCCTTGTGAGTAGGGCGCATCTGAATCGTTGAAATCGACCAGCAAGCCCTGGCGTTCGGCAGCGCTGAGCGCGTCGAGCCGCCCCACTGCAGTCTGGGGACGGGCCGCTGCGTCGCTCAGCAAGGCCTGCCACTGACCGGCGAGCCGCTCGATGGTGGCCCTCTCGAACGTAGCGGTGTCGTAGCGGAACTCGACGGTGAAGCCAGCCTCTGTCTCGCGGCACACGAGCTTGGCCGCGCAGGCTTCGCTGGCGGCGAACTGTTGTGCGATGGCGAGGCGCAGATCACCGGCCGACAGGCTGGGCCAGCGCGGGCAGAGTTCAAAGGCGAAGGCAGGGGCGCGGGTGTCGGCAGTGTGCGACGGCCCCTCGCTCAACCCTGCGCCGTAGCATTCCTGCCAGCGGGTCATGGCCTCGGTCTCGCCGGACAGCTGGCGTACCAGGTCGGCGAAGGGCAACTCGAGATCGACCTGCAGAGGCAGGGGCAGGGTGCGAGCCAACAGGCCCAGAGCGTCGGACAGCTCGTCGTACTGCCGGCCGTCGATGGCCAGTCCCACGAGCAGGTTGGCCTGACCGCCCAGGCGTCGCAACAACGCGACCCAGGCTCCGAGCAGAACCTCGCGGGTGTCCACGCCCAGCTGTGTGGCCAGCCCGTGCAGCGCCTGTGCTGGCGCGCCATCGACAGTGGCGCTGATCACCCCCGTCGCCACGCCTCGCGCGCCACTGCGCTGGAACGGCAGCTCAAGAGCAGCACCAGCCTTTGCCACCGCCAACTCGTGGCGCTCGGCCCAGTAGGCCAATCCTGGCTGAGATTCTTCGGCGGCCAGCAGCTCGTTCTGCCAGTCGGCGATGTCGGCGTACTGCATGGCCTCGGTGTCGAAGGCATCACCGCCACTCAGGCTGCCGTAGGCCGCGGCCAGCTCGGTGACGAGCTGCACCAACGCGAGCTCGTCTGCGCAGAGCGACGGGAGCGCCAGGAGCAACTCGTGCGCCGTGGCGGAGCGCCGGAACAGCCAGGCCCGCAACGTGGGCGCCGCGCTCACATCAGGAGCGCCGCTCAAGGCTTCACCGTGCAAGCCGGTGATCAGCTCGGCGACCGCAGCGTCTTGCGCCTCAGGAGCGAGGTCGCCCACGTTGAGCTGTTGCAGCTCGACGCGGGCGCTGTCCTGGATGACCTGCTCGGCGACCTGCTCCCCCGGCGGCGCCGTGTAGTGCGTGCGCAAGATCTCGTACTTGGCGACGACCATGTCCAGGGCACGGCACAGCTGCGCCCCATCGAGCGCGCCGCTCAAGGTGATCTGGGTCCAGGCGTTCGCCCCCTGGCCGGCTCCGGTGTGGAGCTGGTGCCAAACCTGGGTCTGCTGAGGCGAGAGGGTGAAGCCGGTGGTGCTCATGAGCTGACCAGGGCCTGCCTACTGCTCCGCGGCGCCGTCGCCGGCAGCTCGCAGGTCGAAGATGGCGCTGTAGGCGATGTCGAGGTCGTGCCGACCCTTGCAATTCCAGCCTGCTTCTTTGAACAGGTCTTCCCACTCGGCCACGTTGGGGATGAACTGGCCCATGAGGTCGTGGGTGAACTCGAAGCCCAGGGTGAAGATGGGCGTGTCGCCGGGTACGGGCAGGTCAGAGCGATAGGTGTCGCTGAACAGAAAGCGCTTCAGGGCCGGGAAGGCCGCGCGGATCGAACGAAAGGCCTTGAGGCAGTTGGGACGGGGCCAGAGGTCGTGTCCCATGAAGAAGCAGAAGAGCACCTCGACGTCTTCGAACTCGGGCTGGAAGACCAGGTTCTTCACGTCGCAGTGCACGACCTGCACGCGATCTTCGAGACCGGCCTGGCGAATGGAGCGGCGGGCCAGATCGACCGCGCCCTTGTTCACCTCGACGCCCACGCCGCGAAAGTCGGGGCGGGCCCGGGCCAGGCCCATGAGCCGCTCGGCGCTGCCACAGCCCAGATCGGCGGCCACGGTGAAGGGCTCGGCGTTCATCACCCTGGTGAAGATGGGATCGACGTAGTGCCCGCCGTAGTCACGGCCAGACATGGCGATGTACTTGCCATCGCGGCCGATGCCGTCCGGGGTGCAGCGCCCCTCCTTGACGATCGTGCCCAGGTTGTGCAGCAGGTGTCCGTACCCCTGGATGAGCCACATGAAGTAGCCCTTGTCCATGTAGCAGTCTTTGAACTCGGCGGCGGGCGTGGCCGTCTTGTTGTCTGCCGACACCGCAGCGATGTCGAAGCGGTGCAGCACCTTGAGAATGGACGTCACCGACCAGACCGACAGGTTGTTCGCCTCGCAGAAGGCCTCGATGTCGAGGGATCCCTTGGCGTGGATCTCCTCCAGCAGGCCGAGTTCGAAACTGGCGGCGATGGCAGAGGCGCCGATGGCCGAGTTGAAGAGGCGAGTGGTCTCACTGACCATGGCGTGGTGTCTCAAGGGCTGGACGAGCGTGGACGGCCCTGAACGAGGGCATCCTGTGCCGTATCGGGTGGTTCGCCGGGGCAGCTTGAGCCCCCGACCTTGGCCATCCACAGAGGGCAGAAAAGGCCGGGAAGAATACCACGAGGAGACACCCTCGGCTCGGCGCCCCAGGGGCGGAAATCCAGGGCCCCGGCGTCAGGCTCCCCGTGCCGTCCGGGCCACGTGTTCGGCCAGGCGTGAGAACACCGGCTGACCCGTTTCGGGCCATGGAGCCCCGAAGGCGGCAGGCCTGATCAGTCCTCCATCGACGGGCACTGCCGCCAACACGGCCACCACCGCCTGGGCCTGGGGCTGCCAGCTTCCCAGCGCGCTCTCCAGCCACTCGACCCGCCCCACCACGGCGTGGCTGGCGTCCCCGTCTTCGAGCAGGCGCAAGGCCTCGGCGAACGCCAGCCCATCTTGGCCCTGATCTACCGACAGGCAGTAGGTCGAGCCCCGCAGCCCGTAGCGGATGGCCAGCTCGCCCAGGCTCGTGTTGGCCAGGGTGTAGGGGAAGGCGCTGCTGTCCGCCATCTCCTCGCTCATGCTGGCGGCGAACACCCGATCGGTCTGCAAGCAGCCCAGCTCGGTCTCGATGAGCAGGGGCGTGTCCTGCCGGGCCGAGCCGGGGATCAGCTCGGCCACCCCCGCCGCCTCGCAGGCCATGGCCAGCAGCCTCGCCGCCCTGTCGAAGCGGCGGAAGTTCTTGTGCGTGGAGCCAAAGAGAGTGCGAAAGGCCGCGGTGGTCCCCCCGGGCTCGGTGCCCAGATCGGCCCAGGTCGCGTGGACCCCCGAGCTGCCCATGAGGCCCATCTCGTCAGCCAGGGCCAGTCCTGCCAGGGCCACGGTCATGGTCAGGCCTCCAGAACCAGGGCGGCCTGCACACCACCGAAGCCGCCGCCGACCTTCAAGGCGTGACGGGCCCGGGGCAGAGACCGAGGTGCGGGGGACAGGTCGAGCCGGGGGTCGACTCCCAGGGTCTCCAGGCCCACGTTGCCCGCTGCCTGGCAGCGCTGCAGGGCCTCGATGGCCACCAGGGTCTCGATCACTCCAGCGGCTCCCAAAGTATGTCCAATCTGCCCCTTACTACCGAACACTGGCGGGGTAAGGCCTGCAAAGAGATCACCCAGACCCCGCGCCTCCGCGGCGTCGTTGGCCTCGGTGCCCGTGCCATGGACGTGGATCACGTCTACCTCGCTGGCTGCCAGCTGGGCCCGGCCCAGGGCTCGCCGGGCCGCCAGAACCAGGCCACTCCCGTCTTGAGCCGGGCGCATGGCGTGGTACGCGTCGTTGGCCCCGCCGTGGCCCGCGATGCGCACACCCATGGACTCGCTCCCATAGGTGGTCAGCAAGACCGCGCCAGCCCCCTCGCCCAGGCTCACTCCTTGGCGGCTTGTGTCAAAGGGGCGGCAGGCTTCTCGATCCAGGGCATGGAGGCAGCCGAAACCGGCCATGACGAACTCGGTCAGCACGTCGACGCCCACCACCAGCACACGATCGACCTCGCCCCGGGCCAGACGCCGGGTGGCCAGGGACAGGGCCATGAGCCCGGAGGCGCAGGCGGTGGAGACCGAGGCCAAAACGGGTCCCAAACCCATGGTTTCTGCCAGTTTTGTGGCCAAGCGGGCCGGGAGGCCGTAGCCCTCGCCCGGGCACATCACCCCCGTCAGGTCGGCCTTGGTTGAGGCCAGCACCAGGGCCACACTGGTCGGATCAGGGTCGCCCGCCTCGGCCAGGGCCTGACGGGCGGCGGCCACGGCCACGGGCAAGGGGGCGCCCACCGGCTCGGGCCCGGTCCAGAAGCTGGCAGGCAGCTCCCCCGCCACCGTGGTGGGGAGCGCCCAGGCCGCCGAACGCTCACGGGGCAAGATGCCCTGCTGGCTGGCGAAGAGCGCGTCCATGAAGGTGCCGCAGGCCGTGCCCAGGCCGGAGACCACGCCTCGACCCGCCACGTAGACCGGTCGATTCAGGCTGGTCGTGGGCCCTGTCTGAGGGCCCGTCGCGGGACAGCTCATGGGCCCTCCGGCCGGGGCGGAGGCTCCAGCAGCGTCTCTTCGAGGGTGTCCACGATGAGCTCGTAGCCGAACCAGCGATTGTCAAGGACCGCCCGGCTGGGGGCGGCCCACGGGGAGCCGGCGGGGCCGCCAGATTCGGGGCCAGATGCGACTCCTGCCTCCCCACCATGGGCGACCCAGGCCTCAGATTCGGCGTCAGCCCAGGTGTAGCTCACCACCAGTTCGCCCGGAGGTTGGCCATCGAGGCGGCGAAAGCGGCGCTCGGTCAGGCGGCCCTCTGCCCAGAACTCGCGCACCTCCTCGCCCCCCACTTCGGTGACGTGCTCCCCATCGCTCAGGGGGCCGCCGCTTGCTGAGACCCAGGGGTAGAACACCCGCTGAAAGTCGAGCAACACGAAGCGCGGCGGGAAGGGCAGCTCTTCGCCGGACTCATTGCGCAGCTCGGCCTCGACCCCGCGCAACAGGATCGCGAAGCCCACCGAGCCAAACGGCGACAGGCCCACCATGGTCAGCAGGGGGCCCTGTTTCTGCACCACCGCCTCGAAGCCTCGGCTGCCAGACTGCCCCTGCCCATCGTCCCACTCGGCGGTGACTCGCTGGCGCCAGACCACGTCCAGACCCAAAACCTCTGGGGGGCGCAGCAGCCCGGGGTAATCGCCCTCGAAACGGGGGGGACCCTGAGCCGGCGGGGCCGCGCAGGCGACGCAGCACAGCACCGTGGCGAGGCTCAGCTGCAGCGCTCGGCCCCAGACCCGGAGAGACCGCCCCGGAACCCGGCGCCAGACCTGGTGGAGACGCCCCGGCGCTCGAAGCCACACCCACTGGGAGCGACTCTGCGCCCCGGCGGTCCCCCCGCAGGGGACGGCTGCCTCAGGGGTGACCAGACTGGGGTCCTTCATGGTGATCCGACCGTTCTCTGCGAGGACGCACGAGCAAGCGCACGGTAGGCGCCAGGATCACGCAGAGCAAGACGCCCAGGCCCGAGGGCACGCCGATGCTGAGCAGCGCGGGGTGGTCAGAGAGGGCCAGCAGGCCGAAGCCCATGAGCGTGGAGAGGGCCGCCACGAGCACGGCCAGGTGGGTGGCAGCCAGGGCCCGGGGGTCGTCCCCCGCTTCGGCGAGGAAGACGCCGTAGTCCACGCCCATGCTCACGACCATGAGCAGGGCCACGAGGGAGAGCATGTTCATGGGCAGCCCGCACAAGGCGAGGATGGCCACGGTGGTGGTGGCCGCCAGCACGGCGGGGACGAAGGCCACCAGGGTCTCGGCCAGGCGGCGATGACGGAGCCAGACCAGGAGCAGCACAGCGCCCAGTCCCCACAGGAGCAGCTTGGTCATGCGCTGGCGATAGACGCCGTAGGCTTGGCTGAACACCCCGGCCACGTCGATCATGTGGGCGCCGTCGATGGCCGCCAGGCGAGCGCCGAGAGCATCGCCATCCGAGAGGCCGTGGACGAAGCTGAGCACGCCCCGGCCCTCTTCGAGAGTGACCCAGAACGGCCGCACCATGGACGCCAGGGGGCTGTTGGTCAGGTCGTCCCGCAGCAGGGGTTCGGGGGCGGGCTCAGCGAGGGCATCGCGAAACGGTGCGAAGGCGTCGGTGACGAATCCCTGGGCTGCGAAGGCCGTCTCGAGGCGAGACCACAGCCCGGGGTCGCTGCGCAACTCGTCGTCGAGGGCCCGCTGTCTGGCTGCGCTGGGGAGCATGCCCGCCAGACTGCGAAAGCCGTTGATCTCGCCGGCGGCCTGGGCTGCGGCGAGCGCGTTTGCGATGCGATCGTTTACCTGCAGGGCCGCCTCTTCATCGGCCCCCACCGCCACCACGAGGCGGCCTTGCTCGTAGGCCACCACCTGCTGGCGCACCGCTTCGTCCTCGGCTACCAGGTCCGGGTCGAGGCGGTTCAGGTCGGCGATATCGTCGTTCCAGGTGAGCTGGGGCAGGCCGATCAGGCTGACCACCACGGCGGCGACCACGGGCAGCGCCAGGGCCCAGGGACGGGGAGCCAGCCAGCCCAGCAGGCCCTCGACGGCAGCAGCCACGCGGCGGGTCACCGGGGGCGTCTCTGCCCGAGCCGCAGACAGGCCGGGGAGGAACAGAGCGGTGGCAGCCAGGGCAGCAGAGATCCCCGTGGCGGCGAACAAGGCCAGCTCGCGCAGACCGGGGAAGGTCGCCACCAGCAGGGCGACGAAGCCCACCAAGGTGGTGGCGGCTCCCAGACGCAGGCCCGGCCAGATCTTGCTCAAGGTGGCCCGGGGCCCCCGGGGGTCAGGAGCCAGGGTCTGATGGCAATGAAAGTGCACGGTGTAGTCGATGCTCACGCCGATCAGCGAGGCGCCAAAGGCCAGGGTCAGACCGTGGACCTGGCCGAACACCGCCAGGCACGAAGCCAGCCCCACGAGGAAGCCTGCACTGAGCACGGGCAAGGTGAGCAGCACCAGGCGCACCGAACGAAACAGCGCCAGGAGCAACACGATCAGTCCGATCGACGAACCCAGGGCCACCCGGTGCACGTCCCCCCGAATGGCCTGCTCGGCGCGGACTGCGAAGCGGGCGGCCCCGGAGAGTTGCAGCTTCCAGTCGCCCGCCGTCGTGGCGTTGACCTCTGCGAAAGCCGCCGAGAGACCTTGCAGCACCGGGCCCATGGCCTGGGCGTCGAACGAGCCGGAGCGGGTGCCAAGAAACATCACCGCGGAGCGTTCATCAGCGGTGACGAAGCGGCCGTTGACCACGATCAGGTTCTCTCCACCGGACGACTGCAGGCGGCGAAACAGGTCGGGCAGGATCAGCAGCGGGTCCTGGGGCGCGACCCGGCTGACCATGCTCGACATGGGTGAGGCCAGCTGCTGCGTGAGCTCGCGCGCCGCAGCCTCCAACCCCTCGGGGGACAGCGCACCGCCCACATCGTCGAGGGCCACATCGAGGAAGCCGAAGCGCCGGGGTTGGTACAGCGCCCACAGCGACTCTTCGACCCCGTCCGGAGGGCCGACATCGAGAAACGCCAGCTCTTCGGCGACCCCCGGTGCGTGCCGCAGCGCAGCCTCCAGGGAGACAGAACAGGCCGCGATCTCGTCGACGAGCGTGCCTTCGGGAGCGGTGGCCAGCACCACCATGGTGCGCGGCAGCTCGCCCGCGGCCAGGTCTCGGGCCAGGGCCACCTCGGGCCACGCCTCGCCGTCAGGCAAGAAGTGGGAGATGTCCCCGGTGACCTGCACGCGCTGCATGACGAACACAGTGAGGGCCGCGAGGACCAGCGAACCCAGCAGCAGACGGCGGGCCTCGCCGGACATCAGCGAGGCGCGATGCCGAACAGCTCGTGCCGCTCTTCTGCGCTGAACACACGGGCCACGTCGACCTCGGCCAGCGTGGTCACGGAGCGATCACCGTTGGGCTCTTTGACCACGATGGTGTGCGTCGCAAAGCCCGTCCCGGACAGGCTCAACTCGCGGATCATCTGCGTGAGCGGCGCTGCCTTCGGGGTCAGGGAGAGGGTCCAGCCGTCGGTGTCTGGGGGCGCAGCGAAGGCCATGGTGTAGTGCTCTGCCAGGGCCTTCTCGTCACCGGAGAACACGCGCACGAGCGAGGTCACGAAGAGGCGCAGGCCGTCTGACTGCCGCAGGTCGATGGTCTCCGTGCCGTCACGGTTGGTCATGCGCAGCTGGCCTGGCTCGATGAGCAGGCGCGAAGGCTCGGGGGTCTGGACAACTCTCAGCAGGTATCCCGGCGCCGAGAAGTAGAACCGCCCGGCGCTCTGCAAGGGCACGGCCAGCAGGGCCAGGTGCTTGGTCTCCACGAAGCTGGCCTCCATGCCTTGCAGCTTGGCGAAGGCGGCGAGCAACTCCCGGGCGTCGGCAGGACGCTGGTCGGGGACGGCCTGGAGAGCAGGCGGAGCGCCAGGCGTTGCAACGCCCACAGCCTCGTTCACGGAACCAGGCGGGGGCTCACCGCGCACAGGTTCGGCGGCCTGCTGACCTTGCAGCGAACCCGCAGCAACCAGCAGGACGCAAGCAGCCCGTGCTTGAAGGGCCGCGGGCCGAGCACGCCTCTTGACGCACGGTCTGCTAATGAACCGGCAACCGATCCAGGATCGCATCAGGGGTCCTCGTGAGGAGAGTGCCGGCGTCGTCGGTGGTGGCCAGCATGGTGGTGGCTCGCGAACTCCATGAGTCTCGCTCGACGTGGCGTATGTCATAGCTCACCCGGATCAGCGGTGTGACCTCACCGAACCAGGCGGTGACCCGGGCGGTGTCGCCGAAGCTGAGCGGGGTCATGTAGCGGCAACGCACCTCGGTGACGAACATGCGCAGGCCCAGGGCACGAATCTCGGGCACGTCGAGGCCGCGACTGGCCATGAGCTCCATGCGCGCGGCCTCGAAGAACTCGAAGTAGCGACCGTGCCAGACCACGCCGAGAGGATCGCACTGATGGAAGGCCACCTTGAGGTCCAAGGAGACGGCATGATCGGGACGCTGGGGCCGGCTCACTGCTTACTCCAGAAGTCGTAGAAGTTGAACCAGTTGTTGGGCGCCTCACGGGCGCGCCTCTCGAGGCTGTCGGCGAAGCGTTGAACCCAGGCTTGCAGGGCCTCGTCCCGGTTCGCCCGGGGCAGGTCGATGCGTTCGGCGAAGAGTTCGCAGGTCAAGTTATAGCGATTGGGTTCGGTGTAGATGCCGAACACCAGATAGACAGGGCAGCGCAGCACGGAGGCCAGCAGAAACGGACCGCCAGCGAAGGGTGCGTCCTGGCCCATGAACTTCGCCGTGACGATGCGATCGTTGAGGCCCACCCGGTCGCCCGCCACCGCGACCAGCTCACCGGTCTCTAGGCGCGCACGGACCCGAGCCATGACCCCCACCGGGTCGTCACCGAGGTGGATCACCCGCTCGGCCAGGCCCGGATTGAGCTTCTGCAGCAGGGAGTTGATCATGGCCGCGTTCTCGAAGTAGCCCAGGACCTGCACCGGCGCGCCGTGAGCCATGCCCACGGCACGCATGGCGTCGTAGCTGCCCAGGTGCGAACCCAGCACCACCGCTCCCCGCCCGGTGGCGGCCTGCTCGTTGAGCAGCTCGCCGCCGGGATTGGTGATGACCAGCCCCTTGGTGTTGCCGGTCATGAAGAAGACCTTGTCGAGAATGGTCTGGGCGAAGCTGCGCAGGTGGCGGTAGACATCCCAGAAGCCCGGGCTGCCGCCGTGCACCCGGGTGAGCCAGTCGCGGGACGCCGCCACGGCCCGACGATCGATCAGGCAATACCCCAGGGCGACAAGCGAGACGATGGGGCCCATGGGACGACGGCCGATCATCGACGCCATGCGAAACGTGGCCTGCATCAACCAGACCTGCCCCCGCTCCTTCTGGTTCAGCCAGCCTTCGCCAGCCTTCTCAGGAGCGTCGTCAGCCCCGTGCTGGTCGCCCTCCAGCTGCTCGTCTTCAAGCACGGGATCAGTCACTGATTGCCGCCCCAGAGCCTGCGCGAGACCCAGGCCAGACTGCCCGAAACGCACAGGCGGGTGTGCATGACACTCAGGCGCAGGTTGTCCACGAACGGGCGATAGTGACTGACGCCCCCCTCCTCGGCGGCGAGATAGCGCACGGACACGGGCAGGTTCACCACTCCCAGCCCCATGCGTACCATGCGCACGAGGAGCTCCACGTCGAAGTCCATGCGCCGAGCCTTCGTGCCAGAAGCCAAGGCTGCGAGAACGGGATACACGCGGAAGCCGATCATGGCGTCGGTCACCTTCGCGCTTCTGCCCACCTCGATCCCCACCCAGAAGTTGGTCAGCCGACGCCCCCACCTACGGGCGCTGGGCACCGTCTCGTCGTACACGGGGTAGCCCAGAACCATGTCACGGGGACGCTCCCGGCTCGCCGACAGAAAGCCGGGCACGGCGGCGATGTCGTGCTGGCTGTCCCCGTCGATCTGAAAGGCGTGGGTGAAGCCCAGTTCGTGGGCCAGGGCCATGCCGTTCATCACCGCCGCGCCCTTGCCCTGGTTGCGTTCCTGACGCACCAGTGTCACCAACCCCTCGGCGGCCAAGCCCGCGCAAACGTCTCGGCCCGCGGCGCTGCTGCCATCATCGACCAGGATGATCTGGGGCAGGTGCCCGGCCACGGCCCGCACCACCTCGCCTACCGTGGTGGGGTTCTCGTAGGTGGGGATCAGCGCGCAAGCCCGGTAGGCAGGGGAAGCCGTGCTCACCGCGCCGACCCGTCCTGCACAAACTTCAGCTGGCCGAGGGCGCACCGTAGGGCGTCGCGACGAATCTCGAAGGACACGGACGGGCCCTCGTCCTTCCATCGCAGCAGCACTTCGACCGCCTGCCCGGGACCGATGCGCTCGGGAAACTTGAGCCCCGAGAGGCCCGCCAAGGCGCCCAGGTCAGGCCGCAACCGACGCACGCAGGGCAGCACCAGCTCGTGCAGCTGAACCACGCCCGCCATGACCGGATAGCCCCTGAAGTGTCCCTTGAAATAAGGGTAATCGGCGGGGATGACCGTGCGGCAGCGACGTCCGTGCAGACCCTCGGTTTCACCAGCGTGGTCGTCGGTCCAGTGCAGTTCGCCGTGGGGAGCAGCGTCGGTCACGGCCAGGTCTCCGAGATCTCCGAGATCTTCAAGACTCTGTGTCGCCTGAGCTGGGCCCGGTCGTCGACTGGCCGCCGAAGCGTTGCCGGCGCATGGTCCACTCGACGCTGAACAACACGCCCATGAGGCCGTAGGACAGAAGCCCGGTGTAGAACGCCCACCAGGAGAGCGGGGCCGCGAGGGCCAGAGCCAGGGCCGTGCCGCCGTTGAGCACGAAGAAGGCGCACCAGATGCGGGTCCAGAGGCGGCACCAGGCACGCTTGGTCTCGCTCAACTCGGGAGACTGCAGCCGGGCGAAGCGCTCGATCATGGGCGTGGCCCCCGGGCGCAAGGTGCTGCCGAAGCCCACCAGAAGGGACAGGTTGATCACCACCGGCACCATCAGCACGTAGCCGCTCGAGTTCAGCAGCGCGGCCAAGGACAGCGCCACCACGGTCACCACGGGCAAGATGGCCAGGCTGGCCAGATGCTCCCGGGAGCTGCCTCGCAGCCTGAGCGCAGCCGACGGCACCACCACGGCGAGCATCACGCAGGCCAGCACGCGAGGGCTCCAGCGACCCAGGCCGAACCAGACCAGGGCGGGGTAGCCGATGAACACGACGGCCATCAACGTCCGGCCCAGCAGAGGCCACACTCGCCGCTGCGCAGGCGCCAACGGTCAGGCTCCGGGGACGGACGCCTTGCCCTGCTCCTGGCGGATGAAGGCAGCCAAGGTCTCGACCGAGTAGTAGTAGCCCCGGTTGTTCTCGTCGTTCTCCTTCGTACGCACGCCGAACTCGGTGTGGATGGCCAGGGCCAGCTCAAGGGCGTCGATGGAGTCGAGCCCCAGGCCTTCGCCGAAGAGGGGGTCGGCGGTCTCGATGCTCTGCGGGTCGACGTCTTCGAGGGCGAGGGTCTCGACGATCATGGTCTTCAGATCGTCTTCAAGGGTGTCTGTCTTGTCGGTCATCGGGTGTCTTTCGGCGCCACGGCGGAGGGATCCTCGGGGCTCTGCCCGAGAAACCACTGTTCATATCGTCCTTATACGACCTGGCACAAGCGACGACTGTCGTAGTCTACTCGTGCTGGATCGTCTATTGCGAGGGTTGCCAGGGTGAGCCGGGGCGTTTGAAAGGGCGGGTCGAACAGGGGCTGCTCTTTTGAGAGCCAGACCGGTTCGCAGGTGATGGTCACCGAGACCACGGGGACCTTCGCCCGGCAGGCCATCTCGAAGGCCGCCCGCCCGAACGGCAACATCTTGCCCCTCGGCGAGCGGGTCCCCTCGGGGAAGACCACCATGGAGAAGCCCTGGCCCAGGCGCTCCACCGCCTCGTCCATGACCCGCCCGGCCCCCATGGGGTTGCTGCCCGCGCCCTCGATCACCCCCGAACCCTGCAGCACGCCGCGCAACAGCCAGCGCTGGTACAAGCCCGGCTTGGCCACGGTACAGGCGCCGTTCAGCAACCCGATGATCGAGGTCACGTCCATCAAGGTGGGATGGTTGGCCACCACGACGCAGGCGCCCTCGGGCAGATGCTCAAGCTGGGTGGCCACGTCGAAGCGGGTGATGCGGGCCAGGTGCAGCCAGCGATGCATGAAACGGTAGGCCGCCGCGGTGAGGGCCTGCATGCGCCGCATCTGCAGCAACTCGTCTCCACGCCAGAGCGCGTGGGACAAAGCGAACAGGAGGTAGCCCAAGGGCGCCAGCACCGTATAGGAGCTCACGGTGAAGACGATGCGCCCCTTGCGAGCAAGTCGTAGGATGTCCTGGCTGACACGGGTTGTCGGTGCGCTCACCGCAGCATGATAGCCATCCCGCCGTCACCGCGTCCCCGCAGTTCTCCCCACCCCGAAAGCCTGCCTGAGCCATGACCGCTCCCACGGATAGCGCCGCCACGCCTCGAACCGACGTGGTCATCTGCGGAGGCGGACTGGCCGGCCTGCTGCTGGCCCGCCAGCTGCACCTCGAGCTGCCCCAGCTCTCGGTGACCGTGCTGGAGCAGAGTCGTCGTCCCCTGCCCGACGCCTGCCACAAGGTGGGCGAGTCGAGCGTGGAGACCGGCAGCCAGTATCTCGAGCGACTGGGCCTCGAGGACTACCTGCTCGATCAGCACCTGGTGAAGCTGGGCCTGCGCTTCTTTCCGGGGCACGGCGATCTGCCCCTGCACCTGCGCACCGAGATCGGCCCGGGAGCCGAGCCCATCGTGCGCAGCTACCAGATCGACCGGGGCCGCTTCGAGACCGCCATGCGCGGCTTCATCCAGGACGACGGCAGCACCCTGATCGAGGGCGCCCGGGTGCGGGAGATCGCCCTGGGGGCGGGCGACGATGACCACGTCATCACCTACGAGTGCGACGGCGAGAGCCAGACGATCAGCGCCCACTGGGTCGTGGACGCCAGCGGTCGCGCGGCTCTTCTGCGCAGCGATCTCAAGCTCAAGCGCGGATCCAAGCACGTTGCCAATGCGGGCTGGTTTCGCATCAAAGGGCGCTTCGACATCAACTCCATGGTGCCCGAGAGCGAGACGAGCTGGCACGACCGGGCCTGCGCCGACGAACGGTGGCGCTCGACCAATCACTTCATGGGCAAGGGCTATTGGGCCTGGGTCATCCCCCTCTCGACCGGGTACACCAGCATCGGCCTGGTGGTCCACGAAGACACCCACGCATTTCGAAACGTGCGCTCGCTCGAGAACATGCGGGCGTTTCTCGCCGAGCATGAGCCTCACCTGGCCGCTGCGCTCGCGCCCTACCCGGCCGAGGACTTTCTTTGCCTGGGCAAGTACACCAACGGCATCTCCCGCTCGTTCTCGGTGGACCGCTGGGCCATCGTGGGTGAGGCGGGCGCCTTCGTCGATCCGCTGTACAGCCCGGGCACCGACTTCATCGGCTTCGCCAACTGCTTCGCCACCGAGATGATCCGGGTCGAGCAGCAGGGCGGCGATCTGGAGGCGACGGCCCAGCTGGTCAACTCCCAGTACCGCATCCTGGTCACCGGGACCACCGACATCTTCTTCGAAGCCGCGCCGGTGTACGGCCACGTGCAGGCCATGTCCGCCAAGATCTACTGGGACAACTTCGTCTACTGGTCGTTCACCGGGCAGTACTTTCAGCAGAACGTCTGGCAGATGAACGCTGAGCACCGAGGGCACATCAATGCTGCGGGGCAGAGCTTCGGCGAGTCTTCTGCAGCCATGCAGGCGCTGTTTCGTGCGTGGGCCGAACTGGAGCCGTCGGTGTCACATCCGATCATGATGGGGCTACCCACATTCCCGTCCGTGCTCGTCGACGCCCACATCGCCATGGGCCAGAAGATGGAGGCCGCCGAGGCCGTGGACTACATGGAAATGCGAGCCGCCCAGGGCCGAGAGATGGTCACCGAGTTCGTGGTGCGGGTGGTGCAACTGGTGAGCCCGGACACGGCGCGGGCGATCTTGGAGAAGGCCCGGTTCGACTCCTGGGGCATGCCCATCCCCCCGGAACGACTCGACATGGAAGCCCTGGACAGCCTCAGTCGGCGCAAGGCCATCTCCCCCATCGCGAAGGACATCGAGCGCTACCTGGGCCGCCAACGTCGCCACCCGGAGGCCGCCCTGTGTCGCGAGCTGCTCGCTCAGAGGACCACTGCGTGAGCGCGCCCCACGCGGATGACGACGCCATCGCCCTGTTCGACATCCTCACCGGCCGTTGCCGGGCGCAGGCCCTGTCGGCGGCAGCTCAACTCGGCCTGGCGGACACCTTGGCGGCGGGCCCCCTCTCGGCGGACGCCTTGGCCCAACAGCTCGACTGCGTACCCACCCGGCTGGAGCGGCTGCTGCTCTATCTGGTGAGCCTGGACGTGCTCTGCCGCAAAGGCAAAGACGACAGCGATCACGACACCTACGGGCTGACCAGCCTGGGCCGCACGCTCACCGCCGACGCCCTGGGCCCCCTGGCCAGCTTTCTCGGATCACCCGAACAGTGGGACCCCTGGTCACGCATGGCGGAGAGCCTTCGCCAGGGAGCAGAGCCCGCCTTCGCCCTGACCCACGGCACCGATCTCTACAGCTACATGTCCGAGAACAAGCCCGCCGCCGCCCGCTACGATCTGGCCATCGAGTCCTTCAC
>Ga0114932_10000916_pt1 | contig 34771 bp, 26 predicted proteins | sample 2SBtaG_2_FD_87286 | JGI IMG/M metagenome (GOLD analysis project Ga0114932, IMG submission 87286) | Deep subsurface microbial communities from Kolumbo volcano to uncover new lineages of life (NeLLi) - 2SBTROV12_ACTIVE470 metaG | ecosystem: Environmental > Aquatic > Marine > Volcanic ...
GCGAACCAGTGGTTGACTTCGACGGCGAGGTGGAAGACATCGAGCCGTTCGTGATCGAAGAGGTAGTCGGACATCCGTTGCTCCCTGGAGGACCGCTCGGGTGGGTTCGAGGAGGGCGGCCCTCGCCCTCAGGCGGGCCGTCCCCGCAGGACACGCCCGAGTGGGCCGTGGGGCTCGGTGCTCGGGCTCGACCTCGACCTCGACCTCGACCTCGACCTCGACCTCGACCTCGAGTTTCGAGCTTCGAGTTTCGAGTTTCGAGTCCGAGCTTCGAGCTTCGAGCTTCGAGCTTCGAGCTTCGAGTCTCGAGCCTCGAGTCTCGAGCCCCCTCAGCCCACCCGACGCCGCCTCACGAACACCAGCACCACCCCCCACGCCCAGGACACCGCGCCCACTCCCCCGCAGGCACAGCTCGGCTCCGGCCTCACCACGGCCTCGTCCTCCACCGCCGGGCTGTCGGGCGGTGGCTGCGTGTCACCAACCGCCGGATCGGTGTCCCCGCCCGAGTCGTCGACGCCGGCGCCGCACAACACCGGCGCGTGCTCCCCCGCCGCCACCTCGTCCAGAGTCACCCAGCTCGGCGACAGCCACAGCCGCTCGCGGTCGTCGGCGCCCTTGTCGTCGCAGCCCTCGTCGCCGTACCAGGCGCCTCCGTCCAGGGTCACCCGCACCCAGGCGAAGCTCGTCACCACCGTGTCCAGGCTCCAACACGCGTCGTCCGCCTGCGCGAGCACCTCGTCGCCGTCGGGCAGCACCAGCGCCACCTCGGTCACCAGGGCGGCGTGCTCCGCGGGCACGGCCAGCTCCACCCGCACCGAGCCCCCGGAGCCGAGCACCAGGCTGTCGCCGAGCCCGCCCACCAGCTCACCGCCCACGCTCCACGCCAGCTCGACCGGCACGAGCGGACCGCTGGTGCCGTACGTTCGGCGCTCGATCAGCGCGCGGTGGAGGCTGGAGCGGTCGAAGCGCTCGCCGTCGTCGAGCACCGCCACCGCCAGCCCCCCACCGAGCCGGTCGTCGTCGATGCTGGAGCAGGTGTCGCCGGGCATCGAGTCGTGGGTGTCGGTGCTCGCGTGGAACCCCAGCTTCACCCCGGCACCCAGGGCATACGACACAGTGCCGGTCTTGACGGTCTCGTTGAAGGGCGGATCGAAGTCGTCGCTCCCCCCCACGCTGTTGCCGTGCTCCGAGTACACCTCGACCGTGGGCTGCCAGGTCTCCGAGTGGCAGCTCCAGTCGGTCGGGCTCGGCGACGAGGGCGCCGGGTGGTGTGGGGCGAGCAGCAGCGGCCCCAGGACCTTCGCGCGGCTCTCGGTCCAGAGCCACAGGTCGTCGCAGCTCTCCACCACGCCGCTCGCCGACACCCGCAGGTCGTCCGGACCGAGTCCGGCCAGCTGGTCCCGGTCGCCGAAGAGCAGCAGGTTCTTGTGGCCGAGCACCGCCTCGCCGACCTTGGCGTCGAGCTCGACCCCCGGCACGGTCACGAAGCCGCCGTCGGGGTCGTTGCCGGCGAGCACCCGCTCCCACTGCTCCGCGAAGCCGTCCACGTCCTGGACGGCGTAGCCCCCGGTCACGTGGTCGGTGATGGCCACGAAGTCCAGGCCCTGCGCCTTCGCGGTGTCCAGCACCCCTTCCGCCGAGCCGCAGGGCTCCCAGGGACACCCGCCCAGGTCGCTGGAGTAGCCGTCGCCGGAGAGCCCGGTGTGGACGTGCAGGTCGCCCAGGTAGTAGGCGCGGTCGGCGAAGGTCTCGGCCGCGTGGGCGGCGAGCAACAGGCTGAAGAGCATCGACGCTCAGCCTACCCCGCCTCAGAAGAGCGCCACCACCTCGGGGCCGAGCTCGGCGCGGGTGAGCATGCGGGCCTCGCCCAGCACGGCGCTCAGATCGTTCGAGTCACAGCGCTCTTCGTCGCTCAGGCCACCGAGGTCGAGCTCCCACACCACCTGGCCCTCGGGGTCGACCTCGCGGAGCAGGTTGCTGGGGGCGGAGAAGCCCACGAGGTGGTTGCCGCTGGGCAGCTCCTGCACCGTGCCGAGCGCCCCGGAGTTGATGCAGAGGTCGCGGCCGTAGGACCAGAGCTCGCGGAGCAGGCCGGCCTGCCGGTCCACCTGGTAGCGCGCGGCCCAGGAGCCTTCCTCGCTGCCGTCGTTGAACACGAGCACGGAGCCGTCACGACCCCAGTGCACGTCGTGGGCGCGCTTGAAGGCCAGCTGCGGCGCGCCGGCGCGGTCCACCGCGGTCCACTGGGCCAGGTCCTCCTGGCCGCCGTCGTGCCGAACCACGTACACCGACTCGAGGTTGTGCAGGCTGTAGAGGCAGTCACCGGTCTCCATGTCGCAGTCCATGGAGTTGGCGTGGTGCACGTCGCACGCGTCCTGGTAGTAGCCGGGGCTGTTGCACGCGTCGTCGTAGCCGAGCTCCTGGGTGTCCCAGACCACGGCGTCGCCCGCGTCCATGTCGGTGAGCATGAGCTTCTCGAAGGCCACGGGGTACGGCTCGCCTTCGCGCTGCACGGGGTTCAAGCCCGTCCAGGCCACCACGCCGGGCTCCGGCTGGCTGAACAGGTGGTGGGCCATCGGCGTTTCGAGCTCCTGCACCGGCGCGCCGTCCCAGCCGTAGAGCCAGATGGCGTTGTCTTGCATCCGGTCGGTGGTGAGCGCGGGGGCATGGGAGGCCCATAGCCCCACCAGCACGCCGCGGCCGTCGAGGGAGGCCTGGGCGGAGACCGGGGCCGTGCCGTCGAAGCGGGCGCCGTCGATCTGCCAGAGCGTCTCACCGGCGCCGGTCATCAACACCACGCGGGCGTCGTCGCCACCGTCGTAGGCGAAGAGCACGAGCTCGTCCTTCACCGAAGCCGTCTGCTGGAGCGCCACGGGCGCCAGGTCCAGGGAGGCGGCGAAGGTGCCGGTGGACACGGTCACCGCGTCGCTCTCGATCCGCTCGCCGTCGATCTCCGCGACCGCGCGGGCCGTGACCTCGGTGGCCTGGGGGGCGAGCAGCACCAGGTCGGTGCGGCCCACGCCGAAGGCGTCGATCCAGCCGTCGACCTCCAGCCAGCTCTCGGCGCCCTCCGGCGCGGTCCATGTGGCCGTCAGCGCGGTCGCCACGTCCATCGAGCGGGTCAGCTCCAGGGTGACCCGCTGGGACTCCGGGAGGCTCTCCGAGCGGGTCGGCACGCCCTCGTCGACCTGCAGGTGCTGGCCTTCGTCGTGGTGGTCGCTGGAGGTGGGAGCGTCCTGCTCGTGGACGACGCCGGTGTCCTGGGCGTCGGGCGCGGCCTGGTCGAGGCTGCAGGCGAGGGAGAGAAGCAACATGGTGCATCCAGGACGAGCAGCCCCGAGGGACTGCGGGAGACCCTCCTGAACGGATCGCGCCCGCTGCAGCATGAGGGGGGAGATCGCCACCCCCCCGATCGGCGCTCAGTCGAGCACGACCACGCCGGATCCGAGCGACTGGACCGACAGCGCCCGCGCCTCGCCGAGCACCATCTCGAGCTGCTCCAGCCCGCAGCGTTCCCCCTCGTCCAGTCCACCCAGGTCCGACTCCCACACCACGTCTCCGCCTTCGGTGACCTCGCGGAGCACGTTGTTGGGCGTGGAGAAGCCCACCAGGTAGTTGCCGTTGTCGAGCTCCTGCACCGTGCCGAGGGCGTTGGCCTGGATGCACTTCTCGCGACCGTAGCTCCACGTCTCGGTCAGGGTGTGGGCCTCGCGATCGATGAGCAGACGGGAGGCCCAGGCCCCGTTCTCGCCGTCGTTGAAGACCAGCAGGGAGCCGTCGGCCCCCCAGTGGATGTCGTGGGCCTGCTGGAAGCCCATCACCCTCCGGCCCAGGTGGTCGACGGTCGGCCACAGCGCGAAGTCGTCCATCACGCCGCCGCCGATGCTGACCTCGAGCACCTGCGCGGTGTTCTTCAAGTTGAAGAGGCAGCTCCCGCCGTCGAGATCGCAGTCCATCGAGTTCGCGTGGTGAACATCGCACGCGTCCACGTAGAAGCCACCGTTCTCGCAGGCCTCCTGGTAGTCGAGCACCGTGCTGTCGAAGGCCAGCCAGTCGCTGCCACCGATCTCGCTGACCATCAGCCGCTCGAAGGCCACGGGGAGCAGGTCGCCCTCGCGCAGCACCGGTTCCACGCTCGACCACGTGATCACGCCCGGCTCGGGCTGATCGAACAGGTGGTGGCCGCGCGGGGTGTCGAGGGTGAGGATCGGGTGACCGTCCCACCCGAAGAGCCAGATGGCGTTGTCCTCCATCTCGTCCAGGGTCAAGCGGAGGTCGCCGCTGCGACCCTGCCACATGCCCACCAGCATGCCCCGCCCGTCCAGCGAGACCTGCCCCGACACAGGGTCGGTGTTGCCCAGCGCGCTGCCATCCAGGTACCAGATCAGCTCGCCGTCGCCACGGACCAGACCCACCGCCCGCCGGTCGTCGCCCTCGTAGACGAACTGGAACAGCTCCCCGGCGATCCAGCTCCGGCTGGCGTCGTGGACCTCCACGGGCACGTCGATCGGCGCTTCGAAGCGCTCGGTGACCACGCTCGACCAGGCGCTGGTCACTCGCTCCCCGTCGAGCTCGGCGACCACGCGCGCGCTCACCGCGCTGTCCTGGGGCGCGAGCACGACCAGCTCGGACAGGCCCTCCCCGTACACCGCCTCGCGGCCGTCGATCTCCAGCCAGGACGTGCTGCCCTCGGGCACCGACCAGGTCGCGACGACCGCGGTGGGCATGGCGTCGGAGAGCTCGAGGGTCAACACGATCTCGGAGGCCTCATCCTCCCCGGGCGCCGCGACGCTCGGGGGGTCGCCCACCAGGTGCCCAGCGGTGTCGCCGGGAGCGTCCTCGCAGCCACCCTCGGGACACACCCCCGACGGGACACAAGCGAACGCGAACAGCAGCATGAGGCTCCCGGGGGGGCCCCAGACCTACACCGAATCGGCCGCGCGGGTGTCAAGGGCGTGCTACGTCGGGGGTCCTGGAGGTGAGCTGACATGAGGCCGATGGTCCTGCAGATCCTGGTCTTCGTCTCGGGCCTGAGCGTGATGGCCGTCGAGATGACCGGCTTGCGCCTGCTCGCCCCCTACTTCGGAACCAGCCTGCTGGTCACCACGATCCTGATCGGGTCGATGATGTGCTTCCTGTCGGTCGGCTACGCCCTGGGCGGCCGCATCGGCGACCGGCACCCCAGCCTGCAGCGGCTGTCGTCGGTCACCCTCGCGGCGTCGGTGGCGGTGCTGCTGCTGCCGCTCTTGTCCCGCCCGATCCTGCAGGCGGCCACCGCGGCCATCAAGCCGCTCCTGCAACAGGGCAACCTCGAAGGGGGCGCGGTCACCGTGGCCATGGTGGTCGGCGGCCTGCTGGCCACCCTCGCGCTGTTCGCCGTCCCGGTCACGCTGATGGGCATGGTGAGCCCCTGGGCGGTGCGGCTGGCGGTCAGCGACATCGAGCAGTCGGGGCGGGCGGCGGGCCGCCTCTACGCGCTCTCCACCGTGGGCAGCATCCTCGGCTCCTTCGCGCCCGCCATCGTGCTCATCCCCGCCTTCGGCGTGCGCCAGACCTTCCTCTTGATCGGCGGCCTGCTGGGCCTCGTGTCGGCCATCGGCATGCTGCGCAAGGCGGGCGCCGCCGTGCCCGTGGCCGCGCTGGCCATCGCCCTGACCCCCGAGGGCATCGTGCGCCCGATGGACGGCCTGGTGGAGGAGAGCGAGTCGATCTACCACTTCATCCAGGTGGTGATCGAGCCCTACGGCCCCTGCGACGAGGCCTACCACCTCTACCTGAACGAAGGCGTGGGCGTGCACTCGGTGAAGTGCCTGGATCCCGAGGTCGAGGTGCGCGGCATCTGGCACTACATGGCGGCAGCGCCGCTGTTCTCCCCGGAACCCGAAGCGGTGGAGGACGTGCTGATCATCGGCCTGGCGGGCGGCACCATCGCGCGCAAGATGGCCGCGGCCTTCCCCGGCGTGCAGGTCGACGGGGTGGAGATCGACGGCGACGTGGTGGACGTGGGCCGGCGCTACTTCGACAACGGCATGGACGGGCTCACCGCCTACACCATGGACGGGCGCATCTTCCTGGAGCACACCGACCAGACCTACGACGTGATCCTGATGGACGCGTACCGGCAGCCCTACATCCCCTTCCACCTCACCACGCTGGAGTTCTGGCAGCGGGTCGACGAGCACCTGAACGACGACGGCGTGGTGGCCATCAACGTGGCCACGCCCTTCGCGTCGAGCCGCAGCCTGGCCGGCATGCTGCAGCGCACGATGCGCGAGGTCTTCCCGTCGGTGCACCTGCTCGACGCCACCCGCGCCAACGACATCCTCTACGCCACCAAGTCCCAGACCCGGGCGCTCGCCGCCGCCGACGCGCTGGATGCCAGGCCGGACCTCGACAGCCTCGACAGCATCCGCAAGCGCTTCCGCACGGGCATGATGGGCGACGTGGAGGGCTGGGAGACCGCCCAGATCCTCACCGACGACAAGGCGCCGGTGGAGCTGGCCTGGGAGATGATGCAGCTCGACTTCCTGGAGGGGTGATCAGCGGCGCATGAGCAGGCCAGGACCTTTCTCCCAGCGCGTGCACGGCCTCCCGCGCCTCGGGCTGGGGGTGTCGACCGAGTACGGCGCGGGGAGCCAGGCGGGGGCGCTCGACCCCCGGGCCCTCCACCGTCTGGGCCACGCTGCCTTCCTCGAGGTGGGCGTGGAGGTCGCGAAGGGCCTCGACGAGCAGGCCCGGGCCTGGGCCGCCGCCGGCCTGCCCACGACCTACCACTTCCTCGACGTGAACCTCGACGAGCCCGACGACCTGGACGACGGCTGGCTGGGGCAGGTGCGGGCGGCGTCCCGGGTGCTCGCGCCCGCCTGGCTCTGCGGCGACGCCGGCCTGTGGCACGTGGGGCCGCGCGATCGGGGCCACATGCTGCTCTTGCCCCCGGTGCTGACGGGCGACCACGCCGAGCAGATGGCCGCGGGCATCATGGCGCTGCGGGAGCGCGTGGGGTTGGAGGTGCTCCCCGAGAACCCCCCCGGCGCGTTCTTCCTGGGCGACCTCGACCTGCTCGGCTTCTTCGCCCGCCTGACCGAAGCCGCCGACACGGGGATGGTGTTGGACTGCGCCCACCTCGCGATGTACCAGCGGTGGGCCGGGCGCGAGCCGACCGACGGGCTCGACGGCTTCCCGCTGGATCGGGTGGTGGAGCTGCACGTGGCCGGGGGCACCGAGCAGGACCACCACGGCTTCGGCTTCGTGCACGACGACCACGGCGGGGTCGTGCTGCCCGACACCTGGGCCATCGTGGAGCGCGTGGTGGCGGGCGCCGTGAACCTCAAGGCCATCGTGGTGGAGTGCGAGCGCAACGACGTCGCCACCGTGGTGCCGCTGTTCGAGCGCACCGCGGAGCTCTGGTCGTGAGCCAGGCGCTCCACCGGGCCACGGTGCGCTGCCTCTACGATCCGGCGCTGGTCGCGCGCCTGCGGGCCGGCGAGCGGCTGCCGGAGCTGAGCGAGCAGGAGCACGGGTGGCTCCTGGCGGTCGACCCGCGGGCGTGGACCACCGATCCCTACCGTCGCAGCCGCAGCCTCACGGCGCTCCTGGACGAGTTTCCCGTCGCAGCGGCTGTGAGGGGGGTGCGGGCGTGCGACGGCTTCTTCTCATCGCAGGCCTTCCACCGTTGCATCCAGGACCGCGGGCGTCTGGCGTTGGCCTTCGGCACGTGGCTGGGTCCGGTGGCTACCCTGGAGCTGGCCATCGCCCGGTCGCGGCGGCCCGGCCCGGTTGCGGGGCTGCGGTTGGCGCCCGGTGTGGCGGCCGTCACGGTGCCCGAGGGCTTCCTGGCGTGGTTCGTCGCCGCGCGCGCCGAGGTGCTGCCCCTGGAGACCCTCGTGGGGGGTGCGCGCCCGAGCGCGGCGCCACCCACCGAGGGCGACGAGCACCTGATCATCGAGCCGGGCGTCGACGGACCGCAGGTCGGGGGCGGCTCCGCGGCCTTGAACGCGTTCTTGGACTTCTGCGCGAGCGGCACCACCCGGGAGGCCGCGCTTGCCGAGGCCAGGCGGTTGGGCTGCGAGCCGGGGGACGACGAGAGCCTGCTCGCCGAGCTGGTGGGCGATGGGTTGCTGGTCGGGGGTGCGGAGGGCGGCTGAGATCCGGCTCAGACCCGCAGCAGGGCCTCGATGCCCGCACGGGCGACGTCCGCAGACGGCTCAGCTCGAAGCTCGCCGTTCTCGAACAGCTCGTGCACCGACCTCGGGATCGCGGCGAGGTGCGGCCCGAAGGCCGGCTGCTCCGCGAACCACCCGTAGAGGCCGCGGTGGCCCCAGTACATGCCTGGCGCCCGCGGGGGCAGCAGGTTGCCGATCACCAGGTGGGCCACGGTCGACGCCGACCACGATGGCTCCGCGAGCAGGTACAGACGGTGGCTGAAGTGAGCCGGCACCTGCTCGCGCACCGGGGTCTCGCCCGCCAGGAAGACCTCGGCGTGCAGGCGCGACCAGGCGCACAGGCGTTCTTCCACCCACCCGGCACCGAGCGCGTCGAGCAGTCCCCGCAGGTGCCCGCCATGCTGGGCGAAGGGGGCCAGCCGGAAGGGATCGAAGCGGTCGCGCAGCGCGCCGGGCACCGGGTCTCCCGCGTCGTAGCAGGCCACCCAGCTCGCGAGCTCCAGGACGTCTCCCTGGCGCGAGCCGTGGAGGGCCTCCGAGACCGTGGGCGCCAGCCGCTCCCGGAGCGCCGTCCTCCCCGCCGACCCTCGGATCGCCAGCGGGAGGTGGTGGCCCGTCCACGGCCACGGTCCGTCCGGGTACGGCAACCACGGGTGCCGAGCCCCCACCGGGGGCCGCCACAGGTCGCCGTACGCCGTACGCCACACGAGGTACGACAGGTCGAACAGGGCCGTGGCGCTCAGCTCGCCGACCCAAGCCCTCACGCGCTCTTCGTGCGCGGGCGTTCCCCCGCTCCTCGTCCAGCTCTCGGCGATGGCCGAGAACAGCGGCAGGCGTCCGCCATCGACCGCGACCGGTCGCGCCAGGGGACCCTCGGCCGTGCCCGCCACCACGGCGCGGCCGAGCTCGGAAGCCGGCGCCCCCGCGATGGACGCGAAGCGGCTCAACGGCGGCCGCGCATACCGCTCCATCAGCCTGAGCTGCCCCGGATCCAGGGCGCCCGGCCGGAAGAAGCCCCCCTCGGGGGGGACCGGGAAGGCGAACTGCACCACCGCGCGGTGGTGGCGCTGGCACCCCGCAGTGAACGGCTCGTGGGGGCAGAGGTCGACCAGCCGTTCGGCGACCGCCGCGCGCTCCGGGCCGGCGAGGCCTTGGAGCGAGGCCGTGACCGCGGTCGCCGCGTCGCCGTCGAACCACGCCAGACCGTCCAGGCACCCGCCGACCACCGCGTCCAGCAGCCGCTCGGAGTCGCCGCGGCCGGCCACCGCTTCGGCGAAGGCTGCGACCCCCTCACCGTCCTGCTGCGGGAGCGTGTCCGGAGCCAGCCGCGCCAAGGCCAGCAGGGCGCCCCCCGACACCCGCCGGTCCCGGTCCGCGAGGCACGCGGTGAGCGGGGCCACGGCGGCCGGACAGGAGGAGAGGGGCAACGTTGCGGCCGCGCGCACCGCCGCGGAGCTGTGCTGCAACCAACGGCAGGCATCGGACAACAGCGGCGACAGGGCGGCCGCGAGCTCGCTGCGCGCCGAGCGCCAGGGGTCGTCGGTGAGGCAGGTCGCACCCGGGCCCACCAGCACGTCGCCGAGCAGGCGGAGCCGCGCCGCGAGGTCGCGAGGCTTCTGCGAAGCCAGCCCCGAGAGCAACGCCGTCAGCGCCGGCAGCAGGTCGTCGGCCGGGGCGTGGGCAACGATGTCGAGGGCGCGAAGAGCGGCCTTCTGCTCGGCCTTGGTGCCGGAGAGCGCGGCGGCAAGGGCGGCGCCGGAGACCTCCGGAGGCGGACCCGCTGGCGCCGGTCGATCGAGCCGGCGCACGTCGCGGCGCACGGCGTCGACAGGGCTCCCCCCAGCGATCGCCGCGTGCAGGCCGAGGACCTCCTCGTCGTCGTCCTGCCAGGCGGTGTGGGGGTGCCGCGTCGACCCCTCCGCGCTGAGCTGGCTCTCGTCGAAGAGCTGCTCCAAGGCAAAGGGCGCCTCGAGACGCCCGACCAGGCGGGTGCGGTTCCGCGTGGTGAGCAGGCTGTCGGTGCCCACCCAGCTCGCGCGACCCGCGTTCCTCAGCACCCACTCGAGCTCTGCCTCGGTGGGGAGCCGGCCGGTGTCGTGCGCGTAGACGCTCACGAGGAAGGGCGCGACGGGCACGGACCGCACCGGGCGGGCAGCCGCGATGTCCCGCGTCCACTCCGCACTCGGGGCCGTCTTCCGGGCCAGGCACGCACCCAGCACCTCGTCGGCGCTCAGCCCCTGCAGCAGCCAACCGCCGGGCACGTAGGCGTAGGCGACCCCCTCGGGAGAGCGGAGGTGGTCACCGTCCACGGTCCAGCCCGGGAGGTCGCCGAGGTCGGGAAGCACGGCTAGAACCCCGCTTCACTCCCCACCGTGCTCACCGCATCGCTCGACACCGCCGATGGATCGAAGTCGATGGGCTCGCTGCCCACCCAGAGCCAGTCCACCGCGGCTCCCGGGCTGCCCGAGCTGGCGAAGCTGCCCACGCCCGCACCCTCGTAGGCGTAGTCCGCGGCCACGGAGGCCTCCTCGTCGCCGTCCAGGTACAGCGCCAGGTCGGTGCCGTCGTAGTACAGCCCCACCGTGGCGCCGCCCGACGCCGTGACGAGGTTGCCAGCGCTCACCAGGGTGGTGCCCGTGTAGTGCGTGCTGGGCTCGCTGGCGTTGTAGACGATGCTCTCGAGCCCGCCGTTGTGGTTGTCGCCCTCGTAGTCGTCGCTGATCACGGCGGTGGTGTAGCCGCCGTCGGCGTCCATCAGCATCGCGCCGATGCCGTCGTTGTCGTAGATCCAGGCGTGGATCGCCACGAACACCGGCTCGCCGAGCTCCAGGCTCGCAACCGACAGGAAGTAGTCCATGTTCGAGCTGTCGGTGCCCAGGTAGCCAGACGCCGTGTCGAAGTCCCAGCTCGGGGTGCCCCAGCTGCTGTTGTAGAGCGTGTCGTACTCGCTGCTCCGGTCGGTGCCGAAGTCGTCGAAGTGCCAGCCCATGGCCGTGCGCTCGGTGTCGGCGTTGCCGTAGGTGAGCGTGAAGTCCACCGTGTCGCCGGCCGGCAACGAGGGCACCTCGATCCACCAGGTCGTGGCGGTGGAGTCGAAGCCGGCTTCGATCCAGTGCGCCATCAGCGGACCGTCGTGGGTGAAGAAGCGGATGTCCTCGCCAGCCGCCTGCAGCTTGCCGTCGTCGAGCAGGGTCTCGGTGTCGACCACGACCGCGACCCACTCGTCGGTCAGGTCGTCGGACGTGGCGTTCTCGATGGTGAAGTCCACGCGGTAGCTCCAGCCACCGCCCACCGTGCCGAACACGCACGTCTCTTCGTACGTGCCCGAGCTGTCCTCGAGCCAGAAGTCGCCGGTGCCCGTGGGGGAGCCGCGCTCGAGCACGTCGAGGCAGCTCTCTCCAGCGCAGGTGGCCTCGGAGCCGATCACGCCCTGGTCGGCTTCATCGTCGCAGTCGTCGTCAATGCCGTTGCAGATCTCGGTGGCGCCCGGGTTGATCGAGCTGTCAGCGTCGTCGCAGTCCGTGGCGTCGGCGCTGTAGCCGCTGGGCAGGTCACAGGTGGCCGTGGTGCTGTCCACGTCGCCGTAGCCATCGCCGTCGGCGTCGGCGTACCAGGTCGAGACGTCGGTCGCCTCGTCCTCGTCGGTGTCGCCGTCGCAGTCGTCGTCGGCGCCGTTGCACACCTCGGTGCCCGCCGGGCTGATGGAGGCATCCGCGTCGTCACAGTCGGTGGCGTCGGCCACGTAGCCAGAGGGTTGGTCGCAGCTGTCGGACGTGTAGGCGCTGCTCCCGTAACCGTCGCCGTCGTAGTCGATGTTCCAGGTGGTCTCGTCCGACGCACCCAGGTCGGTGCGGCCGTCGCAGTCGTTGTCGATCCCATCGCAGAGCTCTTCCGCGGCGGGACTCACGCTGGCGTCGCCGTCGTCGCAGTCGTCGCCGGTCGCCACGTAGCCGCTGGGCGCTTCGCACACGCCGGCGGTGTCGGTGGCGTCGCCGAAGCCGTCGCCGTCGCCGTCGCCGTACCAGGTGACCTCGTCGCCCACGCTGGCGTCGCCGTCGTCGCAGTCGTCGGCCGCCGCGACGTAGCCACTGGGGGCATCGCAGGCCTCTTCCGTGATCGACGAGCCGCCGAAGCCGTCGCCGTCGTAGTCGAGGTACCAGGTGGAGGCGTCGCTCGCGTCCACGTCGACCGTGCCGTCGCAGTCGTTGTCGACCTCGTCGCAGACCTCGTCCGCGTCGGGGTTCACCGCACCGTCGCCGTCGTCGCAGTCGGTGGCGTCGCCGACGTAGCCGCTGGCCGCGTCGCAGGACTCGGAGCTCGTGGCCGCGTCGCCGAAGCCGTCGCCGTCGCCATCCGCGTACCAGGTGGACACGTCGGACGCGCCCACGTCGAGCGTGCCGTCGCAGTCGTTGTCGACACCGTCGCAGACCTCGTCGGCGTCGGGGTTCACCGCGCCGTCGCCGTCGTCGCAGTCGGCGCTGTCGTCGACGTAGCCACTCGGTGCCGAGCAGTCCGAGGTGCTGCTCGCGGCGTCGCCGAAGCCGTCGCCGTCCACGTCGGCGTACCAGGTGGCCTCGTCGCTCGCGCCGATGTCGACCGTGCCGTCGCAGTCGTTGTCGACACCGTCGCAGAGCTCGTCGGCATCGGGGTTCACGGAGCCCGCGGCGTCGTTGCAGTCCGAGGTGTCGGCGACGTAGCCCGTGGGCGCCTCGCAGCTCTCCGTGCTGTAGGTGCCGCCGCCGAAGCCGTCGCTGTCGAAGTCCAGGTACCAGGTGCCCGCGTCGGTCAGGCCGGGGTCGTCGTCGTCGGTCAGCGTGTCGCAGTCGTTGTCCACGCCGTCGCAGACCTCGTCCGCGTCGGGGTTCACCGCCGCGTCGCCGTCGTCGCAGTCGGTGTCGTCGGACACGCGGTCGCTGGCCGAGCAGGCCTCGATGGCGTCGTCCGCGTCGCCGTAGCCGTCGCCGTCGCCGTCCGCGTACCAGGTGGCCGCGTCGGCCAGGTCGCTGTCGTCCTCGTCGAAGAGCCCGTCGCAGTCGTTGTCGATCCCGTCGCAGAGCTCGCTCGCGGCCGGGTTCAGCTCGGCGTCGGCGTCGTCGCAGTCGGTGGCGTCGGCCACGTAGCCAGTGGCCCCGTCGCAGGACTCGGTGGAGGTGCCCGCGTCGCCGTAGCCGTCGCCGTCGGCGTCGAGGTACCAGGTGCCGGCGCCGTCGGCCGCTTCGTCCACGTCGCCGTCGCAGTCGTTGTCCTGCTCGTCGCAGACCTCGTTCGCGCCGAGGAACACCGTGTCGTCGCCGTCGTCGCAGTCGTCGGTGTTGTCCGCGAAGCCCTCGGGCTGGTCGCACGCTTCGACCGCGTAGGCCGACACCCCGTAGCCGTCGGCGTCGGCGTCGAGGTACCAGGTGGTGCTGCCGGTGAGGTCGGGATCGTCGTCGTCGCCCAGGCCGTCGCAGTCGTTGTCGAGCCCGTCGCAGATCTCGGGCGCGCCCGGGTTCACGGTGTCCTCGGCGTCGTCGCAGTCGGTGGCGTCGTCCACGAAGCCGCTGGGCGCGTCGCAGGCGATGACCTCCTGATCCACGTCGCCGTAGCCGTCGCCGTCCACGTCGAGCCACCAGGCGCTCGCGTCCAGCGCGGTCTCGGGGTCGATCAGCAGGTCGCAGTCGTTGTCGAGCCCGTCGCACACCTCGTCCGCGCCGGGGTGGATCTCGGAGTTGGAGTCGTCGCAGTCCTCCTTGGTGGTGTAGCCGTCGCCGTCCACGTCGTCGTCGACGGGCAGGGCGGTGTCGCCGGTGTCGACCGGCGGAGCGGTGTCGATCGGCGGGGAGGTGTCGACCGGCGGCGCCGTGTCGTCGGTGGGCTCCACGCTGGGCTCGCCGGTGTCGTCGGTCTGGGCCAGCGCGCCGGTGTCGTCGGCCGGCTTGAAGTCGGTGCGACAGCCGAGCGCACCGAGGGCGATCGCGAGGTAGAGGGCGCGCATGGGACCTTCCTGAGTGCCTGGAGCACGGCATTGTAGCCGCCAGGTGGTTCGACCGGCGCCGGCGCGACGACACGGACGCGGTGAGCAAGCAGGACAAGAAGGCACGCGCTGCCGCCCGCCGTGAGACGTGGACGGGCTGGGTCAGCCGGGGCGGTGAGCACCGAGGCGCAGGGCGCACCGAACCCGAGCTCGCCCTGTCCACGATGTACGCCCTCGCCTTGGAGGGCTGGGCGATCGCCGGCCGACCCCTCCCCGAGTACGAGCGAGCGACGATGCCCGGGAAGATCGTTCGGCGCGGGTCGTGACGGCCGCCCACGACACCCGCCTGCTCGACGACGAGGCGTTGTAGCCTCTCGGGGTGCCCAGGTTCGGAGGTCCCCATGGCGGTGCTCGTCACGACCACCATCGATCGCGTGACCGTCTACCGGAACGGCGCGCTGGTGGTGCGGCGCGGTGAGCTCGGCGCGCTGCCCGCGGCGGGCCGCCTCGAGATCCGCGGCCTGCCCCTGCTCTATGGCCACGACACCCTGCGCCTCCGCACCGACGCGGCCATCCGGCTCGGCGCCGTGGAGGAGGTGCCCGACCTCGACGTGCAGGCGGAACAGGAAGGCGACGTGGCGCGCCTCCGGGAAGCGCGGGAGCGCCTGGCGGCCCTCGGTGCCGAGCGGGCGGCCCTCGAGCAGGTCGACCGGCTGTTGGAGCACGCCCTGGACGTCGAAGCCGACGAGCTCCCCGAACAGGGCGAGCTGAGGATCGCGCTCGGCCCCCTGCTCGACGACCAGGCCAGGCTCGCCGCCCTTCGCGAGGAGCATGCGGAGCGTCGCGCCGCTCTGCGGCCCGCGATCGACGCGGCCACGCGCGCGGTGCGCGACCTCGAAGCGCGCCGACGGGCCGACGCCCTGGACGACGCCGGACGCCCCGCCCGCGCCACCCGCGCGCTGACCTGCGCCTTCGAGGGCGCCTGCACCGGCGGCGCCCTGGAGGTCGAGTACTTCGTGCGCGGAGCGCGGTGGGCCCCGGTGTACGAGCTGCACGTGGCCGGCTCGGAGGCGCGCCTGCACCTGGCCGCCCAGGTCGCCCAGGCCACGGGCGAGGCGTGGACCGGCGCGCGCATCGCCCTGTCCACGGCCGACCTCCGACGGGGCACGCGCCTGCCGGAGCTGGGCGCCTGGCGCATAGGACGCGCCACCAACCAGGCGCCGCTGGCCTGGCGGCCGCTGCCCGAAGACCTCGACGAGCTCTTCGCCGACCACGACCGTGCCCTGCCGCCGCCCCCACCCCAGCCGCTTGCCGAGCCGGCCCCCGCCTCCGCGCCCATGGCCGGCGCCCTGGACATGGCCGACGAGCCCGTGGCCTTCCAGTCCATCCCGGAGCCGAGGGCCAAGAAGGCACGGGCCCTCTCCCGGAGCGCGCCCGCGTCCGTGCAGAGCCTGGCCTCCAAGGCCCACCGCGCCCCCGAACCGCCGTCCAAGACCGTCGATCCGGGTCGCCTGCTCGACTACGCCTGGCTCCAGCTCCCCGACTGGAGCGAGCGGCAGCGGGGACGGCTCGTGCACGTGGGGCTCGAGAGCAGGCTCCGGGACTTCGTGACCCGGCGCGGCGGCGAACCGGCCGACCTCGCGCAGCTGCAGGCGGCCCTCCGGTCCCTGCGGGCCGAGCAGCGCCGGCTCGACGCGGCCCCGCTCCCCCCCGGCTGCAGCCACCTGCGCGACGCCAGCTTCCACCACCGCTACCAGGGCGGCCCGCGGGTCACCGTCGCCGCCGACGGGCGCTGGCACCGCGTGCTGGTCGAGCAGGGCACCGGCCGCTGCCACGAGCTGTTCCGCGTGGTGCCCAAGCGGTCCGAGCGCGTGTTCCGCTTCGCCGTGCTCAAGAACCCCCTCGCCCAGCCGCTCGCGAGCGGTCCGCTGGAGGTCTACGTGGACGGCGCCTGGCAGGTCCGCAGCACGCTGGACGCCATCGGCGCAGGCGGCACCCTCCGCCTGAACCTGGGGGTGGAAGAAGGCCTGCGCGTCGCCCGCCACGTGGTCTACGACGAGGTGGAGCACGGGGTGCTCGCCACCGACTCCGTGCTCACCCACCGGATCCGCACCGAGCTCCGCAGCGCTCTGGGCCACGACGTGCGGGTGCAGGTGTTCGAGCAGCTGGCCGAGGTGCTCCACGACGACGCGATCAGCGTGAGCCTGGGCGAGACCCGCCCGGAGCCCGTGCGGGACCGCGGGCTGGACGGCCAGGAGCAGGAGGGCGCGCTGCGCTGGGACCTCGACGTCTCGGCGGGGCAGGCGGCCGAGCTGTCCTGGTCCTACACCATCACCCTGCCCGCGAAGTGCGAGCTGGTGGGAGGCAACCGACGTGAGCCGTGAACCCCGCACCGTGAGCCTGCCCGTCGACGAGGTGGTGCTCACCGAGGACCGCGCCCAGGTCATCCGCCGCGGCCGCCTCACCCTCACGGGCAGCGAGACCGTGCGCGTCGTCGGGGTGTCGCCGTTGGCGGTCGACGCCACCTTGTTGGCCCGGGTGACCGAGGGCCAGGCGGTGCTCGGCGCCGCCACGCTGCACCGACGCTTCGACCGCGCACCGAACGCCCGCGAGCAGACCGACGACGAGCTGTCCGTGCGCCTCGAGGAGCGCCAGGCACGGGTCGCGGAAGCCGAGGCCGCCAAGGAACGCGCGGAACACGCCGCCGAAGCGATGGACGCCGCGGGCAGGTTGTGGGTCGCCGCCCGGCAGCGGGCCTGGAGGCTCGGCCACGAGGTGGAAGCACCGAGCGAGGACCTCTCCGCGCTGACCGAGCGTGCCACCGCCGCCGCGGCCCGGGTCGCGGAAGCGGCCAGGCTCCTCGCCGACGCCAAGCGCGAGCTGGACCAGGTCCGCGACCTGCGCGCCCGCCGCGCGAGCGAGCAGAGGCTGAGCGGTCGCATCGAGCTCGCCCTGGACGGCCACGGCGAGGTGGCCATCGAGCTCTCCTACCTGGTGCCCAGCGCGCTCTGGCGCCCCACCCACGAAGCGGAGCTGCGCACCGGCGACGACGAACGCGTGAGCTGGCGCCTGCTCGGCTCGGTCTGGCAACGCACCGGCGAGGACTGGACGGGGGTGAAGCTCACCCTGTCCACCGCCCGCTCGTCCGCGGGCACCGTGCTCCCGCCGCTCGAGGTCGACGGCCTGGCCACCCGGGACCGCAGCCGGCAGGAGCGACGGCACGTGGCGGCGGCCTTCCAGGAGCAGGCCATCTCCAGCACCACCGTGGGCGGCGCGGAGCCCGACGCCCTCCCGGGCGTGCACGACGGCGGCGAGGTCCGGGTCTTCGACGTGCCGGGGCGGCACGACCTGCCCAGCGACGGACGCCCCCGTCGGGTGCTGGTCGAGCGCTTCGAGAGCCCCTCGAAGAGCCGCTGGGTGTGCGTGCCGGAGCGGGCCGAGGGGGTGTACCGGCAGGTCAGCCTGCGCAACCGCATGGGCGGCGGGCGGCCCCTGCTCGCAGGGCCGGTGGGGCTCTTGGTCGACGGCGCCTACGTGGGCATCGGCGAGCTCCCGTACGTGGGGCCCGGCGAGACCTTCGGGCTGGGCTTCGGCACCCACGACGAGGTGGTGGTGCGCTACGAGCGCAAGCGCGAGACCGACCAGCGCTTCGCCCGGGAGGACCGGGTGTGGTTCCTCACCACCGCTACCCTGGACCACACCGGAGCGGAGCCGCTCACCGTGGAGGTGCAGCAGCGGGTGCCGGTCTCCGAGCTCGAGCAGGTGCGGGTGGTGCGCGGACCGCAGTCCACCGAGGGCGCGTCCGGGCCCGACGGCCACGGCCACGTGCGCTGGACCGTGGAGCTGGCGCCGGGGCAACGCGAGAAGGTCACAGCAGCCTTCCGGCTGGAGCGCGTGGGCAAGGTCGAGCTGGCCGATCCCTGGTAGCGTTCGACCCCCGGAGGCGGCATGAGCGTCAAGGCCATCGAGGCGGTCCGACACTACGAGAAGAACCAACGGGACGGGCTGCTGCTGCTGCACCACTACGAGCAGCTCGAAGACGCCATCAAGCACCAGCTGGGCGAGCTGCGAGCCGCCGAGAAGGAGGCCCGGGCGGGGCTCGCCGAGGCCTACTTCCCCGAGCTGGGGCAGCCCACCATCGAGCGCGCGGAGCAGCTCACGGGCTTCCGGGGCTTCAGCCGCCGCAACCCCCTCCAGGCCCTGGCCCACGAGAGCGCGGTGCTGAGCAAGCGCGTGGCCGCGATCGAAGCCGACGCTCTGTACGAGCAGCGCGAACCCCTGATCGGAGCGGGCGGCTCCCTCACCCAGAAGCTCGCCGAGTGCGAGGACATGCTCCAGCCCTGGGTCGACGAGTGCGCGCGCTTCGAGGTCCACCCCGAGTTCCTGCAGCTCGTGGAGCTCCGCTACGACACCCCCGGCTACGACGTGAGCTGGCTGGAGCCCCGCTACTGGCGCCTGTGGGCTGCAGGCGACCGCATCACCGAGGCGCTGGGACTCGCCGACTTCGGCGACGACGTGCTGCCCGCCTGGCGCGAGGTGGCGGCCAAGCGCGACGCCTGGACCGCCCAGGTACGGGCCGCCCAGGCGGAGGTGGACCAGGTCCGCGACCTCGTGCGCGAACACGACCGCGCCCTCACCCGGTTGCCCAGGCTGCCCGAGCTCTACCTCGCCCAGTGCCGCACCTTCCTCGCCACCTACCTGGAACAGGCCGACCTCTCCCTGTTGGAGCAGTGGCTGCACGCCGACGCCCCCGACGAACGCCCGCTCACCATGGCGCTGCGCCGTGCGGCGGGGCTGCGGGCCAAGGTGGAGTTCCTCGAGGAGCTGCTCTACAGCGGCATCGGCGAGTTCGTGAGCGCCCTCCGCAAGCGCATCGACAAGTTCGCCCGCAAGTCCACCAAGTTCGCCCGTCAGAAGTACGTGGGCCGATCCCTGCCGCAGGACGTGCTGGACCGCGGCTTCCAGGAGAAGCTGCCCAAGTACCGGGACCGGGTCGACAAGGTGCAGCGCCTGGTCGACCGCATCGCACGCTACGACGACTACGCACGGTTCTCCCTCGACAACCCGCCCGAGCTCTGGTGGCTGGAGATGACCGGCAAGTCGCCGAGCAGCCTCACGCCCAAGCTGCGCCGCTGGTACGACCGCCACCCCCGCCTCCGGCCCGCGCCGGACACCCGCTGGGACGACACCGCGGACGCCATGGAGACCCTGGTGGAGGCGGCCCAGACCATCACGCGCCACGACGACGAGGGCTACCTCTCGTGAGCCGCCTCCGCGTGGTGAGCTACGCGATCAACGGCCGCGGGCTGGGGCACCTCGTCCGCCAGCTGGCCATCCTCCGGCAGGTCCGACGGATCGGCGCCCTGCTCGACCTCACCGTCGAGTGCTGGGTGCTCACCTCGAGCGAGGCCGACACGCTGGCCCGGCGCGAGGGCTTCTGCTCGCTGAAGATCCCCAGCAAGGCGATGATGCGCGACGCCGGGACCGACCCCCACCGCTACCTCGGCGTGGCGCGGAGCTGGGTGCTGCAGACCCTCGCGGGGCTCTCGCCCGACCTGTTGCTGGTCGACACCTTCCCGGCCGGCAGCTTCGGCGAGCTGGTGGCCTCGCTCGAGTGTGCCCGTCGACGGGTGCTCGTGGCCCGCCGGGTGCGGCCCGAGTTCGCCGACGACCCGGCCTACGCGGCCATGCTGCCGCTCTACCACCACGTCGTCACGCCGGACGCGACGGGGGTGGGCCCCATCCTGTTCCGGGAGCGGGAGGAGCTGTTGGACCGCGACACCGCTCGCCGCACCCTGGGCGCGCGGGGGCGCACCGTCTACGTCACTCTGGGCGGAGGCGGCGACCCGGTCGCGGGCACCACGCTCCCGGCCCTGGTCGAGCGGCTCCGTGCGGCGGGCTGGCACGTGGTGGTGGGCGCGGGCCCGCTCTACCTCGGGCCCGAGCTGCGCGGCGACGGCATCACCTGGCTCAGCCGCTACGCACCGGTCGAGCTGTTCGCGGGGCTGGACGCCGCGGTCAGCGCGGGGGGCTACAACACCTTCCACGAGCTGATGCACGCCGGCGTGCCCACGGTGTTCCTGCCCCAGCCACGCATCGCCGACGACCAGGACGAGCGGGCCGCGCGGGCGGTGGCGGCGGGCGCCGGGCGGGTCGCCGGAAGCGTCGACGAGGTGGTGGCTCTGCTCGAGGCGCCGGGCTCGCCCGAGGCGGCCCGCGGGCTGGTGCCCGGTGGCGGTGCGAAGCGGGCCGCCCTGGCCGCTCTGCAAGGGCTGGTGCCGCAGGACGACCTCGACCTCGCACAGTCGGCGCTCACCCCGGCCCTGAGCCGCCTGCTCAGCCCAGGGCACGAGCGAGACACCCTCGGGCTCGTGCGCCTGCTGGCCGGCGGCACGGCCACCGACCAGGCCCGACGGAGGGCTCTGTTGGCCGATCTCGCCGACCGGGGCGTGGACGTGCCGAGCGAACCGGCGGTCGCCGACGCGGGCGCCCTGGTGACACGTTTTTTCGACGCCAGCGCCGCGGCCGGCCTTGATCGCGAGACCGCCGCCCTGCTGGTCCGCGGGCTCGCCCGGAAGTTCCCCGCGGCCCGGCCCGGCGAGCTGGTCGCTGCGGTCGAGCTGCTGTGGCCCTGCTGGGCGCGCTTCGACGACTGGATGGGGGCGCTGTCGCTGTTGCGTGCGGTGCCGTCTCAGCGGCGGCTCGGGATCGTGCGCTTCGCCGAGGGCCTGGTCGCCTGGCTGCACGAGGAGGAGGATCTCTTCGACGCGGTGCGCGACTTCACCCGCCTCGAGGGCGCGGGCCGCCGCCCGGTCAGCGAGGTGCTGCTGCACCTGGGGCGTGCGTGAGGCAGCAGGTGCTCGCGGGCATCGCCGCCGGCCGCCCCACGGTCGGTCCGATCGACGTGCACGTCGACATCACCAACGGCTGCAACGCCGCGTGCGTCACCTGCTGGGACCACAGTCCGCTGCTGACCACCCCGCGGTCCGCCGACTGGAAGCGCCGGCGCATGACGCTCGAACGCTTCGCAGCCCTCGTGGACGAGCTGGCCGCCATGGAGTCGGTCGGCTCCCTGGTGCTCAGCGGCATGGGCGACCCCCTCACCCACCCCGACGTGTACGCGATGATCGCGCTCGTGAAGGCGCGCGGCTGGCGCCTCACCGTGCTCACCAACCTGGTCGCCGCCGACATCGACCGCCTCGAGGACAGCGGCGTCGACCACCTCCTGGTGAGCGTGCAGGGCGTGTCTCCCGAGAGCTACGCCGCCTTCCACCCGGGGTGGGACGAGCGCGAGTTCACGCGGCTCTGCCGCTACATGCGGCGGCTCGGACGTGCGGGCGTGCAGATGCGTCACGTGCAGGTCATCGACCGCGACACCGCGCCCGAGCTCGTGGAGATGGTGCGCTTCGGTCGCTTGTTCGGCGCCCAGCGGGTGAACTACAAGCTCGCCAGCCTCTACGACGGCACCGAGGCCTGCAGCGTCACCCCGGAGCAGGTCCGCTGGATGGCCGACGAAGGCGTGCCCGAGGCCCGAGCGCTCGCCGCCCAGCTCGGGGTGCACACCAACCTGGACCTCTTCGCCGAGCAGGTGGCGGCCGCGCTCGCGAACGAGCGGGCCACGGTGCCGATCGCGCAGGTCGGCTGCTTCATGGGCTACGTCTACACACGCATCACGGTCGACGGCGACGTGTTGTTCTGCTGCAACACCAAGGTGCGCGTGGGCAGCCTCCGCGACGCCAGCTTCTCGGCGCTCTGGTGGGGGGAGCGCTGGCAGGCGCTCCGCGACAGCGTGGCGCAAGGCCGCTTCTTCGGCGGCTGCGAGGTGTGCGGCAAGTTCGAGCAGAACCGCAAGTGGTCCGAGCGGGTGGCGCGGTGACCCGTGCCGCCCGACGTCCCACGGTCGAGTGGCAGGTCGCCGGCGCCTGCAACTACGACTGCAGCTACTGCATCCAGTCGCCGCGCTACCGTCGCGGCCAGCCGACCGCGGCGCAGCTCGAGCGCGCACTGGCGTTCTTCGCGGGCCTCCACGGCACCTGGGAGATCAAGTGCTCGGGCGGCGAGGCCTTCGCCCACGAGCTCTTCCTGGACCAGGTGGTGCCCGGGCTGATGGCGCGCACACCTCACACGATCTCCGTGCTCACCAACCTCTCCGCGAGCCGGCGCGATCTGATGCGCTTCGTGCACCTCACCCGCGGCCGCCTGCGGGTGTTCTCCGCCTCGCTGCACCTGGAGTTCGTGTCGATCGAAGCCTTCGTCGAGAAGGCCGCCTGGTTGGTGTCGCAGCTGGACGTGGAGGTCGACTTCGTGGTGAACCAGGTGGTGTTCCCGGGGCGCCTGGCCGAGGCCGAGGCCTGCCGCGACACGATCGAGGCGGCCGGCCTGCGCTGGTTCGCCCAGCGCTACAAGCGCAACGGCGGGGTGGCGACCTACGACGACGCCTCGATCGACACCCTGGTGGGGGATCGGCCGGCGAACCATGCGCCGAGCTTCCTGGGTCGAACCTGCTACGCGGGCGTGGACTACTTCACGGTCGACAAGGACGGTCGAGCCTGGTCCTGCCGCACCGCCAAGCGCCACGACGAGGGGCAGCTCGGCAACATCCTCGACGGCACCGCCGCCACCTGGCGAGAACCGCGGGCGTGTCCCTACACGATCTGTCCCTGCACGGTCCCCGTCAACCGCGGCATGGTGGCGCCACCGTGACGCCGTACCCGCTCGAAGGGGTCGTGTCGTGGAACATGAACACGGTCTGCAACTACCGCTGCAGCTACTGCACCCAGCGCTTCCTGGACGACCGCAAGCAGTGGGCGAAGGACCTGCCCGCCTTCCTCGACGCCTTCGCGGCGCTGCCCGGCGACTGGGAGATCAAGCTCTCGGGCGGGGAGCCCTTCCGCCACCCGGACTTCCTGGGCGCGGTCACCCGCCTGGCCAACACCGGCCTGCGGGTCAGCGTGGTCACCAACTTCTCCGCCGACCGCCCCACCCTCGCGGCTTTCGCCAACGCCACCGCCCACCGCCCCGGCGTGGTCTCCGCTTCGCTGCACCTGGAGCACGTGGAGGTCGAGGCCTTCCTGGACAAGGCGCGCTGGTTCGCGAGCCTGCACGCGGGCTCCTTCTGTGTCACGTGCGTCGGCACCCGGCAGAACCTCCCGTGGCTGTCCGCGCTCGGCGAACGCTTCGCCCCGCTCGCCTTCAAGGTGCAGCCCGAGAAGCAGGACCGCGACGTCATCGCCTACACCGCGCCGGAGCTGGAGGCGCTGAAGGGGCTCGGCGGCCACAACGGCACGGGCTTCGTCGCCCCGAGCTTCCAGGGGCTCCCGTGCTGGGCGGGCAGCCGCTACTTCATCGTGGACCACCGCGGCGAGGCCTACCGCTGCTACCCGGCGCGCCGCTACCGCGAAGAGCGCCTGGGCAACCTGCTGGACGGCAGCTTCCGGCTGGCCCTCGACGCGGCACCTTGCCGCTACACCTACTGCAACTGCACCGTGCCCCAGCAGAGGGGTATGGTGCCGCTCACGCCCCAGGAGGTCTTGTGCCCCTCGCCGGACGCATGAAGCTGAGACACTTTCTGGTGCTCGTGGGCGGCGTCGTGGCCGTGGGCACGATGCTCCTGGTCGCCAGGCACGAGCCCCCCGCGCCGACCGTGCCCGAGATCGCTGTCGTCGCCCCGCCGAGCGTGCCGAGCACCCCCGCCGCCACCCCGAGCCCGCCGGCCGCCCCCGCAACCCCCACGGTGTCCGTCGCCGACCAGGCACAGAGCGTGGTGCTGTCGTACCGCGGCCGCGACCTGGGGACCGACAAGCTCAAGGATGTGTCCAAGGGCAGGGCCTTCAAGGTGAACGTCTACCAGGACGACGGCCACGCCACCGCGAACCGCGCCAAGGTGGACCTCGACCGGGACGACCAGTGGGACCAGAAGTACACCTTCCAGGACGACGGGTCGGTCGCGCTCAAGACCTCGTCGGACGACGACGAGACCTACGACGTGGAGGAGACCTTCACCCCGTGACCCTCAGATCGTGAGCGTGGTCTCGGCCAGCACCGCGCCGTCGTCGGCGATGTGCTGGATCGTGATCTCGCCCAGCCCCGGGTCGAGCCGCAAGAGCGCGGAGTTCCACGCCGACAGCAGGAGCGGGTACTGGCCGGTGGTGTCCTCGAAGACCTCGACCGGCACCACGTTGCTGCCACCCGGTCCCACACAGACCTCCCACTGGGACTCGCCGAGCCCGCTGCCCGGAACGGCCACCTTCGCCACCTGGGCGAAGTGCACGTCGCCCGCGATCCAGAGCACGCCGGTCACGCCCTGCTCGTCGAGGTGGCCGAGGATCTCGCCCCGCGCCTCGGCGAAGCCCTGCCAGCGGTCGTCGGCCTCGAGGTCGCCGAGCATGTCGGTGTAGTCGGTGATCGGCACGGAGTTGAGCACCAGCTTGAAGGTGGCGGTGGACGCAGCCAGCCCCGCCTTGAGCCAGTCCATCTGCTCCCGCCCGAGGTACACGCCCTCCTCGGCCACCCGCTCGCTGCGGCAGTCGAGCACGAAGAGCTCCGCCACGGCGCCGTAGCTCAGCTTGCGCCAGATGCCGCCGCTCGGACCCAGGCGCTGGGGGAAGGTCTCGCGGAACGCCTGGAGGGCCGCGTCGAGCTGACCCTCCGCCAGATCGTCCAGGCCCCAGTTGTTGGCGACCTCGTGGTCGTCCCACGTGGCGACCACGCTGGTGCGGGCGGTGGCGTCCAACATGCCCTGGGTCGCGAGGCAGGTGGCGTACTCCTCGCGGTAGCCCTCCAGCGTGGAGGAGCCGCTGTAGATCTGGTCGCCCAGCAACAGGAAGGCGTCGGGGTCGAGCGCCGCCACCTGGCTCATGTTCTGCCAGGGCTGGTTCAGCTTCAGGCACGAGGTGGCCGCGAAGGTCAGCACGCGGAAGCCGTCTGCGCCGAGGGCGGTCCGGAACCGACCGACCGCGCTGCGCCCGTCGGCTCCGAGCACGGTCCACCGGTGCGCGGTGTCGGGGCCGAGCCCGGTGAGCTCCAGCTGGGCGACGCCCTCGCTCACCGCCACGGTCTCCCGGGCGAGCTCGGACCAGCCGTCGCCATCGGCCTGGACCACCAGGAAGGTGATCTCGGTCAGGGCGGTGTGCACGGAGAGCACCACCCCGTCGGCGCTGGCGTCGCCGGACTGGAGGCCCCACGGGAAGTCTCCGCCCTCGGCTTCGTCGGGCACCCAGTCCGCGGGCTCCGGGTCGCGCTCGGGCGTGCCGATGGGCCCGGTGTCGGTGGACAGAGAGGAGTCGTGGCCGCCGTCCTTCTTGCAGGCAGGCACCACGGCCGCGGCGGACAGGCCGGCGAGCATCGAGCGTCGGGTGGGTCGCATGCCGTCCTGTATCCCGGAGTCGGCTACCCTCACGGCGTGCTGGATGCCGCCGCCACCGTCGTGCTGGTCAACCCCGTCGCTGCGGGCGGGCGCGTGGGCCGCGAGTGGACCGCCTGGAAGCCCCGGCTGGAAGCGGCCTTGGGCCCGGTCACCTTCCGCATGACCGAACGAACGGGCCACGCGCGCGAGCTCGCCACCCACTACGTGCGCGAGGGCCTCACCACGGTGATCGCGGTCGGCGGCGACGGCACCATGAGCGAGGTCGTCAACGGCATCCTGGCGGCCGAGCCCGACCCGGGCGCGGTCACCCTCGGCGAGCTGCCCGCAGGGACCGGCGGCGACTTCCGCCGCATGCTCAACCACGGCGACGACGTCTTCACCGCAGCGGCCGCGATGGCCGAGGCGCCGGCCACCCCCATCGACGTGGGGTCGGTGAGCTGGCTCGGCGACGACGGCGCCACCCGCAGCGGCTGGTTCCTGAACATCACGAGCTTCGGCATCGGCGGCCTGGTGGACCGCTACGTGAACGCGTCCAGCAAGCGGCTCGGCGGCAAGCTCAGCTTCCTGCTGGCCACCGGCCGCGCCTCGATCACCTACCGACCGGCCCGGCTCGCGCTCACCCTCGACGGCGAGCCCTGGGGCACCTGGGAGGTCACCAACGTGCAGGTCTGCAACGGGCGCTTCGCAGGCGGCGGCATGAGGTTCGCCCCGAACGCGCGGCTCTCCGACGGGCTCTTCGACGTGGTCGTGATCGAGCACGCGCCGCTGCACGTGCAGGCCCGGGGCATGAAGAAGCTCTACACGGGTTCCCACATCCACGAGCCCTACGTGCACGTGAAGCGCGCCGCCCACGTGGTGGCCGAGCCGGTCACCGCCGACCCCGCCTGGATCGACATCGACGGCGAAGCGCCCGGCACCGCGCCGGCCGAGCTCCGGGTGTGCCCGGGCGCCATCCGCTTGCTCGACGCCCGGCCCGAGGTCCTTTGAGCCCGGAGCTCCGGGAGCTGGCGGCCAACCGCCACGTCGACCTGGCCGCGCTGCTGGAGCGCGCGGTCACCGAGGCCAAGGGCGTGTTCGGCGGCGACCGGGCCACGCTGTGGCTGGTGGACAAGGCGCGCCGGCAGCTGGTGAGCCGGGTCGGTGAGCTCGCCGAGGAGATGACCCTCGGGATCGACGAGGGGGTGGCCGGATGGGTCGCCCGCCACGGCGAGGTCGTCAGCATTCCGCGCAGCGAGAGCGACCCGCGCTTCGAGCGGCGCTTCGACGAGCAGACCGGGTACACCACCCGCTCCATGCTGGCCGGCCCGGTGCGCAACGTGGAAGGCCGCGTGATCGCCGTGTTGCAGCTCCTGAACCACCCACGAGGCTACTTCCACGACGCCGACGAGCGGAAGCTCGCCACCACGCTGGACGACATCGCCGCGATCCTGGACGCGTCGAGCCTCGGGAGCCAGCTTGGATCGTCGCGGCGGCTGGCCTTCCGCTTCAACCACGTGGTGGGCACCTCGCCCAAGATGGAGGAGGCCTTCGAGCGGGCGGAGCGCGCGGCCAAGAGCGTGGCGACCGTGATGCTGCGCGGCGAGAGCGGCACCGGCAAGGGCCTGGTCGCGCGGGCCATCCACGAGAACTCCACCCGCGCCGACGGTCCGCTGGTCGTGGTCGACTGCTCCACGCTCCCCCCCGAGCTGGTGGAGAACGAGCTCTTCGGCCACGTGCGCGGCGCCTACACGGGCGCCGACCGCGACGCGCCCGGCCTGGTCGCCGCCGCCGAGGGCGGCACCCTGTTCCTCGACGAGGTGGGCGAGCTCGCACCCCACACCCAGGGCCGCCTCCTGCGCCTGCTGCAGGACCGCACCTACACCCGGGTGGGCGACGCCCGGGAGCGGCGGGCCGACGTGCGCTTCGTCAGCGCGACCAACCGTCCTCTGGAGGACATGGTCCGGGCCGGCACCTTCCGCGAGGATCTCTACTACCGGCTGCGGGTGGTCGAGATCCGCTTGCCGCCGCTCCGGGAGCGGGGGGCCGAGGACCTCGACCGCCTCACCGATCACTTCCTGCACGTCTGCGCCCGCCGGCACGGGCGCCCGCCGATCGGCGTCACCGCCCAGGCCCGCGCCAAGCTCCACGGACATCCCTGGCTGGGCAACGTGCGCGAGCTGGAGCACTGCCTGGAGGCGGCCGTGGTGCTGGCCCAGTCCGACGCCATCGACGCCGACCTGATCGAGCCGGCCACGCTCACCGCCGCCCGGGACCCCCGCGCCTTCAGCACCGACGCGGTCACCCTGGCCGAGGTGGAGCGCGCCTACATCCTGCACGTGCTGGAGCTCTGCGAGGGCAACAAGAGCCACGCCGCGAGGGTGCTGGGCATCGGCCGCAACACCCTGCTGCGCAAGATCAAGGACTGAGCAGGGGCCTCAGGGCCGGAGATCGGCCTCGACCAGGGTGGCGCAGGCCGTGGACGATCCCGGCGCCCCATCCTTGGAGCCACACGTGGCCGAGATGACCCTCCCCCGCACCCGGCCGGCGATGGTGAGGAGCGGATCGCGGTGGGCGCAGCGCGCGGGCTCGCCAGCGAAGGTGCAGTTGGGGTCGGTGACCGCGGCACCCTCACCGATCTCCGACCAACTGAGCGAGGACCCGTCCTCGCAGCGCAGGATGGTGACCACGCGCCCCCCGATCAGGGCCTCGCCGCGGTGGGCGGTGCACCCGGCGGGCACGGCCACCGGCTCGCCGACCACGGCCGGGTCGCTGATCGCGTCGGCGCACGCCAGGTAGAAGGTGAGCCACATGGGCGCCCTCTATCCGCCTCGCAGGCGACCCAAGGAGCGCTGGAGCCCACGATCCCACAGGGGAGCCGGTGAGACGGTATTGGGGCGGCACGACCACCACCTGGGAGACGCCCGATGCTCGCCGCCCTGCTCCTCGCCCCGGTGCACGCCACGCCGTGGAAGACCCCGTCCCAGGACGTGCTCGACGTGTTGCACGCGCCGCAGCTCCCCTGGGTCTGGACCGCGCCCAGCGGCGACCACCTGCTGCTGGCCGACGTCGTGGTGTACCCACCGCTGGCGGACTACGCGGCGGGCTGGCTGGAGCTCGCGGGAACGCGGATCGACCCCCAGAACGGTGGCCGCCACGCCGACCCGGGGGGCACCTCGCCCCGGATCGTGTCGGTGCACGGGGGCACCGACCCGGTGCCGCTCCCGCTGCCCGAGGGCGCCCAGCTCCAGGGCGTGGCATGGACCGCGGACGGCGAGCGCTTCGCCCTCACCGTGGAGCTCACCGACCGCTTCGGCCTCTGGGTGGGCGACGTGGACGGCGCGTTCCACGAGGTCGAAGGGGTGGCGCTCAACCCCATGCTCGGCGACCCCGTGAGCTGGATGCCCGACCAGGAGCGCTTGCTGGTGCGGCAGGTGCCGGAGCGCGGTCCGATGCCGGAGCCGCCCGCCATCCCGGCGGGGCCGATGACCGCCGAGAGCTCCGGCGGCGCCGCGCGCTCCACCTACGAAGCGCGCAACCTGCTGCAGACCGCCCACGACGAGGCGCTGTTCGAGTACTTCGCCACCTCCGAGCTCGTGGTCCTGGACCCCGACGAGCAGGGTCGGAAGGTGCTCGGAGACCCCGCCCCCTATGCCACGGCGCGCCCCTCCCCCGACGGTCGCTACCTCTTGATCGAGCGCCTGGTCGCGCCCTGGTCCCACGAGGTGGCCTGGTGGCGCTTCGGCAGCGAGGTCGAGGTCTGGGACAAGAAGGGGCGCGTGGTCGCCGAGGTGGCCACCCTCCCCCTCGCCGACAACGTGCCGGCCCATGGCGTGCCCGAGGGGGTGCGCCGCATCGGGTGGCAGGCCACCGCACCGCACACCTTGTTCTGGACCGAGGCCCTCGACGGCGGCGACCCGGTGGCCGAGGTCCCGCACCGCGACCGCCTGATGCGCCTCGAGGCGCCCTTCGACGCGGAGGCCGAAGAGGTCTTCCGCGCCGAGCACCGCATCCAGCACTGGCGCTGGGCCGAGGACCACACGCTCATGCTCACCGAGCGGGAGCGCATGCGGCGCTGGCAGACCACCTGGCTCCTGGACGTGGACGAGGGCACGAAGCGGCTCTGGTTCGAGCGCAACGAGAAGGACCGGTACGGCTCCCCCGGCGCCCCGGTGATGCGCCGGCTCGACAACGGCTTCTCGGTGCTCCGGCAGCAGGGCGACGCGGTGTACTTCGACGGAGACGGCGCCGGGCCCGACGGCGACCGGCCCTTCCTGGACCTCCGCAGCCTCGAGACGGGCGAGGTCGAGCGGCTCTTCCGCTCCGACCCCGAGCGCTACGAGACCTTCGTGGCCTTCGCCGGCGACGACGACGCCTTCGTGATCCGCTCCGAGTCCGCTACCGACGCGCCCAACTACCTGCTGGCCAGGCTCGGCGAAGCCCTCGAGGCCCCGGAGGGCGAAGCCACCCGCAGCCACACCACCACCCCCGTCACCCGCTTCGAGGACCCCACCCCCGAGGTCCGGCAGCTCGAGAAGCGCATCGTGACCTACGAGCGGGCCGACGGCGTGGCGCTGTCGTTCCAGCTCTACCTGCCCCCCGGCCACGAGCCGGGCACGCCGCTGCCGACCGTGGTGCACGCCTACCCGCTGGAGTACTCCGACGCGGCCACGGCGGGGCAGATCCGGGGCTCCACCAAGCGCTTCGACCGCCTCTACGCTTCGTCGGTCCTGTTCTTCGCCCTGCAGGGCTACGCGGTGCTGGACCGCACGTCCATGCCCATGGTGGGCGACCCGGAGACCGTGTACGACACCTTCGTGGAGCAGCTCGTGGCAGACGCCGAGGCCGCCGTGGCCAAGGCGGTCGAGCTCGGCGTGGCGGACCCCGAGCGCATCGGCGTGATCGGCCACAGCCACGGCGGCCTGATGGTGGCCAACCTGCTGGCCCACAGCGACCTCTTCCGCGCCGGCATCGCCCGGAGCGGCTCCTACAACAAGACCAACCAACCCTTCGGCTACCAGTCGGAGCGGCGCTCGCTGTTCGAAGCACGCGACGCCTACATCCAGGTCTCCCCCACCTTCTTCGCCGACCAGGTGAACGAGCCCGTGCTCGTCATCCACGGCAACGCCGACTCGAACCCCGGCACGCTCACCTTCCAGTCCGAGGTCTTCTTCGAGGCGGTGCGCGGCTCGGGGGGCACCGCACGGCTCGTGCTCCTGCCCTTCGAGGACCACGGCTACCGGGCCCGCGAGAGCGTGGAGCACGTGCTCTGGGAGCAGCTCACGTGGTTCGACGAGCACCTCCGGGGCGCGCCCGCGCCCTGACCGGTCGCCCGGCCCAAGCCCGACCAACGGAATAGGATCTCGGCCCCAGACGGAGTGCGTCGTCGCCAGCAGCCGCCCGCATCTGTTCGCCGCCGCGGTGAGCGTCCTGCTGCACCTCCTGGTGCTGGCGCCGGGCCTGACCTCGGTCTTCGAGCCCGACTGGGACACGGCGGGCGCGGAGGACGGCGCCGAGGTCTTCGCCAGCAGCGGCGGTGGCGAGCTCGCACCGCTCACCGAGCCGGTGCAGGTGGCCCTGTACACGGAGCCCGCAGCCGCCGCCCCCCGCTCCACCCCGGCGCCGGCCGCCGCCGACGCTCCAGCGGCGGCCGAGAACACCGGCACCGCGCCCAGCCGCAAGAGCAGCGTGTCGGAGAACCGCGCGAGCCGCGAGGGCACGGGGTCCGCGACGACCGAGGGCTCCGGCAAGCCCCCCCGCGGGAAGAAGAAGCCGTGCGACCAGCTCGACGAGGTCACCCAGCTCTCCGACACGAGCTGGATGGTCGAGCGGGAGCTGCTCGACTGGTACGCCACCCACCTGCGCGAGCTCGACCGGCTCGCCGGTGTCGTCACCCACAAGGACGAACACGGCGACCCCGACGGCGCGCGGCTGTGGCTCCCGCGCTGCAGCTACCTCAAGCAGGGTGGCTTCCGGCACGGCGACATCGTTCGCACCGTGAACGGCCGCACGCTGCACACGATCCCGCAAGGCGTGAAGGCCTGGATCGCAGAACGCAAGGCCAAGAAGCTCACCGTGGTCCTCACCCGCCGGGACGGCGAGGAACGGACCCACACCATCCACCTGAAGTGACATGACCCCCACGCTCGCCTTCGACCTGCAAGGTCCCACCCTGGAGCACCTGCTGGTCGGCTTCATGCTGATCATGTCGGCCGTGCTCGTGACCATCGCCATCGAGCGCGCCCTCGCCCTGCTGCGCTTCAAGAAGGCGCTCGGTGCCGCGGAACACGTGCTGCAGACCGCCCGGGAGGGCTCCGTGCGCCAGGCGATGAAGGCCGCGGTCGCCCTGGAGCACCCGGTGGCCGGCGTGCTGCGGCCGGGCCTGGAGCGCGGCGGCGGGGTGGTCAAGGGCAACGCCGCCCGCGCCATGCACCGCGAGCTCAAGCGCCTCGGGGGGGCCCTGCGCTCCCGCTACTGGGTGCTCGCCACCGCCGGCGCCCTGATGCCCTTCGTGGGGCTCTTCGGCACGGTGATCGGCGTCATGTCGGCCTTCCAGGCGATCGGCGAGACCGGCCAGGGTGGCTTCGCGGTGGTGTCGGTCGGCATCAGCCAGGCCTTGATCGCCACCGCGGTCGGCATCGCGGTGGCGCTGGAGGGGGTGGTGCTGTTCAACGTGCTCCAGAACCTGGCCGGCAGCCTGCTCCGCGAGCTGGCCCTGGTGGTCGACGAGCTCGTGGAGCTCATCGAAGCCGAAGGGGGGGACCGTGCAGGCACCACCGGGCGCTGAAGGCTTCGAGCACGACGCCGGCGGGATCTTCGCCGAGATCAACATCACCCCGCTCACCGACGTCTTCCTCGTGCTGCTCATCATCCTGATGGTGGTCAGCTCGTCGGTCATCGAAGAAGAGAAGCAGGCCGCCTACGAGAAGGGCCTGCTGGCGGAGCGTGCGCTGCAGGTGATGACCCCCGAGGGTGCCGGCAGCTCCGACATCGTGCCGGACGACGTGGTGGTGTCGGTGCTGCCCGACGGCACGGTGTTCGTGGAGAACGACGAGGTGCCCGCCTCCGAGCTCGACGCCCGCTTCACCGAGCTCGGCCGCACCGGCTCGGTGCGCGTGGTGCTCCGCGGCGACCAGACCGCGAGCTACCTCGCGATCATGGACGTGCTCGGGCGCCTGAGCCGCGCCGGGTTGACCAACATCGCCCTGGCCAGCCGGGACTGATCCGCTACCGTCCCGCCAGCTCGTCGAGGGCGACCAGCAGGCCCGACGGGGTGAACGGCTTCGGCAGCCAGCCGGTGCGCTTGTCCCGCGCTTCCAGCCCCAGCTGGGCCGAGCTGTAGCCCGACATGAACAAGACCCGGAGCTTCGGGTTCACCGCCCGCATCGTGCGCGCGAGGTCCACGCCGCCCATGCGCGGCATCACCACGTCGGTCAGCAGGATGTGCACGGTCATGTCGTCGACCTGCTCCAGGGCGTCGACCCCGTCGCGTGCGCCGATCGCGCGGTAGCCGGCCATCTCCAGGGCCCCCAACACGACCTCGCGCACCGCGTCGTCGTCCTCGGCCACGAGCACGCCCATGCGCCCTGGGGAGAGCGTGATCACGCTCACATCGTCCTGCGAGAGCTCCTCGCTGTCGTCCAGACGAGCCGGGAAGTCCAGGTGGAACACCGTGCCCACGCCCGGCTGCGACTGCACCTCGATCGATCCCTCCGCGCGCTCGACCACGCCGAACACGTTGGCGAGGCCGAGCCCCGTGCCCGCGCCCGCCGGCTTGGTGGTGAAGAAGGGCTCGAACACCCGCTGACGGGTGGCCTCGTCCATGCCGGTGCCCGTGTCCCGAACGGTGAGCCTCACACGCTCCTGCCGGTCGAACACGTGGGCGTGGGTCTCGATCGTGAGCACCCCGCCTTCGGGCATGGCATCTCGCGCGTTCACCGCGAGGTTGAGCACGACCTGCTCGAGCTCCGCCGCGTCGGCGTCGACGGTGTGGCGGCCGTGATCCAGGTCCAGCCGCAGCTCGATGTCGGCGCCGAGCACCCGCTCGAGCAGGAACGCCATCAGCTGGACCACCTCGTTCAGGTCCACCGCCACCGGCTTCCGCAGCTGCCCCCGGGTGAACGCCAGCAGCCGCCCCACCAGCGCCGCTGCGCGCTCGCCGGCGCCCACGATGCCTTCGGCTTCGCGGTGCGCGGGATGGCCGGGCTCCAGCTTCTCCTGCAGCAGCTCGGCGAGCCCGATCACCGCCGTGAGCACGTTGTTGAAGTCGTGGGCCACCCCGCCCGCCAGGCGACCGATGGCCTCCATCTTCTGGGCCTGCACGGTGCGTTCCTGCAGGTCGGCGAGGTCGGAACGCTCGGCCTCCAACTCCCGGATCCGCTCCCTGGCGGCTTCCAGCTCGCGCTCCAGCTCGCTCACTGCCCTCGCTCCGCGACCACGACGTAGACGGCAGGGTACATCGGACGACCGGGGGGGAGGTAGCGGCGGCTGAGCTCGTCCTGGCCGGCCACGTCGACGACCGTCCAGCCCTCGCGCCCCATGAACGACCCCACGTCTTCCGGGTGGATGCCGAAGGTCAGAGGCTCACCCAGCAGGTGCAGCAGGCCACCGCTCATCCGGTGGGCTGTGCCGATCGGATCGGGCGTGTCGAGCAGGTACCAGTAGTCCATGGCCACGCGGGAGCCCGGCCCGCCCAACGCGGAGAGGCCCGACAGCGTGCCCTTGACCGCCGCGCGGGTCAGGTACATCGACACGCCCTCCCACACGAAGAAGGTGGGGGCGCCGGGCTGGAACCCCGCGCGGCCGAGCCGATCCTCCAGGGCGTCGTGCCGGAAGTCGATGGTGACCACGCGTCGGTCGACGTCGGGCACCTCCACGCCCTCCATGATGCGGGCCTTGCGCGCCGAGGTGGCCGGGTGGTCGACCTCGAACACCGGGCGCTGGGCGATGGCCTCGGCGAAGCGCCAGGCACGGCTGTCGTAGCCGGCACCGAGGAGCACCACCTGCTCGACCCGCGGCAGGGCTTCGAGCAGGGCGTCGTCGATCGCGCGGTGCCGCGCCAGCACGTAGTGCCCGATGCCCGCCGCGAGCCGATCCGCGGAGTCCCTGAGTCCGCCGACCAGGGTGGCGAAGGGCACCCGCGTGAGCATCGACAGGAAGCGCGGCGCGTAGGGGTCGTCGAGCACCCGCTCGTCCGGCGGCTGCTTCTGGTCGGTGGCCCGCACGAAGCACACCAGCTCGGCAGTGCGGGAGGGGTCGTCGGTCACTCCGGGCCTCCAGCGAGCCACTCGGCCGGTTCGCCAGCGACCCCGTCCA
>Ga0114932_10000917_pt1 | contig 34761 bp, 41 predicted proteins | sample 2SBtaG_2_FD_87286 | JGI IMG/M metagenome (GOLD analysis project Ga0114932, IMG submission 87286) | Deep subsurface microbial communities from Kolumbo volcano to uncover new lineages of life (NeLLi) - 2SBTROV12_ACTIVE470 metaG | ecosystem: Environmental > Aquatic > Marine > Volcanic ...
AAGTTGTTTAATAAAACCTTTTTCATCTACAAAATATTCGTTGCCTGTAAAACGAAAAGTTTGATATAGATTGTGCAATCTAGTTTCATTAAAAATATCTGTTTCTAAACGAATACCGATTAATCTTACCCCCTCTGTTGATAAAACCAGTTGTTTAACTCTATGTACCCAATCGTTACTTTTACCTATTTTTATATGCCCCTGAGAATTTTCTAAAAAATAAATCATACTAGGTAATCGTTTTATTTCAAAAACATCATCATAAGTTAAACCTTGAGCTACCAATTTTTCACATTCTTGTACCCTGATCCGTGCATCTTGAATTGACATAGCAGGATAATAGCCAATGACTTTTGATTTATGAACACCTTTTAAAGAATAATCAAAACCAAAACTATGTGATCCTTTTTTACTTGCATTACATAACAGGTTTTTTTGTATGGTATCACGAACATAGATACCTCTTCGTCCTTTAAAATCAGGTTTCCAAGTTTTTAAAAACTCGTCTGTTAATTCAATATGGTTACTTTTGTCTGTAATTCTACCCATAAATGTAAAAATAACTTAAATATCAATATGGTACAAGGGGTTTACAAATATATGATTATCAGGTAATAATAAGAAGTTACTAACATAACAACCCCCTTTGGAATGGGAAGATGTCTTCATTTAATTTTAGAATGATTGAAAGTACAAGGCTACCTTTCCATTCCCTTTTTAAAACAAAAAAGATATAAACGTTTCATTTAAAATCTCTTCAGAAGTTTGATATATTTTAAACCGCATGTTTTTTATTTGTCTTCGTATATGTTTTTTTTCTTCTACATCTAAATTTTCTTTAAGTCTTTGATATACCCTGTCATATCGAAACCAAAGTATTTGTTTTTTATTAAAGGTAACTATGCCTTTCTTTAAACTTTTACGGTAATTAGCTTGAATGACTTCAGGATCTAATCCTGCCCAACAACATATATCAAAAAAATTAGAAGTGTTGTTTAAAATCCAATTATGAGCTTTAAGTTTTGCTATGGAGTGTTTGCGGTCAGAGTGTGTAATACGAGCATCTTCTAAAGCGGTTATGACTACACTACGCCATAAACGTTCTTCTGGCTTTAACTCAGGAAAAGCTAAAGCATCTGGAGAAAGTTGATAAGTTTGTGTTACGGTAAAATCACTCAATTATTTCAATGTCCATATGTTTTAATTAAATGAGATAATATGGTCTCATAAAGTTTAATTACATATGTATCATATTTTTGTTTTTTATAAAAGATATAATCTTGATAAATTGATTCGACAAAAGCATGTAAATCATCAGGGCTTAGATCTGACGGATTTGCTAGACCTGTTGCAAATACATCAGTTTCTAATAATTCGTCCCAATTTGTAGTTTTTTTACTTGCCATATGGTTATTTTCTCATATGGCATAAAAATGTCTAGTTCTTGACCGTATATGGTGTGGTATGGTATGGCTAAATAACTTTTATTTTTTCTTTCCCGTTGTCTACAATACAAATTTCTTTAGTTTCCATCCAAACTTTTGCACCACAAGACAATGGTTTATCAGGAGAGTAAACAACTTTTGAGGCCCCCTGTACTTCAACGGTGTGTCCATAAACATTTTGTTTTGAAGTTTTAACAGTTATGACAGGCTCTCTTTCACCTGTTTTAGCATTTTTCTTTATGATATGTTGATTAACATGTATTCTTTTTATCATTTGTTTTTATCGTAATACTCTCTTCGTTTAAGTTCTTTCATGATATTAGCCTTTTGCACGGCTCTTAGCCACCTTTTAATTAAAATGTTAAAGGTTTCATTTTTCTTTAGTTTGACTTTTGGCACTATTGTTTAATATCCACAGTGCAAATGGTGTCGTTGTGTTGACCACCGTGAGCCACGAGTAAAATACGATTCAACTTGAAACCATACTTTTTACCAATACCCCCACTATTCCAACCAAAAGACATAACCCTGCCATTTTTTTTAACAATTCTACCTATCTCTTTTTTACAATTAGACCAGTAAGAAGCGTTCATTGGGTTGTCTAAAGCAAGACCATTACCTTCGTACATTTCTTTCAACTGTCGTTGTGAATAAGGCGGATCAAAAGCAAGAGACTCCACTGATTCAGACGGTATGGTTTTTAAATACTCAATTGCATCTTGTTTATAAGGGTAGGGGAAAGGGTCCACAAAAGTGTACCCTAACTCGGCCTCTATTAGTTTTGCAATAGGTGGTATTTCAAAAGTTTTGTGAGAAGGCATTGCCCAAACTCGCTCAATTAACATCTTTATTTTCCACTAAAAGTTTTTTTATAAAAGTTTCTGGTTTAATCTTACTTCCTTTAGCTCGTTTCTCAACATAACCTTTTAATAACATGCTGACAAAGGCCGCAGGTTTACGAAACTCTTTATTACATAAACTTTTTAAAATAGCATAATCTTCCACTGTTATTGCTACACTTTTCCATTTAGTTACATCCATTGTTATACTCCTTTTGTAATTCATTTAAAAGTTTTTGTCGCTCTTCTTCAATCCACTTTAAATTTTCGTCATTGTTGTTTTGTAACTGTTGATCATCTCTATCTTCAGTACATGTTTCTTTAATTTCTTCATCTTTTTTACTCATAATTTTTTTCTAAAGCTCCTATTTCTTCAAATTTTTTCATAGCGTATTTTGCCGCTTCTTCTTCAGAAAGACCTTGTTCTAGGCCGTCTTCATAAAGATCTTCTAAAATCGCTTGGTTTATATTATTACTCATAGAGCTTATTTTATTACAGCTAGATAAGATATGTCAAGAAAAAATTAGCTAGCCTCGCCAAAGTCTTTACCTAAAGCAATATCGACTACACTAGGAACTTTTAACTCTATACAATTTTCCATAGTATTTTTAATGATTTTAACTTCTTTATCATTTTTAATACTAAAACAAAGTTCATCGTGTATTTGAAGCATAGGAGTAAATCCTTTTTTGTAACAATCAACGACTGCCTGTTTAGTTTGATCTGCGGCACTACCTTGAATAAGACGGTTTAAAGCTTTATAAGTAAAAGCTCTTTTTATATTTTGAGCCCCATATTTAGCTGAAGCATTGTCAAAACGTTCTGCTGTGTGGATTCCAAAGTCTTTTGGCTCCCACATATCAAAACGGCATTTTCTACCTAATTTAGTGCGAATTATACCCTCTGAGGACGCTTTCTGCATACATCTATCTGATAAAGCTTTGACAAATGGTGCTTTAGTGTTGTATTTGTTGATTAAATCATGAGCTTCGTCAGGGTTTACACCTAACATAGTGCCTAATTTGTTCTTACCCATGCCATACATTAAACCTAAACCTATTGTTTTAGCCTGTTTACGCTCAATACCAATCAAATCTGCCACTGTTTGATGAAAGTCTGCATCAGCATTAGCGTAAGCTTCTACTAATTCCTGAGAACCTGCATAACCCTCACCAATAGAAGATGCGTAATGTACCACTAAACGTGGTTCTTGTTGTGAGTAATCAAAACTACCCCACTGACAACCTTCTTCAGGCAAAAACAAACTTCGTACCATTGGGCCAAACTCTTTAGATCTTGCAGGTAACTGCTGTAAGTTAGGATTAGACATAGACAATCGACCACTTACTGTGCCACCAAAATCATTTTTAATTTGCCTAATCTCAGCGTGTATTCTACCTTTATGTTCAAATTTCATAATAGAGTTTAAAAAAGTATTGTGAAATTTGTTTATCTCTCTGGCCTGAACAATAAGTTTACTAATCTCATTAGGATTATTATTTAACCAATTTTGTGTAAAACTTGGTTCGTCTGTTTTAGCTGTTCTTGGGTAATCAATACCTAACTTATCAAAAGCAAAACCTATTTGCCTTGCCGCCCAAATATCAATATCTTGACCAACCAGTTTCTTTATCTTTTGTAATGTAGCCTTTTCTTGTTTTTTAAAAGTGTCTTGTAACTTTGAACATTTCTCAGTATCTACTCTTATACCCTGTTCTCTCATTTCAATAATAATAGGCAAAAGACTTTTTTCTAAACCCCAAATGGTTTCTAAACTTTGCGTATAGATTTCACTTTTAAACCTCTGCCACAGCATAAGCGTGAGCCGTGCATCTTGTTCCGCGTAAAAACCAACATGTTCCGCAGGTAACTTCCACATCTCCCCTTTCGGATCGACCCCGTGTTGCTTTGCGGCCTCTACCAAATCAGTTTCTGCTTTGAGTTCACCTAAATAATCTTTAGATAAAGAGTTTAAAGTATAACTAAAACGATTTTCATCAATTAAAGCACCCGCAACCATGGTATCTATAATCTCGCCCTGTACTTCAATACCCATAGCCCTTAGCCAACCTACATCATATTGAGCATTATGAAATATTTTTACCGCAGGTAAACTACAAACACTTTTCATGTACTTTATAACTTGCTCTTTAATTAAATTACCACCACCAAAATGGGCAAATGGAAAATAGCCTTGCCACCCTTCAACGGCAACGGCAAAACCAATGACTTCACCATTATTAGTAGCCCAACCTGCACCGAGTCCTGCGTTAATACCTTCGTCTCTAGTCTCTAAATCTATTGCTATTTCGTCATACTGCGAAAGATCCTTATATTCGCTTGGGGCTGACCAAATGTGCTTTTTAAAATTAAAAGTTAATTGTAAATTAGACATTTTTACTCTCCTGTAAAAAAATTAAATAGTCTTCCCCAATAGGGTAATTAAACTTATGATCTGTTGATAAAATATGTAAACTATCTTTTGCTCTGGTAACACCTGTGTAAATAACTCTTTTTTCATCAGATTGTTGTGTATTATTTTTATTAACAAAAGCAGAGGGCCAATTAGCTTTTGAATAAAGTAAAACATTATTTGCTTCCCCACCTTTCACCGAATGTATTGTATCTATTATTATATCAGGTTCTTCATCTAAAGTTTTTTGTCCATAACGCTCTAACAATCTTATAAAGTAAGCCACTTGATTAGGTGTAAAGTTTCTTTTTAAAATATTAAACCAAGCTAAAATTTGATGTTCTACATCTAAATCTAAACCACAATAATCAACTAAATCTACAAAACTTAATTCTTCATGATCCGAAGTGTTCATCCAAAATTTAGGTGTTCGATATTTAGGAGCTTTTAACTCCCTAATATAACGATACATATTCTCAGCTTCTTTTTTAAATATTTTTTTGTCATTACTTAAAGTAGTCCAAGCTTTAATTGCTCGCCATTGTTTTATGTCAAAAGATTTATTACCTCTGTTATCCGCATAATACAAACCTGAATCTTTAGCACACATTCTTAACTCGTTAACAGTTTCATTAACCCGACCAAGTATATACCAAGTTCCTGCTAACTCACCAATAGGCACTTCATTAAAGTTTAAATACCTTTTAACAGAGCCCTCTTTGTCCAAATAGTCATAATCTTTCTCAACGCTATCAACTATACCGCGTCTAATAATTTCAGAAAAATGATGAATATCTTTACCAAATCTTCTAGTTTGTCTTAATATAACTTTTCGACCTGGAAAATACTCAGTAAAATATTTAGGGTCTGCCCCATTCCAACGATAAATACCCTGATCATCGTCTCCTGCTAAATAAATTCTCTTTACATTGTCTGCCATTTTATACAATACAGACCATTGTAATGGGGTAAAATCTTGTGCTTCATCAAGAATTAAAACTTCTAGTGGTGGAAAGTTTACTTCATCAATAGCCCTTTGAATCATGTCGGTAAAATCTATAAAAGATTCTTTTTTGTAATGTTCGTAAGTTGATATTTTTCTACAAAACACATCCAAATTATCTTTTTTATAAGATTCTTTTTTGTATACGAGCCGTGGGTCTTGTAACATGTTTCTTGCTTTATCATACACACCCAACGACCAATCTTTGTAAGTAAAATTATCATCCGCTAATCTTGAGTCAGACGTTTTAATTATTTTAGCTTCCATAGCATAATCCAACATGCAGTTTTTAGGATCAAATACTTCTTCTTCAAAGTATTGACGACAGTATTTATGTAAAGTTTTAAACCTTGCAAAATCTTCTATACTAAAATTAGAAAAAGTATTTAAAGCTCTATCTCGTGCTGTGTTTACAGCTTTGTTAGTAAAAGAAATAAAGGCAATGTCTTTAGGGTGAACACCTTTGTTCAGATAACCTTTCAACACTCTTTCAATAAGAGTGTAGGTTTTACCAGTTCCAGGAGGACCAAATATCTTAATGGTCTTCTGGTGCAGTAGTTTTTGTTTTTGAATTCCTGAACTTTCTGTGATAGTCATCATCCATCTCACTAGGTTTGTTTACTACTTTCTGCTTAATTATTTTATGGGTTACAAAGGTAGGCATTTCTACACACCAAACATTCTTCTCACCCTCGTGATAATCTTTTCTAGAACAACCTAATAAACGAATAGCTTCAGTTGTGCTAGCAAAAACTCTTGTACCACTTTTCTTTAAAAACCTGTCTAAAGTAATTTTTTTAAAATAACAAAAATTAGTTTTAGAATCTAAAATAACATAACCATCTTTAAGTTTATCAAACTTATCCTGCTCCATATGCGATTCAAAAAAGTCTTTCAATGCTTGATACCTCTCTTCTTCAAGTGTATCCTCATATGTATGTTCTTTATCTTCCTCTGCTTTTTCAACAATACCTTTCATTAACAACTCAAAAGGGTCGGGCCCCTTTCTTGATTTTGGTAAGGTCATCCAAAATATTCTATGTCGTAACAACTTGACTCTAAAGGATTTTTCGTCTTTCATATCCTCTGGTAATACTATAACATGTTGTTCTTTAAAGTCGAATGTGTAAGAAGTATTTTTTGGATCTTGTATGTAAGTTATGTTTTTAAAGCTATCTATAATTTCTGGTATTGCTTCCCCAATACCTAACCTTCTAGTTTTACATAAATCTTTATTACAGATAGGTTGAAATTCTGGATGTTTAGGTGGACATTGAAACTCATAACCAGATTTATGCACTGACTTTGCTATAGAAGTTACCTCATTTCTATCTAACGGGGTTTTAAAAATAGTAGAATTTCTGTCTTGAGCTGTCTCTTCTATCTGTTGAATTGTTAGTGCATTGTTTTTTTTCATTTCAAGAACAAGCACGTTAAATAAATAATTGTTGCGGTTGTTACCTGCCCAACCTTCTTGTATTAATTTTTGTACGCAGGGTGGGTACTGACTCCACTCAGATTCAACATCATACTCTTGTACTTTATAGTCATAAAATTCTTGTGGTTTTATTTTTTTCTGCTCGGCAAGTTTTAAAAAACGACCAATTAAAAGTGCATTACTGTTATCATCATAAGCGTGTTCCATAGTGGCTTCTTGATCGTTGTAAGGCATGTTAAGCATTTTGTTACATGGAAAAACTTCTTGAGCTTGAAAGTATTGCTCATTAATTTGAGAAAGTTTTCTAGATACTTTAGTAGCATCTGCCCATTCAGTAAAGAAAATAAAAATATGTAAACCACCTGACTTAGATTTAACAGCAATCAAAGGTAGCTTATATTTTCTTATTATATCTATATATTTTTTAGAAGAAAAACTAGTATAGCTGTGAGGGTCAACATCAATACACCCCCAAATACACTTACCCTCTAACTCAGGTTTAATACCTATACGAATTTTACCGTCTAAGTGTTCTTTCCAAAGTTCCGCGGTCAGTGGTTCGTGTATCGTTTGATACTCGGTGCCTTTCTTACCCCTCTCGTCGTCCTTGCCTGTAAGCAAGGACTTGAGGTAGCGGGTATTGTCCCCCGCAAAAAGTTTCAATAACTTTTGGTGCATAACTAAAAATCAACTTTATCGTTTTCTTTTTCAGGTGCACTTGCATCAGATTCAAAAGCAACCTTACCGAATAAATCTAACTTCATAGCAGAATTATAAAACTCTTTAGTTACCTCAAGAGTTGAAGAATCGGTTGGTTGATCTAAAAGACGGTCAAACTCTACAGCCCACCCAGTCCATGAACCCTTATTATTAGATTCTTGAACAGTTGATAACCTGTAAGCACTTGCCCATGAAGGTGGTGTGAAAAAACCATTCTTACCTTTCATCTTTCTAGTTGATATCATAGAGTTCCAAAGTTTTGATTTTTTCTTTTGAGTAGACTTCATAGTAAGAAGAGCCATTTCAACAGGGTTATACTCTTCGTCTAATATATAAACAAAATGATTCCCTGTATCCTCTACATAATTGCCATTATTTAGTCTATCTCTACCATCATCTCCTCTGCTTGTTTGAGCCAAAATACTTGGATCTGTATGTATGTTGATAGGTCTTCCTGGAGAATCCCCACGATCAGCCCACTCGTTAAAAGTGTTTACATACAAACACGGCACAACAATACAGCCATCTTTTCCTCTGTACAAAGAACCTGTAACTTCATTATAGATGTCACCTAACTTAGCGTCCTCGTTATATTTTGAATCAGATGGGTTTAAAACAGGGGAAGTATTACCTATTAATTTTAATATAGGTAACTTTGTATCCCTTGCGGTGATATGCTCTGTGCCTTGGCCCGAAAACTCTTCTAGGCTAGAGACAACTGGCAGTTTTACGTCTTGTTTCTTTATTGCTTTAGTCATATTTACTCCTACTTGGTTAGTTTAGTTTTGCTTGCGATATATACCCCAAAAAGTTCCATGTCGATCTTTTGACCATTTTGAATACGCTCTTTAACGTAAGCTTTTAAAGTCATTGGTTCAACTTTCATTTTTTGGTCGACAGCGTACCCTCTAGTTTTTAAATCTTCGACAAGATTACTTGCTTCTTGATCTTCAGATTTACCAAAGTTTAAGGATACAATGTTCTTTATTAAACCCCCCGCACCATTTTCACGAAGCCATTCAAAAGCTTCTTCTTGTTTAGATGCTGGGATTTTTGCAGCGTAGAAAGGTCGAACATCAACAGTAACACCATTTTCTAGTTTTAACATTGATAGTCCTGCCGCTTGCATTGCACTAGGTATTGTCATCTCAGAAAGTTCACGTTCAGTCTCTTTTAACTTTTTCAGTTTGTCTTCAACTTTTTGTACTTCATTCTGAGTTTCTAATAACTTATTGCAAGATTCAGCGATGTCTTTCGTTGCTGCGGTATCAACCGTTACGGTTGATTCTGCTTCTAAGTCCATTGAACTCTCCTATCTAAATAATTATAGAATACTTAATTTAATATTATTACCTTGCAATGTCAATAAAAATTATCTATTATTCTATATCGTCATGGGATATAAATATAAAACAAAACCGTATGCACATCAAGAAAAAGCTTTAATAAAAGGAGCAGAAGCCTATTCGTACGCCTATTTTATGGAAATGGGTACAGGAAAAACTAAAGTTTGTATCGATAATTTCTCAAAACTTTGGTTAGATAATAAAATAAAGATAGCGGTTATTATAGCTCCTAACTCCGTTTATCAAAATTGGAAAAGAGAAATAGACATACATTGTCCTATTGATACATCAGTGTTTACTTATAAAGTAGATAAGTTAAAAGATTTTATTTTTAGTAAAGATAAATTAAATATTTTTTTAATGAATGTTGAAGCCTTTAGTCACAAATCAGGTGTGGAAACTTTAAAACCTTTAATAGAAAAATACAAAGAAGAGTGCATGATGGTGATTGATGAATCAACTACTATTAAAAATAGAACTGCAAAAAGAACTAAAAATTTAGTTGCTTTAGGTAGACCTGTTAGATACAAAAGAATATTAACAGGGTCACCAATTACAAAAAGCCCTTTAGATTTGTACAGTCAAGCTGATTTTTTAAGCCCTAATCTATTAGGCACTGATAATTTTTATGTGTATAGGGCGACTTATTGTGTTATGCACAGTATTAACACAGGCACAAAATCATTTATGATACCGCAGTATTATAAAAATTTAGACGCTTTAGAAAAAATAATTAAATCTTTTTCTTTCAGGGTTAGAAAAGAAGATTGCCTAGACTTACCTGATAAGTTATATCAAAAAAGAATAGTTACTTTAGGTAAAGAACAGGCTGATATATATCACGAGTTAAAACAACAAGCTCGAACTATTATTGAAGACAAAGAAGTAAGCTATAACAACAAATTAACTGAGATAATAAAACTATTACAGGTAACTGCAGGTTTTGTTAATTCAGATGACGGAGAAATAAAAGATTTAAAAAATGCTAAATTAGAAGAGCTTTTAAATATATTAGAAGAAACTGAGGGTAAAGTTATTATCTGGGCTAATTGGGTACATACTTTAGAAACTGTTATTAAAACTTTAAAAAATAAATTCGGTGAAGAAAGCACTGTTGCAAACTACGGAGCTATTTCAGGTAAAGATAGAGAAGAGGCCGTAGAACTTTTTCAAAAAAATAAAAACACTAGGTTTTTTGTTAGCAACCCGCAAACAGGTGGCTACGGTTTAACTTTGACTGCAGCAAGCACAGTCATTTATTTTAGTAATAATTACGATTTAGAACAAAGACAACAATCGGAAGATAGAGCACATCGTATAGGTCAAAAAAATAATGTTTTATACATAGATATTATTGCAAAAAATACTATTGATGAATCTGTTATTAGAGCTTTAAACAAAAAAATAAAATTAAGTGCCGAAACTTTAGGCGAAGATGTTTTGTCATTTTTATAGGTTTTTAGGGGGTTACCAATGGGTTAGGTGCCTTTTAAAAACGCCTATATGGGCCTCTCAGGAGCTCGTTTTTTTGGCAAAATAGCTAAAAATTAACATTTTTGTGGTATTTATCAACTCTCTCCAACCACCGTTCTTCGTACTCATTTAACATAGATTTGTCCATAATAAACTCTTGAAACAATAAATTTTTAGTACAAACAAAAATAGCACCCTGTTCAATCTCACCATATTGATGTTTGTGAGCTAAAGAGTAAGCTGCAATTTGATAATAATAATCTTCAATCCATTCTTCTCTTTTAGGTTTGTTAGATTGTTTAAAATCTCCAATAGTAGGCATACCGTTATAGTTACAAACTAAATCGGTAGACCCCGCCCAACGATCTTCATAAGCTAAATTTATTTCAGTTCCATAAACTTCAGATAAATTTTGTAAATTATTTATAATTGTATGAGCCATCATTCTAGGAAGAGAACCATCTTCACCTAAGTTTAAATAACCTACACCATTCATATACTGTTCTAGTACAAAGTGCATTTCAGTTCCTCTAGTAGCCGCTTGAGTCGTGATCCGTGCAGCTTCTTCATGGCCCACTCGATTACGCCAGTTTTCTAAAATTCTTTTTTTCTCAGAGGATTGTGTAGCGGATAATATAGTAGTGACACTAGGTACTTTTTTATCTTCAACATTATAGGTTCGAGGGCCGTCATTATCGTTTCGAGTATAATTTTTATATTGGTAAGGGTACGTTTTTTTAAATCCAGATACAGTAAAGCTAGTATTATTTCTTGTTAGCTTCATCTTTCACCTTTTGATTGTATTTAATACTTTCTTTGATTAGCGTTAAATTGACACCGTAATACAAGGCTGACTGTTTTATGGCTTTTATATCTTTAGGAAAACAATGCCCACCAAAACCACGTTCTTTAGTAACTAGTGTATGACTAGTGCCTATTCTTTTATCCAAGGCTATACCTTTTCTTACATGCTCGTAGTCAATACCAGATGCTTTACACAAATCGTATATTTGATTAAAGAAAGATACTTTGGTAGCTAGATAAGCGTTTCTAAAATATTTAATTAATATTAGTTCTTTTGGATCAGCTTCTATAATGTGAGGACAACTAGGAAATATTTGTTTAAATATTTTAGTCCAAAAATCAGTTTCAGCTCCACCTATCATAATTAATTCTTGTTGCCTTAAATCTTCTAGTGCTGTATTGGCTCTTAAAAATTCTGGAGAATAAGACATACGTTTTTCGTAAAAACTACTTAAATGATCCCAACCTTCTAAAGATATTGTGCTTTTTATTAAAATGGGAACGTTCGGACAATCTCGCATAACTTCAGAAACGTGTCTCATGTTACAGCTGCCGTTGTTACCTTCTGGGGTAGGCACACATACAATAACCCCATCCGTATCATCACTGACCTTTCTGTCGTAATGTTTAGGATCTATTATCTCTACTTCATGATAATTTTGCAAAATGGCTGCGTAGGCTTTACCAACAAAGCCGTAACCCGCTATAGATATTTTCATTTCTTTTTCTTTCCTTCTGGTGCATATAGATTGTTAAATGTGTATTCCCAATTCATGTAGCTATCATGAGCTTCTGCTTTATGTGTCCATTGCGATGGAATAAAATCTGGTGGTCCGTTGCCCGTGACCCACATGGCAGGCGAAGTAACCCTTACTCTATTGTTTGGTAAAGCTACAAAACAACCTTTCCATGGTCCTTCAGTCAAAGCTAAAACATGAGATTGTTTATGTTGAGCTGGGTCATCAGCTATTTCGCTATTGGTATAGTCCACGGTGAAGTAATACTTAGCGGTGTAAAACTCACCTTCAATACGAGCCAGCCAAGGACTTGAACTGGTTCGGTCAAACACAATAATAGAATGATCTCTTGATGATACATCCCAAGGTTGAGCAATATGGGTTGGCATAGGGGGTGGCATTTCATCTAGTGGTTCATCTTCAACTAATGCGGTAATTGGCATACGAGCCCACATTGCACCACCGTGAGGATTCTCTAAACGATTCTCTTCATCCTCACAACCAGTAAAAATAACTTGAAAACTTAAACAACGATCTGGGATACAGTTAACTGCGATGACATAACAGTGTAGAAACTCACCGTGATAAGCACGATGGTTGTGTGTAAATTCTTTTCTAACCCAAGCCTTGAGAACTAGGGGAATATTAGATATTAAATGTGACAAGATTATGCCTTGACTACTTTGTACCCTTTTACTTTAGCCGCTGCTTTTAGTTGAGCGACGGTCATTGTTTTTACACCACCTTTACCAGTGCCTTTGGAATAGCCCTTAGCCATTTTACCACCCATAGCTTTCATCATTTTAGGACCACCTTTAGAATAACCTTTAGCCATTTTACCTTTACTTTTCATATTAACCCCTTATTTGGTGAATTTACCAATTGATTTTAGCCCAAAACTAGCACCAATGGAAGCCATAATTGACCATTGTAACCACTCAGGGAATGTAGCTAAAAATTCAATACCTCTAGCAATAGCAGGTTGCAATGGCTCAATGAAGCTGGCCACAATTATTAAAATAAAGCAAATTGTCCAGGCTTCATCTTTCCAGGAATCATCACTTGCTTTAGCCATAGCAGTTTCCCACTCAATTTTACCTTCCGCAACCTTTTTCTGCACAGCAACTTTAGCATCTATCTCTGCAATTTTTAAATCAGATTTAGCTTTAGCTTTCTTTGCTGAGTGTTCGAAATAGCCCCCTACAGCCTTAGATAATCCAGATACTATTAAACCTACCATTATATTCCATCTCCATATTTAAATAACCCTGCAATCACTCCACAAATAGAGCCAATCCAGATTAAGGTTTTGACACTGCCACGACCCATATTAACTTGTTTTTTTAATTCATCGATGTCTTTACTGTTTTGTTCAACATCTTTGTGAATGTGTTCAATCTTTTCTTCAATACGCAGTAAACACTTTTCGGTTTCGTTAGCCATGTTATTGTCCTAATGGATTACCTTTATTGTTTAAGATATCATAAATTTTAGCCATTTCAGTTTCCATCCAACCAGCTAACTTATCTTCCATATCTTTCATTTCAGTATCTAATTTGTCCATACCTACATAGACTTCTTTAATAGAATCATTATTAAATTGTACACGTTCTTCTACAGTAACCAACCTTTCTTGTAATTTAGAAGTATCTGTTTCTTTAAAATTACCTACCGCTGCTTCGGTATGTTGGACTCTGGTAGCGAGATTGGACACCCAATAGACTGTCGAACCTATCGGCACTATCGCCCCCAAAACTAGACTCAAAAGAAGACTGGACGAGATCGTAAGTGTTTTGTTCATATATCATATCCTGTGTGATTGACACTGTTTCTACTATTTTAATCGTATCTTGTAGCACTTGTAAATAGGCAGCTGGAAGCACCATATGCCCTAAAGAATCAACGCTCAACACATCTGGTGAACCTTCTGTTTTAGGTTTCTGTACCACTGTTTTAGTCTTTGATTTAGGTTCTTTTTTTTCAACGGTGGATTTTTTAGCGTCATCTTTCTTGCTTTTTTTACTGTCTTTAGATTTACTTTTTTTGACGACTTTACTGTCATCACTTTTGACTTCGGTTTCGCTTGACTTTGATAACTCGCTTTTTTCATCTCCTCCATCATTTGTTTCTGTCTCTTTTGCTTCATTATTATTCTCCTTATTTTCAGCAACTTCTTCAACCACTTCATCGACATTCTCTATTATCTCATCATTTATTTCAACAAGATCTTCTTCCATGGTTGAATTATTTAATTCTTCAGGTTGTTCCATTTCAACGCTTTCCATTTCTACTTCAATATCTGCAGAAACAGGAATTTCTATTACGGGTATTTCTTGAATTTCTTGAACTTCGTCGATTGGAGTTAAACTTGCAAGGTCAGGTATATTAGTTGATATAACAGGAGCAACGTTAATTTCTACGGTCATATCAATTTGTTGTGGTATTTCAATTTCAATTGGTTGACTTTGTAAATTTACATCGGCAGGCATTTCAATATTAGTCATGTCCATATTCATATCAACACCCATGTCCATATTATTTACTTCAGGAGTTAATTCAATGCCTTGTATTTCAGGCATCATTTGCACATCTTGAATTAAATCTAAAGTAACTTCAGTAGATAAATCTATATTACCAATCACAGTGGGTTCAATGACTACAATAGGTTCAATAACAACAGGTTCAATGATTACAATAGGTTCAATAACAACAGGTTCAACAATAACAGGTTCAACTACTGGAGCTACATAATCTTGATACGTTACTAATAGCTCATAGTTATCGGTAATAGGGCCTAACCAACCACTAGAGTCTCCTGTATCAATACCTTGTAAAGTAAACGTTATACCAGTCTCACCTGTTAAAAAGGTATCATTAATGGATTTAGTAATTGTGTGATAAGTCCAACCGTCTTCGTAGGGCACTGCTGTGGTATTAGTAGAAACCTCAGTACCTGTTTCGTTTTTTAAAGTAACATTAGTAACAATCGTGTCATCACCACCAGCAGTACACCAACCATTAGGTGTATTACCGCAGCCATAGCCATGATATTTAACAGTAACACCTGTAATTTCTTTATTAGTTTCTAAACCAGAAGTATCTACAGATTGAGTAATAGTTGAAGTTTGCCCTTTAAATCTTATAGTGGGACTGTTACCAGCATCATTATAAGAATTAGCGTCACGCTTGACATTAGAATCAGATAGTGTCCATCCATCTGTGTTCTCGTCAAATGTGTTGTTATTCAGTAGGTTGGCCGAGGTCGTTGAGTCGGCGTGGCTTACTAATATTGATGTGCATGACACCAGCAGTGCCCACAAGATTACCTTCTTCATCTAATTGTACCATCCCTCTTTCGATATATAATTTCTTTGCTTCTTCACCTATCTTACCATCTATTGGACAAGGAGAATTACTGTCCCACATGGCCTGCCAGACGCGTGGATCTTGGCACAAAATAGCAGTAGCACTCACACGTAATCCCAGCTGAGCCATGGCCCTACTGAGCTTGATACGCTCACACGTCTTATCAACGACATGGATACCAGCTGATGCGTTAAATAAACCAGTGCCAATTGCACCAGATCTTACCACCACACATACATCGGTACCACCACCAATAGAAATAGAAGGTGAGATAGCTGATGCTGGAGGCTGGTCTTTATAATATATATTTGAATCCGCGGCGTGCAATGTTGCAGCGTGTGTAAAAATTATTACCATAATAGCTATAAAAAATATACGTTCCATTACACTATACCTTTATTACCAAAAGCCATATCATATCTGGCTCTTTGAGTTGGATCGTTTGCAATATTACTATTTTTTATACCTAAATTAGCAATACCACTGTTAGCTTGGTTTGTGTTCATCGCTACATTAGTTGGAGCTACATTAGTTGGAGCTACATTAGTTGAAGCTACATTAGTTGACATATTTTCTGTAGTAGCCACGTTAATTGGTTCTTGTGATAGTTTGTTAGCCCCTTCATAAAAATCTTTACCTTTCATATCTCTATAAAGTTCAATATTTTCTTCAACGTCATTTTCTGGATAAGGTCCTAAATTAAAAATATCTTTGTCTTTTAAATATGAACCAAAAAGCACATTAATATATTTTTTAAATGTTTCCATGTCACGAGGGTTTAATTTTTTTAGCCCTTTAGGTCCTGTTTTGTTACCTAAAGCTACCATTTTGTTAAAAGTGCTTAATAAATCTGGGTCTAATAAAATTTCAGTCATTTGTTTATGTGTTTTTAAACCAAGACCTCTTTTTAAACCCTCATAAAACCTACCTCTAGCCGTTAAAGGTGGAGCAAGTCTAGTTATTATAAAAGTATCAATAATAACAGGCACAGTAAGTTTTGCTTTAGTGCCTCCTTTTGCTGCTTGTGATCTATACATTATTTTTAAAGACTCTTTAAAAGTTTCTAAATTATTTAAATATTGAGGTTGATCTGCAAAAACAATTTGTAATTTTTTCTTTTGCTTGCCGTAATTTGCAACAAATTTTTTAAAATCTATTAGATCAGTCATTGGATCTAAAGAATCGTTACGAAGATTTTGAGCTATAACTGTTTGTAATCTTTTTAATACGGCAGGTTGTTTTTTAACTTCGTTTACAACAGTGCGTAATGTTTGAATTGCATCTCTTGTATATATTTTATTAACAATCTGATCAGGATCAAGATTTTCAAGTTTGCCAAGCGTTGTGGTTTTTAAGTCTTTTGCAAGTTTTGTGTTGTTTGCAGCATTTTTTTCAAAAGTTTTAGCTAAATCCGCTATTGTATCAAATTTATTTTTATCAGCTCCGTAAAATTTTTTTACAGCATAACCATAATCTTTCATAAATCTAGCATGTTTAGCCAGATCAGGCTTACCTGATCGAGTAGGGTCAACAAAATCTTTGTAAAAATTTTCTATACTTTTTTTATAATTATTTAAATAACTAGGCTTTTGTTTAAGTATGTCATAAACTTGATCTATAGCTCTTTGATTATTTTTTAAAAAAGTTTGTTTAAAGACTTCTTCGTCACCTATTTTTAAAGCACCCGTAGACGGATCTATTTTCATGACCCTGTTAATAACAGAGCTTATATGTTCTTTATAATATTTATATTCGTCACCTATTTTTAAATAATCTTTATAGAATTGGTCATCTACTCCTAAATCTTTTTGCATTTGTTTGTTTAAAGCTTTAATTATATTTCCTGGAAAACCTGTAATCTCTTCAGGGCCTCCTTTTTTTATATATCTATCTATTTTTAACAAAGCACTTAAAGTTTCTTTAACTTCGTTCATAGTCATTGTGCCTTTTTGAAAATCTTCTACTTTAAGAAATGCTTCAAGATCTTTTGAACGAACTTTATTTAAACTTTGATTTTTTTTAATAATACCAATTGCTTTTAATATTTCATCTGTATTAATAGTTCTTGCACCACCTACTTTAAACAAATTAGCATATGATTTTTCAAAACCTTTTAAAATAGTATCCTCAATAGTTTCAAAAGTATTTCTTATTTTTTGGCCTAAAAGTTTTTCTTGTCCGCTAGGTAATTTTATAAACTCATTAGTTAATTTTTTGCCTGCATTAATTTCAGCATTTAGAGCTTCTTTTCTTAAAGGGGCGTGTGCTTTTTCTATTATTTTTTTAATAAAAACACTTAATTCTTCAGCGTCTACAGAACTTTTTTTATCATAAGCACTTTTTTTATGAAAAGCTTTCTCTGAATTAATTATAAAATCTCTTAAATTTTCAGCTCTTGCTTTGTTAAATATATCAAAAGTTCCTCGAACGCCATACTGTTCATTAAGTTCATAGCCACTTTGTTTAGCTAAAAGTTCAAAACTATCTGAGGCTTCTGCTATAGTAAAAGTTAATTTGTTTTTCATGTTCATTTTAGCAGACGCATCTCGATAGTTTTTTAAAGTTTTTACAGCACTTTCTGTTAATTTATTATTAGTGTATAAATTTTTTATTTCTTGTTCTGAAAAAGCCTCTACAGGGTCAGCACTAGTTTTAAATTTAGTACCTAAAACTTTATTACTTGCTTTTGCTACATTATTAGCTGTCCATTTTAATATAGGTACAAATGCAAAACCTCCAGCAGTTAAAACAGCCGAAAACTCATTAAACCAATCTTCACCATATTTCTCTTTTACAACATTAATTGCTCCTTCCGCTGTTTGAGAACCGTACATGTAATCACCTATACCTAACCTAATCGCATCCGCCGCTGCAACTGTAAAACCTGAAGTTGTAGATGCTGCAGCTATTTTACTTTTTACCCCACCTGGAGTGTAGATAGCCGCAAGACTGCTGGCTATTATGTCAGGTATGACAACAACAGCGTCTCCCGTAAATCGTGAAAAATCAGAAGCATCAATACCTTCTGGATTTAATAAACTCCATTGATTTTTAACGGGGTTAAAAAATTCTATAGAGCCTGTTTTAGGTCCAGTTCTTATTTCTATTTTTTGATCAAACACTTCTTCTAAAGCCGTGCTTAAATATTGCATACCTTGCTTTTCGTTTTCAGCAAAACTTTGAGCTTTTCTAGCATCGGTTATGTCACCACTAGGGTTTACATCCACATCAAAACTTTTAGCTATTTCAAATTCACCATAAGGGTCTGCAACCTCTTCATAAGCTAAAGGCATAAATATATCAATAGGGGATTGTGTCACAGCTTCTTGTTTTGTTCTTTTATCGTATGTATTTAAAAAATCTTTAAATTTAGGATTAAAATTTTTATCTTTACTTTTTATATATTCATAAACATCGTTGGTTTTTTGTATATTATCTTTTTCACTTGTGTTGTTATTTTTAAAATAACCATCTCCGTAGCTAGATAAATCAACATTGTCTAAATTTTTTAAAGAAACTATAGGGCTTTTTGGATCAAACTTTTTTACAAAATCATAATAATTATCGTTGGTCTGCCCTTTACTACGTTTTTGTTCAAAAAAATAATTAGTTACCTTTTCATCAGTGCTTGTTGATTCAGGTCTTTTTTCTCTAAATTGTTCCAGTGTTTCAATTTCGCTAATTTTCATAAGTTATCATCTACCTCGCCGTCATTTTCTTCAGAGCCTTCTTTAAGTTTATTAGGAATATAACCAACTTCAGGAAATTTACCTTTTCCGCTACTTAAACTATCAACTACATCAAAAATTTGCATAAATCTTGAATTAAAACCTGCATTTTTACAAGATGTTCTATCTGTACAGTCATAAACTCTCATTAATTTACCTAAATTGCTTTGAGATAAATCAAGTGTAAGTGCTCTAACACCTGATAAGAAAGTCTTGTAATCTCCACCTGTACCAACAGATTGTAAAGCTAATTCAATATCTGTAACAGAGAACCTGCCCCCCTCCTCTCTAGATTTAGCTATGGCGTAAGCAAATTCTATAACTTGAGTTTTCTGTGCTTGATTTAAAGCTAAAAACTTATCTCGAGATTTTTGACTTAAAGGAGAACCTACCTTATTGTTATCATAAATAAGTGTCCCTTCTTCAATCGCTTTTCTAACTTCACGGTTTATATCGTAAAATTCATTTTTAGCGTCTGGATCCCTACCTACAATTGATTCAAATAATCCTTTTACAGCACTGTTAACTGTATTTATCGTGTCAGCAACATTTCCAGATAAAGCCCCCGCTATAGAAGTTGCCTCTATCCTACCTGCAGCTTGTATCAAGCCTAAAACATTGTCAGCTTGTTTTTCATACCCAATTTTTACTTTAACTCTTTCTTTTTGTTCTTTTTCCTCTATGCTCATTTGCATTAGTTTTTCTAAATCACCTTTAGTATCTAAAACAATTCCTGGATATGTTTTTGCTAAATTTCTAACAAAATCCCCACTTCGAGTGTAGTCTTTAGCTATTTCAAAAAATGTTCCTGGTTTAGCAGGGTTTTCTATTCTTTTATTAACAGAAAAACTTGCAGTTTTAGGACTAGCTTGTTCGTATTGATCTGGACTAGCAGTGTATAGTGCATAAGGAACTTTTTTAGTTTTTCCATCTAAAGTGTCATATACCTCAACTAAATTTAAAGAACCCGTTTTTGCAGCTTCACGGTCTTCTTTTCTTTTTTTCAAATCTAATTCTTTCATAGCAAGTATACTAGGTCCAACCGCAGCTAAACCTTTACCCGTGCTTTCTAAAAGACCACTAAGTCTAGATTGCCCTGGTCTTACTGTACCTGTCATTAATTGTGCGGCAATAGGTAATAAAATTTGTAATCTAGCTTGATCGGGAGTAAATGCGGAACCTTCACCACCAAAACCCATAAAAGTTTCATTACCAGTGTTTGTGTTTTTTTCTTCGGGTAACTTTTTAATACCAAAATCAGACATATCTGTTCTACCAAGATTGCCATCAACGTCACCTCCGTTTTTAAACTTAGGTAAATTTTTAGGTTTAACGGTATTAAGATACTTTTGTCTAAATAATTTTCTGTTTAATACTTTATCCATACTATACTTTTCCTGACATTCCTTTTGCAATTGGGTTAAACGCAGCATACGCAGCTAAACCTGTTCCCGCCGCTTGAGCTAATGGGTTAGTTCCAGGAGCCGTGGTCGATGTTACCTGACTCGCGGCAGTTGGTAATGCAGTCATAATTCCTTTTTGAAACTCTAATCTTTGGTAAGGTTCATACGCTCTTGCTAATTCAGTTTGTCGAGCAGCATCTAAAGCTTGTTGTCCCGCGGCCCTTTGCGATTGTCCTGCTTGTAACATTCTTTGTATATCTTGACCCTGCATGTTTTGTTGTTGTTGGCCAAACGCACCTAATTGACTTGCGGCCTGTTGTTGAGCAGCTACTTGTGTTGCTTGTTGATTTTGAGCTGCTTGTAAAGCTTGACCATAATTTTGCTGTGCTGCCGCTCCAATAGCTTGTTGTGTTCTACCTTGAAGTTCAGCTAACTGTATACCTTCACGTCCACCACCAAATGCCCCTGACCCTACTGCTTGAGCACCTATAGCATTTCGTTGCATTGCTGCTTGACGATTTATTTCATCTGTTACAAATTGATTGTATGGATTTAAAAAACCACTAACATCAGGAGCCTGCATCGCTGTTGTTTGAGCACCCAAGGCTGAAGCAATACCTTGATTTGTAGCTGTTGTTCCAGTCCCTGTCATTGCCGCATCACGATAAGCTTGTTGTTCTAACGCTGTAGGAGCTGCCGCTTGAAAAGCTGGAATATTAACAGGTCTTTGAGTTAATTGTGCTGAAGCATCGTACAAAGCTAATTTACGAGCTTCGATTTCAGGTGCCTCACGACTAAAAGTTGTTTGTGTTTCAGAAGGTGTTGAGGTACTACCACCACCACCAAAGTAACCTTTTAATTTTGTTTTAGGATTAACTTGACCAGCACCGCCAACAGACTTTAACAATTCTATTTCATAAAGATTTACATGAGCTAGCTCAGTGTCTTCATATTCACCACAAGATGCAATATCTTTGTGTAAAACTTTATACAACCAGATTTTAAATTGTATTGGTAATAATTTAAAAATCAATTTCATAATAACTTCCAGTTTGTTTAAATTTAATATCTTTATCTTTAATTACTTTAGACCAGCCTGTTCGACCAATCACTTCTATACCTCGGCAGTCTCTAAATTTAGCGTATGCTATAAAATACTCTTGCATACTTTTTAAATTTTTTATAACTTCACTGCCTCCTATAAACAACAACAAATATATAACTTTTGCTGGGTAATACATTTGTTGTCCCACATAAGCCGATTTTAATTCACCATGTATATAAACCAAAAATAAATCCATAGTGCCATCTTTAATCAAACAATACGTTGTAGCCATCGTATGCTTGCCATTAGATAAGTCACAAGCCTTACTTATCCAATCTTTAACATCACCCCAACAATCATCTACATCTTCTAGTTGTACTTTTTTTATTTTAATCAATTAACTAAATCGTATATACGTTTTAAACTATCCTGTTGATTGTAAAAGAAAGCTGCTCCCTTCTTTCTCATTTCTTTCATATCTTTTGGATCAGCTCCTGCCATAATACCAGCTCCAAGTATTGCATCTGCACGAGATACAAACTCGCCGTCAGCAAGTTGAGCTAACATAGTGTCTTCGTCCTTATCACCCACACCTGTGCCATCTTCTACATAGCCAGATGCTCTAACATAGTTGTTTACATCTTTTTCATCGTGTTCCATTTTACTTGGTAAGTAATTAATACCGCCCTCATTGTATTTAGGCATAATATTAACGATGCCACCTTTGTTGGCATACATCATATTGTTATCATAAGTATAAAGATCAGGCATAGCATCATCTTCTTCTGTGTACGTTCTAGGTGTAGTAATACCTGCAATCTGTTTATCTGCTTTTGCTCTTTCAGAAGTAACTAAATCTTTGTATTCTTGAGTCTCGTAATAAGAAGGTTTTTTATCAGGTGTTTTTGGAGCTGCGGCTAAAGTAAGGGTAGACACGCCTAATCCAACTTTAGTAGGAGTGCTCATGTTTTTAAAGTAATCTTTAACACGGTTTGTTAAAGTAGGGTTAGCTTGTTCCTCTGCCCCTGCTTTTAAAATATTTTCATACACAGAATTTATACCACTTGATGTAGAGCCTGTTACAGCAGATTCTCCTATGCTACGAGTAATACTACCTGTATCCGCTAAGACTTGACCACTTGTAGGGTCATAACTAATTGTTGGTAGCCTCATTGTTGGATTAGGAGCAACAAAAGCTGGAGCACCTGCCGCGGTATATGTTTCAACTGCTCCTTTGCCAAAAAAACCTTCGGGTAAAGCTACTGTTCTTGTAGTTGTTCCAAGATTTGACAAATTTGCAAATTTAGAAACATCCATTGCAGAACCACCCGCAGCTTGAGCACCTTGAAACATTGCATTTGTTTTAGCAGCCGCATCTGTTGCAGATTTAGCCATAACAAGATCTTTAGATGCTTGTGAGCCAGGCCCAAAAATACCTGCCGTAACACTACCTAAGATGCCTGACTTTATTGCATTTTTTGTTGAAGCTCCAGCTAGTTTAGCGATTCCAAAACTAGTTAGACCTGCAATTACCCAAATTGGCGGCATATAATAATCTCCTTATACTTGTTAGTACAAGTTTACCTCTATTCTTCAGTGCTATCAACACTAGTAGGCTTCATTTCGTCCCATAAACGGCCTGTATACTGAAATTCGCCTACATGAGTTATATAATCCATAATATAACAATAACACTTACCACCTGTGTTACGCCATAACCTACAAAAAGCAAAGTCTTCACCAAGAAAACGTTTGTTTTCTTGATCATAATAAGTGTCAAAAAAGTTATACAGATAAGGTTTTTTCTGTAGTTTGCCATCAATCAGGCTCTCTTGGTGTATCTCCATATCTGGATAAGATTCAATCAAAGTATCAAACACTTCTCGTTTAATGAGCATACACCCCGTAGGTGCATGAGTGACTTCAATCACTCCGTCTCCTTCTATCTGAATTGCTTCATTATCTTCTAATCGCAAGGGGTAAGTATTACAATTGACATGAGCTTCGTGGGCCGTGGTCACATCACCATGTAATATTTTTTGAATGAGTCGGTCGAACTTAATATCTTTTAAAGGGTAGGGTACAGAAATGACATCCTTGTCAGCCTCAAGCATACTCCATATACTGTCTGAGGAAAACGCTATATCTGAATCAATAAAAAGCATATGCGACATTTCGCTTTTTAAAAAAGAGGCAGTACATAAGTTTCTGCCTTGTGTGACTAGTGATGATTTTATCATTTCAAAAACGACTTTAACACCTTTTTTCATACATTCTTTTTGAAACTCTAATAAACTTTGGGTGTAATGAATAGATACATCCGAGTGCACGGGTGTAGCTACATAGATACCCAGTTCTCTTTCTTGATTAAGCCACAATGGTTTACTTGGATCTGGCATGTAGGGCTCCTTCTAAAAATCTAGTCCACTCAATAGCTTTCTTATCCCAATTATAATAACGTTTGGTGTAGTCTTGTTGTACCAAAAGATGCTCATAGATAGCATCCTCATGTAAATGTCGCATACCAGCTTTAATCGCATAAGCAAAGTTTTCAGCTAGTTTTTTATAATTATCGGTATAATTAACATAGATAGGAAATTCAGCACAAGTCTCATACAAAGCCCCGTAGTTGGTGGTGACACAGTATAATCCAGCCGCCATAGCTTCGAGAGCCGAGATACATGAGGTCTCCTCCCAGATACTAGGGTAAGCAAACATGTGATAATCTTTCATCTTATTTAAAATAAAATCGTTAGACTCATGCCCGATATAGTTAACATTAGGTAATGCTCTTGCTTGATCGAATAGTTCTTCCCAGTCGGCATTGTTATCTTTAGCAAATTTTTCACCATACACTTCACAGTTGCTGTATACATCTAATACTATATTCTCATCTTGCAAGTGTTGCATAGCTAGTAGCAATACGTTCAAACCACGCCACGGTGTTGGTTGAAAGACTAATCGTAAGGTGTCCCCTTGTTCATACGGTTTTCTTTCTGGGAAATGTGTAACCCCATTTTTAATCACATGACACCTTTCGGTCGGTATGTCATACATCATACGAAACTTCTCGTAGTTCCAATGCGAGTTAAACACATACCAATCGTATTTATAATGATTAGACTTGTTTTGAAAAAAAGGTCGAATATTAGGTTGGTCGTAACTGTTCTTTTGCCACAAGATGTTGATCTTGTTTTCATCAATAGGGACTTTGTTAGGTATAGAAGTGCAGATTTGAAAGTGACTAAGTAAGTCTGAGTCAACTCGTGCGGTTAAAAAATCGTGTTGTAATTCTGTGCCACCTTTAGGCTCACTCATTCGTCTCCCCAAAGAGATCAAGTTTAGGAACAATAATGGTTACATCACGTTGGATATCTTCTTCTTTGGTGTCAGTGCCTGCATCAGCTACATCAGCTTGAGCTTCTTCCTCAGTAGCATACTCTAAGCCAGACTTTTTATTAGATATCTTAGTTTGTGATTCGCAATCAATAGTAATCGTCATGGCTGTATTTTAACCATTTTCTTGCGATCTGTCTAATTGAGCATAGGAGATGACACCTGATACCTTAGCTGCTGTTTCTGCGGTCATTTTAAGAATATCACCTTCTTCTAATACAAGCGTGTTCGTTATAATATCAGTGGTGCTAACGGCTGCAATATCTTGATTACCAATGGTATGCGTAGCCGTAGCTGAAGTATCTGTTAGTTTTGTAGTTAAAGTCACTGCACTACTATGTATATTTACTGCTTGAATTTGTTTAATTAACAATCTTGCATCACTAGGAGCAGTTAATACAGAAGTCTCGTCAGTATTCGCTAAAGTAAAACCTTGGTTTTTATATTGTATTGTCATGAAATAAACCAGTTAAAAGTATCTTGTTCGTTTTTAAAATCTGTTTGAAATGAAAAATTAAGTTGATTTTTTAATGTGGTCAAAGCATCCATAATCTGTCTTTGATTTGAAGCATCATATTCAGATTTAGGTTCTGGTATATTAACAGTAATTTTAGCCATTATCTTTTTCCATCTGGTTGTACATCTGCTCTAAATGAACCAAAACGCCAGTTCTCATCTTGAGCACTGTTTTGTATTTTAAGTGAAGCAAATCGACCTCTTGCTCTAGTGTCTATTTTTTTAGTTGATGAGGTTACGGTAAACGGCCCTAATGATGAACTTGATTCTGTTTCAGATGGAAAGTCTTTGAGTTGTATAGTGACTGTCGCATTACCACTTAACACCTTAAAGTCTGGTAAGAAACGCCTAATCTTGATAAAGTTTTCTCCTTGTCCACCTTCAGCGTCTAAAGTAAAATCACCTGATTCTATAAAAGCATTAATACTTTGCACAAAGTTTCCATTTTGATCAGATTCGTTAACGCCTTTTTCATGTTCGTAAACAGTTGTCTTACCTAAATTTGTACTGACTCCTTGAATCGTAGGAAAAGTAGGTGCACTTGAAGTAGTAAATTCTGTAGCTATTGGGTTATCAAATAAATATTGGTCAATGTAAGCAGTTCTTGATAAAGAACTGGTTGTCCATGCACCTTCACGATAATTTAATGTTACACATCTATCAATACCAGTAGAACCCGCTTTAGGATAAAACCAATTAATTTCTGTAAACAATGAATTGTAATTACAATAGACAACTTCACCAGAATCATAATTAATACCTAAATCATCACTATCAACATTAGTAAATACAAAGTCTTCCACCGAACAAGGTAGTCGTTTAACCGTACCATCAAAGACAAAAAAACCACCCGATTCACCCATCCAATATACCGCACCATCTACATAGACAAGTGCGTGTTGACCAATTAAACCACAGTTAGAGCCTACCTGTTGTATATTAAAAGTAAAAGGTGGACCGACAAATTGCATTGTATAAGCAGAAGTATCGGTTAATATAAAAATATAATCTTTTGCTCGTAAAGCTCCCACTATTTTACTACCAGAGTCTAATCTAAAAGTACCCGCAGTATTAGTAGATACTGGAGCATAGTCTGTTCGATCTTCTTGATCACTGAAACGAATAAACATTTTGTCTTGACTATCTGTGCTGCCTACTGTTGTTTCTGTGCCTAAATGTATTAAATGTCTATCTCGACCTGAGACTAATGACATAACACTTGCTGTAGGATTTGTAGTAGACACAGTGGCTCGAGTTTCTACACCACTAGTCGGATTCCATTCAAATGTTTTACCGTCGTGTACGGTAGCAATTAAAATAGAACCAAAATTATCTAAAGCCCAGTTTGCAGGGTCTATAGTTACGCTAGTAGTAGGAGCAGCATTGCCCCAAGCAACAAAGTTAGTCGCATCAGTGACGACCGCCTCGTCATCATGTGCTGCTCTGGTTGAACCTAAAGCCGCTCTAGTAATGCCTGTTAAATCATTACTGGAAATGCCTGTGTAAGTAATTAATTCTGAACCTACCAATATGTGTCCAGATGAACTAAAACCAGAAGTAGAAGTTAATGTTACTGCTGTACCCGAACCACCTGTACCTGCGGTGTTATCACCTAATGCACCATTAAGATCGTTTTTTGTAAGTGAAGCTGACTCACCACCCCACTGAGCAACACCCCAACCATAACCAGCTGTTGCTTGTGCAGGTCCAAATTTAACATATGGGTTTATATTACAACCTGTCGCACCAGTTACACCAGCACCAGATTCAACTTTACCCATTGTTACAGTAAAGGTATCAGATGTTCTAGTGACAACTTCAAAGGTATTAGTCGTGAAGTCAGAAGCAACAAATCCTGTGCCACTTCCTGGTATAGTCATATTACTAAATGTAAATAAATCACCTACTACTAACCCATGAGCCGCTTTGTTAACTGTTAAAGTAGCTGAATTGTTAGTGGTTGTGTAAGTACAAGAGGTAAGAGCTGTGTCAAGAGGTGTAATGTCAAAAAAAGCATTACCATAGTATAAAGCAAGTATCTTGTTAGTAGCGACGGCTAAATATTTTTTACCATCTAGATCTGACCAATTGTGTAAATCTCTAGTAGCTCCAGCTAAAGTATTTGATGTAAGCTGTTGCCAACCCCCTACTTTCTCTGGTTCGCCATAACGAAAACGTACAAAGTCGCCGTCAGTCCATGTGTATTCAGCAGATGATTGAGTCATCTGTTTATTAAAACCTGGTTTGAACGGTACTTTAACTAATGGCATATGCTTATAAATCCTGTTTTAGTTAGTATAATTCAATTGTAGCAGCTTATAAAGACCTAGATAAGGGGCTTGCCATTCATCCATGCAACCACTGCATGGCGTTGTCCTTCATATACAGTCTCACAGCCATGTAAGCTATAAGATGGAAATATTATAATATTACCTTTTTTTTGTGGAGGAAAAAACTTCTCTCCACTACCATTAATTAAATAAAATAAACCACCTTTAAAATCATCATTTAATACAGTCAGACATGTTAATTTTCTTACATATTCTTGGTTTTGAGAAAAAGCGTAATCCACATGAGAAGTGTATTTACCGTTACGTTTGTATATTAAATACTCAGCTTGGCTACAAAAAGTTATATCGTATTTCCAATTTTGAAAATTAGCATCTAATGCAGCAGCTATTAGATATGAGGCAACACCTGTGTAAGGAGGTAGGTCTATTTTATTAACATCCCTTACCTTTTTGTCAACTATTTCTTTCTTTAAACTATCAGTTTTAGCTTTAGTAGTTTTTTGGTTTTTATGTTTATTTATATAAAAGTCACATACATCATGAGGTATACCTTGATCGTCTTGATAAACCCAACAAGGTACAATTAAACTTTCAACTCCTTTCATTTTTACTCTCCCAATTAAAAAAGTGTGTTACACAATACCTACCATCTCCGAACTTTGCATTAGTATCCATTTTTACAGGATATACTTTGTGCCCTAAATAGCTAGGAAACATAACCATCCTATTTGATATACATTTAATTTTTTTATTCGCTTCTGTAAGGCAAAAGTCACCACCTTTAAATTTTTTAGGTTCTTTATAAAGCCAGATAAGAAAAGTAAACTGCGTACTATCTTTGTGAGATTTATACTCCTGCTCATGGTCATAATAACTGACCATAGTAGAATCAGTATTTGTATTTATATAATTATTGTGGTGAAGAGGCATCCCTTTCTCTACAATTTTTTTAAATTCCTCAGATTGTTGTTTGTATAGTGCTTGAACTATATGCGAAAATTTTGTGCCTTTGACTGTGTAGGTATCCCATAAATAAAAACGAAAAGCATTTGACTTAGCTTTACCGTCAGTTGACTTTGCTACAACAGTGTCTTCTGCTTTCTCGATAGTGGCTATTTCTCTACTAGAATAAAAATCAAGCTCTTTCCATATAAGACTTAGTTCTTCTTCTGTATACCAATTATCTATTATAATATGAGGATACACAGGATCTTTAGATGTTTTTACTTTCCACTGTTTCATAAGTAATTAATGTTAAAGTTTACTCTTCTAGGAACGTCAGTACAGTTAGTGCTAGCGTGTGGCTTACTAGAATCAAAAAACAATATTCGATTCGCTACGGATTCTACTTTTGTACCATCATCTAAAATAGTAAATCCATTATTTGTATTAAGATAAAATATAGCACCTTTGTGAGGTTCGCATTGATCGACATGTTTTGCGTATGTAGTTAATACTTCTGTTTTTAAAAATAAATTAGCTTTAGCCCTAATAAGTTGTTGTATGTTTATTTTTGAAAATAAAATGTCTGCAACTAAATCTAAAAACTGACTACATTCTTCTATACCATGATCATAAAAATTATGTATAAAATAAAAACCATCACTCTCTGTTTTCTCTGTAACTCCTACATGACCAGCAAAATACCAAGGAAACCAAAGGTCTCCCTTATCATGTAAAAATATATCTTCAATTAATTTAAATTCTTCAAGGGGTAAGAAGTTATCAACTACTTTTGGCTTTCTCATTTACTCTCTCTATTTTTTTTAGTAAATTTATTAAAAACTTTATGTGGTCTATTTCATACCACTTAACTGAAATATCTAAACTGCTTGGATCTGCATGATGATTGTTGTGGTATGGGTGCATTAAGATAAAGGGTAAGTGTATATTCCTTGAGTTGTCATTGGTTTTAAAGTTTTTGTACCCTATTTTATGACCAAACACATTAACCCACGATGCTGCATGTAGTGAATATACAGCTGGTAAAGCAAATAAATATAAAGACATTTTAATATCTATAAACATTGTTGGTAACACTACACCCCAATATATAAGGTAGTAGTATTTTTTAATAAATACATGTGCTTTGTCTTTAATTAATTTCTTAATTAAACCTGAACTTATCTTAGAGTTCTTTTGTGTTTCAATCCAAAACCAAGTACGCCAACCGTCTGTAGCTGGGTGTGGGTCTCCATCTACATCTGAATACTTGTGGTGTGTAGAGTGATTTGCAGCCCATACCATGGGAGGTCCTTGCAGACCAAATATAGCACAACTATTTAAAAACAACTGTGTAGGTCTAGTAATCGTGAAGGATCCATGAGATAGATACCTATGACAATAACCTTCTATACCTAGCTTTGCAAAAAATATAATACCTATCAAAGTAAACCATAAATAATTTATATCCCACATATAAAAAAGACCTACAGTAGTAAATATGTGTATAAGACCTTGAGATAGTAATAACTTATGATGATCCGCTATTTTCATCTATACCCTTTAATTAATCTTGTTGAGGGAATAATCTTATCATTAACAATAACGGATGTATTGTTTTTTGTCGGTCCCATAAATAACAAGGTATAAGCAGGTTTATCAGCTTGTATCTCGTGAAATTTGTTGTGAGTTAATAAGTTTACCCACTTATGATGTCTTGTTTCTTTTACCTTTGTATTAGGATCATAAGTCAATTCTTTATATTGACCCCAGAGTATAAAAGATATAAATGTACCTTCGTGGTCGTGCATTACTTGTTGTACAGGTAGTACTTTACAAAATAAAATTGAAAAATAAGGACACCATATACCCCAGCGTCTAATGGTCATATGACCAGTTCTAGTTGTAACGTGTGTAGGACCTATTCCTGAGTCGTTATAAATCCTTGAGAAGTACTTTATCATATCCACCACTTCCGTCTGATTTAGGAACTTTTACATACTCACCAATATTAGCTTTATTAACACTTTGAGCTATGCGATTACCGTGATTGTCCGTTTTTGGTACAACAATTTCAGTGTCAGCTAAATTACTTATTTCATCAGCAAAAGGTGCAGTATATTCTATGTATAGACTAGTACCTTCCCCATACACTTGATACCTTTCTAAATGACTGTAAAGAGACACAGATACTAATTCTTTTGAACTATTAAATTTAAACTGAAAGGAATCATCCGCATGAGCTAATGATTTACTTTTAGATATTGGCATAACAATATCAGATTTTAATGATTTAGCCCACGCCCAAATATCATCATTTGACCCTTGTGCATAGATAGATTGAGTTTGTTGTAGCTCAAAATTTGAATTACACATATCAGTTATATACAAAACAGTTATACCTGAACCTAAATTAACTACTGGTAAGGCTTGATCTTTCTTATAAAAAATTTCTATTGTTTTTGTTGCAGTATCTAAATCATAGATATACCTTAAAAAATCTTTATCAATCAACAGACTATTTTGCATCTTACTACTGTCTTTGTAATCTGGAGCACAACTACATTGATGAAAAGTTAATACATTACCGTCTGTATCCACACCCCATGTCTGAACTTCATAGGGAAAAGTTTCAGAAGTAAATACGTCTGTAACTTGTTTTTTAATTTTTGTAACTTCATCATCATCACTACCACCAAAATACACACGGTTAGTGACTTTTTTATTATCAATATATGCTCTCATACAAACTAGATTACTCATTATGATACTGCTCCTTGAATGTTTCCACTGCCATCTTCATATGTTACCTGATTACCGTTTAAATTTATAGCCTTACCCGCTGCTCCACCTGCTGCTCCACTGTTACCTCCGCCAGAACCTGCTGCACCAAAGCCTCCACCAGCTCCACCATTACCTGCTGGGCTTTGTCCGCTTCCACCACCACCAGCTCCACTTATACTACCTGCTTGACCAGCTCCTGTTCCAGCACCAGCCGCACCACCTTGTTGGCCAGCTCCACCGCCACCGCCACCAGCAGCGAAATTTTGTGTGGTTGGAGTTTGGCCTTTACCACCACCTCCAGGCTGTGTGGCTGTAGCTCCTTTACCACCACCGCCGCCACCACCGCCACCACGGATAAAACCTCCGTTGTTTTGAATTGTAGTAGCAATGCCTAAGTTAATTGCATTTTGTGCAGCAGTACCAGCTGCACCTTGTGCGTTTTGCCCACCACCAGCTCCACCAGCTCCACCTCGACCAACAATTTGGCTATTGTTAATAATTTTAACGGTGTCACCTGAAGTCCACTGATTACCTGTATCAATAGCAGAAGCTCCTGTAGAACCAACGATTGCTTGTACAGTTAAGGTTACGTCCGAAATACCTGCCGAGTATGAACCCCCTCTGTTTGCAAAAATGTTGTAACTTTGTGTGGTTGATGAAATAGTCAGTGCAATAGCTACACGATCTGAACCACCGTAAAATTGAGAGAACGCAATAGCTCCACTACTTGGGATAGCACCAGCGTCTCCTGTAGCTCCAGAAGCCACGTTGTCACCACCTGCATAGTATTCACTCATACCAATAGGGTTACTACCACCGTATTCAGTTTGTATCGCAGATAAAGCTAAGGATGAGCCCGCACTAGGTATTGCCATTTTCTAATTTCTCCACTTTTGCTTCTAGTTCTTTAATTGCTTCTATTAATACACCTACTAAGTTACCGTAAGCCACTGACATATATTCGCCTTCATCATGTACTACTTCTGGCATTACTTTTTGCATTTCTTGAGCAATCACACCAGTTCCTCTTCTACCGTCTCTATCAAAGGTAACACCACGCATATTAGTAACTTTATCTAAAGCACTATCAATAGTTTTAATCTCGGACTTTAATCTTTCATCTGAAAAAGCTGTAACATCATTGTTAAAGGTTGCAGCACCTGCTGCTGACATATCTAAGGTAAGTGCTGTTATAACTGCACCACCATCATTACCTTTAAAAATAATGTCTTTATCACTGGTAGCTGATTGCATTACAAAATCAGTTGAACTATTAGTAAAACGACCAAACTCGGTGCCACCATCTTTTAAAATTATATCTGCTCCATCCGCATCTAAAACAATGTCTTGACCATCAAATAAAGATTGATCTCTTGTTTTATACTGCCAACCAACCGTGCTATCTCCTGAATAAACTAATGTAAATGCTGCTCTTTCGTTTGCTATTACTAAATCAGAACCAGCTCCATTTATATTAGAACTGTTTCTACCAACTGTAAGATTGTTAGTATCAAAGGTATTTTCTGAATCCATGAAAGTTACTTCATCACCTGTGGCAGGTGAGGCGGGTAGAGTAATCGTTCTAGCTGCACCAGAAGTATCAACTAATATTTGTGCTCCAGCTTGTACTGTTTCGGCTGCTGCAATAACACGCCAATATCTAGTTTCTTGATCTTTAACAATATCAGTGCCGTTAGAATGACATATGTAATGATGTCCTTCACATAATAAAAAACCTGTTTGACTGGTTACTTTAAAAGTAAGTGTGTAACCTGCATGATCAGTACCATCAATAATATTAAAAAACTTTTCAATACTTGCAGGCATGTTAACGGTTCGGTTAGCTGCTAAAGTACCTGTAAATTTAATACTCATGTTTCTTGCATTAGATATTGTGGCATTTGACATTGCTAAAGTAACATCAGAAGATGCAACATCTATTTCTTCATATCCCGCAACAGCTTGTTGTACAACATTAAGGTTATTATTACTTTTATCACCCCATGTTCCAGGGTTTTCTCCTGTTGCCATTAATTCTAATTTTAAATCACTTGAAAATGTTGATGCCATAATTACCTACTTTGTATGTTTATATTCATTATAAGGTCGTTATGCGACCTTTTCAACCTCATCAACAGGAACCCACGTTTGGCTTGTGCCTGTACTAACAGCAGTCCATGTCTGACCTGTGCCTGTGCTGACGGTTGCCCAACCAATACCATTGGCTATACCAATACTACTGGTCAATCCAGCTGCGGTTGGAACTATATTAGCATCAGCAACGGTAACAACGCTGTTAATAGAAAAAGCCAAAGCACTACCCGTAAGACTAACGTTAGCATCCGCCACAGGAACTACAGCAGTTTGATTTAAAGCTAAGGCTGTACCTGTTACGGCAACGTCTAATACTTCAAACTGTTGAGTAGAAAAAGGAGCTTGTGAAAAAGAAACGATACCAAAGCTCATAATTAGCCCCTATCAATTTTATTAAGGTCTTTAAATATACCCTCATTGTGTTCATGAGGTAATTGACTTTTTAATTCTTCTACTTCAGCTTTTAATTCTTTGATTGCTTCAATAAGAACGCCGACCATATTGCCGTAAGCAACTGATTTAATCTTATCTTCTGAATCATCTTCTTTTACAACTTCTGGTATTATCTTTTCAACTTCTTGAGCTATCACACCCATTTGTTTTTCACCATCAAAGTCAGTTCTGTTAAAAGTAACACCACGCATTTGACATACTTTATCTAAAGCATTAGGTATTGTTTCAATATTTTCTTTTAGTCTTTCATCTGAGAAAGCAGTAACATCGTTATTAAATGTAGCCGCTCCAGCAGCTGACATATCTAAAGTTAAAGCAGTTATAGTTGAACCACCGTCATTACCTTTAAATATCATGTCTTTGTCGCTAACAATACTTTGAATTACAAAGTCAGACGAGCTATTAGTAAAAGAACTTATATGTGTACCATCATCTTTAAATTGAATAGTTCCTGCATCAGCATCTAAGATAATTAAAGCAGCAGAATCAAGAAACATATCACCTGAACTTAAATCAATCTCATT
>Ga0114932_10000919_pt1 | contig 34681 bp, 27 predicted proteins | sample 2SBtaG_2_FD_87286 | JGI IMG/M metagenome (GOLD analysis project Ga0114932, IMG submission 87286) | Deep subsurface microbial communities from Kolumbo volcano to uncover new lineages of life (NeLLi) - 2SBTROV12_ACTIVE470 metaG | ecosystem: Environmental > Aquatic > Marine > Volcanic ...
TGGAAGGGCGATGCAGCCAGCGCTACAGCCGATATCAATACAATCAGAACCCGTGCCAAATGCGCCCCTTATACATCGGCGCAAGTGAACCTGGGTACCGTGCTCGATGAACGTGCACGTGAATTGTACTGGGAAGAGCCCCGCAAGACAGAGCTCACCAGGATGGCTTATATTTTTGCCAAAACAGGTACGCCCTATAATGGCAAGACCTATACTTCTGCCAGTTTCTCTACAGCCAATTTCTTTTATGACCGCGTGCTGGAGAAAAACGATTTCTATCGCAAGAACATCATGACTGTTCACAGCGATATGTATAAGATGAGCCCTTATCACATATTGTGGCCCGTTCCACAGGATGCCATCAATGCCAATACCAATGGCCGCATCAACCAGAACCAGGGCTATACGGGATTTGAATTGAACGTTCCACCTCTAGACAAAATACCGGAATAAGGATCAAGCGAAATTCAGGTATGCAAAGCCACACAAATTTTTGTGTGGCTTTTTTATGATCTTTACCATCTGTACAAAGAGTATGAAAAAATACATTTTAGCAGGTAGTTTATTTATTTTTTTAACTGCATTGCATTGCCATGCCCAACAAATGAAAAGACCCAATATCATCCTGTTCCTGGTAGATGATATGGGTTGGCAGGATTGTTCTGTTCCTTTCTGGACGAAGCCTACAGAATGGAACAAGCGCTATCATACGCCCAATATGGAAAGGCTGGCGGCAGAAGGCATGAAATTCACCAATGCCTATGCCACGCCGGTTTGCTCACCCAGTCGTGTGAGCCTGATGACCGGCATGAATGCTGCCCATCACAAAGTGACCAACTGGACTTTAAGAAAAGATCAATCGGTTGACTACAAAGACAGTATGCTTCTTTCTCCCGATTGGAATATCAATGGAATGTCACCCGTGCCTGGTATCGAACATACCGTATATGCAACGCCGCTGCCGCTGCTGTTGAAAGAAGCAGGCTATTATACCATTCATTGCGGCAAAGCGCATTTCGGAGCGATGGAAACACCGGCCAGCGATCCGTTGAATATCGGGTTCATGCTAAACATTGCAGGACATGCCGCAGGCGGACCTGGCATCAATTATAGGGCCGCTATCAGAAAAGCCAATTGGAAACTGGTGTATAATATGAAAACAGGCACCAAAGAATTGTATGATCTTGCAGCCGATATCGGCGAAATGAAAGATGTTTCCAAACAATACCCGGCTGTAGTGAAGGATTTGTCTTCACTACTTTCCAATCGTTTGAGAAACTGGCAAGCGCCCATGCCTTCATTCAAAGCCACTGGCAAACAGGTGCCCATGCCGGATGAAGTCAAATAAAAAGTAATCGAAAACACAATACATTATCACATGAAATCATTCACTGCGCTTTTGTTATGTTCTTTACCGTTCGGCTTACAAGCTCAACTCAATAAGCCGGCAACTAATTATGTGACCATCTCTTCCGGCGAATCGGAAAAAGAAATCATTTATAAGGCAGCCCATGTTACACCCAGTCCCAGGCAACTACGCTGGCAAAAACTCGAGCTGACTGCGTTCTTTCATTTTGGCGTCAACACTTTTACAGACAAGGAATGGGGTGATGGAAAAGAAGACGAGAAAGTGTTCAACCCAACCGCCCTCGATGCCAAACAATGGGTGAAAACAGTTAAAGAAGCCGGATTCAAGCAAGTGATCATCACAGCCAAACACCACGATGGTTTTTGTTTGTGGCCCAGCAAATACACAGCGCATTCTGTTAAGCAGTCACCCTGGAAAAATGGGAAAGGCGATGTAGTAAAAGAAGTATCCGATGCCTGCCGCGAATTAAACATCGGCTTCGGTGTTTACCTTTCTCCCTGGGACAGGAACTCGGCACTTTATGGTACCGAAGCGTACAATGATTATTTTGTCAATCAACTCACAGAATTGTTAACCCAATACGGTCGCGTAGATGAAGTGTGGTTTGATGGCGCCAATGGAGAAGGCCCTAATGGAAAGAAACAAGTGTATGATTTCAACAGGTGGTACGAACTGATCCGCCGCCTGCAACCCACTGCTACCATTGCCATCATGGGACCCGATGTAAGATGGGTAGGCACTGAAACCGGAAGGGGACGTGAAATGGAATGGAGCGTGATACCCGCTGATCCGAATATGATGGCGAAAATTGCCGGTGACTCGCAGAAAGATGTTGCATTTGCACCAACGGGAGATAAGAGGGAAAATGACCTGGGCAGTCGCGATAAAATAAGAAATGCCCATGGATTGGTATGGTATCCTGCCGAAACAGATGTCTCTATAAGACCAGGTTGGTTTTATCATACTAAAGAAGACAGCAAAGTGAAAACCCCGCAACAGCTATTCGATATTTATTTCAGCTCGGTGGGGCGCAACGGTGTGTTATTGCTGAACATACCACCTAATAGGGAAGGACGGCTTTCGGAGTATGATGTGAAAAATTTGCAGAGATTCAAACAGTTGATGGATCGCACTTTTCAGCAGAACCTGGCTAAAAATGCAGTGATCAAATGCGCGAATGGAATGAATACCCATGCCATGACAGACGGGAAATATGAAACCTATTTTACTACGAAAGGACAAGATACCACTGCTACTATTGAATTGACATTTCCATCAGCTCAGACCTTCAATATTTTGTCACTACAGGAAAACATTGCTGTAGGGCAGCGTATAGAAAGTTTTGTTTTGGAATATAAAGAAGCCAACGAGTGGAAAAAGATCACAGAAGGCAGCACCGTAGGATACAAGCGATTACTGCTTTTTAATGCAGTGAATGCCAAACAGGTGAGGCTGAGCATACTGTCATCCCGGCTAAATCCAACACTCTCCGAGTTTGGATTGTATAAAGGCGATTAAATTGGAATGCTGATCTTGGCCTCGATCAGTCCTTCTCTTGTTTGTATAACACCAAAGCCGGCATCCGGACCATACATAAGATCCAACCGCCCTTGTAATTTAACGATGCCTTCTTTTCTTTCATGAATATATTCCCTGAAAGAACCAGAACTGGTAACGCCGAATACATGGTGGTGGTTGGTATAATTAGACCATACATGCAGGCTGCCGGTGCTGCTATTCCGGTTGATACCATAGTTGAGTGCATTTTCAATCATGGCTTGTAAGATCATGGTAGGAACAGGGTGATCAAGCGTGTCTTCATCGATATCAAAACTCACTTGCAACCTGTCTTCAAAACGGATCAGTTCCAGCGCCAGGTAATCCCTCGCTACCGACAATTCTTTTTCAAACAATATTTTCTCGGCTTTATCACCGTGCATGCTATTGCGTAAAATATTACTCAGTTGGGTAATGGCCGAACGTGCCCGCTCCGGATCTTCCACTACCAGCGCCCGTATGCTGTTAAGCGCATTGAAAATAAAATGCGGGTTGATATGCGCTTTGATGGTCCTGATCTCTAATTCTTTCAGCAGGCTCTCCAGCCTTGCCTGGTCTATCTTCTGCTGTTTGTTTTTTTGCATGTAATGATAAGTGAAGTAAATCAGGTTCCACAAAAAAACAAACTGGAAATAGGAAATGGCAAAACGGGATACGATGTTGAGAAAAGAATATTTGACAGACCGCTTATCTTGTATGCCCATGATCGTTTCAAGACCTATCGCCGTTAGGCCGATCAGGAATGCAAAACAAAGTGAGAGCAGGATGACTGTGAGCAATTGTTTTTTAAAAGGATAATCCAATGCGCCCGACCGCCGGATGACTGTGCGCATGAGGTGGGTAAGGAGTAATCCCGATATGGCATGCGTAGCCAGTTGCGCATAAAAATAGTCTTCCCGCCAGGGTAAAATGGTCAGGTATAAAAAGATGTATCCCGCACAGTACAAGCCCCATCCCGTAAACTGCAATATCCAATATGTGGCAAGATGCTTCTTCATGCTATGGTGAAGTTATCAATTCATGCGAGTTACAGGAAAGTTTCAAGTGATATGCGGCAAATAATATGGTTGCCCGGTCCGGCCGGGCTTTCCACTCAATGAAAATAATGCCAAAAAACCATCTCACATAAAATTTTATAACACTTGCACAAATAGTGATAAATTGACCGCCTAATCAATTTGACATGGCGAAACAATCTTTTGCATTGCTAATGATGGGTTTGTTTTATTCGTTGACAGTATCAGCACAGGCAAAGCCTTCATGGAATACAATTTTTAAGCGCATCAATGATGAAGTGCAGTCCCATTCACAGGCATACAATACATTGAAAACAGCCACTACCACCATAGGGCACCGCCTTACCGGATCGGTGAATGGCGCTAAAGCAGAAACCTATGCGTATGAACTGTTGCAGTCTTATGGATTTAAGAATGTCAGGTACCAGCCTTTTGAAGTAGAGAGCTGGAGCCGCGGAACATTATCACTGACTGTTGGGCCGCATAAACAACAATTGAGCCCTGTCAAATCTGTAGCCCTGGCGCATTCGCCGGTAAAAGTAAACCTGACCGATGAGATCGTGGACATGGGAAATGGCCTGGAAGAGGATTATGTTGCGGCACCCGGTAGGGCCAAAGGTAAGATAGCGCTCGTATACCTGGGAGTATTGCCTGGCTCCAGGGAAGGAACCAAGAGCCTGCATCGTTCAGAAAAAACTGCAATCGCCATCAGGCATGGTGCCAAAGGCATTATTGTGATCAATACCGCCGAGGGAGGAATACTCCTGACAGGAACAGCTTCTGTTACAGGCAAACTGATACCCATACCGGCTGTATGCATTGGCAGGGAAGATGGTATGGCATTGAAGACTTTGTTGATAACAGGTAAACAATATGCGCATATTGACATGACCAATTTTTCAGGTATGATCAAAGCACGGAACGTGATCGCTACCATCAAAGGCAGGAAGAGACCCCATGAGAAAATAGTGGTGGGCGGGCACCTCGATAGTTGGGATCTTGCTACAGGCGCCATAGATAATGGCATCGGTTCTTTCTCCGTAATGGATATGGCGCGCACATTTAAAGTGTTGAAATTACGCCCTGCAAGAACGGTAGAATTTGTATTATTCATGGGCGAAGAAGAAGGCTTGTTGGGATCGAAAGCGTATGTGGCAGCTGCAGTGAAAGACAGTAGCATCCAACAATTGCGTTATATGCTCAATTACGATATGACCAATGATCCCAAAGGGTATGCTACGAGTGCAGCCGAGAGCAAAGAACTGTTTGAGTCGATCGGAGCTATTGCACATAAGCTGGACACAAGTTTTAAGAATAGCTTCTATGCAGGAGCGGGCCTGCACAGCGATCACCAGCCCTTTATGCTGGAAGGCATACCAACAGGCGGTGGTGCAGGAGGTAAATTGCCGAATAATGCAGGGCCTTGCTACCATGCCGACTGTGACAATTTTAAACTGGTAGATGAACAGGGAATGAAGAACACAGTTCGCTTCAGCAGTATGCTATTGTATGGTATCGCCGATGCCAAAACAATCAAGGCCAAACATTTTACCGATGCCGAAACCAGGGCATTCCTCATTAAAAACAACCTGAAAGAACCTTTACAGATTGCGGGGGAATGGAGATGGGCGGATTAGAGGTTGTTAGTTGTTAGAAAAACAGATCGTCTAACAACTATCATCTAACAACTCTTTTCTCTACTTGCAATGAAGCCCATACCGCAAGTACTGCCGCCAGCATACCACCACCGAGGTCTGTAGGGAAATGCTGTGCCAGGTAAACCCTCGAATAAGCTACAAGTAATGCCGCAACGAATGAAATGACCACGATGCTGCGTTGTGGAATGACCAGGCAGACCAACAGAAAAATAGAGAATGCAGTAGTAGTATGCCCGGAGGGAAAACTATTAACAGTATGCAATTCAACGCCAGGTACTGTATGGATCAATGAGAGATCGGCGATGGCTTTAGTAGGGCGAGGCTCACCGGGGAAAATCCAGTTCTTGACACCCTGGGCAATGAGGGTAGACAAAACAATGGTGCTGATGAGCAGGGGCAATGATTTTTTATGGTATACCAGGAAGAAAAAGAACAATGGTACCCATATCCAACCATCTCCCACATAGGTCCAGTATTTGAAGAACTGGTCAGCTACCGGCCCCATATTGTCATTCAGCAAAAGAAAAGCTGCCTGCTTTCCCAGGCAGGCAGATCCTAACAATAATACGATACCGGTGGAAGCAGTGAGCAAGGCTCCGTTTCTGAACACCCTGTATTGGTATGTCTGCATAAAGCAAATCTATACAACTCCGGCCAACTCCAGGCTCCGTTTTTTGAGCTTGATGATGTCGAGGTTATCGATCAACGGGTCGGGCGTGAGGATCAATGAAGAATTGTTTTCTTTCCACCAACTGCTGCCTGTTAAGTGCCTGCAATGCAGCACACCGATCAGGTATTTTCTTTCGGCTTCTGCATGCCATTCTTCGATCCACTCAAATTTATCACGGGGAATGAATTTCCAGTCGTCGAAGCTCACGTACACTTTCAGGTAATAATCATTGGCCAATACATGCGGCCGGTGGTGATACAGTTTTTTGTATTCGTAACGGTAATGGTAACGTAATGCGGCAATATCACTGAGTACAGCAGAAGCAGTAGGAAAGCTGCCGGCGCCCTTACCGTAAAAGAATTGTTTGTCGGCAAAACCACTTTCAATTACCACGCCGTTGTATTCATTTTTTACAAAAGAAAGCGGATCGTCGTGTTTTACAAACTGGGGCAGCACATAAGCAGCTACTTCGCCGTTGTTCAGTTTTTTAGCTTGTGCCACCAACTTAATGTCGAGGTGTTTTTCCCTGGCTACCAGGGCATCGCTCAACTGAATGTTCTGAATACCACTGAACAGGATATGATCGGGATGTTCCACAATGCCATAAGCATGGTTGAGTAGTATGCTCCATTTGTTCACGGCATCATATCCTTCCACATCGAGCTTGGGATTACTTTCAGCAAAACCCAGTTGCTGCGCCAGCAGGAGGGCCGATTGGAAATCGAGCTTGTCTTCAAACATTTTGGTGAGGATGAAGTTCGTTGAACCATTCACAATAGCCCTGATGGAATGCAGGAGGTCGTTATCGTAATACTCTTCCAGGTTACGGATAACAGGTATGGAGGCACAGGCCGCCGCCTCGCAAAGAAAAGGCTGGTCGGTTTCCTGTTGCAGTTTCAAAATTTCAGGTAAATGTTCGGCGATCATTTTTTTACTGGCACTCACCACGGCTTTACCATTTTTGAGCGCTTTGGAAACGATCTCGAATGCTGCATTTGCATCATCGATCACTTCCACGATCACATTGATGTTTTCATCATTCAATAATACATCCCTGTCAGTCGTGAATAACGCTGCGGGTGCTTCTCTTTTTTTACCAGGATGCTTAATGCAGACTTTCCTGATAGATGCTTTCAGTGAAGGAGTCTGCTGTAATATTTTATACAAACCTTCGCCTACTGTACCAAATCCGAATAAACCGATTGTCAATTGTTTGTGTGCTTCCATGAGTATTATGCGTTTATTACTTGCTGTTTTTCTTTTCTGTTTTTTTCAATATGCCGGAATGTTGCTTCCAGGTCATTGATCAGGTCTTCTGTTTCTTCCAGTCCTACTGATAAACGGATCAGGCTATCGCTCACGCCGGCCGCTCTTCTTTTTTCCGCAGGAATGGATTTATGGGTCATGTTGGCCGGGTGTGCTACCAGGCTTTTGATACCACCCAGGCTTTCGGCCAGTTTGAATAATTTTGTATGGGTAACAAAAGAAACGGCCGCTTGTTCAGTATCGTCTTTCAACGTAAAAGAAACAATACCGCCGAAGCCCTTGGACTGTTTCCGGGCAATATCATGATGCGGATGAGATGCCAATCCCGGGTAAAATACTTTGTCTACTTCCGGGTGGGTTTCGAGGAATTGTGCAACAGCCAGTGCAGATGCGCAGTGTTGCTTCACGCGCAGGAACAGGGTCTCGATGCCGCGGATGGTAAGCCAGCTGTCAAAGGGCGAGAGCACAGCGCCACAGGCATTCTGAAAGAATTTGAGCCGCTCGCCGATTTCACGTTCCCTGGCCACTACCACGCCTGCAATCACATCACTATGTCCGCCCAGGTATTTGGTAGCGCTGTGTACTACAATATCAGCTCCCAATGAAAGAGGTTGTTGTAAGGCGGGTGAAGCAAAAGTATTATCCACGCAAAGTAAACATCGGTGAGCCTCGGCCAGCTTGGCAACGGCTTTGATGTCGGCTATTTTGAGTGTGGGATTGGTAGGTGTTTCGAGCCAGATCAGTTTGGTCCGGGGTGTGATGGCATTGAAAACCTGCTCCAGGTTGGAGCAGTCTACATAATTCACTTTTACACCATACTGCTGGTAGACTTTGTCGAACAGCCTGAATGCACCGCCATAGATGTCATCTACTGCGATGATCTCATCGCCGCTGTGCAGGAGTTTGATCACGGCGTCGATAGCGGCCAGTCCGCTGGCAAATGCCAGGCCCACTGCACCATTTTCCAATTGTGCTACCAATTGCTCCAGTGCAGCCCTGGTAGGATTGCCACTACGGGTATAATCATACCCTTTGTTAACACCAGGCGCTTCCTGTACAAAAGTGGAAGTCTGGTAAATGGGAACCGATACGGCGCCGGTTAAAGGATCCACAGGGATGTTGTGGATGAGTTGTGTTGCGTTGCTCATGACGAAGATTTTTTAATTGTTAATAATCTTCTTCTTGCAATAACCTACAGATGTTTTTCTCTCTTTTTCTCTTTGCCCCGGGCTTAAGCCCGGGGCAAAGAGAAAAAATAAAAAAGCTCATCCGTAAAGTCAGATGAGCTTGAAATATTTGAGGCGACGGAGCCGCTTTGGGATCAAACTTTTACTCTGACTTATCTTTCCACTTTTGTGGACGGAATTGGCACCTTCGTACCGCTGAGTAAGTGGTATGGGTTGCCAAGGCATCATAGGGCCATTTCCCTCTGCCTTTCTGGATAAGTTGTTGCTTAAAGAACTGGGGCAAAGGTAGGGTGGGAGGGATAAACGGCAAAAAAATTCTGGGAGGGGTGCTATCTTTACAATCCGGCTATGGCAAAGACTCAAAAAAAATCGGCAAAAGAAGACGAATCCATTGATGTGTTGGGTGCAAGGGAACACAACCTCAAGAACATCGATATTACCATTCCCAAGAATAAGCTGGTGGTGTTTACCGGGGTCAGTGGCAGCGGTAAATCGTCACTGGCGTTCGATACCATTTACAACGAAGGGCAACGAAGGTATATGGAAAGCTTCAGCGCGTATGCCCGCCAGTTCGTTGGCGATATGGAAAGGCCAGATGTAGACAAGATCACCGGACTTTCCCCGGTTATTTCCATCGAACAAAAAACCACCAACAAGAACCCGCGTTCTACAGTAGGTACGGTTACAGAAGTATATGATTTCCTGCGTTTGTTGTTTGCAAGGATAGGTGAGGCTTACAGTTATAACACGGGAAAAAAAATGGTGAAGTTCAGCGAGGAAGAGATCGTTGAAAATATCTATACCCGTTTCAAAAATAAAAAAGTAAGCCTGCTGGCGCCAATGGTGCGGGGCAGGAAAGGACATTACCGAGAACTGTTTGAAGAGATACGTAAGAAAGGATTCCTCAAAGTGCGGGTAGATGGTGAAGTGCTGGAACTCAAACCGAAAATGCAGGTGGACCGCTACAAGATACACGATATTGAAGTGGTGATAGACAGGTTGCAGGTAACGGAAGACATGAAAGTGCGCCTGAGCCAGAGTGTGCAACAAGCTTTGAAAATGGGCAAGGAACTGATGTTCCTGTTGCTGAATGATAATGATAAACTGGTGCAGTACTCCCGCCAGCTCATGTGTGAAGATACAGGCATCAGCTATGAAGAGCCTTCGCCCAATGCGTTCTCTTTCAACTCACCCTATGGCGCTTGTCCTACTTGCAAAGGGCTCGGCAATGTTTATTCGGTGAACCTGGAAGCGGTGATGCCCGATCATTCCATCAGCATCAAAGCCGGCGGTATTGCACCATTGGGAGAACAGCGCGACGCACACCTGTTCCGGCAGGTAGAAGCATTGGCCAAGAAGAACCGGATCAGCCTGGATAAACCCATCAAAGATTTATCTCCATCAGCGCTGAATATACTCTTATATGGCAATGCGGCAGGAGATACAGCTGATGAAGAAACGATCTCAATAGATGAACCCGTTGATGGAAAACCTTATGAAGGAGAATTCGAAGGCATCATTCCCATGCTGCGGAGATGGTTTGCCGGCAATACCAGTGATGTACTGCGCGACTGGGTGGAAAAATTCATGGAACTGAAGACTTGTCCTACTTGCGATGGCAACCGCTTAAAAAAAGAAAGCTTGTGGTTCAAAATCGATGGAAAGAATATTGCCGAGTTAAGTAACCTCAACCTGGATAAATTTAATCAATGGTTTGAAGGAATAGAAAAACGACTGAGCAGCAAACAAAATGTAATAGCCAAAGATATTTTGAAAGAGATCAGGGAACGGACGCGCTTCTTGCTCGATGTAGGGCTTACCTATCTTTCACTCAACAGGCCTTCCAGAACGCTGAGTGGCGGCGAATCGCAGCGCATCAGGCTTGCTACGCAGATCGGTTCTCAATTGCAAGGCATCACATATATATTAGATGAACCTTCTATTGGATTGCACCAGCGCGATAACCACCAACTCATCATAGCCCTGCAAAATCTGCGCAATATTGGCAACAGCGTGCTGGTAGTTGAGCACGATAAAGACATCATGATGGCAGCCGATCACCTGGTAGATATCGGCCCCAGGGCGGGTATGCATGGCGGACAAATTGTTGCAGCGGGTACACCGGCTGAAGTATTAAAAAGCAAATCCGATACGGCGCTCTACCTGAGCGGTAAGAAAAATATTGCCGTTCCCAAGGAAAGAAGGAAAGGAAATGGTAAAGCGCTGGAATTGAAGGGCGCATCCGGTAATAACCTGAAGAACATCGATGTGAAATTCCCGCTTGGCAAACTAATCGTGGTAAGCGGTGTAAGCGGTAGTGGCAAATCAACGCTCATCAATGAAACATTGTTCCCTATTTTATATAAGCATGCGTACAATAGCAGGGTAACTCCCATGACATTCAAAACTGTCAAGGGCTTAGAGCATATCGACAAAGTGATTGAGATCGATCAGTCGCCCATTGGCCGTACGCCGCGCAGCAATCCCGCTACTTATTGCGGATTCTTTACAGAGATCCGGACATTGTTTGCTGCTGTACCCGAAGCCAAAGTACGCGGATACAATGCAGGGCGTTTTTCTTTCAATGTGAAAGGAGGCCGCTGCGATGTTTGCGAAGGAGGCGGTATGCGGGTGATTGAAATGAATTTCCTGCCCGATGTGTATGTGCATTGCGAGAAATGCAATGGTAAACGCTACAACCGGGAAACGCTGGAAATACGTTATAAAGGTAAATCCATCAGCGATGTGCTGAACATGACGGTAGACGAAGCCTGCGAGTTTTTCCAGCCGGTTCACTATCTGTACCGGAAAATAAAAGTGCTGGAAGAAGTAGGGCTGGGCTATATCACCCTTGGCCAATCCGCTGTAACCCTTAGTGGTGGCGAGGCGCAGCGCGTGAAGCTGGCAACGGAGCTCAGCAAAAAAGATACAGGTAAAACGTTCTATATACTCGATGAACCTACAACGGGTTTACATTTTCAGGACATACAACATTTGCTGGATGTGTTGAACAAACTGGTAGACCGCGGCAATACCGTGCTGGTAATCGAACACAATCTCGACGTGATCAAAGTAGCCGATCATATCATTGACCTGGGCCCCGAAGGAGGAGACGGCGGCGGAAAAATATTGTTTGAAGGAACGCCGGAAGACATGATCGGCAATAAACAGAGTCATACAGCGAAATTTTTGAAAACGGAACTGAATTAGTTGTTAGATGTTAGTTGTTAGAAAGAAAATCTATCATCTGACAACTAACAACTAACACCTATCTCAACATTTCAATATGCTCAATCCCATCTTCCAAATACATTTCACTGCATTTTACAAAGCCCAGCGATTCATAGAAGCGCTTAAGGTAGAGCTGGGCGCCTATTTTGACTGGGCCAGGACCGAATAATTCATGACAAAGCGCAATCGCCTGCGTCATCAACAATTTTCCAGCGCCTTTTCCACGGTATTCGGGATCGCTGACCACCCGGCCAATGGATGCTTGTTCAAAAGCCAGTCCCGCCGGCAACAAACGCGCATAGGCAGCCAGTTGATTATCATCCCATACCATCAGGTGAAAACAAAATGCATCTTTTCCATCCGTATCGGCGTAAACACATTGTTGCTCTACGATAAAAACTCTGTTCCTCAATTGCAAAATAGCATACAATTCAGCTACAGTAAGTGTTTCAAAAGGTTTATAATTACATTGATAGGACGGATTGCTCATTGGGCTTTTTTTTACACCTTTGCGTATTCGCGAGTATAAGCATTTTTTAGATACGATTTGATCAGTATGCAAAAAAGAGTGGCAATTATTGGAGCCGGGCCGGCTGGACTCACAGCGGCCTATTTATTGGGAAAAGGCGGACAAGACGTGACCGTTTTTGAGAAAGACCCGCAATATGTGGGAGGCATCTCCCGCACCGAATCATACAAAGGATACCATTTTGACATTGGCGGACACCGTTTCTTCTCCAAGTCAAAAGAAGTGGAAGACTTCTGGACAGAAATACTGGGAGACGAAATGCTGGAAAGGCCCAGGAGTTCCCGTATTTATTACAACAAGAAATTCTTTTCTTACCCGCTTGTGGCTTTTGACGCACTACGCAAACTGGGCATCATTGAGAGCGCATTGTGTGTATTGAGTTATTTGCAGGCAAAGGCTTTCCCGGTAAAAAATCCCACCAATTTCGAAGACTGGGTGAGTAACCAGTTCGGGAAACGCTTGTTCAATATTTTCTTCAAAACCTATACCGAGAAAGTGTGGGGTATTCCTTGTAAAGAGATCAGCGCTGACTGGGCAGCACAGCGTATTAAAGGGTTATCGCTCAGCAGCGCCATCTGGAATGCACTCCGTCCTCAAAAAAAATCAGGTGGTGATAAAGACAAAGTGATCAAGACCCTGATCGATTCATTCCGTTATCCCAAAATGGGCCCCGGTATGATGTGGGAGGTATGTGTAGAGAAGAGTAAAAAACTGGGAGTGGAAGTGAAGATGAATTGCGGGGTGAAAGGGATCGATACTGCCGGTGGTAAATGGACGGTGCATGGAACCGACGGAAATGATTATGGCGGATACGACTACGTTCTTTCTTCAGCACCCATGCGTGAACTGGTTACTTCTGTTGCACCTGCTTTCCCGCAGAAAGCGCTGGAATCGGCCAGGAACCTGGGTTACAGGGATTTCCTCACAGTGGTATTGATATGCCGTGATGAAGATGCTTTTACCGATAACTGGATATACATCCATGACCCCAGTGTGAAAGTGGGGCGTATTCAGAATTTCAAATCCTGGAGTCCCTATATGGTACCCGATCCGAACATGGCTTGTTATGGGTTGGAGTATTTTTGTTTTGAAGGCGATGGTTTATGGAACAGTAAGGATGAAGACCTCATTGAGTTGGCCAAGAAAGAAATTGCACAGATTGGATTAACCAACCCGGCAGCAGTGGTCGATGGATATGTGGTACGCCAACCCAAAGCATATCCCGTGTACGACCAGGACTACAAGCAAAATGTAGAAAATGTCAGGGAAGCGCTGAAAGATTATCCCGGTCTTTATTTAGTAGGCCGTAATGGCATGCACAAATACAACAACCAGGATCACAGCATGATGACCGCAATGCTGGCTGCCAAGAACATCCTGGCTGGTAAAGAAGTCTACGACCTTTGGGACGTAAATGAAGATGCCGAATACCACGAAGGTGGCGACAGGGGCGTTGAAGACACCGATAAGATCGTAGGACGTATGGTGCCAGAGAAACTGGCTTAACAGTCCCTACTGCGAACTCTTTAGCTCTGAAAGGTCAAACTCTTTTTTGAAGATAAGATGTCTCTGCTGGTACTGGGAAGTTAGCGACGTATATGCTACTAGGGACCAGCCTTGAGAAGCCATATAATTCAATAAATCTGATTCCTTTTTTAAAGTAGTGGCTATATTTATCAGATTTGTTTGAACGGAACTGTCTTTGAATGAGAATAAAGAATCTACATCACCTCGCGCAAAAATAATTTCTAATTTACCTCTTTCCTTATTGCTGGGATAAGTAGCGAATACGCAATATTTTTCTATTTTCTTTTGCGCAAAAGAAGGAATGGCAATACAGATAAGGATTACTTGAATGAATAGAAATCGTTTCATACAGATACACTTTTTGTTAGTGAGAGAAGTTTTGATTCCTAAAGCTATTCAGAATAACTTATTTGTTTTTGTTAAAATGTGTTAACCAGCATACATTTTATCGCGCTGGCGTCGGTACTACTCCCAAACTCTCATTACCTGTTTCATTAACGGCTTGCACAGCAAAGAAATAATTGTCTTTGGAGTAAGGCAGCCTGTAACTCGTTTCTGCGGTAAAGAATTTCTTCTGCCACACAGCACTGGTGGTTTCGCGCATCATCACATAATATCCTTTCACCTTTCCGGTCTTGGGTGCTTTCCAATTAAGATCGGTGTAATTGCCCAGGCTCTTTACTTCTACTTTTACTTCTTCCGGCATGGCTGGAGCTTTGGCTAAATTGGCCAGGTTGCTGAGGTTCATGGCTGTGTTCTTGCGCAGGTATTCAAAGTCCATGAACTCGGTAAGGTCTCCGTACTGGATACCATTCTCTTTGCGGATGTCCTGGTGCTGGTGGTTGTAGTTTTCATTCATCTCTGTGAAGCGTACGGCTGCAAATCCTTTTTCAACAAAAGGAGAATGGTCGCCACCGCGAAGAAAGCGATCGTTGCGGTAGATCATAACTACCTCCAGGTTTTCCACGTAACGCTCGCCGGTCTCTTTTACATAGCGCGCCAATTGTCGTGCTTTGCCATCATTCTCCAGGCCAAACTGGCGAATATTTTTGGCCGATTGCTCCGTTTCATAAGCCGGCAATCCTTCACTGAAAACGCGGATACGGGTATTATCGATGATCTGGGTTTCACTACTGTTGTTGCTGCCTATGATATCGTTGTTGAGCATGGCTTTTATATTCCATTCTTGTTTTTTTGCTTTTGAAGCCATAAAATCGGCGCCCAGCAAGCCTTGTTCTTCGCCACTCACCGTTACAAAAATGATGGTGGCAGGAAATGCATGACTGCTCATGATGCGTGCGCATTCAATCACTGCTGCTGAACCGCTGCCATCGTCGTTAGCGCCGGGTGCATCGCCGGTTCTGTCCATCACATTGGTGCGGCGGCTGTCGAGGTGACCGCTGATGAGGAAAATACGTTTATCATTCGGGTCGGTACCTTTCAAAACGGCAACAACATTACCTAATAATGTTGCTGTATCAACCCTTTTTTTATCAGCAGCAAGGGTAACCGTATCAATATAAGCGGTGAGTCTGCCGCCAGATTGTTGGGCAAATGCATTGAACTTGCTCAGTACCCAATTCCTTGCAGCGCCAATGCCCCGTTTGTGATCGTTCTTTGCACTGAGGGTATTGCGTGTGCCAAAAGCCACCATTTGCTTGATATACGACTGTAATGAATCGGCAGATACTTCTTTCACCATCTGTTCAATCTCCGGATCACGATGAATAGTAGTCTGTGCGTATGCAGTAAGTGTCAATAAAAAAGAAGTGAGGCTGATGCCAATGATTTTTCGCATAAAGAGGTTGATTGAGGACTAAAGTTAATGAGTATCCTGTTATCGTCATCCTGAGCGAGCGAAGCGAGTCGAAGGAGCTGCCGCAGGGTTCGAGCAGATCCCTCGGCTGCGCTCGGGATGACGGGGAATGTATTTTAATATCCGTACTTGTCTTTCCAGCGCTCTTTTAAAAACTTACGCAACTCGTTCTCACGGGCATTGTTGCCGGGTTCATAGAACTTGTTGCCTTTGATCTTCTCGGGCAGGTATTCCTGTTCAATAAAATTACCTTCTCCCAGGTGTGAGTACTGGTAACCCTTTCCATAATCCATGTCTTTCATGAGCCTGGTAGGCGCATTGCGAATGTGAAGGGGAACGGGCAGGTCTCCATATTGCTGTACGGCCGCTGAAGCCGCTCCGATAGCTGCATAGGCGGCATTGCTTTTTACAGAAGAAGCCAGGTACGTAGCGCATTGCGATAAGATGATGCGGCTTTCGGGATAACCGATTTTGCTCACGGCATCGAAAGTGGCGTTGGCCAGTAACAAGGCATTGGGATTGGCATTGCCAATGTCTTCACTGGCGAAGATGAGCATGCGTCTTGCAATGAACTTTACATCTTCTCCACCTTCAATCATCCGGGCCAGCCAGTACACTGCAGCATTGGGATCACTGCCGCGCATACTTTTGATGAAAGCAGAAATGATATCGTAGTGCTGTTCGCCCTGCTTATCGTACAAAGCGATTTTCTTTTGCGCCACCTGCATCACCAACGCATCCGTGATCACCACCTGTTTCTTTTCTTTCACTTGTGTTTGCACCACGAGGTCCAGCAGGTTCAACAGTTTACGGGCGTCGCCGCCGGAAATATTGATCATGGCTTCTGTCTCTTTCAGTTCAACAGATTGCTGTTTCAGCCATTCGTCTTTTTCCAGCGCCTGGTGTAATAAGGCAATGAGGTCTTTTCGCTGCAAGGCTTTCAACACATATACCTGGCAACGACTGAGTAAGGCGCTGTTCACTTCGAAAGAAGGATTTTCCGTAGTGGCGCCAATGAGGGTAATGATGCCTTTCTCTACAGCTCCCAGCAGGGCGTCCTGCTGCCCTTTGTTAAACCGGTGTATCTCATCGATAAATAAGATAGCCCCACTTTGCATACGGGCCTGGTCAATCACTTCACGTACATCTTTTACACCGCTGCTGATGGCGCTTAACTGAAAATAAGGAAGCTGTAGGGTATGTGCAATGATATTGGCAATAGTGGTCTTGCCCACGCCGGGAGGTCCCCAGAGGATCATCGAAGGAATCCTTCCTTGAGAAATGGCCATCCGCAGGATACTACCCTGACCGGTAAGGTGTTCCTGTCCCACTAAATCATCCAGCGTAGCCGGACGCATTCGCTCTGCTAATGGCGTTTGGTTGTTCACACCTGAAAAGTACTAAAATTAATGGCACGATTGCTCAATACTCAATGGCTCAATGTGATCGATTATTGAGCAGTTATTCAGCGTTATCACTGGAAGAGAAAAGGTGGTTATAACGCTTTAGCAATTTGAAATTGATGAAGATATGCAACAGTAATACGATGCCGGTAAACAACATGAAACCGGATACCCCTTTGATCATTTTAAGGAAGAAATCGATACTGTAGCCGGAAGGTAAATTGGGTTGTGCCTCTAATAACTGACTCACGGTCTGGCGGAGGGTGACCGGGTTCATCATCAGCAGACTCACCGAATTGAGCACGAACAAAGTAGCAATGCATACGCATACATAAGCATTTACTTTGATCCAGTCTTTCAGGGATGCCTTGCATGCTCTTCCACCCATAATACCCTTGGTGAGGAAACTAAAACTGGTGAAAGCATAAACGGCCATGCAAAAGAACAGGAACACAATCAGCAACAATGCAGGATTGGCTATGGCTGTGAGCAAAAAGATGGTTGACATCAGGCCAAAGAAAGCGCCGATGGGTAGTAAAATATAGCTGAGAATGCGGAATAAAGTCAGTTGATTCACGATGCGTATAATTGGTTGAGTAGTGAATGAAACTTAATCCTGACCCTGGTTTAATTGAATCTGCAATTCATCCAATTGCTTATCATCAATAGAACTGGGCGCATCCAGCATCACATCGCGGCCACTGTTGTTCTTGGGGAAAGCGATGAAGTCGCGAATACTTTCGCTGCCACCGAGGATGGAGCAAAGACGATCGAAACCAAAAGCAATTCCTCCATGCGGCGGTGCGCCGAATTCAAAAGCACCCAACAGGAAACCGAACTTATGCAACGCTTCCTCCTGGCTCATGCCCAAAGCAGTAAACATTTTTTCCTGCAAAGCGCGCTGGTGGATACGGATCGACCCGCCACCGATTTCATTTCCATTCAGCACCATATCATAAGCATTGGCCTTGATATGGTTATAGGGATGCTCCAGGTATTTTTCTGCATTTTCAATCACCGGGTTGTTATTGATCATCACTTCAATATGATCGGGTTTGGGTGAAGTGAATGGATGGTGACGCGCTACCCAGCGGTTTTCTTCTTCGGCATATTCAAACAGCGGGAAATCCATCACCCATAACAGTTTGAATTCATCTTCTTTCCTGAAACCAAGGCGTTTGCCCATTTCCAGGCGCAATTCACTGATGGCTTTGCGGGTACGTTCTTCACGACCGGCCAGTATCAATACCAGGTCACCCGCCACAGCTCCTGCGGCATGGGCAATGGCTTTCAGTTTGTCTTCGGGATAGAATTTATCTACGCTGCTCTTGTAAGTGCCGTCTGCATTGCATTTGATGAATACAAGGCCTTGCATACCTATCTGCGGACGCTTCACCCAGTCGGTCAGTTCATCGGTTTGCTTGCGTGTATACTCGCTGCAACCGGGTACTGCAATGGCCAATACGGTTTCAGCATTATCGAATACGCCAAAACCGGCGCCGTTGATGAGTTCGCCAACAGCTTCTATTTTACCATTTCGGGTGAAAGCCGATTTCAGGTTGGCGATCTTCATGCCAAAGCGGATATCGGGTTTGTCGTTACCGTACTGCCACATGGCATCTTCCCAACTCATGCGCGCTACCTTTTCGGTATAGTCAATATTTTTTACATCCTTGAAAACGCGCTTGATCAATCCTTCGAACATGTTCAGGATATCTTCCTGCTCTACGAATGCCATCTCACAGTCGATCTGTGTAAACTCCGGCTGCCTGTCCGCTCGCAGGTCTTCATCACGGAAACATTTCACAATTTGATAATAGCGGTCATACCCGCTTACCATGAGCAATTGCTTGAATGTTTGTGGCGATTGCGGCAATGCATAGAACTGGCCGGGATTCATACGGGAAGGCACCACAAAATCGCGGGCGCCTTCGGGTGTGGACTTGATCAGGAATGGTGTTTCAATATCCATGAACTGGTTCTCATGCAGGTAGTTTCGCGCTGAGCGATTCACGGCATAGCGCAGTTCAAGGTTCTTCTTCACGGCATTACGGCGTAGGTCCAGGAAACGGTATTTCATGCGCAGATCATCACCTCCATCGGTATCATCCTGTATGGTAAAAGGCGGAACGGCAGATTTGTTCAATACGGTGAATGACTGTATGTTGATCTCAATTTCGCCAGTGGGAATATGAGCATTCTTGCTGCTGCGTTCCGCCACCAGGCCGGTAGCCTGTAAAACAAATTCACGCCCCAGCGGATTTTCATCCAGCACTTTATTGAGTTCTTCTCCGAACAACAACTGGGTAATGCCATAGCGGTCGCGCAGGTCCACAAAAGTAATGGCGCCGAATTTGCGAACGGTCTGAACCCATCCGGCCAGGGTTACTTGTTTATTAACATCACCAATCCTTAATTCTCCACAGGTATGAGAGCGATACATAATCAATGTCTTTTATACGGTCCGCAAATATAGCCGAAATGGCCGTTTGCATGAAATGATGGTATTCCATGAATTTGGTTGCATCTTTGCGGGAATGACAACAGCAACTTCTTCCAGGCGAAGCCACAGATGGGCTGTAGCCGTTTTTTTCTTCCTGGCCGGCCTCTGCTTCGCCAGCTGGGCCAGCAGGATACCCGATATCAAACAAAAATTAGAACTCAACGATGCCGGGTTGGGAGCCGTACTGGTAGCGTTGCCGGTAGGACTTATGACCAGCTTACCCATTGCAGGCTGGCTGGTATCGCGCTGGGGCAGTAAAAAAGTAGTGATACTGGCTGCAACCGGTTACCCGCTCACCCTGGTATTCCTGGGCGCGGTACAACATTCCTGGCAACTCGCGGCGGTATTATTTGTATTCGGCTTATTCGGTAATTTATTCAATATTTCTGTGAACACACAGGCAGTAGGCGTAGAAGCTTTGTACAAGCGTCCTATCATGGCCTCTTTCCACGGCACCTGGAGCCTGGCAGGATTTTCGGGGGCCGCCATCGGTACCCTGGCCGTATCGGGCAGGCTGGTTCCATTGTATCATTTTGCACTGATCTGTTGTGCAGTGATACTAACCTTACTCGTTACCCGTACTTATCTTTTGCCTGCGGATGCGGGCAAAAGCAACCAGCCCATTTTTGCAAAACCAGATGCAGCCATTCTCAAACTGGGGCTCATCGCTTTCGGCAGCATGGTTTGTGAAGGAACCATGTTCGACTGGAGCGGCGTATATTTTCAAAAAGTGGTCATGGTGCCGGAGCAACAGATCACCCTGGGTTATGTAGCTTTTATGAGTACGATGGCGGGCGGGCGTTTTATCGGCGACCGGCTCACTGCACGGCTGGGCGCAAAGCGCATGCTGCAATGCAGTGGATTGGTCATTGCTGTTGGATTGTTTACTGCGGTTTTGTTTCCTACAGTAATACCTGCAACTGCAGGCTTTTTATTAGTGGGTATCGGCGTATCATCTGTAGTGCCGCTGGTGTACAGTTCTGCCGGTAAATCCAAAACCATGTTACCGGGTGTTGCACTCGCAGCAGTGTCTACTATTGGTTTCTTCGGCTTTTTATTCGGTCCGCCCCTGATCGGCTTCATCGCACAGGCAGCCAGCCTGCGTGTGTCTTTCAGCGTTATTGCCTGCTTCGGATTGTGTACCGCTTTATTGGCGTCGTTTATGCGATGGAATTGAGCGCGTCTGTACGCAATCGTTAAAAAAAAACTAAATGCAGCGGGTTCCTTTGCTAAACCTGTTTCTGGTAAAAGAATTGAATAGGTATGAGTGAACAACATTCATTCACCTTTCAATGATTCGACATGAAAAGACTACTACTTATTTCAACGACAATACTCCTGTTATTTTCGTTCAGCTCCTGTACCAAGACGGTGGTAGTAGCAGATGGCGGTATGCCGGTTGCAGGCTCCTGGGTATTGGCAGAAGCTTCACAACATACCAGCTATGGCTGGCAATTGGTGCACACGGGACTGGAAAACGGCGTGTTTGATTTTTACAACGATGGTGGCGCTACGTACAGCGACGCAACTACCAATATGCAGGGAAGCTGGGCCATGCGATACACCAGCGGCGGCTACTACGACCGTTATGGCGATTATTATTCCGGATCACACTATGCATTTGAAATACATCTGCGCGACAGGTACAGCGCTGGCTCGGTAGACTTGTTTTTCGATGAAGCGATTGTTTCCGGCAATACATTGATCGCTACTTACTATAATGGTAACTATGTGTCGCGTTATGTGTTCAACAGGTATTGATTTTGTTAAAGGGTCTCCATTTCACCTTTATGCCTGGGTTTGTACCAGCAATAATAATAGGCCAGCATGCCGATGCCTGAAAGAAACGGAATCAGCGCCAGGTGTTTGTACGTGATATGTCCGGCGATGATGTGTTCATCGAAGTGGAGGAACTCACTGATCATCCAATAAGAGTTGGCAGTGATCCAGACGGTGATGGCAAGATTGTGGCACAGTTCCGATACCAAATGCCGGGTTCTCCATGCGATGACAATAGAAATGATGAGGGTAGGAAAGATCATTGCAATACCCAATGGTTTCCAGATCATGCACCAGGCAATGTCTTTGAATAACCAGAATACAATGTGCAGGTTCTCCATTTTTCTATAAGCAACGGGAATGCTGTAAGTAGCTGCGGTTGCATGGTTTTTATTGCTCATCTGCGGTTGAGTTAGGTATTGAGCAGCAAGTTAATTTATTGTGCTTTTCCTGCACTGAGGATTTTTGTAAAACGGCTGATGTCTGCCTGCGGCATGATGGGGTTGCCATTGACCAGGTAACCGGTGAATTCGTGCGCAAAATAGGGCGCCAGTGAGCAACCCTTGGTACCCATCCCATTGAATACCCCTACGGAAGGAGCAATAGGATGCAGTCCCACAAAAGGCCTTCTTTCCAGGTTGGCAGGCCGTTCAGAAGCAATATGGTCTTCAATGGTAAACGGCAATTTGAGCCAATACCCCAGTTGGGCTTTTACTTTTTCGAGGAAATCGGGAGAAGGCGACAGGTCGGTAAAATCCCATTCATAGGTAGAGCCGATCCAGAACAAGTCTTCATTACCCCAGGGCACCAGGTTGATACCCTGTTTGAAAATATGGGTACGGGGTAACCCGGGAATGCGGGCAATGATCACCTGGCCTTTATTGGGAGCATAGGGGAGCGAGCGGAAATAAGGGTTGTTGAATCCTGCGGCACCCTCACAACAGATGATCTTCGATGCCGTGATGTTTTGATAACGGACATGGTCAGGAAAAACTTCGCAATCCTGCCAGTTGAATCTTGATTCCAGCAATATTTCCTGCTGCTTCAATTGTGAACGCCAGCGATCGAGTAAGACATGCAGGTCGATGAGCCAGCAAGGATTGATCTCTCCTACACCGAAAGGATAGTTGAAATAATTTTTCCAGTGATCTGCATCGTCGGGCTTGCGTAAATAATCCGTTTCCACAGGCAGGCGTTCCGCAAAAGCCAGCATCATTTGAGGAGTGGGATGAAAATCCAGGATATTGCATTGCCGGATCAGTTCAACATCGAATGCTTTTCCCCATTCTGTGTATGCATCCACCGCAAAAGGCATGAGTTTTTCTATTTCCCAGGTACGTACAATGCGGCGACCGGTAACAGGATTGATCACACCGCTGGCAACTTTGGAAGCGGTATGCGGGCGATTTTCATCAATGACTACGACACGTTGGCCGGCCTTCAATAAATTCCAGCTCAGAAAACTTCCGCAAATGCCTTGCCCGATGATGAGATAATCTGTGGTCATAAGGAGGAGTCAAGAGGTCACACAGGGCTAAGAAAATCGTTTACTTTCTGTTGAATGAATTTCTTCACGCCCTCCCAGGTCTGTCCTTTGAGGCTGATGGGCTCTTCACTTTCTTCGGCGTCCTCAAAATAGACCAATGCCTGGGGGATCGTAATCATTAATTGTTGTGAGGGAAATTTTTTCGAATGGAATGATATGAACTGATCAATAGTATAATGCTTAAGCAGTTCATAAACGTCCCAGAAATCCTTCTTCATACTACGGCCCAAAATGGCGTTAATCTTCATAGCGATAATATCTTCAGTACTATACATCCTGATGCCATCAATCGTGACTGGCTGCTGGATTACGGGATGTTTATAATTGATAATATCTACTTTTACGTCACGTATAAACCCAAAGATTCCCCACGAATTTATTTTACCATCATAGCTGAAATCGTTCCTGTATTCCTCTTCTAGCACCTTGATGATGACCTCTCTGTCAAAATGGGTGTGCCCAAATAAATCAAGATCAACAGAAATGCGATGGCCGAACTGTAATGAAAGTGCGGTACCGCCAACGAGGTAGAAATCAGCTAATGCCGGCAACTTCATCAGTTGCGTTAGTAAGGAAAAAGTGCGGGGTTCGACTGTCTGAGTTTGTAACATCTGAATTCTTCAATATGTCGCTGAATAACCGCAGCGGCAAGGTACATGGTACGGGTTGGAAGAAACTTGGCATTCAGCAAGGCCGCTTCAATCTTTTCATGACTGTAAAACTTCCTGCATTCGCGTATATCATTGACATCACCCCGCTCAAAAACCCTTTCAATTACAAAACTGGCCCGGCTTTCAAAATCCAAAGACGCAAAGCGCACATCCCAGAATATGCGTTTATTGAAATGTGGTATTTTTTTTTCGGCTGTAACTGCCATAGCTGCTCGTTGTATGTAAAACTAAGTAATGCTCTTCATACATCATAATTTGTTTACCCTAATGTTGAATCCTTCAGAATGGCTGTTGAACTCAGGTGCATACATACACTGGATAGTAGCTATGCCCGTAGAGAAAACGCCTGTCTGGGTTACAAAGGTCGGGTATTCGAAAACATAAGTGCCTTTCCGCAGGTAACTGATGAAGAAATTCGTGCTGGCATCTCTTGTACTCTCGTAATAGCCCAGTCCATCCTGCCATTTATAACCGCTCAATACATTCACCGGCTCCATAGTAGCTGCCCGCATGTCTTTGAGATGCAGGTATTCCATATCGCGGTCGCTTTTCAATTCTATTCGCACCACCACTTTATCACCCACTTTTAATTCTTCTCCTTCTTTAACCAGATCGAGCGCTTTGCCATGTTCCGTGTTTTTTTCCACAAATAATTTTCTGGATAACGACAAAGGAGTAGCTGCGGGTGTGATCTTGTCAGGGTTTTCAAAATATTGCCAGTACACGCTACCCCAACTGGGAGGTTGCTCGTTGTAACTGCGTGTTGAAGCGATCTGCACAGTAACAGCGCCCATTTCCGGTTTTACAGATTTGCCATCGATATGTGTACTAAAATAACCAGTACCAGCCTGCTGCTTTCCAGTATTATTGTTGGTGGTATGGTTGCCCAGGCGGATGGACAATTTGCTTTCGGTGTTAAGCCACCCGCTGCCACTTTGCAATAAGGCATAACAGGCATCAGCGGTAGCTACAGTCGTTTTCCAGTTATTGGTTTGTTTGTTCAATAACAACCAGGTTCTCGCTTTGTTGATGGCAGATAATAAAGACTTGCTTTTGTTATCCTGTTGTAATTCCTGCAGGAATGAGATCATCATACTTTGGTGTTCAATAGGAGAAGTATACCAGAAACAGGTTTGCTGCGATTTCCAATGAAGACTGCCTTGCGCTGTATTTTCAACCGTATTTTCAAGTATGGAAGGAAGGATGGTAGTATTCACAAACTGTGCGTCATTATTCCGGTAAAAGACCAACCCCAACATGGCCTGGTTATATTGATTCTGATCATTCCAATGTTGTTTGCCAGCGTTATAAAAATACCGGTAGGCTTCGGGAGCAGTTTGTGCAATATCCTTGAAAAAACTGCGCATATACAGGTATTGAATTTGTGCGGAAGACAATTGCCATTGCTTCTGACCGGTAGTTTTATTTTGATGGATGCTTTGATAGTCTTCCTGCATTTTATTATCAAGCCATTTAATAGCATTGCCAACAATAGGATTGAGGTGTGAGGCCATATCAGCGTTGAATGCACCCAGTCGTTTCAGCTTGCCAATGCCGGTAAGAATATAATTGGTCATATACCGGTCTTCATACCCTCCTTTGAACCATGCAAAGCCGCCACTGGGCAATTGTAACTGCTGTAATTTTTCAATAAACTGGTCGGTTTGTTGATCAAGCTTTGCAAGGTCCAGCAGCAAAGCCAGGTTCTTTGACTGGCTTGCTTCATTCTCCGCGTCAAAAACCCAGGGCGTTTCTTCTATCAATAGTTGTTTCAGCGCCTGGTTCTTTTGCAGGTTGCTTTGTGCAGCGCTGGTATCTATTATCCATTGATCCAGCACCTGCTTAATTTTTGGGTTCTTTTGCAGGATATAAGCAGCAAGCGCATTGGCATACACACGGTTGAATGTTTGCTCTGCACATTCGTAAGGATATTCGATAAGATAAGGCAATGCTTTTACCGCATACCAGGTGGGATTGGTAGTGTATTCAACCGTTAACCCTTCATGCGTAAGTGTTTCGCTGGATGTGTGCAGCAGTTTCTCAAAACGGAACGATTGCGTAGTATCTTTCTGAAGGAACAATGGCAGGCTTTCGGTAACCAATATGCGGTTGGTTACAACAGGCAGGGTATTCTCTTCACCATCACTGTAATTACCCGCTTTTGCTACGATTCGCCAGGTGAGCGGCTTATTGAAACTGAATGGCACTTGTACCGGGAATTTAACAACAGTGCTTTTTCCGGGTTCCGCGGTAAAATATTGAATAGGAAAAACATTCTGAAACCAGCCATCCACCGGTGTTCCGGCAGTAGCATCAATCAACTCAAGCGTTACCTGACCTGTTAATTCCTGTGCCCCCAGGTTGGCAATCTTACTGCTCAATTCAATCTGATCTCCTTCGCGAAGGAAACGTGGCAGATTGGGTTGCACCATGAGCGTTTTTTGGGTAACGATGGACTGGGTAGCAGTACCAAAAGCAAGATCTTTTGTATGTGCCAGAGTCATCCATTTCCAGGTAGTAAGCGCCTCCGGCATGGTAAAGCTGAAAGCATAATTTCCCAGTGAGTCGGCATAAAGTTGCGGGAAGAAGAAAGCGGTTTCCTTGAAATCAGTTCTTATTTTCTGCGGTTCGTTCTGCATGTTTTCGGCTTCTCCAATGGGTTCTGCCACAGGCTTGGCATAGCGGATCCTATTCATGTCTCCTGCACCTGTTATTACAACCTCATTCAGCATTTTTTTATCGGGCATCAAATGCACATTTGCCGATGCAGTAGAACGATCTTCCCATTTTATGCTATAGATGCTCCAAAATTCATTGGCATTAACAGACAAACGATCATAAGCATGTTCAATAAATTCAACAGTAGGTTCTGTGATATAATTCTGGTTGGCAGTTGCTACGCCGAAATTAGTAGATGCAATAAAACCGTTCCGCCAATAATTGGTTTCCCAAATAGCAGGTATGCTCCAGTTATGCGGTTTGAACTGGTCCAAAGAAGCATCATACATACCGGTAAGCAGTTCTGCAGTCTGCTGCTGGCCTTTCTCCCCCTTCACCTGCACGGTCAATTGTTCCTTGCTTCCGGGCTCGGTGTGGTTACGGAAACTGGCATAGCTTACAGACAACTGTTTGTTCGACCAGGGAACAAGCACATTATACTGGCTGTTATAAACCCTGTTGTTGTAAACAAAGACTTCAGCAATCCCAACACCCCCACGGTCCGCTTCAGTTGCTGCAAACTCAATGGTTTCAAATCCTTTATTGCGGGTATTAAAAGTATAGACTCCTCCTGCTTTCCCCGGGCGGTCGGTTCTGCGAATTACATAAACTTGGTCGGCCATCGAAACAGCATAGAACCTGGCTGTATCACCCGGCAGAGCCATTCCCTTTAGTGTATAACTGAATTGATACGACGAAGTAGGGTATGCTCCTTTGGTGATGCTAAACAGCTGTATGTATTTAATGTCTTTCACTTCCTGTCCGTATGCATCGGTAGCAACAGATTCGATCTTATAATAACCATTGTGTAACACGCCCGGAGTCAATTGCCAGGTTCCACTTTCTTTGGTATCGATGGTAGAAGATGTTACAACGGGTCCTGCTTTCCATGTCCGGTAATTCGATTCATTCTCATATTCATCATTCGGAAAATACCGGGTAAACTCATTGCGACTCATCACGAACAGATCAGGATTCTGCCAGTAACGTTTTCTTACAGGTTGTTGCGGCGCTTCCAGCGGATAGATGCTGACATGCACTTTAACCTGTTCCGGTTGCCCGTCGAGATTGGTTACATTCAACTTAAATTGAGTAAAGCTGTCGGTGGGCAATACATCTGGTATATTGGCCTGCAGTACAATAGACGCATAACCAGCTCTTACGATGGAACTGGCAGTGCGTGTTTCGCCGTTGATATCCGTTATGCTGACCGATACTTCAAAATTGAATACAGGATTGGCATCCCTGTCCGCATGATCATCTGCCAGTGCTTTGAAAGGAATACTGAATTTGCCATTGTCATCGGTGATTAATTCACCATGCGCGATTTCTATCGAAGGTGATGGCATCGGTATGTAATTGCTGCGTAGCCAGGGGTTCAGGTAACGGGTATTTCTTTTAATAGTATAGGTAACTTTAGCGCCGTTGATGCTATTACCGGCATAGGCAGTGGCATTGCCATGCACAGTTACCGAATCATTCAGGCGATAACTGCTTTTTACCTTTTCAAAACCGGCAAAGAACCCGGGCCTTTTGTAAGCTTCAACAGAAACAGCAGCGCTCGAATAGATCTTCCAGTTTGTTTGAATGGAAAAAATACCGGTCAGTGTATTTTGTGGAACCTGGAACCGACCACTGAATGAACCATAGTCATTCAGTGAGAAGCGAATAGAATCTACCCTTTTGCCATTAACATTGGACAGGTACACCCACCCCGAATCTTTACGGGTAATCAACCTGCTCATTCTGGTCTGGCGATTTTTCTTAACAGCAATGCCTTTGAAATAAACGTATTGCCCCGGCCTGTAAATAGAGTGGTCAGTAAAAAAGAATATCCTGCTGTTGCCGTTTTCGAAATCATCCGATTCGGTATCCTGTACATCATCGATGGAGGGATCGTTTTGGTAAGGAATGAATTCAGTTGCATCCAGCCGGAGTTCATCTTTTCCTTTGCTGAAAACATACCTGGTATTGCGGCTTCGATTGTTCGTTTCACGGTACGTGAAATAACCATTCCGGTCTGTTTGCTTATTGGCAATAAGGCGTTGCTCGCTAAAGATGGCCACATTTACATTGGCCAACGGCTGGCCGTTCTCACGGTTCAGCACAAAGAAATCATGATCATTACGGACATAACTGATATTGGAAACAGAAAAGAACTGAACACTCAGTTTGTTGAGGCTGTCATTGAATAGCGGACTGTTTGAACACAACAAAGCATAGCGGCCAACAGAAAGCCCATCTAGCTTGATCTCAACAGCGTGCTGCCGGTAATCATTGGTAACAGGCAGCGCCTGGGAGAAGGCCCTGTATGTTTCCAATGAAGTGATCTTCTTCCAATAGCCGGCTTCCCAATATTGGTTTGGCAGTTCTTTTGTATCAATGCGTATGATCCTTGCATAAACAGTATCGATGTTTCGGAAGCTTACCAATGCCCGGAAAGGTTTACCGGGAATATTTACCTGTTCGGTTTGAGAGCTTAACTCTTTTTCTGTGATCTGTGATAACAATGGCTGGAAATTATTACGCAAGGGATTGTTTTTGTCAATACTGGAAACTGCGTTGTCAATGATTTTCTTTGCCTTTACATAAGCATAACGATTGCTGGTATCTACTGACACCTGGTAATTGCCGGCCTTTTGCAGCTCCAGTTGTGCCAGGTCTACCCATGCTTCTGCAGTGGACGATACCTGTTTGTTGTTTGATATGATCGTTTCCAGTGCAGACCTGTAAACCGATTCCTTATTGTTGAACTGCGCATGACCATAGACCCATTCGATCCGCCCGATATCAGTTCCCACCAACTCATCGGCATTCGTGGTAACAGTTAAGAGGTGCTGGTATAATTGAAGGGCAATCAGTTCAAGCATGCTGTTATCCTTTGCAAGAAATGGATGCTTGATAAATACCTCTCTTCCTGATAAAGCAACGGGATCGCTGATCCTGGAAACATAAAGCGGATCAGTTGAATAAGGGTCGCCTGATTTGAAGTACACCAATGCTTCATTGGCCAGCAAATGATATAAGGAAGAACGGTGCTTATCGCCTTTGATCAATATGGCTTCAAAATCTTTGAGACTGGTATGAAGCAATATTTCTTTATCGGCTAAAGCTTCCAGGAAATATTGCGTGATGGCTTTGTGAAAATCAGCAATGCCCCAGGTGCTTATATCAGCTTTGGCATAATTAACAGTCGCTTTCCGGTTGTAAAAGCGCCAGCGGTACATATTGAAGTATTCATACAGCTTTTTCGCCACCAACGCTTTCAGGATGCTTTTTTGAACAGCATCGCTGGTATTGCCGATGGAAGCCAATAATGTTTGCACCGCCCGGTTGGGGTCATTCTCCAACACCTGGTCTTGCAGCGAATATCGATAAATGAGGCATTTGATAACCTGTGCCTGTTGCTGGCTCACTTTCTTCTGCAACGCATCCAGTTTAACAAGTGCTGATTTGGGAAGGCTTTTGATCACTATTAGTGAATCGATCTCTTTCCATTCTTTCTGATAAACGGTGTCTTTTTGCTGTGCATGAACAAAGCCTATACACAACATCATCGCCATTATCATACCCATCTTCTTTAAAGCCATACTGTTGATTTTATACAATAAATACGTTTTGTATCTAAGGATGCAAACCTGCGGGGGATTACACAAAGATGCAGCAGATACACAAAAAAAATCCCGGTAGCGGGAATACTACCGGGATGATCTATGGATTTAACTTTTTTATTTTTTCAATACCTCGGCCATGGTCTTGCCAATATCGGCGGGACTGGCTACTACAGCGATACCACATTCAGCCATGATCTTCATCTTGGCAGCGGCAGTATCGTCTGCACCACCGATGATGGCGCCGGCATGTCCCATACGGCGGCCGGGAGGCGCTGTCTGACCGGCGATGAATCCTACTACGGGTTTCTTCTTGTTGTCTTTGATCCAGCGTGCTGCATCGGCTTCCATACTGCCACCGATCTCACCGATCATGATGATACCATCGGTTTCGGGATCGTTCATCAGCAATTCAACGGCTTCTTTGGTAGGCGTGCCGATGATGGGATCGCCACCGATACCAATGGCTGTGCTGATGCCGAGTCCGGCTTTCACCACCTGGTCTGCCGCTTCATAAGTAAGGGTACCACTTTTAGAAACGATACCAATGCGACCTGGTTTGAAAATAAAGCCCGGCATGATACCTACTTTGGCTTCATCTGCGGTGATCACACCAGGACAGTTAGGTCCGATCAAACGGGTCTTCGTTCCCAATAAATAGTTTTTCACTTTTACCATGTCCTGCACCGGAATACCTTCTGTGATACATACAACCAGTGCAATACCAGCTTCGGCTGCTTCCATGATGGCATCGGCTGCAAAAGCCGGCGGAACAAATATGATGCTCACATTGGCGCCGGTATTTTTTACCGCATCGGCCACTGTGTTGAAAACGGGTCTGTCGAGGTGCGTGCTGCCGCCTTTACCGGGCGTAACACCACCCACTACCCGGGTACCATATTCGATCATCTGGGTAGCATGAAAGGTACCCTCTGTTCCGGTAAAACCCTGAACAATGATCTTTGATTGTTTGTTCACTAATACTGACATGGGAACTATTTCTGGAGTTTTGTGAAATGTGGCGCAAAAATAAGGTGAAATAGGAGGATTATGTATGTTTTCTTTTCATTTCCCTGTTCAATTCCTACTTTTGCGCCTGCCTTGAGGGCATATTTAAAACTAAAACTATGGCAACTACATCCGACATCAGTCGTGGTATGATTTTGAAACTAGATGGCAGCCTGTATTCCGTGGTGGAATTCGGAGAGAACAAAACAGCGCGTGCCGCCGCAAAAGTGTGGGCGAAACTGAAAGGTGTTGATAACAACCGCTCTATTGAAAAAACATGGAACAGCGGTGAAAACATTTTCCCTGTACGTGTAGAGAAAAAAGCATTCCAGTTCCTGTACAAAGACGATTCAGGATATAACCTGATGAACAATGAAACCTTTGAGCAGATTGTGCTGGGAGAAGAAATGATCGATGCACCCCAGTTCCTGAAAGATGGATCTGAAGTGTTTGTATTCATCAATACAGAAACCGAATTGCCCATTGGTGCAGAACTTCCCGAAAAGATCGTTGTAAAGATCACTTATTGCGAACCCGGTCTGCGTGGCGATACCGCTACGCGCGCCCTGAAAGCCGCTACTGTTGAAACAGGCGCTACTGTTATGGTGCCGCTGTTCGTGGAAGATGGTGAACTGATCCGCGTTAATACCAAGACCGGCGACTACGTGGAAAGGGTGAAAGAATAACCCCATTGTTTTACTTGTTTTTTAGAAAAATGTTGGAAAGCAGATAAAAGGCGAAAAAGGCCCTTTTTTATCAAAAAATGGCTATTTTGTCCCCCTATTTGACCAAATCTGACTGATTTTACCCCTAAAATTGCCCCAATATGGACTTAAAGCAGATTCATGAATTGATCAAAATCATCAATAAGAGTAACATTGGTGAGATCAGTATAGAAGACAAAGATGGTAAGGTAACCATCAAACAAAAAGAAGAGCAGGTTGTAACGGTAGCCGCCCCTGCCCATCACCAGGTGATCACAACAGCTCCCGCCCCTCAACCCGCTGCAAACCCCGCCCCAGCCGCTCCGGCTGCTCCAGCCGCCCCCGCTAAAACAGATAACCTTATTACCATAAAAAGTCCCATGATAGGAACCTTCTATCGCAGATCATCCCCCGATAAACCGGTGCTGGCAGATGTGGGAACAGAGATCACACCCGGTAAAGTGGTGTGCATTATAGAAGCGATGAAATTGTTCAATGAAATTGAAAGTGAAATAAGCGGTACCATCGTAAAAGTGTTGGTAGATGATGCGAGCCCGGTTGAATACGATCAGCCTTTATTTCTGGTTGAGCCGGCCTAGTTTTAATAGTTGTTAGATGTTAGTTGATAGTTGTCAGATGATTTTTTCTATTTCTAACAACTGACAACTATCAACTAACATCACTCTTGTCATTAAGAAATTAAAAAGCATGTTTAAGAAGGTATTAATAGCTAACCGTGGAGAGATCGCGTTGCGTGTGATCAGGACCTGCCGGGAAATGGGAATCAAAACAGTGGCAGTGTATTCCACAGCCGATAAGGATAGTCTTCATGTACGCTTTGCAGATGAAGCGGTTTGTATCGGTAAACCCCAGAGTGCAGACTCATACCTGAATATCCCTCATATCATGGCTGCTGCCGAGATCACCAATGCCGATGCAGTGCATCCAGGCTATGGCTTCCTCGCAGAGAATGCCCGCTTTTCACAGATATGTGCCGATCATGGCATCAAGTTCATCGGGCCTGCACCTGAGATGATCAATAAGATGGGTGATAAGATCACCGCTAAAGACACCATGATCAAAGCCGGTGTGCCGGTGGTGCCCGGAGGAGAAGGGTTGTTGGAGAGTCCAGAGCAGGCCAAATCGCTTGCGAAAGAAGTAGGGTATCCTGTGATCCTGAAAGCTACTGCCGGTGGCGGTGGTAAAGGTATGCGCGTAGTATGGGAAGAAAAAGAACTGGAAAAAGCATATACCACGGCCAAAGTAGAAGCTGCCGCTTCTTTCAAGAACGATGGCATTTACATGGAGAAATTTGTAGAAGAACCCAGGCATATTGAAATACAGGTAGCGGGTGACCAGTATGGTACTGTTTGTCACCTCAGCGAGCGCGACTGTTCTATCCAGCGCCGGCACCAGAAACTGGTAGAAGAATCGCCTTCACCATTCATGACACCCGAACTGCGCCAGCGTATGGGAGAAGCTGCCATCAAAGCGGCGGGCGCCATCAATTACGAGAGTGTGGGCACGATTGAATTCCTGGTTGACAAGCACCGCAATTTCTACTTCATGGAAATGAATACCCGTATACAGGTAGAACACTGTGTAACGGAGGAAGTGATCAATTTCGATCTCATCAAGGAACAGATCAAAATTGCCATGGGTGAAAAAATATCCGGCCGCAATTATGAACCCCAGATGCACGCGATTGAATGCCGTATCAATGCCGAAGATCCTTATAACGATTTCAGGCCTTCGCCGGGTAAGATCACCACATTACATACACCGGGCGGACATGGTGTGCGTGTAGACAGCCATGTGTACACCGGTTATGTGATCCCGCCTTATTACGATTCAATGATCGGGAAACTGATCACAGTAGCGCAAACCAGGGAGGAAGCCATCAGTACCATGTACCGTGCACTGAGCGAATATGTGATAGAAGGGGTGAAGACTACTATTCCTTTCCACCTGCAACTGATGCAGAACGAAGATTTCCGAAGCGGAAATTTCACGACGAAGTTTTTGGAGTCTTTTAAGATGAAATAAAAAAAGAAGCGTCATCCCGAGCGAGCGAAGAACGTCATCCTGAGCGAGCGAAGCGAGTCGAAGGACCTGCTAAAGACCTTATGAGGTCCCTCGGCTACGCTCGGGATGACGCTTCTTTTAAGTAGAAGTTTATTTACCTGCACCCTGCCTGGGCCCACCACTACCTTGCATACGATTCTTCCTCATTTCTTCAAAGAAAGTATTTACTGACTTGATCTGGTCGTCGGTCAGCGGAATATCTTTCCATTTTTTCTCTTTTTCTTCGTTGATGGATTTCATCTTGGCTGCGCGCTGGTCTTCAGTAAGGTCACGCATGCCGCGCATTTCGCCCATGGCCCATACCTGGGTTTCAATTACTTTATCGGCCTGTGCGTCTGAAAGTTTCGTTTTTTCAATGAGCATGGGTTTCATTCGCTCTTTCATACGCTGAACCATGGCGGCGGGATCCATTTGTCCGCCTCCGGGAGGTTGTGCCAGTAAAACGGTTGTAGTACAACAAAGTACAACTGATAACAATGCACATAACTTTTGCATACTTCTGATGTTTAGTTTAAAAATTGATAGAAGTAAGGTACAGGATTCAATATACGAGGTACTGTTAATGTCGGTGGAAGCTTATTTTTCATCGGCATGTTAATTACGCCTGATTCGGGCGTCATTCATACTATTTTCATGTCCAATTCATGAATAGTTCGATATTAGTCGGGCTTATCCACACTTTTACAGAGGGTAAAAGGAAGTTTCTTGCAAAAATTATATTGTACCTTTTATTGCCTGGCTGAGAGTGGGAAGACCATTTCGAGAATGTCCTCGAAATGGTAGCTAAAAAAATAATTTGATTAAAATAGTGTACCATGAAATCTGAA
>Ga0114932_10000923_pt1 | contig 34587 bp, 31 predicted proteins | sample 2SBtaG_2_FD_87286 | JGI IMG/M metagenome (GOLD analysis project Ga0114932, IMG submission 87286) | Deep subsurface microbial communities from Kolumbo volcano to uncover new lineages of life (NeLLi) - 2SBTROV12_ACTIVE470 metaG | ecosystem: Environmental > Aquatic > Marine > Volcanic ...
AAAGCTGATATTAACGGCGCGCCGAAAAGAAAAACTGGATGCGCTGGTTAAAGAGTTTGGTGCGGATAATGCCATTGGCGTAGCTGCCGACGCCGGAAATTATGACCAGTTAGCCGAGGCTGTAAAGCAGGGTGTTGATAAGTTTGGTCAGCTGGATGCGGTATTCGCTAACGCCGGAACCGGGGTTTCGACCGCCGGAACAGAAGAAGGCGACCCAGACGAGTGGAAGTCTATGGTGGATGTGAATATCAATGGTCTTCTGTACACGGCGAAACTGACCTTACCGCATTTACGTAAAACTACCGGTCACTTTTTAATGACAGGCTCTGCCGCCGGGCGAATTACGCTAAAAGGTTCGGTTTATGGTGCGACTAAGTGGTTCGTTCATGGCTTTGCCCAGAACCTGGCCGAAGAAATGAAAGAGTGGAACGGCCGCTGCACAACCATAGCACCGGGTATGGTCAATACGCCGTTCTTCGACGAACCTAAGCCGGACAAACTGGCTCCTGAAGATGTTGCCGATGCGGTATTGTATTCAATCAATGCGAATCCGCGTAATTGTGTGCGCGAAGTGTTCTTAATGCCGGCGTATTGATTTAGCTCATATTAAGAGACTTTAAAGACAAACAACAATAGTTATCATTTAATACTTCTCAAGGTTCCTGTATAATTTTAAGCCTGATTATGACATGAGCCTTGAGGAGTACTCGTGTTTTCCCGATTCTTTTTCCCTATTGCCTTAATAGGCACATTACTTTTCTCCGGTCAGGCTTTGGCCAGTTCTTCAGCGGATACTCAAAGTTCTGACATGCGTCAGTTATTGCAGCTGGCGGAATACGTTGGCGTAGATTATTCCGAAGCGGTAGCCAATGGTGAAGTCATTAATCCCGATGAATACAGCGAAATGACTGAGTTCGCCGGCCTTATTGGTGAAAAAACTGAACAGGCGCCGCAGGCGGTGCAAGCCGAAATGCGTCAGTTGGTGAACAAGCTCAAGCAGCTGATTCATGATAAAGCTGACCCGGAAGCGGTGGTTACGCTAACCAGTGAGCTAAGAAACACTCTGCTGTCGGCTTTGCCAAAGCTAAGCCTCCCGTCAAAGCTGGCAAGTGAAAAGCACGTTGAGCAGTTATTTCAACAAAACTGCTCCGCCTGTCATGGTGCTGCCGGTCAGGGTGATGGCCCTGGTGCTACCGGGCTGGAGCCTGCCCCCACTAACTTTACCGACCGTGAACGCGCCAATAACCGCTCATTACTTGGGTTGTTTGACGCTGTTTCCGATGGCATCGACGGCACGGCAATGGCGTCTTTTAGCCATTTAAGTGAAGAAGAGCGGTGGGCGTTAACTTTCTACGTGGGCAGTCTGGCGTTTAATGACAGTGCTGACTCTGAGCAAAAGGTGGCGCTGAGCGAGTTGATTAATTACAGCCCGAATACCTTACTGCAGCGCGGCATTTCGTCTAACGCTATTGATTACTCGCGCACTCACGCTCGTGATTACTTTTCTGAAAGCTCAGTAAACAGTCCTATTGCAATTGCCCGCACAACCCTTGGCCAGGCTTTAAAGGCGTACCAACAAGACAATTATAGCGAAGCTAAACGGTTGGCTATTTCGGCGTATCTCGATGGTTTCGAGTTAGCTGAAAACTCCCTTAATGCCAAAGCTCCGGAGCTAATGCGAACCATAGAACGTGACATGATGGCGTTGCGTGGGGTTATCAGTAAACCCGGCAAGCTGCAACAGGTAGAGCAAATGACAGCACAGTTGCAACAGGAACTGGACGTCGCGGCGAATACGATGTCGGAAGATAAGCTGTCAGAATCCGCATTGTTTGCCGCAAGCGCTGTTATTCTGTTACGCGAAGGGCTTGAAGCTTTACTCATTGTGCTGGCAATTGGCACAGTGCTGGCGCGCTCCGGGCGCAAAGACGGCCTGCGTTATGTGCACGCCGGATGGATCACGGCACTAATTGCGGGTGTCGGTACCTGGCTGGTGGCGGAATACTTTATCAGCATTAGTGGCGCCAGCCGCGAGATTATTGAAGGTGGGGCGGCGTTGCTGGCCGCCGTCATACTGTTCTATGTGGGTTACTGGATGCACAGCAAAACCCAGTCGCAGCAGTGGCAACGCTTTATTCAGGAAAAAGTGCAGACTCAGCTAAAGCAGGGCGCTTTATGGGGTCTTGCCGGTCTTGCCTTTTTAGCTGTGTATCGAGAAGTGTTTGAAACCGTATTGTTCTATCAGTCTTTACTACTGCAGGCGCAGGACAATGGCAGCAGTGTCGCCTATGGTTTTGTCTTTGGCCTGGTGGTTCTGGCGGTAGTGGCCTGGGCTGTCATTAAATACTCAGTCAAACTGCCAATGAATACGTTTTTCAAGTTCACAACGTACATCATTCTGGCTCTGGTCTTTATTTTGCTGGGCAAAGGCATTAGCGCCCTGCAGGAGGCTGCCTGGTTTAGCCATACGGCGTTTCCAGTGGATGTAACCTTCGACTGGCTGGGTATTTACGCCAGTTGGGAGACCTTAGGTGCGCAACTAGTGTATTTGATTCTTGTGATGGCTTTATTTAAACGGCAGGTTTCATCAAAATTGAATAAAGTCGTCTAAAAACTGTCATATTTAATCTTTAACATGCACCACAACTTAACATTGTTTGGTTATACTCCCTGGTTAAGTTTTTATGCCCCCAATATTTTGGGGGCTTTTTTTTGGCTGTTTTAGGCTAAAAAGTGTATTTCACCTGTACCCCAAACGAACGTCCGGGCTGACTGTACTGTTCCGTAGAGGCTTCGCTCTGAAGTCCTGCCACGCTCTGGTAGGGCACATAATATTTATCTGTTAAGTTACGCGCCGCAAGGTTAACTTGCCAGTTTGTCAGTGTGATACCTGCCAGCACATCAACGGTTGCGTAGCCCGGTGTTTGAATAGATTCATCGGTTGGAACGCGACTCATGCTATCTACTGCGGTAACAACGCCGCGTACATACCAGTCATTGCCGTGGTAACCCACTGAAGCATTACCGGAAAGCGGTGACAGAGTGGTCAGGTAGTCGTCTGTTGTTTCATCCTTGCCGGTTGTGTAGGCCACTGAAGAAGCTAATCGAATGTTGTCATTCAGCCAGTGAGTCACTGAGGCTTCAACGCCTTTTATTGTCACTTCGTCTTTATTAACATACTGGTACTCAACGCGATCCACACCCGGAATGTAGGTGGGACTGGTTCCGACGACCTGAGTATCGATAAAGTCGTCAAACTTGCTGTAAAAGGCTGACAGATTCCAGCGAGTGCTGTTGTCCGCAAATTTCAGGCCGGTTTCCAGTGAACGGCTGCTCTCAGGATCTAAGTCGGGATTAGGCAATATGGCATAAAAAGGTTCGATGCCGTGGTTCTGGTAGGCCTGATCATGAGGTGGAATTTTAAAGCCTTCGGCGTATTGAACGTATCCTCGAATATCATTTGAGAAAGTGTATATAGCCGCCAGTTTAGGTGACAGAGCCGTTTCACGTATATCACTTAATAGCGACATATCGTAGAGTGCATTGTCCTGAGGCGTCATGCGGTAATGGTCGATACGGACACCGGCAATGAATTTAATTGGGCTATCTTTCAGTTGAATGTTGTCCTGCAGGAAGAGCCCGGCTAACAAGGTTTCTGCACCAGGAAAGGCTTTTTGCGGTTCGTTGTCCTGCAGTAAGGTGCCGTCTGCTGCCGTGCGGGTTTTAAAGCGTGGTCGTTCAGTGTCGTAGTAGTCAACATCGAACCCAAATACCAGGTCTTGATCCACTTGGTTGCCGGACAACAAGGTTTCGCCCTGCCAGCGAGCACCAATAATACGTTGTTCAAAGCCGTAATCGTTGTTGTCGATATAAGGACCGCTTTGATCCGCGCCTTGCACTATCTGGTCACTGTTTTGCTCGTAGTTACTCAAATACAACTGCCAGTGCTGAGTATCCGTCAGCCAGTTGCTGTTATTATTGAGATAGTCGATGGAAAAGGCGGTTTGTTTGTCTTCATCTTCGGTTTGCTCCGGCGGCTCCTGCAACTGCTCATTTTTTTGCTGGTAATGGTCCAGAGTAAACTTAAGTTCATTGTTATTCTCAAGCGCGATAGCCCACTTAGCCAGCACACCAACACTGTCGTAATCAAACTCCGGTAACGACTCCTCGTAGTTCTGGGTTTCGTTTCCTTTGCGGGCGGTGAGCTGAATGGATGCCTGTGATCCGGACAACTGTTTTGCCGCCTGCACACCTAAACTGCGTTCGTCTGCAATGCTGTCAAAACCCGCCTGCAGGGAAAGCGCGTTTGATTCACCCTGCAGCATATCGTCAGGGTCAGGCGTAGTCAGAACAATAACCCCACCCAACCCGTCGGAGCCGTAAAGTGGCGAAGCCGCGGCTTTAGCGACTTCAACCTGACTCAATTGTGAGACGTCCAGGTAACCCCGGCCAACCAGATAGCCGCCACCGCCGGCATAGGCATCGTTTAAGCGTCGACCGTCTTTAATGTAGACCACCCGGTTACCGCCAATGCCACGTATTGACAGGGTTTGTGCCTGACCCTGACTACCGGTTGAACTAATGCTGGGGTCATAACGAAAAATATCCGACAGGCTGTTACTAACCTGAATATCAATTTCTTCGGCTGTCACCACGCTAACTGCACCGGCAACATCTTCCAGTTTTTCTTTACTGCGGGAGCCGGTTACTACCAGTATTTCATCGGTTTCCAGCGTGGGTTTTGCCAAGTCAGCTGCGTAAACAGTGGCTTGTAAGGTAGCGAAAATGGCTGTCGCCAATAAGCTTTTTGCAAAGCCTCGAGTTGTCTTATGTCCTTTATTCACTTTTCATCTCCAATCCTGATTAACACGTCGTATGAAAAAATCAATAAGATCTAAACGAAAATGATTTGCATTTGCAAGTGAAAGTTACTATTTTTGATTTAGGACAAAAGAGAAAACCTAATTCAGGAGTTTGATTGTGATGACAGGACAACAGTTTCTGGTTCATGCCGGAGCCGCTTTTCTATTGTTGTTTTCGGGGTTCGGTCAGGCTGAAGATCCGCTGGATACGGACGTTAACCAGTTAATAACCGCAGGCGGAACCTTAACCGACATCGCGTTTGCGCTGCATAAAGACGACAGCCTGATTGGCGTAGATACTTCCAGTACTTCGCCTGCGGCTGTTAACCGGTTACCGAAGGTCGGTTACTACCGTAATTTATCCGCTGAGGGCATTCTGAGTTTTGAGCCTGAACACCTGTGGGTGCTGGAAGGCGGCGGTAGCGATAGAGTGTTGCAGCAAATTGAGGGGGCCGGAGTTTCTGTGGTTGTATTTGATAAGCCGACGTCGCTTCAGGAGCTGTACGAGCTAATTGAAAACATGGCGGATCGCTTCGGTGCGCAAGCCGAAGGAAAGCAGGTGATTGCCGGTATCAAGTCGGATTTGACGACGATTAGCTCGCGTAAAGAGCCTTTGAAGGCTCTGTTCGTTCTGCAGGCGTCAGAGCGAGGCGTGGTGGCAGCCGGGACGGATACAGTACCGGATTTGCTTTTCAGTTACTCCGATATTAACAACGTGTTTTCTCACGTCGGATTCAAGACCGTTTCTACTGAATATCTACTGGCAGAACAGCCTGACTTTTTAGTTGCTCCTGAGCACGTGGTTAAAAGCCACGGCAGTAAAGAAGCGTTTTGTCAGGCGCAGGCACTTAAGCTACTGGAAGCAGGGAAGAATTGCCGTGTTCTGGTTATGGATTCGTTGCTGGCGCTGGGTATGACAACCCGCATTGCAGAGGCGCAACGAGTGGTTGCTGAGTTTGCCAATGAATTAGCGGCGGGCCGGGAGTAAGACTATGCCGCTTGAACGTCGCTATTGGTTACTCGTCGGTGTTATGGGTATTGCTGTTAGCAGCGTTCTGTTGCTTTCCAGCGGACCGGTGATGTCGGACTGGCGGTTGCCCTTTATCTGGTTACCGGGAGTCTTGTCTGAAGCTACTGATATCCAAAAGACGGTATTAATCGATATTCGGTTACCCCGGCTGGTTTTAGGACTAATGGTGGGCGCGGTGTTGGCGCAGAGTGGTACTGCAATGCAAACCTTGTGTCGTAATCCGCTGGCTGATCCCGGGCTCATTGGTATTTCGGGGGGAGCGGCTGTATTCGCACTGGCAGTTATTGCCTTAGGTCCCGAGTTCGGGTTACAGGGACAGCTTTGGGTTTCCGGCGCAGCTTTTATCGGCGCTCTGCTGACCACCTTTGTGGTTTACCATTTGGCTGGTGGGCGTTCCGGAGTTCATGTTGCCACCTTACTGCTGGCAGGTGTTGCCATCAATGCGCTGGCCGGTTCCATTCTCGGGTTGCTCAGCTACTACGCTAACGATGACGCCCTGAGGCTTATGAGTTTCTGGCAGATGGGCTCTCTGGCCGGAGCCGACTGGCAACAGTTACCACTTGGCTTTTTGTTTATGGGCGTTAGCTGCGTTGCACTCTTTATTCACCGCCGGGCAATTAACACTCTGCTTTTAGGTGAACGACAAGCGCGTTACCTGGGCGTTAATGTCGGCACTCTGAAGCGTCGGATAATTTTTTTCGTTGCACTTGGTGTAGGCGGAGCTGTTGCCTTAACCGGCATGATTGGCTTTATCGGACTGACTATTCCCCACATTGCACGAATGCTGGTTGGCGCTAATGTGCGCTGGTTAATGCCGGTATCCATGTTGTTTGGCGCAGCCATTTTAGTGCTTACTGACTGGTTGGCAAAAACTCTGGTTGCTCCGGCGGAATTACCTATTGGCATTATTACAGCGGCTATCGGCGCGCCATTTTTTATTTATTTGCTTATGAAGCAACGACGGAGGTTTTATGCTTGATATCGATGTGTCGAATCTATCTATTGGTCGGCAGCAAGTGTTAACGTCACTGAACCTAAGTTTAGAAGCCCACCAATTTGTTGCCATTGTCGGCGAAAACGGTGCGGGTAAGTCCACCTTTTTAAATATGTTAGCAGGGGAGCTTCCTTATAACGGTTCTATTTACTTAAATGGAAGAGAACTGAACTCGTGGGATGCTTTGAAACTGGCGCCGATAAGGGCGGTTATGGAGCAGCACCAGGCCGCGCCTGAAGGGTTATCGGTTAAGGAACTGGTGGCCATGGGACGATACTGGTCACAGGAGTCTGATGCCGATGCGGAGCAACGCGCAACCCAATGGTTAAGCCGCTTTGATTTAACTCCAATGGGGGAGCGTGGCATTGAAACCTTGTCTGGTGGTGAACAACAGCGGGCACATTTAGCCCGGTGTTTATGTCAGTTAGATAAAGATTTGCCTGGCGAACAATTGTTGCTATTGGATGAGCCGACCTCCGCACTGGATGTGTATCATCAACATGCGGTGTTGCATGAAATTAAGTCGTTCAGCCAAAAAGGCAACCTGGTTCTGTCGGTTATGCACGATTTAAACCTGGCCTCGTTGTATGCCGACCAGGTCATAGTTTTAGGCAATAACTGTATTCAGCATGTTGACAGTCCCGAGAGTGTTTTTCGGGAAGATATTCTGGAAAGAACCTATCGTACACCGGTGCACGTCAGCTCGCATCCAAGCTTTTTAAAGCCAATGATTTTCACCGAGCCAAGACATTAGGGAGTATTTTATAATGAATGAACGAATAAAAGCGGCGCGAGAAGCGCGAGTACTAGCGCAAAATAACGATACCGCTGTTCTGTCCACTATCTCAAAGAAGTTACTGGGATATCCGTTCGGTTCGGTATCACCGTTTATGCTTTCTGCAGAAGGTCAGGTCATATTTTATGTGTCTGATATTGCCCAGCATGCCCGTAATTTATCAGTAGATAACCGTTTAAGTATTACCGTGTTCGATGCGGCTGAAAGCGGTGACCAGAATACTCACGGGCGACTGACGTTAACAGGAAATGCCCGGTTTTTAGTGGATGAGTCTTTAGGGGAATTGTACTTCCAGCGTTTCCCCGACGCTTTAAGTTATCGCAATGCTCATGACTTTAAATTCTGGCAAATGGACGTTGAGCACATTCGTTATATTGGTGGCTTCGGCAAAATTTTCTGGATAAACCCTGCTGAATGGCTGCTACCTGAACCCCAATGGAATTCAACAGACGCATTGCAGATGATCCAGCATATGAATGATGACCATGCTGACGCTTGTGGCCTTATTTTGCGCCACCAGAAAGTGGAGTTCAGGAACTATGCAGGTAGCGTCAAAATGAGCAGTATTTATCCGGACGGGTTCCATCTAATTGCCGATGAACGCAGTGTTTTCATTCCTTTTGAAACGGACTGTGTGACCTCTGGTGAGGTCAGAAAGCAATTAGTGAAAATGACCAATGCGGCCCGAAATGTTATTGCAGCCTGACTTTTGAATTAATACCTTAATACAATAAGCTTAATAAAACTGTAAGTTAAACGAAATCCTATTGAAACACTACCACATCTATCATACGTGCTTTCGTTTGGTAGCAACCCTGGCAGTCACTCACTATTAATAGGATTTTGTTAATGAAAGCACGAAAATATCGTAATAAAAACTCAGTCAGTAAAAAAACAAAACTGAGTCAGGCAGTACAACAGGTTTTACTGGGTATGGCATTAAGTTCATCGGCCTATGCGCTTCAGGCTCAGGAGTTGAACGAAAATGATAGTGCTGAAAAAGACGATATTGAAGTGATTGCAGTTAGCGGGAGCTACGTTAAAAGTCTGGAAAAAGCGGTTGATATCAAACGCTCCAACATCAGCTTTTCTGATTCGATAGTCGCGACAGATATTGCTGACTTCCCTGAACAAAACCTGGCAGAAGCTTTACAGCGCATGCCAGGGGTGACGATTGAGCGTAACAAAGGGCTGGGTTCAAGAGTCAACGTTCGCAGTTTGCCGACAGAGTTTACCCATGTATCCATTAACGGCCTGGCTACGGCCTCGGGTAGTGGCGGGCGTGATGTTGAATTCGATATTTTCGCATCCGAAATTATCCAGTCAGTAACCGTGAAAAAGTCGCCAACGGCGGCTGATGAAGAAGGCGGTATTGCAGGCTCTGTGCTTATCTCCACTGCCAGACCGTTTGATTACGATGAAACACAGCTTGTGGCTTCGGTAGAAGCGGCTCACAACTCTATTTCAGAAGAGGTTGACCCGAAGTTCTCTTTCCTTGCCAGTGACACCTTCGGCGACTGGGGCGCGTTGGTATCGTTTTCACGTAGCGAACGCACCAACCGAACGGACTCCAACTCCGGCATTGATTTCCGACCACTGACACGCTGGACTGAAAAGTCCGGTGATTCACAGTGGCAATCCGACCAAACCATTGCCGTGCTGGAACGAGACACTGGCGTTGTTATTGATGATCCGTTAGATAGTGACGAAACCGGCCGTGTGGTTTTTATGAACAAGGTCGGTGACCGTGCTTATTTAAACGAGCAGGAAAAGTGGGGTGCCACAGCGTCTATCCAATACAAGCCCAGTAATGACTTCAGCCTGACGCTTGATGCCATGTTAGGTGGGTATGACAATACCGAGGACGAATACGATGCAGCCGCTTATTCAGCCTCAAGCGTCAGTGCGTTAGAACGCATTCACGAATACGATGACACGACCTTCTCTGAGTACGGCATGGTGGTGCTTTCAGATGTGTCTTATGCTGCAACGCAGCACGAGTTTTTAAGCAAAGAAAACGTACACGAAACGGACTTTAGTCAGTTAAGTTTGTCGCTAGACTGGCAGCTTGGCGAATGGACGGTTACCGGGTTGATGGGGTATTCTGGGGCTGAGAAAACGTCGGACCGCACTAACCTAAAACATACGGCTTATGCGCCATCCAGAACGCGTTACACCAGCACTGGCGGTGAAACTATTCCGAGCGATAATCCTGACACTATCGATATGTATAATTCGCCCGGTTCGTACTTGTTTGATTTCTACGATGTTGACCTTGAAGAGATTACCGACGATAAATACGCCGCACAATTTGACTTCAGCCGCGGTATTTTCTGGGATGCCTTTCCTGCATTAGCTAAGGTCCAGTTCGGCGCGCGTTACACAGATAAGTCTAAAGAGCGGAACCTGGGCAATGTTCAGGTAAAAGGACCAACTGCGGGAGACAGCTCCTGGAGTGGTGAGCGAACGTTAGAGGACAGCGAGTTGACGCCGATTTCAGACTTAGTACCAGGCGGCGCTTACTTGCCGGAAGTTGAAGGGAAAGGTGGCTGGAGTCAGGTCTCTAATGGCTATGCGCGTAATGAATTTCGTTACGACGGCTTTAATGTGCCGTTCCAGGACAACCAGTTTTACCGCGTGGACGAGGAAGTGCTGAGCATTTACGCAATGGCAGATTTTGAATTTAATATCGGCCAGTTCCCAGTGTCTCTGAACACAGGCGTGCGCGCTGTTGATACCTCTGTTTTGTCTTTTGGTTACCATCAGGTTCAGATGCCTGACGGCAGCACGGGTTACACAGATGAGCCCGTGTCTAAAAAAGGGAGCTATACAGAGGTTTTACCCAGCCTGAATATGGTGGTTGAACTAAGTGACAGCGTTTTGCTGCGAGCTGCTGCTTCCGAAACCTTTATTCGTCCTGCATTAGGCGACATTGCCTATAAACGGACAGTCAGTGTCAACGAGTTCAAATACTTCGATGGTAACCCTGATTTGAAACCGACTTACGCCGACCAATGGGAGCTTGGTGTTGAGTGGTACTTAGATAACGGTGGTATTCTGGCTGCTTCCTATTTTGACAAAACCGTTGAAGGCGTCGTCCGTGAGTCTTTAACCGGGGTTGTAAAAGACGTGACCAAATACAATGATAACGGCACTCTGGATGGCGTTTATGACTTTGACGTGTATCAGAAGGTGAACGATGAAGGTTCTTACGATGTATCGGGAATTGAATTAATTGCTCAGTTCCCGCTTAAAGCGCTGCATTCGTCGTTAGAAGGTTTTGGCATTAACTCTAACTACACCAAGCTGGACAATTCGTTAACGGGGTCGTCTGATTTGGGTATTCCAACACCACCGCCGGGGTTGGCTGAAACCACCTATAACTTTACCGCTTATTATGAGAACAATAGCTTTGATGCACGGGTTTCATACAATTACAAAGACGACTACGTGGAGCGTATCGAACGTAGTATGTACCCAGTGTACCGCGACGCCTACGGTCAGGTTGATGTCTCTTTAGGTTACAAAATTAACGACTCAATTAAAGTCGTGGTTGAAGGAATTAACGTAACCGACGAAGCGACTAAAGGCTATACGATGGACCCTAAATTCCCGACCATGTATGAGTTTTCAGGGCGTCGGATAAGCCTGGGCATTCGCGGCAGTATCTAAGCTATGAAGTGTTTATTAAGTACGATGTTACTTGCGCTGCTGTTTATGGCAGCGCAAGTCAAAGCTGACAATAAAGACATTACTGCAGTTGCTTTTATGCCGGACATTCACTTTCACGATGTTTATGCCGACTTTAACGACGGCTCGTTCAAAGGCTTGCCGAACTCTCGTAGTAAGGATCACGCAACTATCCGCACTATGCAGGCTCAACTGCATTCTACCCGCTTGTTTAACGAAAATTACTTCGCACTGCTTGCCGCGCTGGATGATGCGGCAGCCAGAGGGATTAAACTCATTGCGCTTCCCGGCGACTTCAGCGATGACGGACAACAGGTGCACTTGCGCGGGCTGCAGAAAATACTCAAGCACTATCAACAGAAGTACGATATGCGATTTTTTGCGGCACCGGGAAACCATGACCCGGTTCGTCCTTTCAGTCGTCCCGCCGGTAAACCGGATTATTTGGGCACAGACGGCCACCGACAGCGAATATTCAGCAAAGGTGCCGCAGAATGTACCGGGTATAAAGGCAAGCAGGCGGTTATTAAAACCGAAAACCCGCTGCCGACCATTTGCACAGAAGAAGTGCAGGAACTCGGGTATAAAGGTGTTTTATCGATATTGGGCGAGCACGGATTTTCGCCGCAGCCGGAATATATCTACTGGGAAACGCCGTTTAGCGGTTACAGCTACGAAGATTATGACTTAGCTAAGGGAAAAGCCAGTGCTGAACTCACTGCAAGACAATACGAAATTTGCAGCAACGGCAGCGGTGGCGAATTTAAGGCTGAAAACGCGGTTAACTGCGGGGAAATTACCGATGCCAGTTATCTGGTGGAGCCGGTTGAGGGTTTGTGGTTACTGGCCATAGACGCCAATGTTTATATTCCTAAAGCGCAGACAGGCAAGAAGTCGTTATCGGCTAATGACTTTCATGGCTCCGGTAACGCTGGCTATAACAAAGTGTTGACGCATAAAAAGCATTTAATGGGCTGGATAAAGGATATTGTAAAGCAAGCCGACGAGCGGGGAAAAACGCTGTTAGCTTTTAGCCATTTTCCTATGACAGAGTTTTATGACGGACAGTCTGACACGATATCTGAATTATTCGGTGAGGCGACGTTTCAACTGGCGAGGCGGCCAGATGACTCTGTTAGTAAACTGCTAGCCGAAACCGGGCTCAAAGTACACGTGGGCGGTCATATGCATATGAACGACACCGGCGTTACCCGCAGCGGCGAACAGTTTTTAGTGAATATACAAGCACCGTCACTTGCGGCTTATGTGCCTGCGTATAAAGTTTTAAGGCCTGCTAAGTCGGGCTCGCTAGCAGTTGAAACCATTGTTATTAAAGAGGTTCCGCGTTTTAACGAACTGTTTGAGCACTATAGAGAAGAGTACCAGCAGCTGCTGTCGACAGAGGCGGATAAACTCTGGGACAAAGAGGTTTTAACGGCAAAAAATTATCAGGAATTTACCAGTTGGCATATTCGCGAACTGACTCGTCAGCGTTTTCTTCCTGACGACTGGCCGGCTGATTTACGTGACTGGGTGTTTTCTCTAAACGGCGAGCAACTGTTGTCATTATCACAGCTGACAGAGCAGAGATCCTGGCCGGAGGCTAAAGCAGCAGGCGAGTCTTTAGCTCGCTCTAAAGGCTTCAAACCGTCAGACTTTTCGCAGTGGACGGGCTTTGAATTTGCGGTCGATTTCTACCGCATTCGTAATGCTGGCCGGTTAGCACTCAAGGATATTTCGAAGTCCCGTTTGCGTCAGTATCAGTTACTTGCCGTTAGCCTAAGCGAGCTCGCGAAAAAGGTTAAGGCGCCTGAACAAGTGGTTCAGGAAACCGAGAGTAAACACCAGTTGGCGGCTGCTCTGGCGCATCGTTTCGGACCGGTGCTGGATATTTTCCTTGCGCTGCAAGAAGGTGAGCCTGACGATAATTTCATTATAGACTGGCAATCGGGTGAGCTTAGCCGTTAAGTTAATGTAAGGGTTTTTGACATCCCCTCCCCACAACTCCATAATCCTTAATCTTTAGGCTTTGTGGGGAGTAAACGGCAGCAAGATGGCAGCTTCAGCGGAAGAAGAAAAACAATACAAAGCCTCGTGGAAACGCTTAACGCTATTTAGTGTGTTATTTGTTTTACTCACGGCTGCCGGATTTTACGCCATTTATGACCACTTTTCCGGCCGCAGTCTTACCTTCGATTTTCGTTTATTTGCCCCTGAAGTTTTAAGTGCCGCAGTCTTGCTGTTGCTGGTATATTTTGCCGCCGACGGTCTGAGGCTTTACTATACTTTGCGCGCTCTGGGTTACCGTATTCCTAAAAAAGCCATGGCTAAACTGGTATTTATTAATATCTTTTTCTCCAATATTACCCCTATGGCCACTGGTGGCGGTTTCGCGCAGGTTTGGTTCTTACACGAGCACGGCGTGCCTATTGGGCGGGCGACCGCTGCCACTACTATTCGTACGGTGTTGGCTATTTTCTTTATTTTTTCGCTGACGCCGGTGTTCTTGCTGGTGCTGGAGCCACTGCAGAACAAAGCTATTATTGGTGAAATTGGTACGGCTCTTGCCGTTTTCATTGTGCTTTATCTGCTCTTCTTCGCGGTGGTTTTGTTGCGGGCACATTGGTTAATTGGGCCGCTAAGCTATTTATGTAAAGCGGTGCATAAGCTGCAACTGATTAGTCCTGAGCGTCATCTGCGCTGGCAATACAAAACTCGCCGCGAAATGCTGCGTTTCTCCCGGAGTTTTTCGGAGTATTGTCGCGGCTCTAAAGTGGCTATTGCGCTGTCGGTATTGTCCACCGTCGTTTTTCTGCTCAGCTTATTCAGTTTTCCCGCGCTGCTAATGTGGGGTTTAGGATACGACGTTGATTACCTCGTCAGCCTGGGACTGCTGGTGGTTACCACCTTTATCATGTATTTCGCGCCAACGCCCGGTGCTTCGGGAATTTCCGAAGGTGTGTTTGGTAGCTTTTTTAATGACATTTTAGCCAATAATCATTTACTGTTAGTCACCTTTAGCTGGCGCTTCTTAACCATTTATCTTGGTATGTTATTGGGACTCTTTATTTTACAGCGCTACTTAGTTCAGTCGGCTAAAGTGCAGGGCATACAATGAATAAAACCAAGTTACTGAAAGTCCTGTTTTACCTCAACATTGCGGTTGTGGTTGGGCTTATTGGCTATAAAATTTATTTGAACCTGGTGACTTCAGAATTTGAGGCGGAGCATACCGAACAGCTCTCAGACATTAGTGCCCGGCTGGAAGGACAGGACAGTTACAGCTTTGCTGTCGTGGGTAATATCAATAATTCGGTTGGTATTTTCGAGCGTCGCATTATTCCTATGTTGAACGACACCGACATTGATTTTTTAGTGTCTGCGGGGAATGCTGTGAGCAGTGGAGGAGAAGACAAATACCGGGCAATAAAAGGTACTCTGTCGCGGCTGGATATGCCGTATTTACTGACCTTCGGTAACAATGAGTATGAAGAGTTTGGCAGCTTCCGCTTTTATGACCATTACGGTCCGCATTTTTTCAGTTTTACTGCCGATGACAGCCGCTTTATTTTCTTAGACAGCACGGGAAAAACGCCATGGCAATGGCAGCTTCGCTGGTTAACCGACATTCTTAAAGCCGACGATTCAAAGCATCGCTTTGTTTTTATTGGTCACCCACCTTTAGAGCCTGAAGAAGAGTTTTTTTTAGCCCAGGAGGACGATTTCCTGCAACCCATGGAGTTCCGTCATGCGTTACTGCAGACAATAAGCAACTTCGGTGTTGATCGCGTCTTTTCATCCAATATCTCTATTTACTCAGAGCGTGAGCACAACGGCATTCCCTATATCACTACTGGGGGCGCGGGTGGTCTGGTACTGAATCAGGACGAGAGCTTTTATCACTATGTGAAAGTAACAGTGAATGCCGATGGCTCGGTTGAGCATTCTGTTGAAGAGCTGGAAATTGGTCAGCACCCCATTTTGAAGCAACTGGAAAGCCTGTGGTTCTTTATTCACTCGTTGTTTTACGTGGGCTACCTGAATTTTATTCTGCTGGTGAGCCTGTTTTTGGTTATTAGTACCAAATTGTACAACGCGGTATTCGTCGGTAAAGATTACTACCCGGACTACGATATTGACCCGCAGCCCTGGTTCAAAAAGCCGTTGCGCGTGGCCATGTTCACGAATAACTATCTGCCTTTTATCGGTGGTGTGCCAATTTCTATCGAGCGCCTGCGTCTGGGATTAGTTAAGCTCAAAGATAAGGTATTGGTTGTTGCGCCGCGCTATCAGCAAAGTAGTGAAAAAGAAGAGCATGTGGTGCGTATGCCGTCGCTGTTTTCTTTTGGTGAAAAGAGTGAGTTTCAGTTTGCCAATATTTTCTCCGGTGCCGTGCGTAAAAAGGTTAAAGCCTTTAAACCGGATATTATTCACGTTCACCATCCGTTCTGGATAGGTTCGCTTGGGGTCTTTATTGCGCGCCGCCTGAAAGTGCCGGTGGTTTATACTTATCACACGCGGCTAGAACATTATGCGCACTTTGTGTTTTTACCCGGTTCGTTGTTCCGCAATATTATTGCGCACTTTTTGGTGCGTCGCTTTGCCAACAAATGCGACGGCGTAATTGTGCCGACACAGTCGACCGAAGAATACCTGCGCATGATAGGGGTTAAGAAGCCGACCTTTGTACAGCCAACAGGTATTGAGTTTGAGCGTTTCCAGCAAGTTGACGACAAGCAAATAGAGGAGCTGCGCCAGCAACAAAAGCTAGGGGATGAAACGGTATTTGTTAGTGTGTCCCGGTTGTCGAATGAGAAAAATATCGACTTTATGATAGAGGCGGTGGCGCAACTGAAAGATCAAACCGATAAGCCGTTCCGCTTGCTGATTGTGGGCGACGGTCATCAACGCCACCGGTTACAGGAACGCATCGATAACATGAAACTCCAGCAGTACATTACTCTGGTAGGCTCAGTTCCGCCTGAGCAAATGGCCGCCTGGTATCAGCTAGGAGACGCTTTCCTATTTGCCTCGCAGTCAGAAACTCAGGGCATGGTCATTCTGGAAGCTATGGCTGCGGGCTTACCCGTGGTTGCGGTGCGCTCTAGCGGTATCGACGATGTTGTTGAAGACGGGCATAACGGTTTTAAGACACCGGCTAAGCAGGCTTTATGGTGTGAGCGGGTGAAACAGTTACTGGATGACGAGGCGTTACGCCAGAGCCTGGCAGAAAATGCTCTGGCTTTTGCCCGTGATTATTCGGTGGAAAAATTCAGTGATGACGTACGCCATATTTACGCGGAAACTCTGGCTCGGTATCACGAGAAAAAATAGCGCTGCAGCTAGCGCTACAAAATGTGGTTACCAAAGACCAGTAATTGGCAGACGATGACAATGGTCGTTAATAACACCCGTATACGGTAGTAGCCCATATAAGCTGTCATAGCCGAACTGCGAGCCAGCTTTTGTTCAAAGTACAGAACCAAGGCAAAGCCCACCATCTGCATACCTAATGACCAGGCCGGTGCGTTAATTAAAATTGTGAACCAGGCCGCTAAAGCGAAAACATTGCTTAATAACAGTAAACCTGTGGTTTTTTCGCTTTCCGCGCGGTGCAGTGCCCGGCCCCATAGAGTACCGCCCAGAAAACTGAGAATAACAGCGCCGTAAGTAATTAAAAACTCTAAAGGTGAAATTCCCCACCAGGTTCCGGTATGCATTAAAGCCGCAAGCGACGATGCCAGAAAGGGAATAAGCCCTAAAAAGCCCAGAGTATAAATTAGCCAGTTTTTACCTTTGTTCATAAAAAATCAGTCCACCAGAAGTCAGTTATTATTATTTTACGGTCATTGTGCAATTTACGTTTAGTCCAATTCTAAATGACTGACGTAATGAATACTAAACAACAACTCGTATTCATTATGGCAGATTATCGGCTAGGCCTATTTGTATTTCGGAATGATTTCAGGGTTGAAGACAACCTGGCGCATGAGTTTAAGTTGCCTTAGGGAAAGTCAGCCGATACTATTTCGGCCCTTTGATTTATAACGGCGTTACGGTTTTTGGGCACATCACCTATGAAGAAACAGATATTGGTTACCGGAGGTTGCGGATTCATTGGTTCGCATACGGTAATTGAGTTGATACTTAGCGGATACCAGGTGATTGTGGTTGATGATCTGAGTAACAGTAACGCCTCGGTAATTGATAAGATTCATAGCGTTACGGGCGAGCGACCCGACTTTCACCAGATTGATATCTGCGATCGGAATGCGTTGACTAACCTATTTAAACAATACGCTTTCGATGCCGTTATGCATTTTGCTGCACTTAAAAATCCTCAGGAAAGCTACCACTTAAAAGAGAAGTATTTTCTGACCAATGTGGAAGGAACTCGAAGACTGCTAGCGGTAATGGAAGACTGTTCAGTTAATCACTTAATTTTTTCCTCATCAGCCGTTGTTTACGGCAACCCGTCGTGCGTCCCTGTTGCTGAATCGGCTCCGGCCGGAGCGACAACCAATCCCTATGGCGAGACCAAATATCGATCCGAGTGCGATTTGGCTGAGTTTTGTGAGAAAAACCCCGCTTTCTCGGCTATAAGTTTGCGTTATTTTAATCCGGCAGGAGCTCATCCGTCGGGAGTTATTGGTGAGCAACCCATTAAACCTGCAGCTAATTTGATCCCGGCCATAGGCAATGTAATAACCCGAAAAGTTGACTCTGTTCAGGTTTATGGTGGTGACTATTCGACCTGTGATGGGACAGCAATACGTGACTACATTCATGTTTGTGACGTAGCAAAAGGTCATGTTGCGGCATTGGAAGCGGGGTTTGCCCGCACCGGACACCATATCTTTAACTTGGGAACAGGCAAGGGCGAGTCGGTACTGGGCGTGATCCATGCGTTCGAACAAGCAAGTGGGCAAATTATTCCGGTTAACTTTTCAGAACGTCGCCAGGGCGATGTGGCAAGCTGTTACGCTCAGGCTGATAAAGCACTTCAGGAATTAAATTGGAAGGCCGAACATGATCTGCAGACGATAGCCCGGGATTACTGCCATTGGTTATCGTTATCTAATTGATACAGCAATACAGCGTCTTCTCTCTCAGATGAATCGCTCTGATATGCACAGAGTAAAAAAGGCTCTATCTGAAAGTATTTTGCTGCGTGCTTTTGTCTGTGAAGAGGCCTCTCTAGTACGCTAAGTAAAGGTACACCCGAGGCTTTCGCGAAAGCTTCAGCCAGAGTCCAGTGATGAAAAAAATCACTTTTAGTTAAGGTACTGCCAGCCAGAAAACCGTCCTTATAATAGTCGCGAATACGGTGGTAGTCTTTTCGTGTTTGCACATTCTCCAGGTCAATGCCTATAGTACTTGTCGTCGAGTAAGCCGCTGCGATACACCCTGATTTATGAGAAAGAGAACAATAAACAGGGTATCCATTGACATTTAACAGCGGCGCACCGGAATCGCTGTTTTCAATAGAAATTCGCTGAGGTTCAGCAGCAGGCCAATATTTTTTGACAAGCCGCAGCAGCAGATCTTTAGCGGCTGCCGAGACCTGTTTCTTTGATGCTGCTTCGTTGTAGAGTCTATATCCGATAACCATATGCGATGTTATATTTTTGAAATGTCCGCTGAGATTCTGTACTATTCCGCTTCTTTTTTGAGTATCTGCCCAGAATCCTATGCGAGCTTTTGTTGCTGATAGTACATTAGTCGAAACCGAATGTCGTGAGCGGCTGAAGCAAATACCAGCTTCTACCCGGCGGCGACTGAGTTCGTATGCAAAAGTCATAATGACAGCCATACTGGAGCTAAGCGAACGACATCCGCAGTTAAAAGAGACGCCAGTGGTTTTGGCAACGCGGCATGGCGACTTGCACCGTACTGAAAAATTACTACGGGAGTTGGTTCGTGGCGAGGTCTTATCGCCAACGCAGTTTGCGTTGTCGGTGAATAATGCTGTACTGGGGCAATACAGTATGGCGGCAGACAATCGACAGGCTATGACCACTTTGTCTGCCGGTGAGCAAACTTACCCCCTGGGGTGGCTGGAAGCTATAAGCCAGGTACAAAGCGAAACCAGGCAGGTACTGTTGGTTTATGCTGATGAGGTACCACCGGCTGTCTATTCTGGTCAGGTTCACTCGCCAGTGAGAAGCTTTGCGCATGCGGTTTTGCTCGATAGAGAAAACGGACAGAAACTGATTTTGGATCGCCTTGTTGAAAAAGAAAGTCAGTTAGAGGAGGACGTCTGGTTAGTTGCCAACGGCGTTCAACAGATGCTGGACTCCTGTAGCGGCAAGGTGGTTAAGGACTATAACGGAGTACGGTGGAGCTGGCATGTTGCTTAGTCTCTGGCAGATAATAAATCGTACCTGGCGGCGTTTCGCGACCGGGCTATGCTTTGCCGTCTTTGGGCTAGGCGGTTTATTGCTGTCTATTACTGCACTGCCGGCGCTGGCGTTATTATCCAATGGTAATGAGAGACAGCGCGAAGCACGAGCCAGGCGCTTGGTGCAAATGACGTTCCGCTGGTTTATCGGAATAATGAAGTGGACTGGTGTGTTCAACTTCGACTTTCAAGCGATTGAACAACTTAAAGGAACCCGGGGTCACGTTATTATTGCAAACCATCCGTGTTTGATTGACGTGGTAGCATTAATTTCTTTTGTGCCGAACCCGGATTGCGTTGTTAAGTCCCATCTATGGAAAAACCCCTTTATGCGCGGTGTCATCCGCTCAACAGGTTATATCAGCAATGATGACCCTGAAGGTTTGGTTACGGATTGTGAACGCTCTTTAGCGCGTGGTAATAACCTAATAATTTTTCCTGAGGGCACACGAACCACTCCGGGAAAAAGAATAAAGTTCCAGCGTGGCGCGGCGCATCTGGCATTACGTACCAGGGCAAAAATTACGGCATTGCGAGTGGATTGTTTGCCGGTGACATTGATTAAAAATGAAGCCTGGTATTGCGCGCCTGAACGGAAACCGACTTTATCGGTGCGTTATCTTGGTGAAATCGACTCAGCTTCTTATTGCGATGCTGAAAAACTCAGTATTGCTGCGCGTCAACTGACTCGCGATTTACAGAATTACTATGAAAAGGTGTTAGAAGATGACGGAAAACCTGAAGCAAGAGATCAAAGCCTTGATTATCGAGTCGCTGGATCTTGAAGACGTAGAGATAGCAGATATTAATGATTCGGCGGCGTTGTTCGGAGACGATGACGATGGCTTGAATCTTGATTCTATTGATGCGCTGGAGTTAGGTCTGGCGATAAAGAAAAAATATGACGTGAAGCTGGATGCTAATTCAGCAGAAACAAAAAAGCATTTTTATAGTGTCGATACGTTAGCGGAATTTGTCGCTAATAACCGTGGTGAGTAAACGAGGGAACGATGAAGACAAGAGACGAAGTATATGCGCGGTTGACTCAAATTCTGGAAGAAGATTTTGAAATCGATTCTGGCGACATTTCTCTGGACGCTAACTTGTATCAGGATCTTGATCTTGATTCGATTGATGCGGTGGATTTAGTCGTGAAATTACGCGAAATTACCGGCAAGAAAATCAGTCCGGACGCGTTTAAAGCTGTGCGCACAGTCGAAGATGTTGTCGAAGAAGTTTATAAACTCGTTCACAGCGACTAATGAAAAACGGTCTGCGCTTATTAATCAGTGGTTTACTGATTGCCTACCCGCTACTTGTCTGGTGGCTGGCGCAGAACGGGCTAACTAACTGGTTATTGCTGGTTCTGCTGGCATTACTGAGTTTAAGTATTGTTTCCCAGGGCATTCGTCACCCCAGAAGCTGGCTTACGCTGGCAGTACTTCTGGTTGTTTCAGTGACAGCTATTTTCGCAGACCAGTTGACTGGCGTGCTGTTTTATCCCGTTTGGATGAACAGCGCCTTGTTGCTGGTTTTCCTTGCATCATTATGGCGCAAACCAGCGGTGATAACTCGCCTTGCCATGCTTATGGAAGGTTCATTGTCAGATAAAGCGGTTGCTTACACTGAAAAAGTGACGCTGGTCTGGGCGATATTTTTCCTCGTGAATGGCGCTATTTCGCTGGTAACTGCGGTGCATGGTGATCTCAAACTCTGGACGCTATACAACGGTTTTATTTCCTACGTTCTGATTGGTTTACTCTTTGTGATTGAGTGGAGTGTGCGACGTGTTGTTAAACATAAACACTGATCAATGGCAGCTGCAGTGGCAGCAAGCAGATACTGAGCTGGCCGTAGTGGAAGGGCAGCCTATAAGCGCATCGGTGTGGCTTAAGGATATTGCGGCAGCAACCCACTGGCTAAGTGAACAAGACGGTGATGCGTTGCTTTATCATCGCGACTGGTATCATTTTAGTGTCTGGCTGTTCGCTTTACTCAATAGTGAAAAGAGAACTGTTCTGCCAGCCAATGATAAGCCGGCAACGTTGTCAGAGCTGTCGTCGCACTATTCGTTCAGAGTCCCGTCTGAATTACCTCAACACGTGAGTTCGGACATACCTGCTTTAACACTGAAAGGCAGCTTAAATTCTCAACTGACATTTTTCACCTCGGGCAGCAGTGGCAAACCCAAAGCCGTCAGAAAAACGCTCAGGCAGTTATGGTTAGAAGTGATTACGCTGGAACAAACCTTTGCGGAGCAATTAGGGCCGGCCAATATACTGACAACGGTGACACATCAGCACATTTACGGACTGTTATTCACGGTACTTTGGCCGCTTGCTGCGCGCCGTCCGGTGACTTTGCCTTTGGTCGACTACCCTGAGCAGTTGCAGCAAATATTGGCGAAAGCTAACCGCCAGCGTTACGCTTTAATAAGCAGCCCTGCGCATTTGCAGCGGCTGGATAATTTACCTCAGCTTGCTAAGTACAACCATTCTTTGGCCACGGTCTTCTCATCAGGCGGTCCGCTACCCAATTCTGTTCCTGAAGATTTTGCTGAACATGAGTTAAACGCGCCAATTGAAGTGTATGGTAGTACGGAGACAGGGGGTATAGGCTGGCGTCGGCGCAACCCGGGCTCTAATGAAAACTTTCAGACTCTGGCGGGAGTGGATGCGAGCTGCAATCACAACGGTTTACTGGTTATTCAGTCACCGTATCTGAATAATCCGCAAAAGCCTTACACAACAGAAGATAAAGCCCGGCTTCAGGGGCAGGGAGATTTTCAGTTGTTGGGGCGGCAGGACCGAATTGTAAAAATTGCCGAAAAACGAGTGGCTCTTAACGAAGTAGAACAGTTTATTCAGCGCCATGACTGGGTCGAGTCAGCTAAAGCTTGTGTGTTACATAGCCCGCGTGTTGAACTGGGCTTAGTTTTAATATTAACGCCTGAAGGCGTTAATCAGCTTAGCACTCAGGGGCGATTTAAAGCGCGACAAGAGTTGCGACACCACTTACTGCAGAGATTTGAAAAAGTGGTAGTACCTAAACGTTTCCGTTATGTGCAGCAGTTGCCATATAACGGTGCCGGTAAAGTGACACAAACCGATCTACAGGCTTTGTTCGAAGAGGAATAGCAATAACATGCAGACTCAATTACCTGATTTTATAAGTTTCTCCGAAGGGCTCAGTGACAAAGAAAAGCCTCTACTTTGCGGTCGGTTTAAGCTGGCAGCGGACTGTATTTATTTGCAAGGGCATTTTCCTTCAACCCCGATTCTTCCCGGGGTTGCTCAAATGGACTGGGTCATTCAGCTAGCGGGGCAACATTGGTCGATACCAACATCCATTCAGCGTATTGAAGTGCTAAAGTTTAACGACATGATTTTGCCTGGTGCGACAGTCGATTTGCTTATTGAAAGAAAGCGCGATGACTGCATCACGTTTAAATACTCTGACGGTGATAAAGCGCTGTCTTCCGGACGCCTGGTGTTTAATTAATATGTCTCAGTATTGCTTTCTTATTCCTATTTATAATCACGATAAGACCATCACTGCGACGGTTGAGCGACTGCTGCCTTACGAGTTGCCAATTATTATTGTTGATGATGGCTCAAATGATCACACCAAGGAAGTTTTGGCGACTTTGGCGGAAGAGCATAAGTCGCTTGTATTACTGCACACGCTTCCCGAAAATAGCGGCAAGGGCGGAGCGGTTATGGCTGGCTTTAATGTAGCCGCTGAAGAGGGCTTTACTCACGCGCTGCAAATAGATTCAGACGGCCAGCATGATAGTAACGATATTCCTGAATTTTTAGCCTTATCAAAGCAAAACCCCGGTGCGCTGATAAGTGGATACCCTCAATACGATGAGAGCATGCCGACCAGCCGACGCATTGGGCGCAAGATCACCCACTTTTGGGTGCATATCGAAACCTTATCGATGCAGATAAAGGATACTATGTGTGGTTTTCGGGTATATCCCTTGTACCAGACGGTCGGCTTGATAAAGCGTCGTCATATCGGTACACGCATGGATTTTGATATTGAAATTATGGTGCGTCTATACTGGGCAGGTACACCGGTTTTGTTTATTCCAACCAAAGTGATTTATCCACAAGGCGGACAGTCACATTTTCGCGCACTGCAGGACAACCTGAAAATTTCCTGGCTGCATACGCGCCTGTTTTTCGGCATGTTGCCGCGCATACCACTTATATTACTGCGCAGGTTTAAAAGCTAATTATGGTGGAGAAGCACTGGGCGAAAAAGAAAGAGCGCGGCAGCTACTGGGGCATCGTTATTGTTCTTCGAGCCTATCAGTATGGCGGCCATTGGCTAATGCGGCTGATTCTAGCGCCAGTGATCACTTACTTCTTTTTGACCGGGGGGGATCCTCGTAGGGCCTCTCTGGACTTCCTTCGTCGCGTGCATTCATATGCTGCTGAACGGTCTCCTTTTACTGCTGAGCCGGGTTGGCGCCAAAGTTGGTACCATTTCTGGCAATTTGGTTTGCACGCTCTGGCAAAAATTGATGCCTGGGTCGGTAAGGTGTCTAAGAATCAGGTACGTAATTGTGGTGACACGCACTTTGACGACTTAGAAAAGCAGCCTCAGGGCGGCATTCTTATTGGTAGCCACCTGGGTAACCTGGAGGTTGCGGGGGCGCTGGCTTCAAAAAAGTATACCCGGCGCATGAATGTACTGGTGTTCACTCAGCATGCGCAGTCGTTTAACCGTGCATTGAAAGACGTAAACCCGAAAGTCGATATCGACCTGATTCAGGTGACCGACATTGATATGGGGCTGACTATACTGCTGAAAGAGCGCATTGAACAAGGCGAGTTTGTGGTTATTGTCGGTGATCGCTCTTCGGTGACTCAGCCCGGACAAACCATAGAGCAGGACTTTTTAGGTAAGCCAGCCTCATTTGCCTTAGGGCCGTGGATATTAGCCAGTGTGTTAGAATGCCCGGTGTATTTTTTGTTCTGCTTAAAGAACCCCAACGACGGGCATTACGATTTATATCTGAACCACGCGTGTGACCAACTCAAACTCCCCCGGAAAAGCAGGCGGGAAGCTTTGCAGCCAGTGCTGAAAGCTTATAGTGAAACGCTGGAGAAGCTGGCGATGCGCTACCCTTATCAGTGGTTTAATTTTTTTGATTTCTGGAAGAAGGACAGTCAGTAGTATGACGACATCGATTATAGCCTTTGGTGGCCGCCCGTTGACCATTAAAGACGTGGTAGAAATAGCCAATGGCAAAGCGCAGATCGCGTTAAGCGACGCGCCGGAGTTTGTCGAAAAAGTCGATGCCGGGGTTCGTTTTCTGGATGAGCTGTTAGAGCAGGACGGCGTGATTTATGGCGTGACAACGGGGTACGGAGACAGCTGCACAGTATCGGTACCGGAGAACCTGGTTAATGAGTTGCCCATTCATCTTACGCGTTTTCATGGTTGTGGCCTGGGTGATACCTTTGATGAACAGGAAACCCGCGCTATTCTGGCAACCCGCTTAAGCTCGTTGGCACAAGGCTATTCCGGTGTCAGCTGGGAGCTGTTGGAGCGCCTGGTGGTGATGTTGAACGAAAACATGCTGCCGCTTATTCCAAAAGAGGGCAGTGTTGGTGCCAGTGGTGATCTTACGCCTTTGTCGTACATTGCCGGCGCGCTTATTGGTGAGCGTGACGTGCGCTTCCGGAATAAAGTGATGAACAGCGCAGAAGCCTTTGAGCTGCTTGGTATGTCGGTTCACAAACTGCGGCCAAAAGAAGGCCTGGCCATTATGAACGGTACCGCCGTGATGACGGCTTTGGCTTGCCTTGCCTGGGACCGAGCGGAGTACTTAACCCGGTTATCCAGCCGCATTACCTCCTTGGCGAGCATAGCTCTGGAAGGCAACAGTAACCATTTTGATGACCTGCTGTTTGCCGTGAAACCCCATAAAGGGCAGCAACAGGTCGCCAGCTGGATCCAACAAGATCTGAACCATGTGGAGCATCCGAGGAATTCATCGCGTCTGCAGGACCGGTACTCCATCCGCTGCGCGCCTCATGTTATCGGCGTACTTAAAGACAGTTTACCGTGGTTTAAAGAAACCATAGAAAATGAATTAAACAGCGCCAATGACAACCCCATTATTGATGGCTTAGGTGAGCATGTTCTGCACGGCGGGCACTTCTACGGCGGCCACATTGCTATGGTGATGGACTCGATGAAAACTGCTGTGGCGAACCTGGCGGATTTACACGACCGGCAAATGGCGTTGTTGATGGACACAAAGATGAACCACGGTTTGCCCTCGAACTTGTCTGCGGCAGAAGGTGAGCGTAAGTCTATTAACCACGGCTTTAAAGCGGTGCAGATTGGTTGCTCAGCCTGGACTGCGGAAGCATTAAAACTGACTATGCCAGCCAGTGTCTTTTCGCGCTCAACCGAGTGTCATAACCAGGATAAAGTGAGCATGGGTACTATTGCTGCCCGTGACTGTATTCGTATTCTGGAGCTGACCGAACAGGTGGTTGTTGCAACTTTGCTGGCGGCTTATCAAGGTGTTGAACTGCGTAAGCGTATTACAGACAAACCGGTGAACCCATCGGCCGGTGTCTTAGAAATGCTTCGAAGTCTGGCTGATCAGTTTGAGCTACTGACGGAAGACCGCCAGTTGGAGCCTGAGCTGCGCTACTGGTTGACGCAGTTACGCTTAAAAGTTTGGAACTTGTATCAGGAGCCAGCATGAAGCAAGCCAGTTTGATTATTGATGTTCCCTTTTTCGATGTCGACGCGATGCACGTTGTCTGGCACGGGCATTACATAAAGTACATTGAAATGGCGCGTAGTGAGTTACTGCGTACCTTCAATTATGATTACCCCGATATGGAAGCCAATGGCCATTTATGGCCTATTGTCGATTTGCGCTTAAAGTACGTTGCGTCGGCTACATACGGACAGCACATTCGGGTGACTGCCACTTTGGTGGAGTGGGAACATCGACTGAAAACGAATTATGAAATTCGCTGTGTTGAAAGTAATGAACTGCTGACCAAAGCTACCAGTGTGCAGGTAGCCGTGTGCAAAGAGACGCGGGAAATGCTGTTTGAATCTCCTGACATTGTGTTTGAAAAGCTGGGAGTTGAGCGCTGATGATGCGTTTATTGGTAGCAATGATGTTGCTTATGGTCTCAGCGGTTATCGCTGCCGAAGATAAGATGACGTTAAAGGCGCTGTCGGCACTTGAAAAACAATCAGAACCTTTGCCGCTGTCGCTGGAGTTCAGTCAGAAAAAACAGTTATCGGGTCTGCCGAGACCTTTGGTGAGTGCAGGCCAGTTGGATATTAGAAAAGACGAAATAGTCTGGACAACAGAGCAACCACAGCAACAACAGTTAACCATTAACCGTCAGGGTATTTTTGAACAAGGTAGTGAAGACTCGGTAAGTGGCAGTGACACCATTGCGCAATTGTTACTGGCGATTCTGCAGCAGGATGAAGCCGTATTGAAGCAGCAGTTCAGGCTTTCGCTAGAGCAGAATTGTGTGGTGATGGTTCCGGAAGCTGACGCTTTAGCCAGTGTGATTGAAAAAATACACAGTTGCGGTACTGACCGTGTTGAGCTTGTGGAGCTGTTTGAGCAAAACGGTAACACCACCCGTATAGAACTGAGCAAAAGGTAAGATGGCATGAAGGGTGTACGCGCAGCTTTGGCGACTCGATTACTGCTGTTATTTGTTGTCATTGTTGTCATTGTTGGCGTTGTAGCGGCGTTGTCGGCGCAACTCTCTAATACTCAGTGGAGCAGCAGTCTGGCCGATGCTCTGCCAAATGAAGTCTCTGAATTACAGCGCAGTTACTTAGCAAGTCAGCAACCTAATGCGCAGCAATTGCTGTTGGGTTTTGAGTCACAGCAGTATTCCGGCAGCGAAATACTGCCTATTGTGCAAGAACAATTGAAATTACTGACTGAAGCTGAGCCGACTATTAAACTGGCGGAAATGACAAATCCGAAAGCGGTGTTGTCATTTTACCAGAATCAGGCCGGTCGTTTAGCAACACCGAACGACATGCAAGCGCTTGCGAGCGGCGACTACGGAACACTAATAAGTGAAGCACAAAAAGCCTTACAAAGCCCAGCGCCTGTTCTAGTGCCTTTGAAGCAGGACCCACTATTGCTGACAAAACGTTTTGTACAGCAATTACCGGACTTAATGCCAGGATATAAGAGTCATAATGGGCTGTATACCCGCACTTCGGAGTCTATTCATCAGGTATTAGTGCCGCTGCGTATTGCGGGTGATGCGTTAAGCGTGACTCAGTCAGGGCAGTCAGTTCTGGTTATAAATGACTTTATTGCCAAAGTAACTGAGCAACTACCCGGTATTAATGTTTATCGAAGCGGCTTGCTATTCCATTCCGATGCGGCGGCAAAGCAGGCGAAGCAGGAAATGACCTGGTTTGGCGGGCTGTCTCTTCTGCTGGTGTTAGCTTTATTACTCTGGGTATTCCGCTCTGGTCAGCAATTGTTTTATACGTTGCTACTACTAAGTGTGTCGGCAGCGACAGGGCTATTGGCCACTTTGTTATTAAGCTCCCGGCCGCATGTGCTCATGTTGGTGTTTGCCACCAGCTTTATCGGACTGTGCATTGACTATGTTATTCATGGCTTTATCGCCCGCAGTCATGGCGCTAAGGCCTGGTCGGCACTGAAGCCGGCTTTGTGGCTTAGCGGGCTAACCACCATTTTCGGTTATATTTTGCTTCTGTTGCTACCACTACCGCTGTTACAGCAATTAGGTATTTTTATGGCAGTGGCTTTATTCACTGCCATTGTTCTGGTGGTTGTTACGTTACCTTGGTTGCCGCAGCCAGGGGCTTCGCGCCCCGGCTGGCAGCGATTTTGCCATAGCATGGCGCAGCTTTACCGACAGATGCGCCAGCCAGACACTACTGCATGGTTGAGTGTTATGGCGTTAGCAACACTGGGCCTGTTGCTTTGGTCTTTTACCGCCAATGACAATGTTCGTTTGCTGGCCAGCTCACCCGAGTCGTTACTGCAACAGGAAAACCACCTGCGAAAAACTACGGACTTTTATTTTCAGCCAGATGTATTGTTAGTGTCGGGAGAAACCCAGCAGCAAGCATTGGAACGGACAGGTGACCTTGGTGACATTAATGGCAGTGTTAGCTTGTACGATTATATGTTGCCAGCGTCAGAGCAGCAGCAACTGCTGCAACAGCAGCAAGAACTATTTAAAAGCCCGGAAGGGAAGACTTATATGCAATGGTTAGGCCTTGGACAGCTGGTACTCGCCAGTGATCAGCAAGAGCACCCATTACAGAATCAATTTTTATATCCGACGGAAGAAGGCTGGATGAGTGTTGTGCGGCTAAAGCAGCCCTTTAACCATGGTGATATCACCGAGAGCCCCGGGAAACTGGAGCATTTTAACCCCATTGAGCATGCATCAGATGCACTGGCCGAGTACCGACATTCTATGCAGTTGTGGCTTATCGCTTTGCTGCTTGTGTCGTTGCCTATACTGGCAATGTTTTTGCGCAATCAGCAAGCCAACAAACGGCGGATTCAAGCTGCATGGCAGGTTACCTGTGTGATGACATTGTCCGTGTCGACGGCGTTGCTGTTGGCACAGCTGATACAACCACTGAACTTGTTTCATTGCATTGGTGCGATGTTCGTACTGGTGCTCAGCATTGATTACGGCGTTTTTTGCGCCGGACGGTTGAAGCGCGAACATGCGCTGCAAGCCATTTATCTGTCAGCTTTCACGACCATGGTGGCTTTTGGTGCCTTAAGCTTCAGCTCGACGCCAGCCATTGCGGCTTTTGGAATTATTGTTTTAATTGGGGTTTTTATGAGTGCCCTGTTCAGTCCGTTGATAATAGAGTCACCTGATAACTAAGGAAAAGAATCATGGAAGAGTCGATTTATGATGTGGTGATCATTGGTGCCGGCCCGGCAGGTTCGACTGCAGCAGCGATGTTGGCGAATGTCGGAAAAAGCGTGTTGGTAGTTGAGAAACAAGAGTTTCCAAGGTTTTCTATTGGCGAAAGCTTACTGCCTCAATGTATGACCTTTATTGAAGAAGCCGGGCTACTAGATGCGGTAATGGATAATGCAGAACGCCTTGGGTTTCAGTACAAAGAAGGCGCTGCTTTTTATCATAACGGCAATAAAGTGGACTTTGATTTTCGCAAAAAGTCGAGCGAAGGTCCGGGCACAACTTATCAGGTGAAACGCGAACATTTTGATCAGTTATTGGCGCAGGGTGCGGCAGAGAAAGGCGCTGAAATCCGACATGGTGTTGCGTTAGAAGCTATTGATTTTAGTGACCCTAATGCGGTCAAATTGAACTTAACCGGCGCTGCCGGAACAAGTAAAGCAAAGGCACGTTTTGTGCTCGACGCCAGCGGTTTCGGTAGAGTGCTGCCACGCTTGCTGTCGTTAGAATCGCCGTCGGACTTTCCTGTGCGTCAGGCCGTTTTTTGTCATGTAAAATCTGAGCTGGCGGGCGGGAACTTTGACCGCAGCAAAATTCTTATCACTGTGCACCCACAAAATCCTGAAATTTGGTACTGGTTAATTCCTTTTGCGGATGGTACTGCCAGTATTGGTGTCGTTTGTGCGAGTGAGTATTTTGCAGAAAGCGACAGTGAAAAAGAAGTGTTGTGGAAACTGGTGGCAGATGAGCCGTACCTGCTTGAAGTGTTAGGTGAATACCAGGTAAGCCGTGCTGAGCAACGTATTACCGGCTACTCAGCTAATGTAAATTGCTTGTTTGGTGACCGCTTTGCTTTATTAGGGAATGCTGGTGAATTCTTAGATCCGGTTTTCTCATCGGGTGTGACCATTGCAATGCAGTCCTCATCGCTGGCGGTGCCGTTGGTATTGAAAGAGCTGAATGATGAGCCTCAGAACTGGCAGAAGCTTTATAGTGAACCATTACGTGTGGGCATTACCACCTTTCGCGCTTTTGTTAAGGGTTGGTATGATACCCGCTTTCAGGATGTGATTTTTTATCCACACCAGCAGCAACAGGTTAAAGAAATGATTTGTTCCATTTTAGCGGGTTATGCGTGGGATACAGGCAACCCTTATGTTCGCGATAGCGAACGGCGCTTGAACGTATTGGCGGAATTATGTGGATAAAGTCGTTAAGCACAATTAGTGGCTTAATTCTGATGTTAATGGTTACCGGTTGCCAGTCATTAGGCGGGCAGCCAGCTCAAGTTGCGATTGCGGATGGTCGTTACCAGTTGCAGCATAGTTGGCCGCGAGAGCCCGTGCAGCTATGGCAAAAGGTGGAGTGGAAAAAAGGCGAACAGCAGCGCATTTTCATGGTATCGGCGGTTTTTGATAGTGAACGGCTACTGCTGGTTGCATTGTCTCCTTTTGGCAATGAACTGTTTCGGAGCGAACTCAGTCGTGCAAACGGAGTAACCTTTAAAGGCAGCGAAGCTTTTGACGACTCGCGGCTGGCTATACAGGTCTGGTCAGATTTACAAATGGCGTTGTGGCCACTTGATAGTATTAATGCCAATTTGACCGGTATGAGTTTGCAAGTCACTCAAACCGGACGAGAGTTGTGGGATAACGGGCAGCTGCAATGGTTATCAGTGAATGAAAATGAGAATTTGCAGAGAACGATTGAGAATAAATTTTTAGGTTATCAATTGACGGTAACCACTCTCGAGTACGAGCTATTAGAAACCAATGAAAATCACCTTAAGTGAACCGGGCGCAATTTGCGCGCTGGGCCATAATTGCGAAAGCCTATGGCAGGCTGCACTGGCAGGCGAGCAAGCCGGGCTTAAGCCCGCCGCATTCAATACCAACGACGGCACGTCTTTGTTTGTCGGTTCAGTTGCAGACAATAAGTTGCCCGACATCGGTAGTCTGCCGGCAACCATGCGTACCCGTAATAATCAGCTGGTTGCGGCTGCCTTACAACAAATTGAAGAACCCTTGCTGGCGCTGATAGATAGGTTGGGCTCTGATCGAGTAGCGGTAGTATTGGGGACTAGTACGTCCGGTATTGCCTCTGGTGAATCGGCGTTAGCATACGACGAGTCTGAAGGCGGTTTACCCGATACATTTTACTATGCCATGCAGGAAATGCTTGCTCCGGCAGAGTGTATAGCGGCGCTAACAGGTATTACCGGTCCGGTTTACAGCATTTCAACGGCTTGTTCGTCCAGTGCCCGAGTTTTTATGAGTGCTCGCTCTTTATTGCGTTTAGACGTAGTCGACGCGGTGGTTGTCGGCGGTGTTGATTCTCTTTGTCGGCTGACATTAAACGGTTTTAAAGCGCTGGAATCGACCTCGGAAGGGCGCTGCAATCCGTTTAGTGCGAATCGCGATGGCATTACCATTGGAGAAGCTGCAGGGCTTTTTATTGCTACCCGCGAAGAGGACAACTTACAGCCGTCGCAGGTGACTTTAACCGGTGCCTGTGCAACTTCAGACGCGCATCATATGTCGGCTCCTCATCCACAGGGACGAGGGGCTTTGACAGCAATGCAGGGGGCGCTGACAGATGCTGGCATTACTGCACAGCAACTTGGCTATATTAATTTGCATGGTACTGCCACGCCATTAAACGATTTGATGGAAGCTTATGCGGTTAATGGATTGAACGCTGGAAACGTGCCCGCGAGTTCAACAAAAGCGTTGACCGGCCATACTTTGGGGGCGGCAGGGGCAATTGAAGCGGTGTTCTGCTGGCTGGCGTTGGCGAAACAAGACGGCTTACCAAAGCACGTCTGGGATGGCGTTAAAGATTCTGATTTGGCAGATATCCATTTGTATCAAGGTGGGTCACTGCAATATCCAATAGAGCATTGTCTGAGTAATTCTTTCGCGTTTGGCGGGAACAATGTCTCTCTCGTTTTTAGTAGAGGAAAATAACATGGGGCATGATTTGGCTGAGCTTATCAAGCACGAACCGCCGATGCGGTTGATTGATAAGCTGTGCTCGGCTGAACAGGGGAAGGGACAGTGTTGTCTTACTGTGAACAGTGACAACCTGTTTTACAGTGAGCAGCACAAGGGTCTGCCGGCGCATGTCGGAATTGAGCTGATGGCGCAGACTATCGCTGCTGTTGCCGGTTATCAAAGCAAAGCCGACGGTGGGGAGATAAAGCTGGGGTTCTTGCTGGGAAGCCGAAAATATCAATGTGAGATTGACAGTTTTAAGCTGGGAGAAAGATACGATATTTTTGTTGAAGAACTGCATGTTGAGTCTTCTGGCCTGAGTGTTTTTGAATGCGATATTCGCCACAACGACAGGGTCGTTGCGCAGGCTCGGCTAAATGTGTATCAACCGCCCGACGAAACAGCATTTATAGAGGAAAATTATGGTTGAAGGTATGGCTGAACGAGTTCTTGTCACGGGTTCCGGTAAGGGAATAGGACGTGCAATCGCCCTGCAACTGGCAAAAGATGGTTTTGATCTGGCCATTCATTGTCGCTCAGACAAAGCTTCAGCAGAGCGAGTTGTGGATGAAATTAAGTCACTGGGTCAACAAGCGTCATTGCTGGTTTTTGATGTCAGTGACCGCGAGGCCGCACGCAACGCAATTGAGCAGGATATTGCCGATAATGGCGCTTATTATGGTGCGGTTTGTAATGCAGGTATTACCCGTGACGGCGCATTCCCGTCGTTAACCGAAGACGACTGGGATAGCGTTTTGCAAACGAATCTGGGTGGCTTTTACAACGTACTGCACCCGTTAATTATGCCGATGATCCAGCAACGCCGGGGTGGCCGTGTGGTGACTATTGCTTCAGTTTCCGGTATCGCCGGTAATCGCGGGCAGGTCAATTACAGTGCGTCTAAAGGCGGTGTGATTGCTGCTACTAAAGCTTTGTCGCTGGAATTAGCCAAACGCAAAATAACCGTCAACTGTGTGGCTCCTGGACTCATTGAAACGGACATGACCGGCGAGCTAGAGCATGAGAAAGAAATTTTGTCGATGATACCCATGCGCCGCGCCGGTAAGCCGGAAGAAGTGGCTGGTTTGGTTGGTTACTTATTTCAGCCGTCAGCAGCATACATTACGCGACAAGTCTTTTCGGTAAATGGTGGGTTAGTTTAATGAAACGTGTGGTCGTAACCGGTATGGGCTGTCTGACGGCTTTTGGTGACAACTGGCAGAGCTTCCGTAGTCAACTTGAAAATGGCAAGAACGCCGTGGTTAATATGCCAGAGTGGGAGCGTTTTGACGGACTGAACACACGCCTGGCGGCGCCCATTCGACCGGCGTTTAAAAAGCCTTCGCACTACTCCCGCAAAGCGGTACGCTCAATGAGCACGGTAAGCTTAATGGCAACACGAGCAACCGAGTTAGCATTAACCGATGCGGGGCTGATAGAGCACCCTTGTATTAGCGACGGGAGCTGTGGCGTTGCTTATGGCTCTTCGACCGGCGATACCGAGCAAATGAAGATTTTCGGCACTATGTTGGAAAGCGGTGATATGACCGGCCTGAACGCCACCACTTACATAAAGAGTATGGGTCATACAACCGCTGTAAATCTGGGCGTCTTTTATAATGTGAAAGGACGGGTTCATACCACGAGCTCAGCCTGCACATCTGCATCTCAAGGGTTGGGTTATGCGTACGAAGCCATTCGTTATGGCCATCAGAAAGTGATGATTGCTGGTGGTGCAGAGGCGTTGTGTCCGTCCGAAGCGGTAGTATTTGATACCTTATTTGCCACCAGTACTCGTAATGACGAGCCACAGCTGACGCCAAGACCCTTTGATAAAAATCGCGACGGACTGGTTATTGGTGAAG
>Ga0114932_10000925_pt1 | contig 34578 bp, 24 predicted proteins | sample 2SBtaG_2_FD_87286 | JGI IMG/M metagenome (GOLD analysis project Ga0114932, IMG submission 87286) | Deep subsurface microbial communities from Kolumbo volcano to uncover new lineages of life (NeLLi) - 2SBTROV12_ACTIVE470 metaG | ecosystem: Environmental > Aquatic > Marine > Volcanic ...
TAAGGACGCTTTACCTCATTTTAACTCTGTGTCCCAAGCTGTTACTTATATCGCGTCTCACAAGCCACAAAAAGATAAAGTATGGACCGTCTTTATTAACGAAGGCGTTTATCGAGAGCGTGTCGTCATAAACGTTGATAATGTTCACTTTGTGGGCCAGTCGCAAGAAACAACGACTATCGTTTTCAATCGATATGCAGGTCAACAAGTAGCAGAGAATTCTCAAGAAAAATGGGGAACTCGTCGCACTGCCACTGTGGAGATTTTAGGTGATAATATCACTCTGGAAAATATCACTATCACCAATGATTTTGATTATCCCGGTAACGAGGTCAAAGCAAAAGACGATCCTACTCGATTATCAGGTACGCAGGCAGTAGCGCTTAAAACCGATGTGAACTCAGATCGCACTTACCTTAAAAATGTCGCACTCTGGGGTTACCAAGATACCCTCTATTTAAAAGGTGACCGCGCTCTGATTGAAGGCGGAACAATAGCAGGACATATTGACTTTATTTTTGGTGAGGGCACCGCGTTTTTTGAAAGCGTTTCTATTGTTTCCCGTACACGTTATTCTGGCGGTGATAGCGAAGGACTAACAGGCTACATCACCGCCCCAAGCACTCATTTACAGCGTCCTTATGGGTTAACGTTCAATAACTGTAGGCTTGAAAGAGAACACGGCGTTCCAGATGAAAGCGTGGCACTGGGAAGGCCTTGGCATCCTACAACCACCTTTTCAGATGGCCGATATGCAAACCCTTACGCTGTAGGTAAAACCACGTTTATCAACACCTATATGGCAGGTCATATCATCCAAAAGCGCTGGACTACTATGGGTGGAACTACGCCATCAGGTACAAAGAGACCATTTAACCCCCACACAGAAGCAAGATTTTCCGAGTACCAATCTCATGGAGAAGGTGCACCTAAAGCAGTCTCCTCACCAGCAATAAACTCTCATTTTCTGAATGATAAAAACGCGGCTTTTTACACTAAAGAGGCGGTATTGCGAGGCTGGGTGCCTAATAACATCCCGAACGATATTAAATAGAGCAACATAAGCGTAAGTAATTTTCTCGGCACATTGCGTAACCACTTGGTATCTATTATCTTTTAGTTATCACTGTGCCACTACTACCCTTATGTCTATACGTGTTCGTTATATCGTTGCGTTATTGCTAACCGCTACACTCGTCACTCTTTCTTTTATTGTTCTGTACGAATTAATCAGTGATCAGAAGAAAGATGCTGAAATTATCAATATCGCGGGCCAGCAACGCATGCTTTCACAGCGTATTGCGTTGCTCACCTCTACACCAAACATTTGCGAAGACAGTGAAGAGCAAAGGTATTTGGCGCAATCGTTAGCACGTTTCAAACAACATCATCAACAGCTTGTGTCACTCGATAACCTTCCCGCCTCTATCTCTAATACTTACTTTAACGAAGGCCAGCTCGACAACAAAGTAAACCGATACATAAAAAGCGCCGATCAAATTTTAGATGCAGCACAGTGTCAGCCCACTACGCTTTTAGATATTCAAGCGCTGACATCGCTATTACAACAGCTTGATTATGTCGTCGCGCGGTTCGAGCAAGACGCCACTGCTAGAGTAGATGTGGTTCTTTCGATTGAAGTTTACTTATGGCTAGCCACACTCGCTCTATTATGTATCGAGGCAGCATTCATCTTTTCCCCTATGGAGCGCACCGTTAAACGGTCATTTGCCAAACTAACGAGCTTGAAAGAGCAAGCGGAAAGTTCGGCTGATGAGGCTCGTAGAGTAAGCAAAGCAAAATCAGAGTTTCTTTCAAGCATGAGTCACGAACTTCGCACACCAATGAACGGCCTGTTTGGCATGATCGAGTTGGCCATAGACAACCCTGACAAAAGCAACATCTACCTTAAAAAAGCCAAAACTGCTGGTAGGCAACTCCTTGTGTTAATCAACGATATTCTCGATATATCAAAAATTGAAGCAGGCAAAATCAAAATTGAACAGGCGCCAGTCGACCTATTACAAGTCTTGGACGATGTGGTGTCGTTACAGCGGGTTTACTGCCAAAGAAAAGGCCTTGAATTTCATTACTTAAAAGACCCTGACTTACCTCACGTCATTAAAGGCGATATCACTCGTATTTCGCAAATTCTGCACAACTTGTTAAGTAATGCAATTAAGTTTACTGAACAAGGTTCTGTCACGTTAAAGGTCACCTATACCAAACGCCCAAATGGCAATTATTTAAGCTTCGATGTTATTGATACCGGCATTGGTATCGAGTCATCAAAGCTTGATAATATCTTTAAGAAATTTGAGCAAGCCGACCAATCCACCACCCGTGAGTACGGAGGTACAGGGCTTGGGTTAAGTATTGCGAAGCAGTTGGCGAAACTCATGCTCGGCGACATCAATGTAACCTCATTTGTAGGTCAAGGAAGTACCTTCAGTTTTACCATGGCAGCGGAAGAATCTCAGCTGCCCGACATTAACGTTGAACCCAGTGCTAATTTGCGCTGTGCGATAGTTGATGATTTACAAACCAGCCGCGAATATTTTGAGCATGTCGTTACCTCCATGTCGATTGTGCCCCAAAGTTATGATAGTGCAAAAGCCTACCTATCAGACAGCCCACTGGCTTTCGACGTTATTATTCTTGATTTGTCTATGCCAGAGATGAGTGGGGTCGATTTGCTAGAACAGTTGAAGGCGATGAACCCAGATAAATTTCCTAAAATCATTCTTATCTCTGCTGAACTGGAACGACTAGAAGATGAAAATGATGTTTCTGAACTTATCTGGCGTACGCATGCTAAGCCCATTAATCGTCGAGAACTTGAGCATGATTTAGGAAGGTTAATTGAGACAAAACCCGTATCTCATAATGATGTTAAAGAAGGCAATAAGAAGAAACGCATACTGCTAGCTGAAGACAACGAAATCAATGCCGAAATCGTGAAGACTATATTGCAGTCAGAAGGCTATAAGTTCCTGCATGTTAAGAACGGAAAAGATGCCGTAGACGTGGGCAAGCGACATCAATTCGACCTTATTTTGATGGACTGCAATATGCCCGTCATGGGAGGAATTGAGGCATCAACAATATTACGCAAGGCACTGGAGGTTGACACACCAATTGTTGCGCTCACTGCAAACGCCTTCGCAGAAGACAAAGAAGAGTGCTTGGCTGCCGGCATGACTGACTTTTTAGCCAAGCCTTTAGACAAAGACACGCTGCTGGTTTGTATCAAGAAATATATCGGTTAGCTGCATGTACTAACACTCAACAAGGTGCTGTTTGACAGACCACTTCCACATTTTATACGGTATAGGGTTCTTGCTCTGCAATGTACCCTGGCGCGATGGCTAAATTGTCGGTATTCGCAAGGCTCTGCTGATTCCTAAGCCAAAGTTGATACTCTCCGGTACGTAAGCTTGCATGTTTTGTACAATCAACATTCCAACGTCTAAGCAGATACCCCGCCATGGCAGCCCGCACTTCCAATATAAGCACGCCTTCTTCCATGGCGTAATCAAGCTCTATTGCGGTAGCATACTTAATATTCTTAGGATGCGGCACAATTTCAAGTGAGATAAGTCGTCCCCACTCTTCATCGCAATCTATGCATTCATGGGTTTCAGGTTCCGCTTTAACCGTTACCTTACTAATTCGAGTTAGCACAAAATCTCTGAAACTTTGTGATTTTCTGTCGAATGCGCGAACATGCCAGCGTTGACCATTATCAACAATACTATGAGGCACTAACTCTCTTGCACCACTGCCGCTTGAAAGCGACGTATAGATTACGCTCATCGCCTTTTTGTTCACGATGGCTTGTACCACTTTCGCCACCACAAAAATATCAGGAATATTAAGTGAAGATGCACTTTCAACAGGGAAATGTATGTCACCGATCGCATCAAATCCATCTGATATGTCGTTGGCAAGCTTCACAAGGGTTCGCTTTGCATCATGTTCAAAAACCGGAATAAAGCTTTCTGTTTGAAAGTAACGTTTTTCCCTTGGATCGTAGACTAAGTTATCAGGGGCGAGCTCTTTGTATAGTGTAAAGTCACGAGAACCAGCCGATAGTCCCACTTCAAAGCGATTTATTAAGTCTTGGCGATGAATAGCCCCCTTAAACAAAAGGCAGAAATCGATATACGCCAGTCGTTGGCGTTGAGAAAAAGAAATGGTTTCTAACATGGTGCGCACTTATTGTATTTTTATTCAGTGTGGTTTATTTAAAGCCGTATGTAAATAGCAATAGAAATAAAAAAGCCCAGCACGTGGCTGGGCTTAAACTTTTAGCCATTAAGGTTTATGACTTCACACGTTTGCGAGCGAAAAACATACCACCTAAAGCCAGAAGCGAAAGCGCGAAGGTACCTGGTGCAGGTACTTGAGCGATTTCAAAGCTTGTGCCTTGAGGAGTATCGAGAAATAAATTAGACCCTATGTTATTTGACAATTCAGCTTCAGAGAATGAAAGGTCGACCATTCCGCTTTCTAGCGCAACTAAAACGAAAGAGAAAATATCTACCTCACTTTTGCCCTCTTGAAAAAATTCAACAGGCGCAAACGTAGCACTGGTTAATGACGCTGAATTAGCAGAACTATCGTTGCGAGGCCCAAATAATGGAATCCCAATAGCACTTAGGTCCGTTACTGTAGTTGGGTCAAAACTCACAAACAACGAATCAAACAAAACTGCTATATCATACCCGAAGAAGTATGTCTGAACCCCATTTAATGACAACTCTGAAGCTCTCACTGTTGCTGTAATTGTCTCGCCAACGTTATAAATATCCTTATCTGTTGTAATCGAGATGTAAGCTGCATTTGCATTAAAAGTAGCGGCAGCCATTAATAGTAAAAAGAATTTTTTCATTGTTATTTTCCTAAAATTAAATTGCACAGTTAGCGCGTGTACACATCGCCATTAACGCCTGAATATCGAAGAAGCTAATTTGGCCGTCGCCGTTGAAATCGTAGTTTTCACCCGTTGCTTGCCCTTGCAAAAACAGTTGATAGAAGGCCATGATATCGTTGTAATCCACATCGTTATCACCATCAAAATCTCCAACTGTTACTTCTTCTGGGAAGTTAAGCACTACCACTACTGGGTCGTGATCTGACGAGCGATACGCATCAGCGCCGTAGTAACTAGAAAGCTGGTTTTCAGTCTTATATTCAACGTTATAGTCGAACACACGAGGTTCATCGGCATTAATGTGCCATACCGTTGCATCTACCACATATTCAGTTAATGAAGGGCTTGATAAGGCATGATCGAGATAACCTACTTCGCCGCCGAAGCTATACGAATAAGCGCTGTCGCCATCGAAGAAGTTAACCAAGTTACTGTAGCCAGCCTCTTCAAGCGCAAGGATAGGTTCCTCTTTCGCATAGGCATTCAAATCACCCATTACGATAACGCGGTCAGACAATACATCACTATTTTGCTCAACAAGAGAAATTAGGCCTTGTGCTGCTTGGGTACGCAGTTCGTTCCAACAGCCTTGACCGTCACCTAAATCAGCATTATTGCCTGTAGCACTGCCACAGCTCCCTTTTGACTTAAAGTGGTTTATCGCTAAGGTAAAGTCTTCGCCGTTACTGTTTACGTTAAAGCTTTGTAGTAAAGGTTGACGGTTACCATAGTCAAATGGGGCTTCAGATGAAGTCACAGGGTTGCCCTGTAACGAAACTACAGCAGGCTTATAGATAATACCTACCGCTATTTCATCGCCGCCTAGCTGTGATTCTAATGCAACATAGCTGTATGCATCGCTACCCAGTTCAGCGTTAACGCTGTCAACTAGTGTCGCAATTGCAGAGTCACTGCTATAACCATCGTTTTCAATTTCAACAAGGCCAAGTACATCGGCATTCATCGCTACAATAGCTGCAATAGTTTTCGCTTTCTGACGTTCAAATTCAGCAATTGAATCTGCGCCGCGAGAGGTTGGGAATTCTGGACCGTTGAAGTAGTTAAGCACATTAAAGCTAGCCACTTTTACATCACCGATAGCATTTAGCTGTGGTGCAGCAGTTCGTGGGTTAGTGCCTAGGGTTTGAATATCACCAATAGGGATGAGGTTGTAAGCACCAAAGGCGTAATGTAAAACACCTTCCAAAGCTTCGATACTGTTGCCCAAACGCAGTGGATTGTTGTGGGATAAACCACCTACAGGGAAAGGAATATCATCCAAATTCTGTGATGTTTCTCCGTCGTCAACCAATAAGGTATTTCGTGCATTAATTTCGGCTAGTGCCAACGCTTCTTGTGAACCCGCTACAAACTGATTAGTGGGAATGAATAAGCGTTCTGAAGACACGTTGAATTGACCATAACGTCCAAGATTGTAGACATCAGAAACTTTAAGCGTTTGCTCAAAACTAACATGCATGCCCTCTAGTGCTTCCAAATCAGTTTCAAGGCTAAATGGCATAGCAACAGGTGTGTAAAGCACATTGCTACCTACACCCGTAACCTCGAGTTCTGCAGACAGAGTTAATTGAGTTACACCAAAGCGCTCGCCTACTGTACCTTGCAAACGCACCGCATCCCCTGCTTCCGGCAGGTTGAATGAGCCTGCGTAAACGAACACACCTTCAGAAGTTGCCTGATTATCGTCTGAATCACTTGCTTCTTCCTGAACAAAGAAACCGCTCATGGCTGGTACAACTTTTGTTACTACAGCCTCCACAATGACGTCAGCGCCAACCATTGCTGACTCATCGCCTTCGCCTTGGATAGCACTAATTAATACTACTTCACCAACTGGGTCAGTTGGGTCTGTAGGATCAGTTGGGTCGGTCGGGTCAGTGGGATCCGTAGGCTCGCTAACAGATCCATTGTGCGAACCAAAATTGTTAAGCGTATCTTTTGGTAGGCTATCCCATTCTTCAAGGGTAAACGCTGGGTTGCGGTTAGGATTGCCTGCTGTTACTGAACTCTTGCGTACCAAAGTAACGTCTTTACCCCAGTTAGTTTTAACGCCGTACGTACCTAGAGCATCAACAACCTGACCGTTAGCGACGAGCTCAATGTAGTCATCACCATTGAAATTAATCACGAAGCTGCTAATCGTTGAGCCGGCAGTTAACAGTGCATCTGCACTTCCGTGAGCGAATGTTGCTACGCCACCTGCTGGGATTGTGCCTTCAAGTGCTAACACTTTACGGTCAGCATCTGCGGTCTCACCATTGGAGAGTAAAACTAACTCATAACCCGCTAGACTTACCGGTTGTGTCGAGCTATTGAAAAGCTCTATAGCTTTATTGAAACCGCCACCTTCGATGTATTCTGAAATGTAAATACTGCTGGTAGAAGGTGTTGTGTCACCGCCGGTATCACCACCTGTGTCGCCGCCGGTATCACCACCCGTGTCACCGCCAGTATCGCCACCCGTGTCACCGCCAGTATCACCACCTGTACCATCACAACTCTCGTTGAAGATAAGTGAAGCAAGTTCAGGTTTGTCTATAAACGGATTTCGGTTTCCTTGGAATTCATAAACGCGCTCGTTACGACGACGTTCGAAATCATCCACTGGATCACTTTCATGCCATTGAAGCAATACGCAAAGCTTACCAAACGCGGCTTCACTAGTAGAGGTAAGGCGATTTACTAACACTAAGTCGTCTTCGGTATCACCAGCTGTATTGCCATCGTAACGCACGTCCATGTATAGCATTGAGCGTGCTACATCACCTTTTACTGCGTCACGAGGCTCAAAAGAGTCACCATCAACTCGGTTTAACGGAGCTTCAGAAAGCGCGCTATCACTAAAATCAAAATCTAAGTTGCCGCGCGAGCTATTTACAGAAATATCGGTAGGACGCAGGTGCAGAATATCGCTGTATGCCGTTAGGCTTGAGCTAGGAAAACCATGGCTCTTAGCCCAAACATGTTCGCGATTCCAATTGTCTGGGTTGGTGCTTTGACTACCGCTACCGTTGGTAAACTTGCCTTGTGATATGCCTTTGTAGAACAAGATAACGTTATCGGTGTTAGCAGGATCTTCATCAGTGTAAGTGAGTGCTGTCCACACTTCTGAGTAAGAAAGCGTACGATGACCATTTTCAATGATGTTATGCGCCGTGTCTTTTAACGTTTGCGCACTTTCACCGTTTGCAATAGCTGTGTCGAGAGCTGCGTAATAGTCAGATGCAACAAAGTCGCTGGCTAGGTTAACTGCTTCCAAATCAGGGCAGTTAAAACAAGTACCACTTAAGAAAAGAAGTTCATTTGAAGGTTCACCGCCGTCGTCAGGGTTACCGCCAGTATCCCCACCATCGGTAGTTCCATTTCCACTTACTGAAATACTGTCTAAATTGAGATATTCGGTACCCGAGTTGTTAGCCATCGCTACTTTCAGTTCTAAAGTGCTTCCGCTACCTATCGTTTCGGTCAGTGTTGCAGAACCAAAGTCTTCCTGTACCGTATTCGTTGCCCCTTCTGAAAGCGTAATAAGCTCGAATGCGCCACCATCTAATGAGTAAAATACATCGATGTAGTCTGTCGACTCAAAATTTCCACTTTGAGAAAGCACGGCATTTATGGTGATATCACCGGCACCAGATATATCGATAGACTCGCTCAACCAGACTACTTCACCGTCAGTATCACGTGCTTGCATTGCGCCGCTTTCAACACGGAACCAGTCTGAAGTGGCACTTAGCTCACTCGCTGACACGTCTACTGACCAACGATCAACACCTTCAAGATCAACAATTGCTCCCGCTGGGTCTGAGCCAGTTGCGCCCTTGCCTTGCAGTTCATTTGCTTCGAAGTCCTCTTGCCATACTGTATCTGCAGAGGCATTAATAGAAACAACGCCTAACGACAATGCGCCCGCCAACAACGCGTTGACTACTTTAGCTGATTTCCTCAGCTTATACTTTTGTGTGTTACCCTCATGAATCATTTTGCTTTCCGCTTTTTTGTATAAGGAAGGTATAAATTCTTATACATACGTATATACAGCAAGCACTTAATAAAAATAATAATATAAACGTCACAAACGTTAAAAATCAGAAACTTAGACGTTTAAAATAAACTTACTTGTTGATTAACTCTGCTGAACTTTGGTACAGGGAAAGTTGATTTGTCACAATGCGTAAATGTTTCAGCTTTGAAATATTTTAGTGACTCGCCGTGGTGCATGTTACAGTTTTATGCACAAAAAAAGAGCGCCTAGTGGACGCTCTTTCAATCATAACTTTAGGACAAAAAGCGCTGGGTAAACGCCTTTTCGTTGTTGCCTATAACTGCTCGTTTAAGAAGGCGTTAAAGTCTGCCTGAAATGCAGATTTCAGCCGCATACACTGTTGAGACTCGTCCTGCATAATTTCGACACCGCGTGCCATTCCTTGATAGGTCTCGCTAATTGGCGCGTAGAACGCATTGGCCATTTCTAAGTTTTCAGCCGAACAGGTTGTTGAAACAAATTCCGGCATTCTGCTTACATGGTAATCAGGCATTTTTGCTAGTAGCGCGTCTTTATTCTTACTAAGCCACTCATACAATAGCGTATGATCGTCTAAGTTACGTGCTACTCTCACCACCATATACATGGTATTTGCAGGCGTAATATCATCGGTAAGCGCTAAATCTAACATTTTAAAGACGGTCGCTTTGTCTTCAAAGTACATCGAATACACCAGCGTGCTTTTCACATTTGGCAACTGTGCTTTTTTAAATGCCTCTACAATTGTATTAAACCATGTGCCCTGCTCGCCTTGTTCACTATTTCGCGTAGCAATTTCAATTGCTGTACCGGCAATACCGGAAGGAACACTGCTAGTATCTGCAAGGTACTGTTTCGCTATTTTAACGCTTTGTTCAACAAGTTGATCATTGTTCGAATGAGTACCCAGCAAGCTGTATAGCTGGTTACGCAGGCGGATGACATCTGCGTTATCCTGCTCACTTTGAGACAAGGTTAGCTTGTTTAACAAAGGCATATAATTTTGATTTAGAAGCTTTGCATATGCGGCTTTATTGTCTTCATTTACTAAATAACTAAACTCAGCTAACACCCCAACAGCCGCACGAATGACTGCAGGGTCATCATCTTTTGCCAAGCTATTAAGCACCTTCATCACGCTGTCTACACCTACTTGATCTGCGTTTAACAGCGCCTGGTAGTTGTATAGCACATTTTTCTTTTCACGCTTATTTAGCGCGTCAATGTTATTTAGCAGTGCGTTTAGCTGAGCTGGTTCAATTGACCAACGGAAGTAACCTGTTGCATTGTCATTAGGGTATACCCAGTCTGCTTCAGCAAGCTGAGGTAAAACTGTGGTTTCTTTATCAATAAAAACCACTTCGTTTAGTATTTTTCCGTTTGATTGATAAGTCAGCTTTAATGGAACTGCCCATGTCTTATCTTCCACGGTCGCGCCTGCAAGGTGAAAACGGGACTGGGTTAATTTGCCATCTTTTGAAATATGAATAAGTGGGTAGCCCGGCTGTTCCAAGTAGGCTTTCATCATGGCGCTTAAGTTGAAATCGGACACTTCATCTAGAGCGCGCCACAAATCGTCTGCTACGGTATTACCCCAAGCATGGGTATTCATGTAGTTTTGAACGCCTTCACGAAACTTTTCTGTACCAATTAGCGATTCAATCATTTGTAAAATTGATTCACCTTTTGAGTAGTTCAAGCCCAACCCATCCATCACATCTGGCTGACTTTTCACTACCTTTTTAACAGGTTTCACCGTGGGACTAGCATCTGCACCAAATGCTCCCTCTTGCACTATGCGATCGGCGTAGTTCAACTCTGGATACAAGGTTTTCATGGTATGACTTGCAGCCCAAGACGCAAACGCTTCGTTCAGCCATAGGTCATCCCACCACGCCATTGTTACCAAGTTGCCAAACCATTGGTGAGCAAGTTCATGCGCAATAACATTTAGCGGTCGTGAACGCTCTGTGACGCTTGGGTTATCTTCTAGCAGTAACAAACTATCGCGATAGGTAATTAAACCTACGTTTTCCATTGCACCGTGGGTAAAGTTGGGTACGGCAACAAAATCCATTTTTTTATAGGGGTACTTGATACCGAAAAAATCTTCTAGCGAGGCTAGGATTTCTGGGATGTGTTTGATAACAAATTTGGTTTTATCGGCATACCCTTTTGGAACGTATATTTTTCCTGGCACCGACAGCCCAGAAATTTCAGCACTATCAAAGGGCCCTACGGTATAGGCAATAAGATAAGTCGGCATGGGCTTAGTTTTTTCAAACACTACGGTTTTAATCCCGTTTTCCACTGTCACCTTTTCAACAGGTGTATTACCCACAATTTCCTGATGTTCAGGAGAACTGATGGTCATTTGATAAGGAATTTTGAAGTTTGGCTCATCAAAACTTGGAAACGCTTTTCGCGCATGCATATCTTCAAACTGGGTAAATATATAGTTGGTCTCTTCAAAACGTGACAGATACATGCCATCTGAAGACGTGTTCACTTTCCCTTCAAACGTAATCTCTAGCGTATACTTCCCAGGCGCAATCTCATCTTGCGATTCGCCCCAATTGATGTCGTATTCTCCAATCGTAACATTTAGAGGAAAGCTGCTGCTTCCAGACACTAAACGCGCAGAAGTTACGGTCAAATCTTGCTGATAAAAGCCCACTTTCTTAGTTGGGGTTTTAACCGTTACATCAATATTCGTTTTTCCAGAATATGTAGGGTTATCAGGGTCGATATTTAAGTGAATGCGTTGAAAAGTGGGAGCGATTGTTGACGATAAGCGGTATTCAACATCAGCAAGTGTCTTTTTCGCGGGTGATACGACTGCAGATGCAGTTTGCGCTTCTTGCGCCACTACTGCCGTTGTCGATAGCGATGTGAATGCAAAAACACTCGCAACCACACCGGCTAGTGTAGATAGTTGTTTCATTATGGTTTATCCATGTTATGGGAAGATCCCTATATTCATCCATGGGTAAGAATAAATATCAAAAAGGGCCTTAGCAATCTAAAGCCCTTTTGGCATTGGTTCAAATTGTTACTATTCATGTCAACCGCAAGAATTGTGCATTTCAGCGTACATTGACTCTGGCGATTTATCTTGTTTCTGCTTCGCTGCCTGCTGACAGCCAAATCAATTGAATAAGCCAGCAACTCTAGAAATGGTATCGTCGCAACTGCATTTGCATTTGCTTAACTTGCTGAACTAAGGCTTCACAGTTATCTACCACTTCTTTTGCATAGGTAGTATTGGCATTGCCCACCTGTTGAATACTGCTTACCCCTTTATTAACATCGTTAGCAACCTCTGTTTGTCCTTCAGCCATTGTGGCAGCGTCTCGGTTTAACGTTGTGATGCGTGCAACAGCGTCAAGCGCCTGCTTTAACGAATCGCCAGCATGTTTTGTGGTGTCCACGGTTTTATAGGCGGTTTCTTTATTTTGCTGCATTTTCTCAGAAGCCACGCGGCTACCTTGCTGAAGGCGTTCAATCATATTGCGAATTTCTTCCGTGGAAGACTGCGTTCTGCTTGCTAGCGAGCGGACTTCGTCAGCGACAACGGCAAAGCCACGTCCCTGCTCACCAGCGCGAGCCGCTTCAATAGCTGCATTGAGCGCAAGTAGATTCGTTTGCTCTGCGATATTCCTGATAACTTCCATTACACCGCTAATTTCTTCACTTGCCTGAGCCAACTCAGTGATAACCTGTACTGACGCGTCCACATCGCTTGCCTGAGACTGGATGTCTTTAATGGTTTGCGCCAGAACGCTTACGCTGTTTCGCGTATCTTGATCGGCAGCGTGTGCCGCTTCACTTGAACTGCGAATGGTTGACGACACCGTTTGTGCATTCTGCTGCATTAATGAAATGGCGTTATTAATTGACTCCGTTTCTCGGCTAAGTTGTGAAACGGTATCTTTGGATTGCAACGCTGTTGCATTTAACCTTTCTGACTTTGCTAGCATGTGGTCGGTGGCTTCGTCCACACTCTGCAACGTGTCTTGTAACTGGCTAAGAAGCCCATTAAACGCTCTTGCCATGGTGCCAAACTCGTCGCTTCTTGATGCCTGAAAACGGAACGTTAAATCTCCCTCACCAGAAGACAAGTTGTTTACTACCCCAATGAATTCTTCAAGTGGCTTGCCAACAATATACTTAACGAGCAACCAAATGGTGATCAAAATTCCCACGCTCGCCAATACGATTTTAAGTACAACAACCAACACAGAGCTTCGAACCATTGCCGATTTTTCTGACGTCGACGCCACTAATATAATATCGTAACCCCAAGGCGAAAACGGTACCACTTCTACAGCCCAGTCATCATTAGGCTGAAGGGCGTCGGCCACCTGCCGATCATTCACATGTGCGGAATGCATGCGAATGTTACCTTTTGCATCACGAAGGGCAACAAAGCCTTCTTTTAGCACGTGACTTTGCTTAATGGCTTGCTCTAATACGTTAAGGTCGGCTGAGTATCCCACATACCAGATGCCCACAACGTCACCACTGCTGTTAAACATTGGCTCGTAACCTGTTAAATAAGGGCTACCCAAAATATCAACCGCACCGTAATACGCTTCCTGCTGATTAATCTTTTTAATCGCCTTGCCATCAGGGGCCAACTTAGTGCCAATTGCCCTCTCGCCATTTTTAATGACATTGGTACTCACGCGAATATAGTCGTCTCCTGTTTTACTAAAAAGCGTGGCGGTGCCTCCCATTACGCTTGTAAGGTTATCGACCAAATCGAATGTGTTAGCTTGTTCCGCATTGCCCAACCTTAGCTGCCGAGCCTGCGTATTTTTAACGGTAACAATATCGGTTTGATTGGGTTCACCGATTGCCTTACCTCGCTGTTTAAGCAACGCCATACTGCTTTTGACGCGTTCAAGCATGATAGAGTCAGTCACAGTAAGAATATTCACTAAACGATCGGCGGTGTTCTTCTTTTGCTCTTGAACAAGGGTTGAAACATTTGAGGAAGTGGTGATAACCGTTGCCACGGCAACAATTAAAGCGAACAAAGCGATAACAGCAGAAATAGAAAATAGAAACTTTCTTTGAATGGACATTTATCATCTCGATGTGTAGACGTTTAATACAAAGCCATTCCGTTGCGCTTTCTAACCTCGGCCTTTAATTTTTTACCAAACAGCACAACGGCTTGAGGCTGCAATCCCTTTATATTAATTTAGGCAAAAATTACGTAAGAGCAAATTATCCAAACGTTTATATTTAAAAAAAGTTGTCCAATTAACAACCGATTAGCAGTCTGTGCTACTTCATGGTCACCTTTGTGCCAACAATTTTCAGTGCAGGTGCACCTCGAATTAAGGCATTCCTTGCAAACTGTCCGTGACAAGAAGGGCAAACTCCTTCTTCATGAGTAAAGTCCTCAACTATTCTCTCTTTAAAGCATTTAACCAACGCGCCTTTGCCGCCTTTTCGATATTTAAATAGCTGGAACTTGCACTTGGAGCAATAAATTTGCACGGTTCTGACCGGCCCTTTTGCATTAGGTTTTGCCATAATTTCTCTTTGTATGTTTTAGGATCCTTCAAATTTCACCTTTTGTCGAAATGCGACAAATTGTAAATCTCGGTTATACTTTCGTGAGGGCGCGTCGCCCTTGGGTACAAACCACTAGCATGCTTGCCTCGATGTTAGCGAGTTAAGAACGAAGGTAATATCAATGAAGATAATTGCAGCCCTGTGCTTTTTAATGTCTGCGCCGATTTATGCCGGTACAGCCGTGATAATAAATGCCAATAACAATTCTGGGATCGATATCGATACCGTCAAGAAAATATATTTGGGGAAAGTAAAAGCATTTCCCGATGGAAGTCGCGCAATTCCCCTTACCTTCGAACAAGGTAATAATATCAGAGACGCTTTTAATAATAATGTGCTTGGAAAATCTGAATCACAATACTCCGCATTCTGGTCGAAGCTTGTGTTTACTGGCAGAGGCACCCCCCCTGAAATGATAGCAACTGAGGATGAGATGTTAAATCTTGTCGCGACCAACCCCAATACCATAGGTTTTGTGGATGAAGGTAAAGTTGATGGCACGGTAAAAGTTGTCGGTACATTTTAGGGCCTGCTGTTGTTTAATATTCAGCAAAGATCAACAAGCCTTGGTTATTTGAACTAATAACAATTGGCGACGCCTTGTCTAAATGCGTCGCCCTTTTTAGGCTTCTAGCTTCAATCAGGAAGTGTCGAAAGATAGTTAATGTTTGCAAAAGCCATTATGACATCTTTGGCGAAGTCGACTCTAGGATGACGTAGCGCTCCCTTTTTCCACACTAAATAAACATCATTTTCTGGGCCTGGCTTACCCAGCGCGACCAATTCGCCTTTTGCAATACCTTCTTTACATAAGTAGTCAGGCAAAACTGAATAGCCAATCCCCGCTTTGATAATACTACTTATTGCTCTTATATCCGGGCAAACAGCTGCGACAGGCGACTCACACGCGGCATTAAATACCTCCGAAAAGTATCGCCGAACAAGCGGTAACTGTTCATCATACGTCACTACTTTATGTTGGTTGAGTAGCGCTGCCGATATTTCTCTTTCTCCCAGCAACTTTCCCTGCACACGGTTCATCACTAAGATTAAACGCTCTTTATCCAACTTCTGATATTCATACATCGCGTCAGTGGGCTCAGAGGCAGTAATGGCAAGCTCCGCTACATCGTTCTCCAACAAATGATAAATATTACTTTTGTTGCCGGTATGGATCACTAAATTCACTTTATCGGCCTGAAGCAAGTTAGCGAGTGCAGGACCTGCCACCAGACTGAGGTACTCTGCAGGGCCTGCAAGGTGTAACGTGCCGTGATCGGTGGAAGCACGACTGCGAATAGAAGCCACTTTCTGCTCTAACGTATCAATGTGACTGGCGACCTGCAGCGCCAAGTCATCAGCGATAGCCGTTGGCTCAACGCCTCTCGCTTTTCTTATGAACAACTCTTTACCGACAATATTCTCCATGGCTTGTATGTGAGAAGTGACCGCTGGCTGAGACATATGAAGGCGAGCTGCAGCACGTGTAATGTTGCCGCTTCGATAAACTTCTACAAAGGTTTTTAACTGTGTTAAGTAAGACATAATCCCTACCCATCAGATTTTTGATGACTCATCACAATTTATCTGACTTCTCGATGTAAGCCAACCTCTCTAAGATACACGCACTTTCTAATGCGACAGGAGCTGCACATGAAATCAGCATCATCAATTTTATCGCTCGCCATTGTTGCGGGTTTATCACAGTCGGCCTATGCGGCAGACGTTAAAGCTGCGAATGCCGGTAAAGGCGAAATACTTGTACTACTTTCAAGTGAAAATGTAATGCAACTTGCAGATGGCAAAACAGAGCCTACAGGCTATTACCTTAACGAGTTTGGTGTGCCGGCAAAAGCATTGGTAGACGCAGGCTACAAACTGGTATTGGCCACGCCAAAAGGCAATGCGCCATCTGTAGATAAAAAGTCAGTAATACCGCAATACTTTGATGGCGGCGAATCGCAAATGCGAGACATTCAAACGTTTGTAACGTCAATAGAAGGCATTGATGACACGCTGTCATTGAGCGAAGTGATTGGACAAGGCCTAGAAGAGTTTGAAGGCGTTTTCATTCCAGGCGGTCATGCACCGCTTATCGACCTGGCAAACAATCCTCAAGTGGGTGAAATTTTGTCTCACTTTCACAGTGAAGGAAAACCTACTGCCGCTATCTGCCATGGCCCAATCGCCTTACTTTCTGGGCAATCTAACCCGCAGGCATTTGAACTGGCATTGATATCCGGTGAGCAAGCCTCATCTGAGAGTTGGATTTATGATGGCTACAAAATGACAATCTTCTCCACTCCGGAAGAGGCCTATTTTGAAAGCACGTTAAACGACGCAAAGTTATTGTACTACCCAGCAGACGCCATGGCGCAAGCGGGTGGCAAGATGGAATTCAAAGAAATGTGGGCGCCCAATGTAGTAGTAGACCGTGAGCTTATTACAGGCCAAAACCCGTTTTCTGATGAACTGTTAGCTGAAAAGCTTTTACAACAGTTAAATTCACAATCTAATTAAGGACAGGCGACACTATGCTTAATTTTACGTTTAAGAATCAAACCGAAATTCTGTTCGGCAAAGGGCAACTAAGTGAAGTGTCTTCACGTTTGCCGAAACAAGCAAAAGTCCTCTTCCTCTACGGTGGCGGCTCAATTAAGAAAAATGGTATTTACGATAAAATAACGACTGCACTAGCAGGTGCTGAAGTCATTGAATTTCAGGGTGTTGAACCAAACCCAGAATTTGAAACACTGATGAAAGCTGTGAATGTCGCACGTGAAAATGACGTGAACTTCATTCTTGCGGTTGGCGGTGGAAGTGTTATTGATGGCGCGAAATTTGTAGCTGCTGCCGTTAACTTCGCAGGCGATCCGTGGGACATACTTGTTAAAGGTGCTGCATTTGAAAATCCATTACCTATTGGCGCAGTACTTACTTTACCTGCGACGGGGTCTGAGAGTAACGGTAACTCGGTAGTAAACAGGAAAGAAACGTCGCAAAAACGCGCATTTTCTTCTGAAACAGTTCAGCCTGTTTTTGCCGTACTTGATCCTGAGTTCACCTATTCACTACCACCACGTCAAGTATCGAACGGCGTGGTTGATGCTTTTGTTCACGTGATTGAGCAATACCTTACCTACCCTGTAAACGCACCGCTTCAAGACCGCTTTGCAGAAGGAATCTTACAAACCTTAGTTCAAGAAGGTCCTAAAGCGTTAGCGACGCCTGAGGATTACGATGTGCGTGCAAACGTAATGTGGTCAGCAACAATGGCGCTTAACGGATTAATCGGCAAAGGTGTACCGCAAGACTGGGGCACACATATGATAGGTCACGAACTTACTGCGTTACACGGTTTAGATCACGCCGTGACATTAGCAATTGTTCTACCGTCGTTAATGTTCGTGCAGCGTGACAAAAAGCAGGAAAAAATTCTGCAGCTAGGTGAGCGCGTGTTTGGCATTCAGGACAATGACAAAGAAAAGGCCATCGACTTAACTATAAAAGCGGTTCAGGACTTTTTTGAAACTATGCAGGTTAAAACCCGCCTGTCAGACCACAACATTGAAAAGTCTGCCATTGATGGGCTAATCGAGAACCTTGAACGCAACGGCTTAACAGCGCTTGGCGAGCATGGTGACATCGATCTTGCTAAAGCCCGTGAAATTCTAACTCTTGCGGCATAACCCCTAGATTTTAAAGCACTCAGCCTTCGCTGAGTGCTTTTGTGTTTATTTAAAAAGAGAGAAATATGACTGCATTATTTGAACAATTTTCGTTAAAAGACGTGACGCTTCGCAATCGTATTGCTGTGCCTCCAATGTGCCAATACTCTGCAGAAGATGGGTTTACAAACCAGTGGCATGAAGCAAACTACCAGTCATTTGCCCGAGGCGGTGCTGGATTGGTTATCGTTGAGGCAACCGCCGTCTCGCCAGAAGGACGCATCACGCCAAATTGCTTAGGTATTTGGAAAGATGAACACGTTAGTGGCTTAAAAAATGTTGCTGATCGTATAAAAAGCCAAGGCGCTGTTGCTGGAATTCAAATTGCACATGCCGGGCGCAAAGCGAGTGCTAACCGCCCTTGGGAAGGTGATGACCACATTCAGCCAAGTGAAGAAAAAGGGTGGCAGCCTATTGGACCTTCGGCAGAAGCCTTTGGGGCACACTTACCTGTTACGCCTACAGAAATGACCAAAGCCGATATTGAGCGCGTTAAGAGTGACTTTGTGAAAGGTGCCCAGCGCGCGCTTGAAGCTGGATTCGAGTGGCTTGAACTGCATTTTGCCCACGGTTATTTGGCTCAAAGCTTTTTCTCGAAGCACGCCAATAAGCGTACCGACGAATACGGCGGTGATGCGCAAGGCCGTGGCCGATTCTTACTTGAAACACTGAGCGCAGTGCGTGCGGTTTGGCCTGAAAACCTACCGCTTACCGTACGCTTTGGCGTTATCGAATACGATGGTGATGACGAACAGACGTTGAGCGAGTCTATCGAACTTGTAAAACAGTTCAAAGAAATTGGTACTGATTTCGTTAGCGTTAGCGTTGGCTTTAACACGCCTGATGCGAATATTCCTTGGGGCCCGGCTTTCCTTGCTCCAATTGCGAAAAAGGTACGTGATGAAGCCGGGATCCCGGTTGCTACAGCGTGGGGAGTAGACACACCAGAGCTCGCCAACGATACCATTGAAAACCAACAACTTGACGTTGTTATGGTAGGTAGAATGCATCTTACTAACCCACACTGGTCTTACTTTGCAGCGAAAAAGCTAGGCGTTGAAAAACCATCTTGGGTAATGCCTGCACCATATGCACACTGGTTGGAGCGTTACGCACCATCAGACGAAAGGTAATTATTGACTTTACAGGCAGCAGTGTTTTCGAGCACTGCTGTGTTTTTCCTCGTCTTTTGCCAATAACGTATAACGTTGCGTCTCTGCACTTGCTTTTTTCCAAGTTAGGTTTAAGGTTGCTATAAACCTCCTTCAAGATTTGGAAGAATGCAGGTTAAAGATTTTTTTTCCTCATCAGCAAAGCTTGCTGATCTAACGTCACTCCGAAGGCGCCGTGTCATTCAAATAAGCGCGGTAACAGGCTTCGGGCTTTTCGCTTCATCTCTGGTCGCGAGAGGCATAACTTTTGATATCTTTTTACTGGGCTTGTTCTCATTAATCGTCACTGGCTCGCTCGCATACAAGTATTACGTTACCACCAGCAGTTACCTACTTTTGGGCGCTATGTCGTCAATGCTGTTTGCCCTATCCGCAACAGGTGCAGGCGTATTTGATATCGCCATGATTGGCTATCCTGGCGTCATCATATTTGCGGCTTTATTAGGTGGAATTGCCCTATTTGGCACCGTTTTATCTTTAGTGCTTCTTCAGTGCATTACGCTTACGTGGTTGATTATGCACGATGTAGTAACACCAAACCCGCCTATTTTGAGCTGGTCTCACGTGCTCTTCATCATGGTTATTTACGTTATTACGGGCTTCAGCGTTTTTATTTTGATACAGGATATTCGTCGGCTTATGCAGTCACTGCAGCAAGAGGTGTCTAAAGTTGAGCAAAATAGAGCACATATCCAGCACTTAGCACATCACGATCCGCTCACAAACTTGCCAAATAGGATTTTGGGCGAGCGACTTTTCAACGAAAAGCTACGCGAGAGTGAAGAAAAAGGGCTTCAGCTCGCGCTGCTGTTCATAGACTTAGACAACTTTAAACCCGTGAATGACGCTCTTGGCCATGCTGCGGGCGATCGGTTTCTTCAAAAAATATCTCAAACCATCACCGACCACCTATCCACAAAGCAAAGTTTAATACGCTTCGGTGGCGATGAGTTTATTGTGTTGGCGCCAGAAATATCAGACAAATCTGAAATCGATGACTTATGTAAGAACTTAATTACGTGGTGTTCGAACGAATTCGAAGTGCTGCAAACCAAAGTGGTAGTATCGGGTTCAATTGGTGTAGCACAAGCGCCTTATGACGGAATTAAATTTAAACAGCTGTGCCGAAAAGCTGATATTGCCATGTACGAAGCGAAACGCAACGGCAGAAATAGATACGAATACTATGACGTGCGCTTTGACGAAGAAAACGATGAAAAATTCACACTTATTCAGCGTTTGCGCCCGGCTGTACAGGCCAATGAATTCGAGGTGTACTACCAACCGTTGATAGACCTTGCCTCTAACGAGGTTCAAGCAGTAGAGGCGCTTTTGAGATGGCCTCAGAAAGACGGCTCAATGATATTCCCCGACAAGTTCATACCTTTAGCGGAAAGCAGTGGCTTGATCATCCCTCTTGGTGCTTGGGTATTAAACCAGGCTTGTGAATTTTGCGCTAAACAGCATGAGAACGGTCATACTAATCTTACGGTTGCCGTAAACTTATCCTTTGCACAATTCAAAGATGGTACGCTCCCCGCTGTCGTTGAGCAGGCATTGCAAAATTCACAATTAGCACCGCAATTTTTAGAGCTGGAGCTAACTGAAACCATACTCGCGGATGAAAATGGCACCACTGGCGAACAACTCGAAGCGATTAAATCGTTAGGCGTGCACTTTGCTATTGATGATTTTGGTACCGGTTACTCTAATTTAAATTATCTACAGACATTTAGCGCTCGCAAACTCAAAATAGACCGCATTTTTATCAACACCTTGGGCATCGGGGAAAACGACGCACCTTTAGTTGCAGCAATAATCAGCATTGCCGACAGCCTTGGCATGAAAGCGGTAGCTGAAGGTATTGAAAGTAAACCCGCTTTAGAAAAGCTAATAAAAATGGGATGTGACTTGGGGCAAGGCTATTATTGGAGCAAGCCACTCCCCGCGCCCGAGATAGAACGACTTTTAAGTAATCATCCAACAAAGTAACCACTTACACTAAAAATTCGGAAATGTTCCGTTGTGAAGGCACCGTTTTAGAAGCTCATGATATTTCAAACGGACATTTTCATGCCGATGGCTTAACGCAGCATTGGATTACTGAAAAAATAACAATCTGCCTAAATCGAAAAACGCTAAAACCCGTGATACGTCACAAACTCTTCGTTGTCGGCGCGAGTTGAGCGAACCTCGTTTGCAGCGAACTCTGGGTCTGGATAGCCCAAGGCTATGCAAATCATAATGGCCTCATCATCAGGGATGTTAGCGTGCTTGTGTACTACATCGGACTGCATAATGCCCTGACCATTGATAACACAACCAAGCCCTAAGTCCCATGCAGCTAGCACAATGCCATACGCAAGCGACCCTAAACCAAACTGGGTGATCCCTGCTGGCTCTAAAGCCTTGTCATAGGTAAGCACCAAAGAAACGGGTGCATCAAACTGCCTAAAGCCGCGCATCATCCAATCCATACGCTTCTCCTTGTCTTCTCGGGTTATTCCCATTACGTCGAACAGCTGTATGGCTACATCAATTTGACGCTGACGGTGAATCCCCTCGTAGTCCTCTTTGTATGGAAAGTCTCGAACGTGCGGTTTACCTTCAAGTGTATTTTTGGTGTTGCCTTCACGAATTTTATCAAGCACGTCGCCTGTTACTGCATGAATTTTCCAGGTTTGCGTGTTATAGGACGATGGCGCCCACTTCGCTGCGTTGATAATCGCGTCTACTGTTTCCTTAGTAACAGGCTGTTTAGTGAACCCTCTAACACTCTTTCTTGATGCTGCAAACTCGGCAAAATTCATACACTTCCTTAAACGCGGTAATTGAACTTGTTAAGTTAGAGTAAACATGACGAGTTTGCTCTTCAATAGGCGGCAAACTTAATTCAGATTGTTTGTTTTTATAGATATATATAGAAGTTTGTAAACCCTTTCATTTAGCAGTGCGTAGCAAAAGCATGTCATGAGTCAGGCACACATGATGTTTATGGAAGTTTGGCTTTCGAAAGAAGCATACGAAAGGAGTTTTATAATGGCTAAGAAACTGCAATTAACCACGTCGGCAGGCGCCCCCGTAGTAAGTAACGAAACCACTAAAACAGCAGGAGAGCGCGGCCCCGCCCTCTTACAAGATTATCAACTAATCGAAAAGTTAGCGCATCAAAACCGCGAACGAATTCCAGAACGTGTCGTTCACGCGAAAGGCTGGGGTGCACAGGGCACATTTACGGTCACGCACGACATTACCGATTACACATGCGCTGACTTATTCTCAGAAGTGGGTAAACAAACTGAAGTATTAAGCCGGTGGTCTACGGTAGCAGGAGAATCAGGCGCAGCTGATACCGAGCGTGACGTGCGAGGCTTTAGCTTGAAGTTTTACACACAACAAGGCAACTGGGATATGGTAGGTAATAATACTCCTATCTTCTTCATTCGCGATGGATACAAGTTCCCTGACTTCATTCGTACGCAAAAACGTCATCCGAAAACTAACCTGCGCTCACCAGAAGCCATGTTCGACTTTTGGGCTGCACAGCCAGAAAGCGTGCATCAAGTTACCATTTTAATGTCGGACCGTGGTATTCCGGTGTCACCTATGCACATGAACGGCTATGGCAGCCACACTTTCAGCATGTGGAATAAAGAAGGCAAGCGTCATTGGGTGAAGTTCCATTTCAAAACTCAACAAGGCATTAAAAACTACACCAATGAAACGTCTGAAAAAATCATTGGAAGCACTCGGGAAAAATATCAAGAAGAGCTATATAACGCCATTGAAGAAGGCAATTTCCCAAAATGGACAATGTACATTCAGGCCATGCCAGAAGAGGAAGCAGGACAGCAAAGCTATAACCCGTTCGACCTAACCAAGGTGTGGCCGCACGATGACTATCCGCTTATTGAAGTTGGCGAACTGGAAATGAACAGAAATCCAGAAAACTACTTTCAAATGATAGAAAACGCAGCATTCAGTCCGTCAAATGTTGTCCCTGGTATTGGCTTTAGCCCTGACAAAATGCTTCAGGCTCGCATATTTTCTTATGCTGATGCCCATCGCTATCGTTTGGGCACACACTATGAAGCACTCCCCGCTAACGCGCCGAAAAATAGCAAGGTAAACCACTATCACAAAGACGGCGCGATGCGCTTCTTTACCAATGATTTTGGTAACCCTGACGCCTACTATGAGCCCAATCAATACGAAGGTCCGGTGGCTGACTTTTCAGTGAAAGAGCCTCCGCTTCGCATTGATGGAGACGCTGATAGATATCATCAAGATGAAGCAGATGTGGATTACGTGCAGCCGCGAAAACTGTATGAGATGTTTTCTGATGATCAAAAAGAACGGCTGTATAAAAACTACGCTGCTGCAATGGGCCCGTGCTCAGATAGCGTAAAAGAGCGTTGGTACGCCGTGCTAGAAAAGGTACATCCAGACTACGCCGCAGGCGTACGAAATGCGGTAGAAAGCTTAGATACCGACGTAAATACGGTACCGATTACTGAAAATACCCCTATCGAAGATAGCTAAACGCTATTGTTGTAAGGTATCGCGGCCCAGCAGTTTTCTCCTACTGGAATCTGCTGGGCTCCACAATTTAACAAACATGGCATATTTTTAATACTTGCCTAAAACACGTCTAACCGATGATTAAGAGACTTCTGTCATCAAAATATGCTCATTGAACTTTAGAACAAAACTTGTCGAGTAAGTTTGCGAGATTGAAAATTGTGGCTTACGTTTAATGTATCTAAACGTTTATAGCGCTATGTATGTCGTTATTTAAGAAGTCAAAAACAGAACAATCCACCTCTCGCCAAGCTCCATGGAAAATAGCCATAATCGATGATGAAGAAGGCGTACATGAGGTCACTAAACTCACTCTGCGGAAATTTAATTTCGAAAAACGCGGGGTTGAATTTCTATCAGCTCACAGTGGCGCTGAAGGCCTAGCACTTTTCAAAGAAAATCCAGACATCGCTCTCGCTTTCGTTGATGTGGTGATGGAAACTGACGATGCGGGTTTGAATTTGGTTGATGCCATTCGCAACGAGCTCAATAACCATACCGCCCGCCTTATTCTGCGAACAGGTCAACCTGGTCAGGCGCCGGAAGAAGAGGTAATCAGGCGTTACGACATAAACGACTACAAAGCCAAAACTGAATTATCATCGCTTAAACTTAAGTCTTGTGTGTACACAGCAATAAGGTCGTATCGGGATATTCAGACTATTGAGCAAGGTAAGCGCGGTATGGAAGACGTTTTAAAATCCTCGTCTTCCGTTTTAGCAAGCCAGTCTTTAGCCCAATTTGGCACCGCAGTGTTGAAACAGACACTTACACTGCTTAACCTAAACAACTCTGTACTCTACTTGTCTACTCAGCACACCGACTTATATGGCGATACGACCATGACGGTGCTAGGCGCCAGCGGCGACCTAGTTGGATTATGCGAACCTGGAATTTCTAGCCGAATTCCTGAAACCATCGAAGAAGAAATCAAACAAGTCTTAGAAAACAAAAGTCACTATCAGTCTAAAGATTTATTCATCGGCTACTACCCTACTGGAGAAGATAGTCACAACATTTTGTATGTTAAATTAGATCATCCACTGGATGCTCTGCAGCGCAAGACCTTAGAGATGTTTGCCTCTAATGTGGCGGTAATATTCCAAAATCTCACGCAAAAAGAAGACATACAAAAAACCCAAAAAGAACTCATTATGGTGCTTAGCGACGCAATCGAAATGCGGAGTAAAGAGACCGGTGGCCATGTGAGAAGGGTCATTCTTATGACCGAATTTCTCTCTGAAAAGCTTCACATGAGCCGAGAGTTTATTGAGACCATACGGTATTCAGCCGCACTTCATGACGTGGGTAAAATTAGCATTCCTGAAACTATTTTACATAAGCCGGGCAAACTCGACCCCGAAGAATGGGAGATCATGAAGACCCATGCACAAAAAGGCTACGAGCTACTTGCGGGATCTGATCGCATCGTTGCTAAAATGGGCGCCATCATTGCGAAAACGCATCATGAGCGGTGGGATGGTCAAGGTTACCCTGAAGGTTTAGCTGGAGACGACATTCCCGTGGAGGGTCGTATTATGGCAATTGTCGACGTTGTCGACGCATTGCTATCTAAGCGCTGCTATAAACCGGCATGGAGTCCTGAGGAAGTAAAAGCCTATCTTCATGAGAATTCCGGGAAACAATTCGATCCGCTAATCACCCACATTATGATAGAGCACTTCGACAGGATCCTTGAAATCCGAGCCACAGAACCGGACGAAGATGAATGAAAGAATCGCTAGAACTAATCTTATTACGCGTTAGCCAAAGCGCAGATATTGATAAAGGTGAATTAGACGTTGCTTCTAGACTTATTATCAACTCGGTGTGTGAGGGTTTGCAAATTACTCGAGCTGGCATTTGGTTGTATGATGAAATGCAAACACTGGTACAGTGCACATTGCTCATTGATAAGGGTAATGACCTGGACCACGAAAGCTTAGTACTTACCCGAAAAGACTTTCCTCATTATTTCGAGGCGCTAGATTCAGAGAGAACCATTGCGGCCCACGACGCATTAACAGATGTTGCAACATTCGAATTTGCAGAAGTGTATTTAACGCCGCTTGGGATTAGCTCTATGCTTGATGTCCCTATTCGCCACCGCGGCAAAATGATTGGGATAATTTGCTGTGAACATCAAGGCAAAGCCCGTGAATGGTATGCCGATGAAGTTGTATTTGCGGCGTCACTGGCAGACCTTTACGGGCGTGCAGTGAGTGCAAATGAGCGCGCAGATTACGAGCAGAGGCTAATTGAGGCCAACCAAACCCTTGAGCAAAAAGTAATAGACCGCACGGCTGAACTTGAGGCCGCACAAGAAAAGCTCGTCGAGTCAGAAAAAATGGCGGCGTTAGGAAATCTAGTCGCAGGCATTGCTCACGAAGTAAATACGCCGTTAGGCATTGCACTTACCTCCGTCAGTAACTGCAAAGAAGAACTAAAAGACATCTATCGAGACTTCGAAAACGATGAATTAACCGAGCAGGGTTTTAAAGACTTTGAAGCTATTTGCTCTGAAGGGCTAAACTTGGCTGAAACGAGCCTGATGCGGGCAGCGAATTTAGTACAAGACTTTAAGCGCACTTCTGCTGACCAAACGTCATTAGAAATAGAAGAAATTGCATTAGACGAATATATCCCTAGAGTCTGTAACCCTTTAAAGCCCATGCTTCGCAAAGAACAAGTCGAGCTTAGCATAGACGTTACGCCCAATTTAGTAATAACCACCTGCCCCGGTATTATTGCCCAATTGCTAACAAATTTAATCTCGAATGCTCAGCGTCACGCTTTTGGTCCATCGGTAAATAACGACGTAAATAGAGTGAGTGTGAGCTGCAGTAAAAATGCCAAAGGCATTGTGATTAGCGTACAAGACAATGGCAAAGGTATACCAGAGGCACTTCACAAGAAGGTATTCGAGCCATTTTACACCACGGCTCGTGATAAAGGCGGTACAGGGCTGGGCCTAAATATTTTATACAACTTAGTACGACAAAAATTTAACGGTGAGATTGACTTAACATCAACCCCAGGAGAGGGTACGAAAGTAACCGTGTGTATTCCGGTTGAAGCCTAGCGTGCCTCTCATTTTCCACAACCTATACCCTGCGTTATAAATTCCCTCTGCAGCGCGCGACATTATTAAAATGTCGCCCTCACGACAGACCTAACATCAAAGGCTGGGCAAGCTAAATACAAAAGCATAACAAGGCATGTAGAAATGCAACTTTCACAATGGCGAAGTTCCGGACACTTTTTAAACGTCGACGGTCAGCAAGTTTTTTATAAAACAGAATGGTCACCAACACATGCACTTGCTTTTGGACTATATGAAGCAGCGTAAACAATACCGAGAGCGCTGGGTAAGTGCACTGCAAAATGCCAATGCCCCTCTTCGACTAACCGCAGGTATGGCTGATCCGATCTCTGGCGCGCATATGGTGGCGCGGTACAAACAACTCATTCCCAATGCAGACGTAGTTGAGATCGAGCAAATTGGGCACTATCCGCAAATTGAAAGTGCTGAAGCCGTGGTGAAATCTATAACAAGCTTTTTAGGTCGCTACGCTAACTAAACGTGAAACTTTGTCTTGATACGGCACGCGACAGGGGTAATATAAAGCTTCACTGATTTAACTCTAGACTCGCAACCAACGTTTATGGACGCTTCAACCAACAACGAAATTATTCCTGCCGCTAGCTTTAAGCAGATTGATATTGGTTTCGTGACCCCTGCTGCTTCTATAAAACGGTTTGTACAATGCATATGGGTGATTGATAACCCAGAAGGCTCAGCTACAACGCTAAACGAAAAATTTTATCCCGATGCCGGTGCTAGTTTGACTTTTTATCTCGATCAAACTAACTGTGAAGCACAATTGTTTTACCATACTCAGGTCTGCGCCATGCCGTGGGAACTGGCTTGCAGACAAATAAGTGTAAGATTTAGGCCCGGTGCCTTGAAATACTTGTTCGGTTTAACCTTTGATGACAGTAAAAACCAACAAATCGACATCGCGTTGGCTATGGTTAAGCAGCGTGATTCCTATCAACGACTGCAAGCCTATCTTATTGGAAAAACTATTAGCCAGCAGTGCTTAGCAATACAGCACTGGTTGATTGAGCTAGCAGAAAATACTGATGGAGCCTTTCAGAAATGGGAGCGCATGCTTTATCAGTCGATGAATTTACTGGTGCCCCCACAACATCTTGCCGATCAGTTCGGCGTCAGCCGAAGAACGCTGGAGCGCCAATTTCGCACGAACTTTGGTTTCTCGCCAAACAAACTGTATCAATTTGCTCAAATACGCCATGCACGATCGTTATTAACCTCAAATTCTGAAGCGCTGAGCCACGTCGCCTTGGCATGTGGTTACTTCGACCAAGCGCACTTTACGCATTCGTTTAGTGATTTCGCGCTGGAAACGCCCCTTCAGTATAGAAAGCGAAAGTTGTCGCAAATTTACAATTAAGCGTTTTGCTTAAACTTTATAGTTCTCCGCAGTTTAAAGGAGATCACTATGAAAAAACGTATTACACAATCTGAGCTATATTCTGAATATCCCCATATTCTTGAACACCTCACAGGCTTAGTTAAGCCATCTTTCAAAAGTACTTTAAGTCATAAACTCATACATTTAGTTAAGCTTCGTGCGTCACAAATTAATCAGTGCGGCTTCTGCCAACACATGCACGCCGAAGAAGCGAGAGTGTCTGATGAAAATCAGTCAAGGCTTGATGTATTGTCTGCATGGAGAGAGCTAGATTGTTTCAGTTTTGAAGAGAGAACAGCATTAGCGTGGACGGAAGCGTTAACGCTTATCCACTCTTCCACTATTACTGAAGAAATGTATAACAGTGTAGAAAGCACCTTCGGAAAAGAAGGGCTGATAGAACTCACGTCTATTATTCTTCAAATTAATAGCTGGAACCGTATTTCAGTAAGCCTTCAGTTTCAACCTTCTATTTAGTAGTAAGGAAGACGTGAAAATGACTATCATGAAACAAGTACAAAATAACAAATTGGGTGTAGCCGCCTGCTTGTGCTTTTTTTGGGGAAGTACCCTTTTCTTGCCAGCCTTCAGCAAATTTGCAACCGCTGGAGTATGGTTGTTTATGGCGGGTTCTCTATTGATGCTTTTCGACATCTTGAGCATTAAAACCAACTAGGCTTTGTTATCAATCGTGTAAGGTGAATGCTGATCCCCCGTTTATGGGGTAGAGCCTGATATATATGGCATAAGCCATTGAATGGGGAGAGAGAAGTTGGTCGGTGTGAGAGGATTTGAACCTCCGACCCCTGACACCCCATGACAGTGCGCTACCAGGCTGCGCTACACACCGACCGAAAGAGCCGACAAGTCTACTCAATTTCAACGACTTTGCAATGTAAAAAAACCAAATAACCGCCTAAACGATTATTTGGTAATCAAAACCCAACTAAAACGAAGCTTATTACAAGTCGTCTGCACTTACATCTTTGATTTCTGGCCATTCTTCATTCGCCTCATTTATATGAGTAGGAATGTTCTTAGCCCATGCTTTGTATACACTTTCGTCTTTATTCACATAAAGTACGCCATCAACAATTTCAAACGCTTTGCCGTTTATTTCGAATTTCTTACCAAACGTTGCACCGTAGGCACAAAAGCCGCCGTACGCTGGTGCGTATTTGTCTGGGTTGCTTACAAACATGTCTCTATTTTTCTGCGATGAAAATCGGTAAATAGCGTCGTTGTGGACAGCCGTTATAGTCGCTTTACCCAGCACTGGCTTACCTTCAGTAAAATAAGCTACAGCGTCGTGCCCGGCTAAAATAATTCCGTTTTCGTCGGTCTCTGTATCAACGCCAGCGAATACCGCGCCACTAACAATTAGTGAAACTGCAAATAAACTACCTTTTAAGAATGCTCTCATGCTATTTCTTCTCCACATTGGTGTTTCGAGTGTTTTCGCACTATCTCTGTATAAGTTCGAAGAATATGGTACGTACTTCGGTCTTATACAAACATGCTCCAAACGCTTAAATACTTGTCCAAAACACCATGAAAAATTTAGAAAGCCTTTTTGACAAACTTCAAATAACCACCAATGTATTTCACAACGGACAATATTGCGGTAACTGGCAAATTGACACTTCTGGCACCGGCTTTATTAATTTTCACGCCGTAACTCACGGTCAATGCTACTTACACCGTAACGACGACGGCCCAGTTCTGCTAGAAAAAGGCGACATGGTCTTACTGCCTGTTGATAGCCCACACCTTTTAAGCCCTACAAAAACTCACACTTACAAAAATGTTAGCGCAAGCCCTATTCCTGTTAGCGAGAAACTAGGAGCTGAAGGCCCGGTGCTACTTTGCGGTTACTTCGAGTATCAGCACCCTTTAATGAGAGTAATAACAAAAGAACTGCCTGAATTTTGGATAATTAAAAAAGCATCAAAAGAAAGTAGAGTGCTGCATGAAAGTCTGCAGTTACTTATCAGCGCGTCGTTAGAAGTGTCGGACTCAACCTTCACTTCGTCAGTTCTGCTAAACAAAATCGCTGAGGTTGTATTCCTTTTGATTGTGAAGCATTTAATGAGCAAGTACTCATCAACCTTAGGGGCTCTACTGCATCCGGCCATAGCAAATAGCCTTCAAGCGCTGCATAACGCGCCTGAACAACATTGGAACGTAGAAATGCTGGCGAGTATTGCGAATATGTCTAAATCTAACTACGCAGCAAAGTTCAAAGCCTGTGCAGGCGTAACTCCAATTAAATACCTAACGCAATGGCGCCTGCGTTGTGCCTGCACAGAAATAATCCAAAGCAACAAGCCGTTAATTACCATTGCAAACCAATATGGTTACGAAACGGAAGCTTCTTTTTCAAAGGCTTTTAAAAGAGAGATTGGAGTATCTCCTTCACAAAAGCGCGTTCAAGCTAGGCCAGCGTAACGTAACACACCCCAGTTACTACCAGTGCAACTAACACGTTTAGCACCACACCCTCTCTGGCCATGGTTTTTATGTCGAACTTTTCCGTTGAGTATGCAATGGCATTAGGCGCTGTAGCTACTGGAAGCATAAAAGCGCAACTTGCGCTAATTGCCGCGGGGATCATCAACAACTTAGGATCTACGCCCACAGCCATACCCGCGGCCGCTAGAATTGGCATTAATAGTGTAGATGTTGCTGTGTTGGAGGTAATTTCCGTCAAGAAGGTAACGAACAAGCAAATTCCAAGTACCAATAGAAGAACAGGAAGCGTAGAAAGTCCCGTTAGCCATGTTCCCATAAGAACACTTAAGCCCGATGACATAAATGCTTTGGCAATACAAATACCGCCAGCAAACAATAACAACATGCCCCACGGAATATCGTTTGCGGTTTTCCAATCAAGCAGTTTGTCGTTGTTTCCTTTTTCGTCTACTTCACCGTTATCGTTTCCGCTGTTGGTAAAGAACATAGCCGCAACACCCGCCACGGCAATAGTACTGTCACTTATCGTGCTTATGCCTATCCAAGCAGTCCAAAAAGGTCTGAAAATCCAAGCTAAAGCGACAGTGCCAAAAATAGCAAGAACACGCTTCTCGGCTCTTGTCCATGTGCCTGGGACAGGTAAATCGATGTTCCCCACTTGTTTAATACCGCGCGCTAACCATAAGGCCATAATAGGTACGCCTAGTATTACGATTGGTACGCCTGTTTTCATCCAGTCGATAAAGCTGTATTCAATACCTTGGGTTTCTTCATACACGCTCATAAAGATAATATTAGGTGGCGTCCCAATCGGTGTCCCTACCCCACCTAAGCTTGCCGAATAAGCGATACCAAGTATAAGCGCCACGCCAAATCGGGGATTGTCTACTGCGTTGATAATAGCGATAGCCATTGGCAACATCATTAGGATTGTTGCCGTATTACTAATCCACATACTGAGTACTGCGGTTGTTAACATGAAGCCCAGTACCAGTTTGAGCGGGCTGCCGCTGCCCGTTATACGCAACATGTAAATGGCGAAACGCTTGTGTAAGTTAGCGCGCTCCAACCCTTTTGAAAGCATGAAAGCAGCCATTAATAGAATGATAACGTGGCTTCCGAGAGCAGAGGCAGCTTCGCTGTGAGACAACACACCAAATAGCGGGAATAGCGCGAAGGGTAAAAGTGAGGTAGCGGGAATGGGGAGCGCTTCAGTCACCCAGAGCACAGCGACAAACAGCGTAATTGCTGCGGTAAAAATGATCTCGCTGGGCTGATCAATGGCCCACAATCCCAAGCCACATAGTACTGAAGCGATAAAGGCAAATAGAATTATACTGTTTTTACGTGTTGGCTTTCGTTGTAGAGTTTCTGAAGAAGGTTCAGAGTTTGTGTGCATTGCGCTTCCCGTTACTAATAGCTTTATTATAAGTGCTAGTTATTGCTCTTATATTTTCTATCAGTAATTAGCGGGAAACGCACTACGCTTTTGCGAAAAAACGTGTTTTTAAGACGGTTTCTTTTATTTACTCTCGTCGTCTGACGAGATTCGGCTTGCAACTGCGCCTGCTTGGCCTTTGTATTTAGCGTCCACTCTTGCGTTGTACGGTTTTTCAGCTGGCGCTGACAACACTTCGAAGCTAAGTGCCCCTATTTTCATTTTAGGGCGAAGCGCCAGCGGTAACTTACCACTGTTGTAAAACTCAAGAACGATGTTGCCCGACCAGCCTGGATCTATTCGATGCGCGGTCACGTGAACCATTAAGCCCAAACGCGCAAGCGAAGAACGCCCGTCTAACCAACCTACGATGTTGTCAGGCAAGGTTACTGACTCGTGGGTAATGGCAAGCGCTAGCTCCCCAGGGTGTAGAAAGAAGGCTTTACCCTCTTCTAGTTCAATTTCATCGCTCATAACATGGTCGAGCGCTTCTTGAACCTGTGCTTTCGGCCCACTTAAATCGATAAACGGCGCTTGGTGATCTTCAAACACGCGAAATTTATTACCTAGGCGGATATCTACCGTTACACCACTTATTTGATCGTAGCTGGGTGTAGGGTCAATTTTAATTTTTCCATCTTGCAGATGTTGGTAGATATCGCGGTCGCACAAGCGCATGGTGTATTCCTCATTTCGTTAGGCCGCTATTATGCGTATGTCGCCGCATGCATTCAACTGCTCAAAGGCTTGTTTTATCTGCTTTTGCGCAATTTTCGTATAGTTTTATCAAATTTTAAATTTAAGCAATCGAACCTGGCTATAATTCACCTTTACTACACCTGTCTGAATTTACCTATCCGTCGGGCATTCCTGATATTTGTTACCTAGGTATTTCAAGCTAGTTACTCTTTACCAACAATGCCAATAGGGTTGCCCTTAATGTGTTTTACTGCCCCTTTGCGTGGCGCAACAGTAAGGGCCAGTTGCATAGACAGAGCGCGAGCAGCCTCGCGATAACTTTCACTCAATGCACTTTCGGGCGAGGTAATTAACAAAGGCGTGCCGGCATCGCCATGCTCGCGAATATGGATATCAAGCGGTAGCTGACCTAAAAGTGGCAGTCCATGGCGTTCGGCAAGCGCCTCGCCCCCGTCTTTTGAAAACACATAGTCTTTGGTACCACAGGCTCTGCACTGGTAATAACTCATGTTTTCAATAAGCCCTAATACAGGTACGTTCACTTTTTCAAACATGCTTATGCCTTTTTGGGCGTCGGCTAGCGCTAAGTCTTGCGGCGTTGTAACTACCACAGAAGCAGTAAGTGGTACCTGTTGCGCCATCGTCAGTTGGATATCGCCTGTTCCTGGTGGCATATCTACAATTAAGTAGTCCAGCACGGGCCATAGGGTTTCATCTAGCAACTGCTTTAACGCCCTGCTTGCCATTGGCCCTCGCCATACGGCCGCGTCTTCCTGAGGCACTAAATAGCCAATTGAGTTCGCCACCAGCCCATGTGCAGTTAGCGGCTGCATGTGCTTATTATCTTCGCTTTCAGGGTGTGCATCGGGGTTGCCCAGCATAATGGGAATAGACGGCCCATAAATATCGGCATCTAAAATCCCAACTTTCGCGCCTTCTTGCATAAGTGCAAACGCTAAATTAATACTGGTTGTCGACTTACCTACACCGCCCTTGCCTGAAGCCACTGCTATGATGTTTTTAATGTTGGTGACCGGAGCTACTTCTGTTTCTCCACTTGCTACACTTTGTTTAAACGTAAGCTGGTCATCGCCAAGCTTCCCTTTTAGTTGGCTAAGCACTTCTTGTTTAAGCGCGTCTAACTGAGTAGCAATACAAAACGGCAAAGTAACTGTCACACCGGCATCTTCATTTTCTGGCTTGCTAAAAGCACACCATGGCATGGTATCTTCAACATCTAACGAAAAATACTTGGCCAAAATTACAGCAACTTTTTGAGTTGCCGGCTCTGCTTTGCGAGAAAAGAACATAAAATGCCTTACTAGTAGTAGAATTGTGTGAATTACGTAATGCAAAAAACGCGGTTTTCCGCTAGTATTTGCAGCCATTTTGAAACGCAAAGAATCAATAACGTCATTA
>Ga0114932_10000927_pt1 | contig 34543 bp, 24 predicted proteins | sample 2SBtaG_2_FD_87286 | JGI IMG/M metagenome (GOLD analysis project Ga0114932, IMG submission 87286) | Deep subsurface microbial communities from Kolumbo volcano to uncover new lineages of life (NeLLi) - 2SBTROV12_ACTIVE470 metaG | ecosystem: Environmental > Aquatic > Marine > Volcanic ...
CGGTGCTCCTGGACGTCCACGGCCTGGAACGCCTCGCCCGCGTCCGCTTCGTCCGCGCACACGCCGCCCACCGCGAAGTACCGCTCGCCGCTGTACGGGGCCCCCGCGTCGCACTCGCCCGCCGCCAGGGACTCGACGACCCCCAGGCGCGGTACCCAGGCGGTCGTGCCGTCCTCGGCCCCGGGGTTCACGAGCAGGTTGTCGCCCAGGGCGGACGCGCCCGTGAGGAACGGCTCGCCCTCGGACCACGCGCTCCAGCGCAGGCCCCGGTCCCGGTACCGCACCCGCCAGCACAGGTCGCGGTTGGAGGGCAGCCGCGCGACGAACGTGTCGGTGAGGTCGTCCTCCGCCTGGGTGTCCTGGCCGAAGTAGCGGTTCTCGTGCTGCAGCCACTCGTCGACGATCGGCGACGCGAACGTGCACTCGGTCGCCACCTGGAACTGCGACGCCCCGTGCCCGTCGCCGTCGGCGTCCTCGAACAGCGACGCCACGAATGGCACGCCCTCGGGCTCGCTGATCCCCTGGGCGTCCGAGGGCGACAGGGCCTCCGGGGTGGCGGGCGGCGTGTTGTTCGCGCGGATGGTCAGGTCGTCGGTCACTGCGTTGTCCCGCACCGTCGCCTCGTCCCCGCGGCTGACGCGACGCAGGCGGAACTGCGGGTCCGGACCCGCGTCGACCTCGACCACCACGAACCCGTACTCGTCCTCGCTGACCGTGAACTCGTCGTAGTCGACCTGCGCGTACTCGCCCCAGTAGTCGATGTTCCCGCCCGCCGTCGCGACGTCGACCCACAGGTGCTCGTGGTCCCGCGACTGGCCCCGCGAGTACCCGTGGGTGTGGCCGAAGAAGTGGATGCTCGGCTTGCCGCAGTCGGTGGAGAAGGCCTCGAGCCGGCTCACGACGTCGCCCGTGTAGTCGAGCTCGCCCGCGATCCACAGCTCGGACTTGAAGGGGTGGTGCAGCTGCACGAAGACGAAGTCCAGCGTCGGGTCGATGCACGCGTCGGCCAGCACCTCGTCGAGCCAGCTCAGCTGGGTGGGGGTTCGGTATCCGGGGTTCGAGTCGAGGCCGATCACGCGCAGGTTGCCGTGGTCGAGCCACCACCAGTGCTCCTCGAAGCCCGCCGTGCCGTTGGTGGGCAGGTCGAAGTAGCGGAAGTAGAAGTCGGTGTCGGCCTCGTGGTTGCCGAGCACGGGATACAGCGGCACGTGGCGGTTGAGCGCCCGCGACGGGGTGAAGAACGTGTCCGCCCAGGAGCCGTAGTCGGACCCGGTGGTCACGAGGTCCCCCGGGATCATCGTGAAGGCGACCTCGGCGGGCAGATCGGCCGAGAACTCCTGCCCCACGAAGGCGATGACGCCGTCCTCCACGACCTGCCGGAAGACGTCCGGGTTGCCGCCGTCCCGCTGCATGTCGGACATGGCGACGATGCGGAAGGAGGCTTCGTCGGCGGGGTCGGCGGGCAGCACGAAGTCGTGCGTCGAGCCCGCGGTGCTGCCGGTGGTCACGCGGTAGTGGTACCGCGCGCCCGGCGTCAGGCCGCCGAGCTCCGCCGTGTGGATCCGCGAGTCGCCGTTGCCCACCTGCGACGTGGCCGCGACGGTCTCTCCGAGGGCCGCGGTGGGTCCGTACTCGACCGACGACGCCCCCGCCAGGTCCGTCTCCCAGAGGACCTTGATCGACGTCGCGGTCGCGTGCTGGAGGTACGGCTCCACGACGACGGTCTGGCCGAGCGCCGCCTCCGGGAGCAGGAGCGCGAGGGCGAGGGCGGGGACGGCGATTCGCATGGCGGCGAGACTAGCGAGTCGACGCCCTGCGAGGGGCTCAGTCGGGATCGCAGGGTCCGTCGCACACCTGCTCCACCGTCCCGTCCTCCAGGAACGCCCCGACCTGCGCCTTGTAGGCCTCGAGGTCGCGGATGGAGCCGTGGGCGCCGTTGTCGTCCGGGGGCGGGACGTTGCCCGCGGGCGGAGGGGGCAGATCCTCGTCGTATACGAAGAGCCCCGAGGTCGCCGTCGACGCCCCCGGCGGCGCCTCCACGGTGCGCAGCGCCGGAATGTCGAGGGGCGAGGGGACCACCAGGGGCACGTCCATCGTCGCGGCGAGCCAGTGGGTGACCAGGTTCGCCACCTGGGCGTCGCCCACGGCCTCGTGCAGGGTCACGTCCTTGGCGGGGACCCCCGGGAAGCGGTCCCGGAGGAGCCGCCCCGCGTAGTTGAGGGAGTCTGCGGGGTCGAAGATCGGCTGCAGCAGCGCCATCGTCAGCTGCAGGTCGAGGGCCCTCGGGAACATCTCCTCGATCGGCGCGGCGAACTCGTTCCACTGCACGGCGCGCTGGAGCATGTGAGTCCAGCCGCCGCCGGGGACGACGAGCACGCCCCGCTGCAGGCGCGGCGACGTGGACATGATCGTCGCGCCCTGGGTGCCGCCGTTGGAGATGCCCATGTAGTGGACGGTGCCGTCCAGCGCGTCGATCTCGGGGGCCAGCTCCTCCTCGACCAGGCGCGCGAGGGCCGTGAAGGTCGCCACGTTCTGCACCTGCCGATCCATGATCGTAGGGCTGCGGTCGAGGTTGCCGCCGAGCACCACGCCGGTCTCGGCGAGCTCGTGCTCCGAGAAGCCCACGAAGTCGATCGCGATCGCCGACATCTCCCACCGCTCCAGCCCGGCGGCGAGCGAGCCGCGCAGGATCTCCTCCTTGGTGGAGAAGAACCCGTGGCCGTAGCAGATGGTGGGGCGCGGCCCCTCCACCGAGGAGGGGATCGACAGGACGAACGCGACCTCGCGCGTGCCTTCCTGGATCGGCGTCTCTCCGTCGACTCGGATGCGGGTGTCCTCGTCGAGGAAGTTCGGGGCGGTGAACGTCCCCTCGATCACGCGACGGGCCCCGTCCTCTTCGTCGGAGTCGATGCTCCAGGCGTCCAGCGGAGCGGCCTCCATCACCCCCTGCATGGCCAGCAGCGGCGCGGTCACCTGCTCCTCCGACCGGGTCGTGAACCGCCACCCCAGCACGACGGACTCCGGCGCGATCCCGAGGTCGGCGATCGCGTCGTTGACGTGCTCGAACTGCCCGCGCATGGACTCGACGGCGTCGCTGTCCGTGGCGATCCCGTCGCGCAGGGCGCGGAAGGCGTCGGAGGGCGGGATCGCGGCCCCGTCGGCCGACCGGAGCGTGTCGAGGATCAGCACGACGTGGGGGGTCGCCGCGGCCAGCGCGCGCTCGGGGCGGACGATGAGGGCCTGGTCCAGCGGAGAGAAGGCGCCGAGGTCGAGCTCCACGAGCACCGGCACCCGCGCCCAGCCGTCGCCCGCGGGCTCGAGCAGCAGCACCGAGGCGTCGTCGGGCAGCCCGGGCGACGGGAGGGTCGACGCGTCGAGCTCCGCGTCGAAGCGGGCGAGGATGGCGGGGATCCGACTGAACCCGTCGTGGTCGGCCCACATGCTCGCGGGCAGCCCCTCGGGCGGGACCCCGTCGGGGATCGACACCCGCAGGCCCGTCCGGGTGTCCGCCGGGACCGTGTAGAAGTCCGACGGGTAGGGGTACATCGCGGCGCGCGGCACCAACGGGTTGCCGCCCGGCAGGTTCGCGATCCCGGTGATGACCTCGGGTTCCGTCGGGCAGCCGGCCACGGCCGCCGCGCAGGCGACGACTGCGGCCGCGAAGAGGGAGCGGCGCATGCCCGGGAGGCTACCTCCGGGCGGGCCGACGGCGACGGATCATGGCGAGCGGGAGCAGCGCCAGGGCCCAGGCCACCTCGGGCCGGCCGGCGACGCTCGCCTCGCACGTACAGCCGCAGTCCTCGTCCACCACGCCGTCGCAGTTGTTGTCGAGCTGGTCGTCGCAGACCTCCGGGAGGTCCGGGCCCACGGCCCTGCTCTCGTCGTCGCAGTCCCCGTCGCAGATCGCCACGCCGTCGCCGTCCTCGTCGTCCTCGTCGTCCGACAGGGCGCCGTCGCAGTCGTTGTCGATCCCGTCGCAGAGCTCGTCGGCGCCGGGGAAGATCGTGGCCGCGCGGTCGTTGCAGTCGTCGTCGCACACGGCGAACCCGTCGCCGTCCTCGTCGTCCTCGTCCGCGGGGACCGTGCCGTTGCAGTCGTTGTCCAGGCCGTCGCACAGCTCGTCCGCGCCCGGGAAGACGGTGGACTCGGTGTCGTCGCAGTCGTCGTCGCAGATCGAGAACCCGTCGCCGTCTTCGTCGGCGTCCTCGTTCGGCGTCGTGCCCGTGCACGCGTTGTCGAGGCCGTCGCAGAGCTCGGGGGCGCCCGGGTAGACGGTGTCGTCGTCGTCGTCGCAGTCCTCCTCGGTGCCGTCCGTGGCGAGGGCGCAGAAGCCGTCCTCGTCCAGGTCGCCCGTGAGGTCGTCGCCCACGCACACGTCCAGGTCGTCGCAGATCGCGTCGCCGTCCGCGTCGCCGGTCGCGTCGTCGCCCTCACAGATGTCCTCGGTGTCGCACACGCCGTCGCCGTCCGCGTCGCCCGGATCGCCGTCGAGCGGGCACGGGTCGCACACGTCGCCCTGGTCGTCCGTGTCCGTGTCGGCCTGGTCCGCGTTGGCGTCGTCGGGGCAGTTGTCCACGCCGTCGCACACCCCGTCGGCGTCCGTGTCGCCGGTGGTGTCGTCGCCGGTGCAGACGTCGCACACGTCGCCGGACCCGTCGCCGTCGGCGTCCGCCTGGTCCTCGTTGTCGGTCGTCGGGCAGTTGTCCGCGGCGTCGCAGAGCGTGTCGCCGTCGCTGTTGCCCGAGGCGTCGTCGCCCGTGCAGGCGTCGCACACGTCGTCCACCCCGTCGCCGTCCGCGTCCGTGCCCAGGTTGGTCGCGCCGAGGCAGGAGTCCACGTCGTCGCACACCCCGTCCCCGTCGGAGGCGTCGTTCGTGGCGTCGCCCGGGCAGACGTCGCAGAGGTCTCCGTCGCCGTCCGCGTCGGTGTCGACCTGGTTGGGGTTGGCCGTCCCCACGCAGTTGTCCGCGTCGTCGCAGACCCCGTCGACGTCCGTGTCGCCGGTGGTGTCGTCGCCCGTGCACAGGTCGCAGAGGTCCCCGCTGCCGTCGCCGTCGGAGTCCGTCTGGCCGACGTTGGAGACGGTCGGGCAGTTGTCCACGTCGCCGCACAGGCCGTCGTTGTCGAGGTCTCCGAACGTGTCGTCTCCGGTGCAGAGGTCGCACACGTCGCCGCTGCCGTCCCCGTCCGTGTCGGCCTGGTTCGCGTTCGCGACCGTGGGGCAGTTGTCGGTGCCGTCGCAGAACCCGTCGGCGTCGCCGTCGCCGGTCGTGTCGTCTCCGGTGCAGAGGTCGCACACGTCGCCGCTGCCGTCGCCGTCGCTGTCCACCTGGGTCGCGTTGGCGACGATCGTGCAGTTGTCGATGTCGTTGCAGACGCCGTCGCCGTCCGTGTCGCCGGTGGTGTCGTCGCCCGTGCAGAAGTCGCAGGTGTCGCCCACCCCGTCGCCGTCCGTGTCGGTCTGCGACGGGTTCGCGACCAGCGGGCAGTTGTCCGTGTCCTGGCAGAAGCCGTCCCCGTCCGAGTCCCCCACGGCGTTCACCCCGAAGCACAGGTCGCACACGTCGCCGATGAGGTCGCCGTCGGCGTCGGCTTGGTTCGCGTTCGCCACGCCCGGGCAGTTGTCGAGGTCCTCGCAGGTGCCGTCGCCGTCGCCGTCGTTGGTCGCGTCGTTGGGGCAGGTGTCGCAGACGTCGCCGATCGAGTCGCCGTCGCCGTCGGCCTGGTTCGCGTTCGCGATCAAGGGGCAGTTGTCGATCGAGTCCGTCACGCCGTCGTTGTCGGTGTCGACGAGGCTCCAGTTGACGATCGAGCCGCTCTCGGCGGGGGTCAGCGTGTTGACGGCGGACGCCGGGAGCGCGTCCACGACCGCGGCGTTGGCGGCGGAGTTCGCGCGGTTCTGGTTCTGCCCCGCGAAGTGCATGAGCGTGACGGTGCCGCCCGCGGGGACCGTGATCGACCACTCGGCGAAGACCCCCTGGGTGCCCGCGCAGGAGAAGACGGTCGTCCCGACGCTGGTGGGAGCGGTGGTGCCCGTCTGCCAGAAGTTGTGGTTGAGGCTCGGGTCCCCGCCGCCGTTGGAGGAGTCGTCCGTGGCCACCCACGTGTCCGCGATGGTGAAGGTGGTGTCGCCGCTGGAGGACGCGGTGACCGTCGTGCTGCCGTCCGAGCCGGGGTTGGTCTCGACGCGGACCGCGGCCGTGATGGGCGCCGCCGTCGTGTTCTCCATGATCTCGAGGAACCGCGCCCACGGCTCGGTGGTGGGCACCCACACCTTGCGGGTGACGGTCAGGCCGGACAGCGTCGAGGGGCCGTGCACGAGCTGCCGCCCCGACAGCTCGGTCGTGCGCGTCGCCGACGGGAAGTACGTGCCGTCGATCCGGAGCGCTTGGCCCCCGTCGTACGCGTCGCTGGTGCCGTTCTGGATCTGGCCGTTGGCGTTGACGTCCCAGATGAAGCCGTTGACGTCGGTGAGCGTGGTCGTGGGCCCCGGGAAGCTGCACTGGGCCTCCGCTTCGCGGGCGGAGAGCGTGACCACGAGGGCACAGAACAGGCCGACGGCGAGCGACTGGGCGACGGTGAAGCGCATGCGGATCCTCCGCCGGGAGAATAGCGGTTTCGTCGCGCTTGACAGGGTGCATGCGCACCTTAGAGTGCCGCCTCCGCTGGTCTCGTCGATGTTCCTCGACGCCCCCGCGTGAGACCTGATCACCCCGATACTCGATGGAGCGACTTCCATGAAGTTCACCCCCCTGAACGACCGCGTCCTGCTCAAGCGGACCGAGGCCGAAGAGAAGACCCTCGGCGGCATCATCATCCCCGACTCGGCGAAGGAGAAGCCCCTGGAGGCCATCGTCGTCGCCGTGGGCGCGGGCAAGCTCCTCAAGTCCGGTGAGCGCCGCGCTCCCGCCGTCGCCGAAGGCGACCGTGTCCTGTTCGGCAAGTACGCCGGGGACGAGGTCAAGCTCGACGGCGAGACCCACGTCATCCTTCGCGAGGACGAGATCCTCGCGGTCGTGAACAACTAGAAAGTTCGGAGACAGCAAACATGGCTGCCAAGGAAATCCACTTCCGCGACTCCGCTCGCGCCGAGATCAAGGCGGGCGTCGACACGCTCGCCAACGCCGTCAAGGTCACGATGGGCCCGCGCGGCCGCAACGTCGTGCTCGAGAAGAGCTGGGGCTCCCCCACGATCACCAAGGACGGCGTCACCGTCGCCAAGGAGATCGAGCTCGACGACAAGTTCGAGAACATGGGCGCGCAGATGGTCAAGGAGGTCGCCTCCAAGACGTCGGACGTCGCCGGTGACGGCACCACCACCGCCACGGTCCTCGCCCAGGCCATCTACGCCGAGGGCAGCAAGCTGGTCGCGGCGGGGGTCAACCCCATGGACCTCAAGCGGGGCATCGACGCCGCGGTGAAGTCCATCGTCGCGGGGCTCCAGGATCTCTCGAAGGAGACGAAGGACCACACCGAGATCGCCCAGGTGGGCACCATCTCCGCCAACGGCGACGAGACCATCGGCAACATCATCGCCGAGGCGATGGACAAGGTCGGCAAGGCCGGCGTCATCACCGTCGAAGAGGCGAAGGGCATGGAGACGTCCCTCGAGGTCGTCGAAGGCATGCAGTTCGACCGCGGCTACCTGAGCCCCTACTTCGTGACGGACGGCGACCGCATGGAGGTCGTGCTCGAGGATCCCTACATCCTCGTGCACGAGAAGAAGATCAGCCAGATGAAGGACCTCCTGCCCGTCCTGGAGCAGGTGGCCAAGACCGGCAAGCCCCTCATGCTCATCGCCGAGGACATCGACGGCGAGGCGCTGGCGACCCTGGTCGTCAACAAGATCCGCGGGACGCTCAACGTGTGCGCGGTGAAGGCGCCGGGCTTCGGGGACCGTCGCAAGGCCATGCTCGAGGACATCTCGATCCTCACGGGCGGCAAGGCGATCATGGAGGACCTCGGGATCAAGCTCGAGCAGGTGAAGCTCGAGGACCTCGGGACCGCCGGTCGCATCACGGTCAGCAAGGACAACACCACCGTCGTCGACGGCGCCGGTGCCACCGCCGACATCCAGGCCCGCGTGGGCCAGATCGAGGCGCAGATCGACGAGACGTCCTCCGACTACGACCGAGAGAAGCTCCAGGAGCGCCTCGCCAAGTTGGTCGGCGGCGTGGCCGTCATCTACGTGGGGGCCGCCACCGAGACCGAGATGAAGGAGAAGAAGGCGCGCGTCGAGGACGCCCTCAACGCGACCCGCGCGGCCGTCGAGGAGGGCATCGTCCCCGGCGGTGGCGTCGCCCTGCTCCGCGTCCAGGCGCAGGTGGACGACGTCACCGGCCTGGTGGGCGACGAGCGCTTCGGCGCCGATCTCGTCCAGCGCGCCGTGGAGGCCCCGCTGCGGGTCATCGCGGCCAACGCCGGCATCGACGCGTCCATCGCGGTCGACCGCGTGCGCAACGGCGAGGGCCCGTTCGGCCTCGACGCGGCCACCGGTGAGTACGGCGACCTCCTCGCCAAGGGCATCATCGACCCGACCAAGGTCACCCGCTCCGCGCTGCAGAACGCCGCGTCGGTCGCGGGGCTGCTCCTGACCACGGAAGCCATGATCGCGGAGGCCCCGGCCGACGCGGACGATCACGGCCACGCCCACTGATCTTCAGCCTCGGCTGAGTCGACGCCCCTGCCGGTCCGCCGGTGGGGGCGTTTCGCTTGGGGAATCCCCGGCCCCCGCCCGGTGCTCTACACTCTCGCGCCATGATGACTGCCGCCGCCCTCGCCCTCATCCCCTACTTCCGCTGGGAAGCCCTCGAGATCGTGGGTCCGATCAAGATCCAGCCGTTCGGAGCGATGGTCGCCATCGCGTTCGTCGTCGGCGCCGCCATCAACCGACGGGTGGCCCGCGAGCGCGGCATGGACCCTCAGGACTTCGACGACGCGGTCCTGTGGCTGGTCACCGGCACCATCATCTTCGGGCACCTGGGCGACGTCTTCTATCACCCGGGCGACTACTTCGGTGAGCCCATCAAGTTCCTCAAGGTGTGGGAGGGGCAGAGCTCCTTCGGCGGGTTCTTCGGGTGCGCCCTGCTCATGTGGATCTTCATCCGGCGACGCGGGTTGTCCCTGCTCCGGTTCACGGACGTGTTGCTGGTCGGGACCATCGGCGGCTACGTCGTCGGCAGGCTGGGCTGCTTCGTGGTGCACGACCACATCGGCCTGCCCCTCGAGCAGGTCCCGGAGCTCGTGCGGAGCACCCTGGGCTGGCTGGCGGTGGACTTCCCCGCGACGGACCCCGGGATCATCCAGCTCGGCAAGGGCCCGGGGCCGCGCTTCGACCTGGGGCTGCTGAACGCGATCAACGCGGCGATCGTGTTCGGCGTCGTCTTCACGCTCTCCCGCAAGCCGCGCCGCCCGGGCCTCCTGATGGGGCTGGTCCCGCTGCTCTACGGAGGGATGCGCTTCTGGGAGGACTTCATGCGCACGGTGGACACGCGCTACACGATCTTCGGACTCGAGCTGACGCCCGCGCAGATCGGTTCGATCGTCTTCGTCGGCCTCGGGATCTGGGCGATCTCCGCGGGCCGGAAGCTGGAGCCGTGGCCTGAGCCGGGGACCGAGCCGTTCCAGGCCCCGGAGCCGCAGGAAGCAGGCGGCTAGGCGCCCGCGGCCTCGGGCCGCGAGACGGCAGCCATCTCGCCGGTTGTCCCCTTGCGGGCCTTGTCGCGACGCTTGTTCGTCGAGCGACGGACCGCGCGGCCGATCTTGTCCGCGGCCACGTCGATCGCAGCCTTCATCTCCGCGTTGCTCACCGTCACGACGTGGGGTTTTCGTCCCGGCACGTAGAGGTGGACGGAGACCCGGTGGTCCGGGGCGCCGTGCCCCTCGCTGGAAAACTCGACGTCGACCCGATGGCCTCCGGAGCCCAGGATCTTCTGGACGGCTTTGCCGATCTTGTTCTCGGCGTAGTCGCGGGTCTCGTCGTCCACGTGGACGTCGTGGGCGCGGATCTGGAATTGCATGCATCCTCCGAGCGCGTTCAAGCCGGAGCCCGCCGGAGGCTCCGGCGATACCCGGATTTCCCACCATAGCGGAGACCCACCCGTGAGATCGTCGAGAGGATCAGCTTCGCCGGGCGGCGCGCGACGAGACGCCGTGCTGGTCGGGATCGCAGGGGGCAGCGGATCCGGCAAAAGCACCCTCGCCGCGAGCATTCAGGCCGCCCTGGGGGCGGATCGCTGCGCGCTGCTCACGTTCGATCGCTACTACCGAGATCTCTCCGGTTGGTCCCATGCGCGCCGCGCCGCCGTCAACTTCGATCACCCGGACTCCTTGGACGACGCCCTGTTCGGCGCGCACCTCGACGCGCTGGCGGCGGGCCGGGCGGTGAACGTGCCCATCTACGACTTCGCGACGCACGCGCGGCGCGCCGAGGTGGAGCGCGTGGAGCCGCGGCCCGTCGTGGTCGCGGACGGGATCCTCCTCCTGGCGGTCCCGCACCTCGCCGAGCGTCTCGAAATCCGCCTCTTCGTGGACGCCCCGGACGAGGTCAGGCTCTCGCGGCGCATCGCCCGGGACGCCGTCGAGCGGGGCCGATCCGAGGCCTCGGTCCGAGCCCAGTGGGCGGCCACGGTCGCCCCCATGCACCGTGAGTACGTGCAGCCGAGCGCGTCTCGGGCCGAGCTGGTCGTGTCCGGCGAGGTGCCCTTCGGTCCGGCGGTCGAGGCCATCGGGGCGCGGGTGGAAGAGGCCCTTCAAACCGGTTTCGGGGACCCATGAACCAAGGCCGGTGAGGTCAAGCCCTGCGCCGATCCGACGATCAGGGGGACATGCACCGCTCCCCCTTCTCCGCCCTGGCCCTCTCTGTCCTCCTCTTCGGCTGCGGCTCGGTCGACTACGACGACGTCGTGTTGTTGCCCTGCCCGGCGGAGCTCTTCTCCATGCACGACGCGGGGTGGGCGTACGCGAGCGAAGAGATGCCCGCGCTCCAGGCCGGGCCCGCGATCGACGTCGTCGAGATCGCCATGGAGGACGAGGAAGCCCCCGCGCGAGCGAAGATCGGCGCGGAGTTCTTCGAGAAGTTCGTCGAGGACGTCATCGTCGCGGACGCGGCTGCGGTGGATCGTCGCCCCGCCGCCCCGGCGGTCGAGGACGGGTTCGCCGCCATGGGCGGTGGGGTCGTGACCCGTCGGCCGGCCGCCCCGTCGCTGCGCGCCGCCGAGGGCATGCCGACGCGGCTCGCGATGATCGACGCCCCCGCCCCCGCCGGGGTCCCCAGGGAGTCCCGAGGCGAGGTCGTCAAGCAGGCAGTCGCGCCGGTGCAGTCCCTCGACCAGGCCATGATCGCCGCGACGGTCAAGCAGCACATGCCCCGCATCCGCGCCTGCTACGAGCGCGTCATCAAGCAGGACCCCATGGCCCGGGGGAAGATCGTGATGAGCTGGACGATCCGCCCCGACGGCTCGGTGAGGTCCGTGCGGGTGCGCGACGACGAGGTGGGCAGCGAGCAGTTCCAGGGCTGCGCGTCCCGCTCCGTGGCGAAGTGGCGCTTCCCGAAGGGCGCCGGGGAGGTCGCGGTGACGTACCCCTTCCTCATGGCCCCTCGCAGCTACTGACGAGACCCTACTCGTAGATGAGCGGGACCTGGAAGATGGCCCCGTCGGGCTGGTCGTGGGCGGGGAAGGGCGTGTACTTCATGACGTCCGCCACGCAGTCGCCGAAGGCGTTGTCGAAGGTCGAATTCTCCACGACTTCGATGTCCATCACGCGGCCGTCGCACCCCACCGTGAACTCGAGCAGCACCGTCCCGGACAGCGGCTTGTCCTGGTCCGCGCAGCGCATCGTCTGCGCGTTGTGAGACCGCACCGAGCTCATGATTCGGGATGAATCCAGGCCCTGGGACGAGGCGACCGAGAACTCCTCGTCGTCGTCCGTGTCGAACGAGCTGCTCACGCAGCGCTTCGGGGAGGGCATCGACAGCTTCGACCAGCTTCGACCGTAGGCGCCGCGCACGCCCACGAAGCCGCGCGCCTCGCCCGAGAGACCCTTTTCCTCCCAGTCGACCAGCACCTCGATCGTCGCGTCGCCCTGATCCCGGGGGCAGATCGCGGTGAACTCGACCTCGTGCTCGCCCACGCCACGCGCGAGGGCCATGGCGTCGCGCGTGAGCGACTTGCCGTCCATGGTGATGTCCCACTCCACCGAGAGCTCCGCCGTGCGCCCCTCCGGCAGGTTGTCGACGACGAACTCGACCACCGCCTCGAAGTCCTGCCCGGGGCGGCAGTTGGGGTCGATCGGGTACACGTCGACGACCTCGAGGTAGGGCTCGTTCGAGGGCGGCGGCGGCGCGATCTCTTCCTGCTCCTCGACCGGCTCCTCGTCCTCTTCCTCCCACGGCGCGACCGCGTCCAGGTCGATCTCGTCCGCGTCGTCGTCGTCGTCGTCTCCCAGGTCCGCGTAGTCGCTGTCCGACCAGCGGCTGCCCGTCGCTTTCTGCTCTTCGTCGTCCTTCGCGGCGCCGCGGTAGGGGCGGCCCGAGCCCTTGGGCATGCGCGAGGCCACCGCGCCCGAGGACGCGCGAGACCCACCGGCCCCGAAGCTCGCCTCGAACACGGCCGCGGCGCGGCCTCCGCGCATGGCGAACAAGGCCTCCGGGCCCTCGAGCTCGGCCTTGGGGTCGTGGTGCCTCAGCCACTCGACGAGGTCGTCTTGGAAGATGCGCCCGCGCGCCGCCCGGCCGGCGTCCACGAGCGCCTCGCGTTCGTCCTCGGGGATCGGCACGAACCGGAAGGGGAGGGGCCGCGCGGCGGCGCGCATCAGGCCCCGGGAGCCGTGCCTGTCGGCCCAGCTCTCGACGCGTCGACGCGCCTTGCGGAAGGTGCGCTGCTTGCCCTCTCCGCGCTTGCCGCGCCCCGTCACCCAGCGGTCCACGTGGCCGCGGAAGACGTAGACGTCGTCCCGATCGCGCAGAAACGGGACCTCGCCGCGGTGCAGGCCCTCCAGGAACGCGCGACCCTCGCCGGACCACAGCGCCGCCTGGCGAGGGGTCATGAGCAGGGGCGTGTAGAGCGCGACGCCGCCGACCACGAGGGTGCGCAGGGGCGAGTCTTCGTCCCGCCCGTCGCGCACGGCCACGGGGGCCGAGAACACGACGTAGCGGGTGGGGTGGGCGACCTTCCGGCGGACCATCTTCCAGGCGTCCGGACCGCGGGACAGCGCGCGATACCAGCCCTCCTCGACCTCGAGGTCCTCGGCCTGCACGCGGAAGGTGCGGAAGTCGCGCACCAGCTCGTCCTTCTTCGGGAACGAGCGCATCGCCCCGGCGGGGAGGTCGTCCCGCTTCAGGAAGCGCTTCAGCTCGTCGCGCAGGTCGTCCGCGTCGTCGCCGCTGCCGCCTTGGCCTCGGAAGATGGTCAGGTCCCCGCGGCCCCGCCCGGGCAGCTCGCGGGGCTCGACGGTGGGGGCGCGCCCGCGGGTGAGGCTGCGCGGCCGGCCCGGGACGTACACCCCCGAGAACCCCGGCTCGTCGTCCGGCTTGACCATCACCCCGGACAGGAACAGCCCGGTGTTGGGCTTCTTGGCGTTGGTGAGGCCGGAGTCCGCCCGGCCCCGCTCCACGAGATCGGGGAGCGCGACGGCGACCACCCCGCGACCGCGATCGTCGGGCAGGTCGAACCGCACGAGCCCGCCCGCCACGTCCGGGCCGGCGCTGCCGACGACGGAGGGGAGCCCGTCGGCGAACGAGGCGAGGGCGTCGGGCCCCTGCTGCAGGGCCTTGGCGAGGCCCGGCGCGACGTGCCGGTCCCAGTCCGCGGTCGACTCGGCCACGAACACGTGCACGCCGGTGCGGGAGTAGAAGGTGCGGGCGTCCTCGATCTCGAGGCGGAGGACCTTCGACTCGGTCGTCTCGAGCGACTGCTTCTTCGCCCCCCCGCCGCGGACCGGCATCTCGCCCGTGCGCGACACGGACGTCGCCGACGCGGGCAGCAGCAGGGCGAGCGCGAAGAGCGGCCAGAGGCGTCGCGGGGGCGCTCGTCGTCGGATGTTCATGGGGGCTCCTCCGGGCGCGCGAGGCTACCAGCCTGCGGGTGATAGCTTCCCGCGATGTCGCCTGCGGCCGGTTCGAAGTCGATGGGGAGGACGGGTGTCGCCCTCGCGGTCGGCGTGCTGGCCGTCTCCTTCGCGGCGATCTGCTTCCGCAAGGCCGCCCCGACCCACCCGCTCACCATGGCCGGGGTGCGCCTCGCCATCGCGTCGCTGCTGCTCCTGCCGTTCGTGGTGCGCGGCCGCCGGGCCGGGCGGCTCTCGGGACCCGTCCTGCGCAGCGCGCTGCTCGCGGGCCTCTTCTACGCCCTCCACTTCGGCGCCTGGGTGTGGTCCCTCACCCTCACGACCGTCGCCGCCTCGGTCACGCTCGTCACGGCCACCCCGCTGCTCCTGGGCGTCGCCGCGCTCCTGACCGGCCGCGACCGCCCCGATCGTCGCCTGTGGATCGCCATGGGCCTGGCGCTCGTCGGCCTGCTGGTCGTGGGCCGGAACGACCTGGCCGTGTCCACCCAAGCCCTCGTCGGCGACGGCCTCGCGCTCATCGGGGCCGCGGCCATGGCGGGATACCTGCTCGTCGCGCGCCGCCTCGAAGACTTCGACGTGCCCGCGTACATGGGCGTCGCGTGCACGGTCGGGGCGGTCGTGCTGCTGAGCCTGGGCGGGGCCCTCGGCGTCGACCTGCTCCCCGCCTCCCCCGCGGCGTGGGGATGGATCGCCTTGTCCGCGCTCCTCCCCCAGCTGGTGGGTCATCAGCTGCTGACGTGGGCCCTGCGTCGCGCCACCCCCGCCGTGGTGGGGATGGCGACGGTGGGCGAGCCGGTGGTCTCCACGGCGCTCGGGGTGCTGATGCTCGGAGAGCTGGTGGACGGCGGCACCGCGCTCGGGTGCGGCATCACCCTGTCCGCCGTCCTGATCGCCGTGGTCGGGCGCCAAGGGTGAAGCCCGGGGCCCGGGCCGGGGTGGCGGGAGCCGGGGTCTGGCTCGTCGCGCACGCGATCCTGCTCGCCCCGCGCGGCTTCCCGGCGCATCAGCCGGGGGAGTGGGAGGTGCTGCTCACCGCCCGCGCCCTCGCGTCCGGCGACGTCCTGGCCGCGCCGGTGGGCACGATCCACGGCTTCGAGTTCGGCTCGTACCTGCTCGCCGCCCTGGCCGCGATCCCCATCGCCGCAGGGCTCGACGCGGTCCTCGTGAGCAAGGCGCTGGCCGCCGCCGTGGGCGCGAGCCTCGCGGGGCTGCTCACGGCGTGGGCGTGGGCCGTCGCCGAGGAGCGCGGGACGTCGGGGCCGCTCGCCGCGGGCGCCGCCGCGCTGCTGATCGCGGGGCTGCTGCCGGCCTGGCACGCGGCCACGGCGGGCCTGAACGGCTCGACGGTCGAGGGGCTGCTGCCGCAGGTCGCCGCCATGATGCTCGCGACCCGACCCCGTCCGGATCGTCGACGAGCCCTGGCGTGCGGGGCCCTGATCGGGCTCGCCTGGACCTTCGGACCCACGGCCTTGGGGGGCCTCGTCCTGGTCTCGCTGCTGCTCCACGGGCGGGGGGCGCGGGGGCGTGAGGCCGTCGGCTTCGGGGCGGGCATCGCGGCCGCGTGGCTGTTGCCCGCGTTGCTGCTCCCGGGGGGCTTCGGCTCCCTCGCCATCTTCGTCGACGGGCACCTCTCGGGTTGGCTCTCGCCGGTCGGGGGCGACGGGCCCGGGCCCTGGGCGTTCCCGCTGCGCGCGCCCGGCGCCGCGGCGGGGGGAGCCGTGGTGGGGACCTTCCCCCTCGGCGCGGCGTGGTCGGTGGCCGCCCCGGCGATCGCGATCGGAGCCGCCGCGTGGGCCGTCCGACGCCGGGACGTCGCCCGGGGGCTCTTCGTCTGCGCGGCCTTCTGGTGGGTCGCGCTGCCGGGCATCCCCTGGCAGTACCGCACCTACCCCCCGGCCTACCGCTACTGGTTGCCCGCGCTGCTGTCGACGGCCGCGGTGACGGGCGTGCTCATCGCCGGGGCGCGGTCCCGTCCCGCCGCGGTCGCGCTGGTCGCCCTCTGCGTCGCGGGCCTCGCCACCTCGACGCTCAAGGTGCCCCCGACCGACCTCGAGCACTCGCTCTTCACCACCGCCACGCACCGCCTCGGCGTCCCCGCGGACCGCCCTCCGGACGAGGTGTTCGAGGCCCTCGCCCCGCACGTCCCCGCCGACGCTCGGTTCGTCTTCGGGATGGGCCACGGCGTCCTTCGGGCCGTCGCGCTGCGTCGCTCGGCCGCGACCGTCGCCGATCTGCCGACACCACGGGTCGACCGCGACCTGTCGGCGGGCTTCCTGTTCGGGTGGGGGTGCGGGCTCACGCTCGGCGGGCCCCCGGACGCCGCCCTCCTCGGCGGGCTCGACGACCGGAGTCGAGAGGATCGAAACGCGACCCTGCGCGGCATCACCCGGTGCCTGGCCGCCCCGGAGCGCGCAGTCGACATCGACGCGTGGTTCCTCCCGCTCACGCTCTCGGGAGGCGGTCTGCGTGCGGTCGGCGCGGGCTGGAACGGAGCGCAGCGCCCGCTCGACGAGCTGCTGGCGCTCGCGCCGGTGGAGCACCACGAGGCCTTGCGCCGGGGGTTCCGAGCGCCCCGGGATCGCAGCCTCGAGCATCCCCTGGTGGGCGACCTGTGGAGATACGTCCGCTGATCCGAATCCAACTCAGAGAGAGGCGGGGTCGAGGACGGGGAAGCGGACGCCGCGTCGCACGGCGGGATCGGTCTTCGGGGCGCCGTTCAGGGTGGCGTCCTCGCCGGGGGGCCGCTCCGCGCCGGGGGGCCGGTAGTCCATGTCCAGGTCCTTGATCATCCGCCAGTCGTCGGACGTCGCGCGGCCGGTGGACGTGAGGTAGTGGCCCGCCATGCTCGCGCTCGCGCCCGCCACGTACATCAGCGGCTGCAGGTCCCGCAGGTTCACCTCGCGCCCGCCCGCGAGCATCACCTCCTTCGTGGGGTGCACGAAGCGGAACATGGAGACGGTCTTGAGGCACTCCAGCGGGGGCATCGGCGCGGACCCCTCGAGGGGCGTGCCCTCCATGGGGTTGAGGAAGTTGAGGGGCAGCACGTCCACGTCCAGCTCGCGGAGCTGCAGGGCCAGGTCGACCCGATCGCCGGGCTCCTCGCCCATGCCGAAGATGCCCCCGCTGCACGTGTGCACCCCCGCGTTCTTCAGGTGTCGCAGCGTGGCGATGCGGTCGTCGTAGGTGTGGGTGGAGCAGATGTCGCCGAAGCGACGGCGGCTGGTCTCGAGGTTGTGGTTGTAGGTGACGAGGCCGGCGTCCTTGAGCGCGACGGCCACGTCCGGGTCCTCGATGAGGCCCAGGGACGCGTCGGCGTTGACGCCCTCCACCGAGGCCACCGCGCGCACGCGCTCCAGCACCGCGTCGAGCTGCTTGCCCTTCTTGAGGCCCCGCCAGGCGGCGACGATCCCCAGCGCCTGGGAGCCCCGCGCCTTGGCCGCCTCGGCGTGGCGCACCACCTCCTCGGTCTCCAGCAGCGCGTACTCCTCGATCGGGCTCGTGAAGTGCGCGGACTGGGAGCAGAAGCCGCAGTCCTCGCTGCAGCGGCCGCTCTTGGCGTTCACGATCGAGCACAGGTGCACGTCCACCCCCTGGAACGCCTCCCGGACCCGGTTCGCGGCGGCGAACAGATCGAAGACGTCCGCGCCCTCGGCGGCGAGCATGCGCAGGGCCTCGTCGCGGGTGACGAGGGCGCCGCCGGCGAGGACCCGGTCGGTCACGTCGGCGATCCAGGCTCGGAAGCTCACGTCGTGGGGATCTCGCATGGCCGGGGGGGATAGCACGAAACGGACGCGGGAGACCCTATAGTTGGCGCGTGATCGACCGCCGCCTCCTCGTCCTGGCCCTGCTCGTGCTCCCCGTCCGCGACGCGTTCGCGCACGCCGGCGCGCCCCCCGCCACCCTCGACCTGCTGCCCCACACCGAATCCGAGACGGCGCTCTCCGTCGAGGCGACGTTCGGGCTCCTGCTCTCGGACGACACCGAGTCCTGGTACTGGCTCTGCCACGAGACGATCGCGCGCCCCGGCGCCTTCCTCACGCCCGAGTACGCCCGCAGCGGGGACGGCGTGCTGCTCGCCACGATCGAGGTCCTGCAGAGCGGTCAGGACCCCCTGGAGTCGATCTACCGGTCGGCGGACGGCTGCGACTGGGCGCCCCCCGTCGGCCTCCGCGAGCAGGTCGTCACGGACATCGCCTTCGATCCCACGGACGCGGATGTGGCCCTCGCGGTGACCGGAGCCCTCACGGTCGGGGCCCTCAACGGGATCCACCGCAGCGCGGACGCGGGGCTGACCTTCGCACCCACCTCCGCGGGCGCGCTGGACGAGCGGATCTTCACGTCGGTGATGGTCTCCCCCGCGGGCGCGGGCGACACGGGGACCACGGGCTGGGCGACGGCCTCCTGGTACGCGGCGCTGGGCGCGTGGGTCTACCGGTCCACGGACGGCGGCGCGACGTGGGAGGAGCACCCCCAGACCCTCATGGACGGGGACGAGCAGCAGGTGCAGATCACGATCGGCGCCGTCCACCCCGCGGATCCGCTCACGGCCTGGCTCATCGTCGACGGCCAGCTGGCCGACCGGGTCCTGCGGACGGACGACGGGGGCGCGAGCTTCGTCGAGGTGTTCCGGGCGGACGGAGACATCGAGGCCGTGGGCCGCGAGGCCGACGGGGCGATGTGGGTGGCGACGGTCCAGTCGGGGCTGCACTACGCGGCCGACGGGGCCACGTTCGCCGAGGTCGCGGACGCCCCCCTCGTGACGGGCTTCCACCACGACGGTCGGGGCATGCACCTGGCCATGGGCGCCACTCTCCAGGAGGACGTCGTGGGCCGCTCGGTGGGCGGCGCGGCGTTCGAGACGGTCATGGGGTGGGACGACCTGATCGAGCCCCTGCAGTGCCCCGAAGAGAGCGACGCGGCCGTCTTCTGCGACAGAAACTGGGAGACCGTGGAGATCGCGCTCGGCCGGTTCGACGGCGACGACGACGACTCGGGCGGGGACGACGACGACTCCGCCGGCGGGGGTGAAGAGGGGTGCTGCCCCGAGGGCGCCTCGCTGGTGTCCGCCGACGGGGGCGGCGCGGCCGTCGCCTTGGTCCTCCTGGCCGCCGCGGGCCTCCGCCGTCGACGGGACGCGACCGCTTGAGGGCCGCGCTCCTCGCCGTCGCGGTGCTGCTCTCGGGCTGCACGCAGTACACGCTGACGCGGGACCAGATCCTCGATCCGGTCGAGTGCCAGGGCTGTCACCCGGCGCACTACGAGCAGTGGTCGGGGTCGATGCACGCGTACGCCGCCGAGGACCCGGTCTTCCTCGCGATGAACCGGCTGGGACAGGAGGCGACGAACGGGGAACTCGGCGACTTCTGCGTGAGCTGCCACGCCCCCCTCGCGGTGCGGGAGGGCCTCACCGAGGACGGCCTCGACCTCGCCGGGATCGACGATGAGTACAAGGGGGTGACGTGCGCCTTCTGTCACCTGACGGACGAGGTGGTGGAGGACCACAACGCGGGCCTGACGCTCGCCGACGACCTCGTGATGCGGGGCGGCATCGACGACCCCCTCGAGAACCCGGCCCACGCCTCGGCCTACTCGCCGCTGCTCGATCGCAACGAGCTCGACAGCGCGGCCGCCTGCGGCAGCTGCCACGACATCGTCACCCCCGCCGGGGTCGAGCTCGAGCGTACGTTCCAGGAGTGGCGGGGCTCGCTGTTCAACCAGGACGGCCTCGCCCGGCTCACGTGCGGCAACTGCCACATGCGCGGCAGCAGCGACGTGGTCGCGATCTTCCCGGACGCGGTGTCCCGCACCTTCCACGACCACCGGATGGCGGGCGTCGACGTCGCCCTCACGCCGTTCCCCCAGGCCGAGGACCAGCGCGAGCAGGTGCAGATCGAGCTCGACCGCACGCCGAAGGTGAACATCTGCGTGGGGCCCGCCGCGGGGGGCGTCGAGGTGACCCTGCGGCTCGAGAACATCACGGCCGGCCACAGCTTCCCCAGCGGAGCCGCCCAGGACCGACGCCTGTGGCCCGAGGTGCAGGCGTGGGTGGGGGACGAGGTCGTGTTCGAGTCCGGGGTGGTGCCCGACGGCGTGGCCGCGGCCGAGCACCTCGCCGGCGACCCCGGCATGTGGCTCCTGCGGGACCGGCTCTTCGACGCGAAGGGCGAAGAGGTCCACATGTTCTGGGAGGCCGCGAGCGTCGAGTCGGAGCTGCTCACCGCGTCCGTGACGGCCGATCCGACGGACCCCGCCTACTTCCACTTCGAGGAGCGCACGTGGACGATCCTCGGGACCGTCCCGGACCGGGTGACCACGCGGCTGCGCATGCGCCCCATGGGGCTCGAGGTCATCGATCAGCTCATCGCGGCCGGCGAGCTGGAGCCGGAGGTGCGCGACGCCTTCCCGGTGTTCGACATCGCGCCCGGGACGCTCGAGTGGACCGGCCCCGTGGGGAGCTGCGAGCCCGCGCTGTGAATCAGCCGTCGATGCAGAAGAGGAAGTGGATGGTGTCTTCGCCCAGGTCGGGGCAGTCGAGGGCCAGCTCCGTGTCCCAGAGGCCGGCCATGGTGACCGAGATCCCGGTGATCTCGTAGGTCCCGGGCGTCGCCGTCTCCACCGCCACCGGCTCGTTGCTGCCGTGGCCGTGGTCGACCATCCAGGGCACCGCGGTGATGGTGCAGCCGGCCTCCGCGTCGCCCGACGTGGGGTCGGACACCGAGATCGTCCAGTCGTTGTCGCCGATGTCGATCGGCCCGGGGCTCGACTCCTCGAGGACGACCGTCATGAGGCCGTTGTCCGTGGCCTTCTCCATGCCGGGCTCGTAGGCCTCGTCGCGGGTGTCCTCGTCGCACGGGATGTTGTTGCCGTGGTGGTCGTCGTCGTCCGACGGACAGCCGGTGAGGGCGAGGGTCAGGGAGGCGAGGAAGAGGAGGGCGTGCTTCATGGGTTCCTTCCAGTGTGTGTGCGACCGATCGGTCGCCGTCTGCGGCCGACGAGGACGACGAACACCGCGAGGGCGAGCGCCGACGGCATCGCCGCGCCCGATCCGGGGGCCACGCCGGCGTTGCAGTCCTCGCAGGTGTCGATCGGATCGGGGGTGGGCTCGGGGGTGGGCTCGGGGGTGGGTTCGCCGAGGACGAAGAAGCTCACGGAGTCCGGGGGCGACGAGGCGCCGCCCGAGTCGACGCCGCGGACCCGCGCGAAGACGTCGCCGTAGGGGAGCTCCAGGGCCTCCGCGGCGAGGTCCAGGGCGACGGTGCCGGTGCCCGTCGCCGCGACCTCTCGCCCGACGTACTCGGGATCGTCGAAGGTGGCGCTGGCCGCGAACTCGAACAGGTAGCCGATCGTGTCGCCCTCCACGTCGAAGCCCTCCGTGGCCTCGAGCAGGGGCGAGCGCTCCTCGAACTCCGAGCCGTCCTCGGGGCGCAGCCACGTGACGCCCTCGGGCGCCGTGTTCGCCCGGGAGTAGAGGAAGGCCTCCGGCTCGGAGGGGTCGCTCGCGAGCCCTTCGTCGTCGTGCGCCGTGACCGTCCACAGGTAGCGGACGTCCTCGGTGAGCTCCACGTCGAGCTCCCAGGTGATGAACGCGCCGATGCCCGCGGGCAGCCCCGTCACCGACGTGACGGGCGCGCCGTCGTCCTCACGCACCAGCTCCACGGAGTAGGTCACCGCGTCGCGGTCGGGGTCGAGGACCTCCGTCCATTCGACGTGCGGGAACGTATTGGAGACGATCTCGTCGTCCACCGGATACACCGCGCTCGGGGTCGGCGGGGGCTCCTCCACGTCGTTGACGAACACCCGCCACGCGGCCGACCAGGGACCCTCGGCGGCCGCGTCGGCGGCCTGCGCGCGCCACCAGACGTCCGTGTTCTCGGGGAGGTCGACGTCCACCGTCCAGGCGTTCTCGCCCTCGGTCTGGGCTGCGCTGGTGCCCGCGATCATCGAGGTCAGGGCCTCGTCGTCGTAGAGCGCGAACGTCAGGGTCAGGGGGTCGTCCTGGGGATCGGACGCGCCCGTCACCACGAGCTCGGGACGAGCCCCCGCCTCGGCGCCGTCCTCGGGGCTCACCAACGTCGGCGCGCCGGGGCCGTCGAAGGACGCCGGGTCGGTGCCCGCGAGGTACTCGTCGAGGTTCGAGACACCGTCGCCGTCGCCGTCGGCCAGGGCGTCGGAGGCGTCGCCCGGGTCCAGGTTGTTGGCGACCTCCCAAGCGTCGGGCAGCCCGTCCGCGTCCGCGTCGGTCCAGGCCACGGCGATGCTCCAGCTCACGGAGTCGGTGCCGCCGTCGCCGTCGTCCACCGAGAGCGACACGGGGTGGGGGCCGGCGACCGCGTCGGCGTAGGTGGGCGTCCACTCGATGGCCCCGGTGGTCGAGTCCACCGTCATGGCCGCGGGTCCGGTCCCGGTGAAGGTGAGCGTGTCCGGCCCCGGCTCGGTGACCGTCGGCGTCCAGGCCAGGAGCACGCCCTCGTCCGCGCCGGCCGGACCGGCCCCGGCGAACGACGGCGCGACGTTCGCCACCACGACGCTCAGGGTCTCGGTGTCCGTCCCCCCGTCCCCGTCGTCCACGGTGACGACGAGCGCATAGGTGCCGTCGTCGGCGTACGTGTGGCTCACGCCCATGCCCGCGCCGTCGGCGGTGCCGTCGCCCCACTCCCAGGCGAAGGTCAGGCCGGCCGCGTCCGCGACGCTCGGATCCGTCGCCGCCGCGGACCAGGACAGGGAGGCGCCCTCGGACCCCGCCAGGGGCCCCACCACGGGCTGCAGCGTCGGGGGCAGGTTCGCGATCGTGACCGTCTCGGACTGGGTGGCCGCGCCGCCCTGGATGTCCGTCGCCGTGAGCAGGACGGTGTAGGTGCCGTCGTCGTCGTAGGCGTGGGTGGGCGACTGCCCCGCGACGGGCGCCGCGCCGTCCCCGAAGTCCCACGAGTAGGTGATCGGATCGTTGCCCGGATCGACCGCCGTGGCCGTGAACGACAGGACCTCCGCCTCGTCCCCGTCGGGCGCGGTGACCGACGTGATCAGGGGCAGCCCGTTGGCGATGGTGATGCCCAGGAGCGCCGAGTTGGACCCGCCGTCGCCGTCGTCGACCGTCAGCACCAGCGTGTAGCTGCCGTCCGAGGTGTAGGCGTGCGTCTGGGTGGGGCCGCCGGTGGCCGTGGCGCCGTCTCCGAAGGCCCAGGCGTAGGAGATGACGTCGGCCGAGCCGGGGTCGGTGACCGTCGCCGTCCAGGAGAGCAAGGCCCCCTCCGGGCCCGTCGTATTGCCGGACAGGGCGTCGATCGTGGGGGCGACGTTGGAGGCCACCGAGGTGCCCGAGATCGACGCCGTGCCCCCGTCGCCGTCGCTGACCGAGAGGCTCACCGCGTAGCTGCCCTCATCGGCGTAGGCGTGGGTCACGACCGCGCCCGTGAGGGTCGTCCCGTCGCCCAGGGTCCAGGTGGCGGTGATGGTGTCGGCCCCCGGGTCCACGATCGTCGAGGCGAACGTGAGCGTCGTGCCCTCGGGGCCGCTGGGGATGTTGGAGCTGGTGATGACGGGGGCCACGTTGGTGACCGTCACCGCGCTCGACTGGGTGACCGTGACGCCCGCCTGGTCCGAGACCGTGAGGGTGACGGTGTAGGCCCCCTCGTCCGCGTAGGTGTGGGTCGGAGACGCGCCGGTGGTGGTCGCGGTGCCGTCGCCCCAGCTCCAGGTGTAGGTGAGCGTGTCGGCCCCGGGATCGGACGCGGTCGCCGAGGCGGAGATGGACGCGCCCTCGGTGCTGGTCGAGGGCACCGAGTAGGAGGTGATCGTCGGGGCCACGTCCGCGATCACGACGGTCTGGGACTGCGTGGTGGTGCCCCCGTCGTCGTCGCTCACGGTGAGCGTGACCAGGTAGCTGCCGTCCTGGGGGTAGGTGTGGCCGTGGCTCGCGCCCGGGTGGCTGCCGCTCCCGTCGCCGAAGTTCCACGACGACGTGAGCACGTCGTTCACGCCGGGGTCCGACGACGACGACGTGAAGGTGAGGAATTCGCCTTCGTCGCCCGACGGGAAGGTCGCTGCGCCGATGGTCGGGGCGACGTTGGCCACCGTGACGTTGAGCAGCTCGCTGTCGACCCCCCCGTCGTCGTCGGTGACGGTCATCTCCAGGGCGAACGTGCCCTCGTCCACGTACGTGTGGTTCGCCGTGAGGCCGCCGGTCTGGGTGGCGCCGTCGTCGAAGTCCCACAGGATCGTGTGGGTGTCGGCGGCGCCCGGGTCCGTGAAGGACATCGTCCAGCTGAGCGGATCGCCCTCGTTCGCAGACGACGGGGCCGTGGGAGGCGTGATCGTGGGCGCCACGTTGACCACGGTGACGGTGTCGTCGTCCGTCATCGTCTCGACGCCGATGACGCCGCAGTCCGCGCTGCCCTGGAGCCCGATCGTGATGCTCGCGGGGCCGTCGATGCTCGCCGCGCTGAACAGGGGCGCGGCCGACGTGGAGTCGTCGTACTGGCCGTCGCCGTCGAGGTCCCACTCGAAGGTCTGCGAGGAGCCCTCCAGGGACGCGCCGAGCAGCATCCCCGCGCCCTCGTTGACCGTGTACGGACCCGCGATGATCGGCTGCGGGCACACGCTCAGGAGGAGATCGTCGACGCCGATGGAGCCGCTCACGGTGTACAGCGCGATCCAGCTCAGGTTCGCCCAGTCGGCCGTGGCCGGGAACGTGAACGCCGAGCCCACCGAGCCGGTGACGGTGATGCTCGCGCCCGTGGACGAGTGCACCTCCTGCACCCCGCTCTTGGCCGCGATGTTGAAGCTCAGCGCGGCGAAGTGGGAGTAGTTCTGGACGGTGAAGACCTGCCAGTTGGCCGTGGCCGCGCTCGTCTCGAGGTAGTCGCCGCCCTGGACCCAGTTGCCGATCGCGAAGGCCGCCGGGGACGTCGTCTGGCCGCCGTCGGTCGTGTGCTCGCCGGTGAGGATGATGTCGCTCTCGGTCCACGTGGTGCCGGCGGTCGCGTTCCACCAGCTCATGGACAGGTGAGCCGACGCCGTGGCGGGGATCAGGAAGGCGATCAGGGCGGGCAGCAGCCGGAGCACGGGCCCAGTCTGCCGCGACTCACACGAGGTCGCGCGGGTCTCTTGCCTGCCGCTCGGCCAATTCCACCAGCTCTTGGAGGTGCGGGAGGCCCGACGACCACGCCACGGCCTGCTCGTACCAGCGCTGGGCCTCGGTGGAGTCGCCCAGGCGGCGGTGGAGGTCGCCGATCAAGTAGCCGACGACGCACAGGTCCTCTCGACGTTGGAACCAGCGGCGCTCCTGGACGGCCTTGCGGTAGCAGGCCACCGCGCGCCCTCGGCAGCGGCGCTCGTCGTCCTCGGCGTTCGCGTCCGAGTGCAGCCACGCCGCGCGGAGGAAGGCGTCGCCCTCCTTGAGGGGCCCGTGGCCGCGCCAGCGCTCGAGCTGGGCCAGGTGTTCGTACCGCGTCGCCGCGCTCTCGCGCCCCGCTTCGGCCCGGGGGGTGAGGTGCTCCGCGACCTGCCTGCCCACCGTCGACGGCCCCTGCGTCGTGCGATCCGCGAGCATCGGGTCGTGCGCGTCCGCCCACTCGTCCTCGGAGAAGAAGGCCCCCACGTCGCCCGCGGGCACCACGTCCGTCGGCTTCGGGGCGTGCTCCTCGAAGTCGGACACGCTGCCCACGTACCCGCAACCGGAGCAGGCGCACAGCAGGATCGGCAGGGGGTCGGGCCCCTCGGAGAAGCGGCGCAGATCCGACGTCTTCGGGCCGCGGGACGGCTTGGGGAGCACGATGCGTCCCTCCGAGACGGCGCCGCACAGGGGGCAGGTGATGTCGCGGACGGTGGTCATGGGTCGTCGTGCTCTCGGACTTCGTGGAGGAAGGACCGCACGAGCGCGCCGAGGCGGGCTCCGTGGCTGGCGGCGAGTCCATGACCCGCGTCGGCGAAGTGTTCGTGCCGGACGTCGTCGAGGGCGTCGAGGAGCGGTCGCCAGGCGATCTCGGGGAGGGTGACGTCGTGCTCGGCGGTGACGAGGAGCGTCGGGTGCTTGATCGACCCGAGCCCCGGCCGCAGGTCCGCCCGCCGGAGGGCGCGCGCCGACCCCGAGATGCCCCGGCGGGTGTTGTGCTGGAGCAGCCACGGCAGCACGTAGCGCATCTCCGGGGGCATGCCCGGTCCGGACAGCAGCCGGCGGCTTATCGGCAGCATCGTCGACGGGGGCACGACGCGGAACAGCCCCTCGAGCAGCCCGAGGCCCGCCCGCATCGTGCCGCGGGCCTGCCGGGGGGCGGTGCACATGAGGATCAGGCGGTGGACGCGGTCCGGGTGGCGCTGGGCGAGGGACTGGGCCACGAACCCGCCCATGGAGTAGCCGAGGACGTGGGCGCGGGGGACGTCGAGGGCGTCGAGCAGCGCCGCCACGTCGTCGGCGAAGTCCTCTATCTCCCAGCGGCCGCTCGGGGCCTCGGTGAGGCCGTGTCCCCGCAGGTCCGGCACCACCACCTCGAAGTGCTCGCTGAGCTCCCGGCGCATGCCGCCCTCGTACATGCCGCCGTGCACCGCGAGCCCGTGCAGCAGCACGATCGTGGGCTTCTCGGCGGCGGGGACGTGGCGCACCCAGGTCTTCAGGCGGCGGGTCTCCACGGCGTACCCCGGCCACTCGGGCGGGGCGTCGGGGATGGAGTCCTGGGGGCCGGCCATGGCGCGGGAGCCTACATCGCCTCGCCGCCGCCCCGCGCGCGTGCTACTACGCCCGCCGTCGCGCAGGGACGCGACCGGAGGCCGCGCGCACGTGAACTCGAGGGTGCTCATCCTGCTCGCGTTGATCTTCTCGGGATCCGCGCAGGCCCTCATCTCGCCGCCCCTGAACTGGTGGTGGATCCACTGGTTCCTCTTCGTCCCGGGCTTCTGGGCGCTCACGCAGCTGGAGGGTCGGAAGGCCGTGCTCGGGGGCTGGCTCCTGGGCTTCTCCGCGAACGTCACGATCTTCACGTGGGTCATCCACACGGTGGAGAACTTCTCGAACCTGCCGCGCCCGATCGCCGTGGGGGTCCTGATCCTGTTCGGGCTCGCGTACGGCTTCTACATGGCCGTGTTCGCCTGGGGGTTCAAGCGCATCCGCCGGTCGGCCGGGGCCTGGTGGCCGTTCGCCGTGGCCGCCTGGTTCGTCGCCTGCGAGTTCGTGAACCCGCAGCTGTTCCCGTACTACATGGGCTCGATCTGGTACCAGCTGCCCCGCTTCTTCCTCGTGACGACGGTCGCGGGCGTGCCCTTCATCTCGTTCCAGGTCGTCCTGTGGAACCTGCTGCTCCTCGCGCTCCTGGAGCGGAAGCTCGCGGGCGAACCGCTGGTGGACGTCGCCTGGAAGCGCACGGCAGCCGTGACCGCGGGGCTGCTCGTCTTCTCGCTCGTCGTCTCCCACGCGCGCCTGGGGGCCATCGAAGCCGCCGAGGCCGAGGCCGAGACCGTGCGCATCGCCCTCGTCCAGACGAACCAGACGGTGCACAAGCGGCGCGAGATGATGCGCCGGTCCCGCACCGCGACCCTCGACGACTACCTGGTCCAGTCCCGCGCGGCGCTGAAGGACGACCCCGACATCGACGTGTTCGTGTGGCCCGAGGGGGCGCTGCGCGGCAGCCCCGCGAGCGGTCGGAACCGCGGGCTGCGCAAGTTCGTGGAGTCGACGGGGACCGAGGTGTGGACGGGCGGCACCCAGGCGAAGCGCACGGAGGACGGGTACACGGCGCACAACCGGGGCTGGCGCGTGCACGGGAAGGGCGAGTTCCCGAAGCCGGGGTACGCGAAGACGATCCTGCTCCCGTTCGGGGAGTTCATGCCCTTCAAGGACGTCCTCCCGTTCCTGAAGAAGATCAAGGGCGTCGGGAACTACACCCCGGGCGAGGGCATCGAGCCGATCGCCACCCCGCACGCCGATTTCTGCTTCCTGATCTGCTACGAAGCGATCCGCCACGAGTACGTCCGCCAAGGCATACGGAAGGGGGCCGATCTGCTCGTGAACATCACCTACGACGCGTGGTTCGGCGACACCGCCTGCCCGTCCCAGCACCTGATGCTGTCCGCGATCCAGGCCGCGGAGTACGGCGTGCCGCTCGTGCGCGCGGCCACCACCGGCATCTCCGCGACCGTCGACACCCGGGGCATGATCCTCGAGCAGACCGACGTGTTCGAGCGCGAGGTCCTCGTGACCGACGTCAAGAAGGTGCGCCTGCCCACGCTCTACGGGCGCTTCGGCGACTGGTTCGCGTGGCTCTGCATCCTCGGGGGCTTGGTCACCGTCGGCGTGGACGTCCGGCGTCACGGGCTCCGGAAGGCGGCCGCGTGAGCCGCGCGCGCCTCGACGGCTGGATGCCCGTCCGCGTGAGCGGGCGGCTCGGGTTCTGCACGGAGTTCGCGTTCGACTCGCTGCTGGTCGACTTCGACGCCGCCACCAAGCTGCCCTTCGGCCCCGTGGAGCTGGAGCTGCTCTGCTCGCCGCGGGTGCAGGTGACCGTCGCCGCGCGGGTCGTGCAGGCGGCGGACGGCGCCCCGGACGGCTACTGGCGGATCGAGGCGCGCGTCGCCGACGACGCGTGGACCGACGAGGACCGGACCGCCGTCCAAGGCCACCTCTCGTCGCTGCGGAAGGCGTCCCACCTGGGCATCACCGCGGGGGAGGACGTCGAGTCGACGGTCCGCGCCGGGTTCGACCGCGTGGTCCTGCCGCACCGGGCCCTCCCCGGGCTGGACATGGACGCCATCGACCTGGGCACGACGTTCCTGGGCAAGCGCCTCGGGGCGCCGCTGATGATCGCGGGCATGACCGGCGGCTCGGAGCGGGCGGGCACCATCAACCGTCGCCTCGCGGTCGTGTGCCGGGACCTCGGCCTCGGCATGGGCCTCGGCTCCCAGCGCGCCATGCTCGAGCTGCCGCACCTCGCGGACTCCTTCCGCGTCCGCTCCCAGGCCCCCGACATCCTCCTGCTCGGGAACATCGGCGCCGTGCAGCTGAACCTCGGCGTGACCGTCGACGACTGCCGCCGCCTCGTGGACGCGGTGGGCGCCGACGCGCTGGCCATCCACCTCAACCCCCTCCAGGAGGCGGTGCAGCCCGAGGGCGACCGGGACTGGCGCGGCCTGCTCGGCAAGATCGCCGCGGTGGTCGCCGGGCTCGACGTCCCCGTGCTGGTCAAGGAGACGGGCGCCGGGATCGACCCCGCGACGGCCGTCGACCTTGCGGACGCGGGCGTGGCCGCCATCGACATCGGCGGCACGGGCGGGACCTCCTGGGGTTGGGTCGAGGGCTTCCGCGCCGCCGACCCTCACCGCAAGGCGATCGCGGGCACGTTCCGCGATTGGGGGACGCCCACCGCGGACGCGATCCGGGCCGTCCGCGACGCGGTGGGGGGCCGGGTCCAGGTGCAGGCCACCGGCGGGTTGAGGACGGGGCTGGACGTCGCCAAGGCGCTCGCCCTCGGCGCCGACGTGGGCGGGATGGCGCTGCCCTTCTTCCGGGCCGCCGACGTGTCCGTGGAGGAGGCGCTGGCCGTGGGTCGGCGGGTCCTCGAGGAGCTCCGCATCGCCGCGCTGTGTACGGGATCGGCCGACGCGGCGGCCCTCCGCGCCCTGGACGTGGTGCCGTCGTGAGCCCCACGAGCCGCATCAGCGGGTTCTACCGGGTGCCCCGCGAGGGTCGCCTGCAGGTGATCCGCGAGTTCCTGGACGGGGCCGACGGCGGGGCACCGGTGGACCTCGCGGCGGTCTTCGAGGCGCCCGACCTCGAGCTCTTGGACTCCTTCGTGGAGAACGCCGCGGGGATGTTCGCCCTCCCCCTGGGCGTGGCCGTGAACTTCGTGGTCGACGACGTCGATCGGCTGATCCCCATGGCGGTGGAGGAGTCGTCCGTGGTGGCGGCGGCGTCGAACGTGGCCCGGCTGGTGCGCCGCACGGGCGGGTTCCGCACCGAGTCGCTGGGGCGCGACATGATCGGCCAGATCCAGTTGCGCGACGTGCCCGACGGGCCCGCCGCGGTGGCGGCGCTGACCGCGCGCGAGGCCGAGATACGAGCCGCTGCGGACAGCTTGGACCCGACGCTCGTGGAGCGGGGGGGCGGGTGCCGAGGCGTCGAGTGTCGGCTGTTCACGCCCGAGGAGACGGGCGAGGGGACGGTGCTCGTCGTCCACCTCCTCGTGGACACCGTGGACGCCATGGGGGCCAACACCATCAACACGATGTGCGAGACCCTCGCGCCGCGCCTCGCGGAGTGGACGGGGGCCGTCGTGGGGCTGCGGATCCTCAGCAACCTCGCCGACCGCAGCCGCGTGCGCGCGACGTGCCGCGTGCGCCTCGAGGACCTGGCGACGGGGCGCTGGAGCGGCGCCGAGGTGGCCGACCGGATCGCGTCGGCGGCGCGCTTCGCCCACTACGACCGATACCGCGCGGCGACCCACAACAAGGGGATCATGAACGGCATCGACGCGGTGCTGATCGCCACCGGGAACGACTGGCGCGCGGCCGAGGCGGGGATCCACGCCTGGGCGGCCCGGGACGGTCGCTACCGCTCGGTCTCTACGTGGACGGTGGACGCCGACGCCCTCGTCGGCGCCCTGGAGGTCCCCATGCAGGTCGGCACCGTGGGGGGCGTGACGCGCATCCACCCGGCCGCGCGCGTGGCCCTGCGCATGCTGCGGGCGGGGACGGCCGACGAGCTCGCGCGGGTGACGGCCGCGGTGGGGTTGGCCCAGAACCTGGGCGCGCTGCGTGCGCTCGCCACCGAGGGCATCCAGCGCGGGCACATGCTCCTGCACGCGGCCAACCAGGCCCTCGCGAAGCGCGCCGGGCGGGGTCCCGACGATGGTTGACGTCGCCGTCGCCTCGGCCCCGGCCAAGGCGATGCTGTTCGGCGAGTACGCGGTGTTGGAGGGCGCCCCGGCGCTCGCCTTGGCGCTGGATCGTCGCATCGTCGCCACCGCCCGTCGGAGCGGCACCTCCCGGGTGGCGTCGGACCTGCTGGGCGGAGCGATCGACGTCGACCTCGACGGGGCCTGCCCTCACCCCGTCCTCCGCTTCGTGTGGCCGCTGCTGCAGGCCGCGGGGCCCGGGATCGAGCTCGACTTCGCGGCCGGGTTCCCGCCGGTGTGGGGGCTGGGATCGTCGTCGGCGTCCACCCTCGCGGCCGCGGCGGCGCTGCGGGCGGTCTCGGATCGCCCCGTCGATCACCCGACGCTCCTGGCCGAGGTCCTGGACCGTCAGCGCGACGTCCAAGGCGCGGCCTCGGGGTACGACGCGGCGACCCAGCTCGTGGGGGGCTGCGCCGTGTTCCGGCCCGGGGATCCGCCCACGTTCGCGCAGGTGGCCACGCCCGTCGACCGCGGACGCTGGCGGGTGGCGTGGACCGGCCGCAAGGTCTCCACCGGGTCGATGATCCGCAGCGTGCGCGAGCGGCACCCTGTGGGCGACCCGATCTACGCGCGCATCGGCCGCCTCGCCGAGGACGCGCTCCTACTCCTGACGGCGGGCGACGTCGACGGGCTGGGGGCCGCCCTCCAGGAGGGGCAGGCGCTCCTCGAGGAGCTCGGCGCCTCGCCCGCCTGGGCCGGAGAGGCCGCGCGACGTCTCTCGGCGTCCTCCGGAGTGCTCGGGGCCCGGCTCTCCGGGGCCGGGGGAGGGGACTGCGTCGTGATGCTCGTGGACGACCCGGAGGCCGCCGCCGCGGCCGTCGCGGACGTCGGCCTCACCCTGCTCGAACCGACCGTCGACCCCGTCGGCCTGGTCGTGGAAGGACCCCGCTGATGGAGATGCGCGCCACCGCCGTCGCCTGCTCGAACATCGCCCTCACGAAGTACTGGGGGAAGGCCGACTTCAGGGACAACGTCCCCCTGAACGACTCGGTCTCGATGTGCCTGTCGGAGGCGATCACCACCACCACGGTCGTGTGGGACGACACCCTGTCCCAAGACGAGATCCACCTCGACGGCGAGCGCATCCTCGATCAGCGCGGGGTGCGGATCTCGCGCTACCTGGATCGCATCCGCGCGGACTACTACCGGATGCCCGCCCGGGTCGTGTCCATGAACTCGTTCCCCGCGGGCACCGGCATCGCGTCGTCCGCGTCGGGCTTCGCCGCCCTGGCCGCGGCGGCGTTCGCGGCCATGGACGAGGAGATGCCGGACGACGAGGCCCTCTCGCGCTGGGCCCGTCGCGGCAGCGGATCGGCCTGCCGCTCCATCCACGGCGGGTTCGTCGAGTGGGTGGCCGGCACCGGGGACGAGGACTCCGTCGCCCGTCCGCTGGCGGGCCCGGACCACTGGGACCTGCGGGACCTCGTGGTGCTGGTGAGCCGCGCCCCGAAGGCCATCTCGTCGAGCGACGGCCATCGGATCGCGTCCACCCACCCCTTCATGCCCGCGCGGCAGGCGCAGCTCCCGGCCCGGGGCCTCGCCGTGAAGGGCGCGATCGCCAATCGCGACTTCTCGACCCTCGGCGCGCTCATCGAGCAGGAGGCGCTCGAGATGCACGCGCTGATGATCTCGGGCGTACCCGCCGCGCTCTACTTCCAGCCCGGCACGATCGCCCTGCTGCACGCGATCCGGGAGTGGCGGGAGGCGGACGGCGTGCCGGTCGCGTTCACCCTCGACGCGGGCCCCAACGTGCACGTCCTCTGCGAAGGCGAGCACGCCCCGGAGGTCCTGAGGCGCATCGAGGCGCTCGCGCCCGGCGTCACGGTGTTGGAGAATCGACCCGGGCCGCCGGTCCGCCGCACCGACCACCACCTGATCTGAGGGTCCCCTGAGCGCCGAATTCCCCGACCGCCCCGACACCCCGCCCGGCCGGCACCCCGCGATCGCGACGGCCTGCGGCAAGGTCATCCTCCTCGGGGAGCACGCCGTCGTGTACGGCGAACCGGCCGTCGCGCTCCCCCTCTCCGCCCTCCGCCTCTCCGTCGTCCTCAGCGCGGCCGACCCGCAGTGGGTCGCGCCCGACGGCAGCCCCGTGGAGGAGGAGGTCGACCTGGGCGCCCGCACCCTCGAGCGTCACGACCCCCAGCCGCTCACCGTGGACCTCGCCGAGGGCGCCCCCCCGGAGGTCCACGACGACGTCTCCCGCGCCCTCGGCGCGGCCGCCCACACCCTCGGTCTGTCGGTGCCGCTGCCCGTGCGGGTGGCGGTGCGGACCGGCGGACTGCGGTCGGGCATGGGCACGTCGGCGGCGCTGGGGACGGCGCTCGCCCGCGCGTTGCTGCTCTGGCACGGCGAAGAGCCCGACCCCGCCCGCGTGCTCGAGGCGGCGGCGGAGGTGGAGCGGTTCTTCCACGGCACGCCGTCGGGGATCGACCACACCGTCTCGGCGCTCGAGCGGCCCGTGTGGTTCGAGAAGGGGCGGACCCCCGAGCCGCTGCCGGACATGCCGCCCCTGCGGTTGGTGCTGTGGCCGCGCGTGGCCGAGCGCAGCACCCGGGACCTCGTGGAGGGGGTGCGCGAACGCATCGTCGACGATCCGGCCCTCGTGCGGGTGGTCGCCGACTTGGGGCGCTGGACGCGCGAGGGGCGCGAGGGCTGGGCGGCCGGTCGACTCGAGGTCCTGGCCGCCGCGATGGAGGCCCAGCAGGCCGGCCTCGAGCGCTTGGGCGTGGTCGTGGACCGGGACCGCGAGGGCATGGCCGCGGCGCTGGAGGCGGGGGCCGCGGCGGCGAAGATCACCGGCGCGGGCGGCGGCGGGACCCTGATCGCGCTGGTGGACGCGGACACCGCCGAGGCCGTGAAGGCCGCCTGGGGGCCGCACGCGGTCGACCTCGAGGTCTGAGGCGGCGCGGTAGGGTCGCGGCATGCGCCCGGCACCTCAGGTCGTCGTCGTGGGCTGCCCCTCCCTCGACCGGGTGGTGGTGGGCGGGACGATCCGCGACGTCGTGGGCGGCGCGGGGTTCCTGACGGCGCTGGGGGCCAGGGTCGCGGGCGCGACGGTCGGGCTCGTGGCCCGGGTGCCGCCGGAGCTGCCCGCCTCGGTGGCCTCCGTGTTCGGGCCGGGGGGCCTCGATCGCGCGGGCCTGACGGTCACCCCGGGGACCCTGCCGTCCTTCCACATCGTCTACGACGCCCGCCACGACGCGACCTACGTCCAAGCGGCGGCGGGCATGGAGGACGCCCTCACGGCCGCCGACGTCCCCGCCGCGTGGCTGTCCGCGACGGTCGTCCACGTCGCCTCCCTCGGGGGCAGCACCGAGGCCCAGCTGCGGTTCGTCGCCGGAGTGCGGGCGCGGGGCTTCCGAGGCCTCCTGAGCGCCGGCACGTGGTCGGGCGCGGTCCGGAGCGAGCCCGCGCGGGTCGGCGAGCTGCTCCTCGCCACCGACTTCTTCTTTCTCAACCGGGCCGAGGCCGGGGAGCTCCTGCCGGACGGGCTCCCCAAGCACCACCGCGGCGTCGTCTGCGTGACCGAAGGAGCCGACGGCGTCGCCATCCACGGCGGCGACGTCACCCGATTCCGACCCCCGCCGGTGCCCGAC
>Ga0114932_10000928_pt1 | contig 34535 bp, 27 predicted proteins | sample 2SBtaG_2_FD_87286 | JGI IMG/M metagenome (GOLD analysis project Ga0114932, IMG submission 87286) | Deep subsurface microbial communities from Kolumbo volcano to uncover new lineages of life (NeLLi) - 2SBTROV12_ACTIVE470 metaG | ecosystem: Environmental > Aquatic > Marine > Volcanic ...
GGGGCCCCCGGCGAGAAACGGTCGACCGAAGGGAGCGCCGTTTGTCGAGAGGGGTGCACGATGTGCATCGGCGGCGGCATGGGCGCCGCCGGTGTATTCGAGGTCGAGAGCTGAGACGCCGACGCAAGCGCATCGAGCGCGCGCAGCGGAACGCAGTGAAGCGGAGTTCTCCAGTGGTACCGCGGGGCCCCCGGCGAGAAACGGTCGACCGAAGGGAGCGCCGTTTGTCGAGAGGGGTGCACGATGTGCATCGGTGGCGGCATGGGAGCAGCGGGCGTCTTCGAGGTGGAGGCCTAGCCCTCCTCGTCCTCTGCGTCGCGGCCTGTGCGCCTCCTCCGGAGGCCCCGACCGAGGTGTCGGACCTGAGCCGCTGGCTCTATCGCGAGTGGGCGAACGACGACCCCGCCGTGATGGAGGCGGGCATGCACAACCTCGCCGCGTTCACGGACACGCTCGACCTCACGGCCGCCTTGGTGGACCGCTCGTTCTCGGTCGACACCCTGGACGCCGACGACACCGCCGAGGTCGAGCGGCCGGGTCGCAGCGAGCTCGAGAACTGCGCCTCGGTGTCCGTGGCGTACGCGTCGCGGCAGGCGATCGCGGTCCACGCCGAGATGCACACGCTGGCCGACCAGCAGCCCTTCGAGCCCACCGCCGAGTACTACGACCGCAGATTCCCCGAGCAGGACGACCCCGCCTGCTTCATCGACCGCACCTGCGCCGCGCTGATCACGTTCAACGAGCTCGCGCGGCAGAACGAGCTGATGGTCGTGGACCTCCTGCTCGGCAAGGAGTTCCGCTGGGTATCCATGGTGGACGGCGACGGCGAAGCGACCGGTCGGTGGGCCTTCGTCGCGCGATCGTGGATGCCCGAGTCCGGCTTCGAGCGGGACGGAGGGGACGTGCTGGTCCAGTCCTACGCCACCGACGTGTGGATGGAGCAGCCCGACGGGACGACCGTCCGCTACCAGGCGCTGTACAGCGAGACGATCATCCAAGGCCTCCAGGACGACTTCGACATGCGCGGGTTCCTCGCAGGCGGGATCGACGACTCGTTCGCCGCCCACGACGACGCCATCGGCCAGCGGCTGTGACGCGACGCCGCGCCTCGGGACCCCGGGGGCTCAGAACTTGAAGCTGAACGACGCCGCGAACCCCTTGGGCGAGACCCCGAGGCCGAGCCGGAGGTCGTTCTTGCGCTCCCAGTCGTCGTACTTCACCTGCTGCTCGATCCCCGCGGCGAGGAGGGGGATGCCGGGGCCCAGCATCGAGCTGCCGAAGAAGAAGAGCGGGAGGCCGTAGTAGTAGCCGCCCGCGAGGGCGATGACGGCCGACGTGGTCATGAACGACGTGCCCATGATCGTCAGGACGGCGCCCGCCGTGGCCGGTCCGTCGCCCTTCGGCGGGGGGCCCTTCGCCCCGCCCGCCACCGACGCGGGGGTGTTCGCCAGCCCGATGACGCGCAGGCGCCGCACCATGTGCTTGGGCACGCGGGCGACGGTCCCGTCGGGGTCGCGGGCGATGGCGATCTCCTCCTCCGCCTGGGTGAGCACCGTGCCCACGAGCACCTTGTTGCCCTTGAGCGTGACCTCCACGCGCGCGCCGCGGACGGCCTTCCAGAGCTCGTCGCCCTCGTAGGAGAGCGGGTGCGGCCCCTCGGGCGCGGGGGGCACGACGATGACCTCGGCGGCCGCGGCCGGGGCCTCTTCCTTCGCCTCCTCCTCCGCCTCTTCGGACTCCCCGCCGTCCTCGGACTCGACCTGCCCGGTCTCGTCCTCTTCCTCGGCCTGCGCGTCGGGGGCCGCGACCAGGAGCCCGCCCGCGAGGGCGAGGGACGCGAGCGTCCGCGTCGACCGGGTTGGGGGACGCACCACGAACTCGGGGAACGCGGCCGCGCGCGGCGGGAGCGGGACCCGCGGGGAGGCCGTGGGCGGCTCGGGCAGCCACAGCAACGGATCCGCGAGGTCGGCGGGGGCCGTGCGGGCGGCGGACAGGAACGCAGCCACGTCGGGCGGGGCGGCGTTGAACTCGGCGGGACGGCAGCGCAGGTGCAGCATCAGGCGATTCCTTCGGCGGGTCGAGCGGGGGCGAGGTGGTGAGCGATCCGGGTGCGGACGGCGTTCTCGGCGGCCCGCATGCGGGGGCGAAGCTCGGCGTCGATCTCGTTGAGCCTCTTCACGAACGCGGGCGTGGGCTCGGCGCCGGAGTGGAGGAGGTCGTACAGACCGTCGAACGCGGCGACGTAGCGCGGTTCGAGGTCCGGTTGGGCGACGTCCTTCTGCGTCCGCAGCGACGGCTCCACGGCCCGCGCGGCGGCCACGACGTCGCCCTCGCCGATCCACTCCAGGACGGTCGCGATCTCCGCCTCCGGGTCGGCCAGGAGGCGCTCGTAGGTGGTGACGTGGGCGGCGTACCGACGGGTCGCGATGTCCCGGAGCAGCGCGAAGTTCTCCGCCCACCACCGCAGCTCGGGCGCCATGGGCAGGTCGAACAGCTCGGCCTCGCGGTCCCGCCCCATCATGTCCCGCATGCGCGTGATCGACGTGCAGTACGCCCGCCACTCCCGGACCGTCGCGATCACGACGTCGATGAACGCGCGGTCGCTGCGCACGAGGCCCGGGATGAAGACCTTCGTCACGTGACGGCGCGTCTGCTCGGGGAAGAGGTAGGCGCCCGTGTCGGGGTGCGGGTTGGTGGCGTGATAGACGCCCGCCACGAGTCGACTCTCGTAGAAGCCGCGGGGGTTTGCGTCTCGGAGCCCGGCGCCCCAGGGGGCGGGGAAGGCCTCGCCGATGTGGGGTAAGCCGGCGGCGATGAGGACCTGCATCCACATCGACGTCCCGGAGCGCATCGTCCCAGTCACGAGGATCATGAGCGGCAACCCTAGCAGCGACCGTTCCAACTCCCGGGGCATACTCGGGATCGGAGGTCGCCGATGTGGGACATTCAGACGATCCTGGTCCTGCAAGGGGGCGGCGCGCGGGCGGCCTACCAGTGGGGGGTGTACGACGCCCTCCGCGCGGCGGGCCTCGAGCCCGACTGGACCCTCGGCATCTCGTCCGGGGCGCTCAACGCGGCCGCCATCGCGGCGAACCCGGTGGAGGACCGGCCCGCCCAGCTCGAGCGGCTCTGGCGGTCGATCGAGAACCCCCTCGACCCCTCCCCGTTCGCGGGCCCGCTGGCGGGCATGGCCCGCGCGATGTCGGCGCTGTCCACGAACATCGCGGCCCCCGGCTTCCACCACCTGCGGATGATCCCCCCGTTCCTCCAGCCCCCCGGCAGCCCCGGCGCCACGAGCATGTACTCCCAGGCACCGCTGCGGCGCACCCTGACGAAGGTCACCGATCTCGACGGCTACAACGCCTCGGGCGAGGGTCGCCCGGACAAGTGGTCTCGACTCTCCCTGGGGGCGACGGACGCGCGGACCGGCGAGCTCGTCTTCTTCGACAGCCGCGACGGGCCCATCACCCTGGACCACATCCAGGCGAGCGGCGCCCTGCCTCCCGGGGCAGCGGGCCGAACCGTCGACGGCGGGCTCTATTGGGACGGCGGGCTCGCCGCCAACTCCCCCCTCGACTACGTGCTGAGCAACATCGTCGAAGCGAGCGCCATCAATGGGCCGACGCTGGTCGTCGTCGTCGACCTGTGGTGGATCGAGGACGACGCGCCGCCGAAGGACCTCTCCGCCATCGCCTGGCGCAAGTACCAGGTGGCCTACGTGTCCAAGGCGCGCCAGTCCATCGAGCGGTTCAAGACGGCGATGCACCTGGCCACCAACGAGCTGATCCTCACCCTCACCGAGAATCACCCGGACCCCGAGAACGCGGGCGCCGTGCCGCTGTTCGCGGGTCAGGTCCTGGGGCTCCACCTGAAGTGGGGCGCGACCATCGACCCCAAGCCGTTCGCGCCCATCGACTTCACGAGGACGGCGATCGAGGAGCGTCGCGCCACCGGGCGGGCGCACCTCGAGCAGGCGCTGGAGGACTCCCGCGCCGTGGAGCGGCTCCGGTCGGACACGCTGTTCGGCGAGATCCGGGGCTACCGGGACCTCGCGTTCGACGGATCGCAGACCGACCTGCACCTCCCGCTGATCGACCTGTACCGCCTCTACGACGGAGGGAAGCTGCCTTCGAAGGTCAAGGATCTGGTGGAGAGCTCGGCGAAGGGTCGGTTCCACCTGGAGGGCCGGCCGCCTCCGGGCTCGTGACCTCATCCGCCGCGTCTTCGCCCCCCGAGGGCGCACCGTCGGGGACCAGGTTTCCGCCTCCGAGCAGCAGGTTGTGGACGAACAGGTTGAGTCGGTCCCGGCCGTCGGGCGTCGCCGCGACCGCCGCGAACTCCGGCGCGAGCCACGGGTCGGCGATGAGGAAGAAGGCCGCCTCCCGGAGCCGGTCGGCCGCCTCGGCCTCGGCGATCAGCGCCCAGAACGTGGTCTCGGGGTGCTCGGGGATCGTGAGCTCCCCGGACTCGTCCCGGAAGACCTCCAGCGCCAGGGCCAGGCTCGTGACCTCGACGGTCAACGGGCTCAGCTCCGACACCCCCTTGGGCCAGTTCTCGAGCAACTTCGCCATGGACTCGGCCATGTCCGGGTCCGCCAGGCCGGCCTTCATCAGCCCGTACATGAGCCACGCCGAGGACGCCGTCTCGTGCTCCTCCTCCACGTTCACCACGGAGATGTCGAGCTTCCCCCCGTCGTTGGTGATGCGCGGGCCACGCTCGGGGGGCCACACGAGCGGGAGCTCCAGCCCCGCCGCCATGTCTTGGAAGAAGCGACGCCCGGGCTCGTACCAGGGGTTGCAGGCCACCGAACGCACCAGCGACCCGACGCCCTCGAGCGGGCGGCCGCTCTGGAAGTGGACGTCCCCGGCGAAGCGGTGGGCCACCCAGTAGCAGGGCTCGATGGACAGGGCGGCTTCGTAGCGCAGGAGCGCGCCCCCGAGGTCCCCCTGGGCGAAGACCGCGTCGCCCGAGTAGAGCCGGAGCCGCGCGTTCCCCGGGCAGCCGCGGATCGCGAGGTCGTAGGAGACGACGGCGTCCTCGTGTCGGCCCGCGGCGAGGTGGGCCTCGGCCTGGTTCCAGTGGGCCTGGGACTCCTCGTCGCAGGGCGGGTCGGGATCCGAGAGCACGGGCTGCGCGGGGGCGCCGTCGGCCGCCGAGGACGCGATGGCCGCGTACATGCCGGCGGGATCGATCTCCAGGAGTCGTCGGAAGAGGGCGCCCGCGAGGGCCCGCTCGGTCTCCGGGTCCTCGGCCGTGCCCGCCTCGATGTTCCGCAGCAGGAGCATCCCCGCGGCGAAGAGGCCCTCGGGCGAGTCGGGATCGAGCTTCAGGGCCTTGCGCGTGAGCGTGAGCGCCTTCTTCAGCGAGCCGACGGTGAGGGAGTCGATCGCCTTCTGTCCGACGTTCGCCGCTCGCTTCTGCTTCGGCGGGGGCACCTTCGCGCGCTCCGCTCCCTCGGCGGCGGGGGCGTCGAATGTGAGGGCCGCGGCCGGCGCCGCCCCGATCAGAAGCCCGAGGAGGGCGAGGGCGGCGAGTCGCATGGGGGACCTCACGTTTCGAACGACAGATAGCGCAGCAGGTGCACGTCGAGGGCGTTGGCCACGAAGCCCCGCACCTCGGGCTTGATGAGCGTGACGGACCCGAAGTGGAACAGCGGCAGGATCGGAGACTCCTCCAGCAGGATGGCCTCCGCCTTGCTGAGCATGCGGAGCCGCACTTCGGCGTCCTCCACGGCCGCGGCCTCTTCGACCAGCGCGTCGTAGCCGACGCTGCTCCAACCCGTGTGGTTGAGGGCGTGGTCCGCGATCAGCAGCTCGAGGAAGTTCGACGGGTCGGGGTAGTCGCCCTGCCAGCCGCCGCGCGCGACCTGGTAGGTGCCCGCCTCCACGGCGTCGCTGTGAGCCCCGAAGGCGCGCGTGTACACCGACACCTCGATCCCGAGCTCGCGCTTCCAGATGCCCGCGACCGTGCGGGCGACCGTCTCGTGCACGCTGCGCCGGTCCACCGCCAGCTCGAGCTCGGGGAAGCCCTCGCCCCCCGGGAACCCGGCCTCGGCGAGGAGCGCGCGCGCGACCTCCGCGTCCGCCTCCTGCGCCTCGGGGGCGTCGTACCCCGGCATCCCGCTCGGCACGAACTGCTGCGTCGGGACCCCGTCCGGGCCGAGGACCCGCGTGAGCTCGGCCCGATCCAGCGCGAGCGAGAGCGCGCGGCGGACCCGCACGTCGTTCAGGGGCTTCTTCGCGGTGTTCAGGTTGTACCAGGCGGTCCCCAGCTGGGACTGCAGGTGCGCGTCCGACCGGGTGATGATGTCGGCCATGCGGTCCTGCGGGAGCAGCCCGCCCGCGTGCCCCGTCCACTGAATCGTGCCCGCCTCGTACATCTCGAGCACCCGCGCGGGGTTCTCCTCCACCAGGGCCTCGACCCGGGAGAGCTTCACGGCGGCGGCCGAGTGGTAGTAGGGGTTGCGGGTCAGGACCAGCTTCTTGCCGGCTTCCCAGGACTCGAGCGTGAACGGGCCGTTGACGACGATGTTGCCGGGGCGCGTCCACTGCTTGCCGTGCCGCTTGAGGGCGCGGGCGTTCACCGGCGCCGTGACGTGGTGGGCGACGATCGCGTCGAAGTACGGGGTGGGGCTGCGCAGCTCGACGATCAACGTGTGGGCGTCCTGGGCTTCGACCCCCAGGGTCGTGGCGTCTCGTGTCCGGCCGTCGTAGAGGTCCTCGGCCCCCTCGATGGGGAAGAGGAGCGACGCGTAATCGGAGCCCGTGTCGGGGTTGAGGACCCGGCGCCAGGCGATGACGAAGTCGGCGGCGGTGACGGGATCCCCGTTGCTCCAGGTGGCGTCTGCGCGCAGCTGGAAGGTCCAGGTGAGGCCGTCGCTCGACACCTGGTGGGCGGCCGCCATGCCCGGCAGCAGTCGGTCCGCGCTCGGAGACCAGACCAGCAGCCCCTCGAACAGGTTGGCGGCGATGAAACCGCTGTACGTGTCGGTCACGACGGCCGGATCGAGGGAGCGCGGCTCGGGACCTTGGGCGAAAGAGAAGGTGGGCGACGTGGGCCCCGGCGCGGGGGGCGCGGCGGGCTCGGGGGCCGGAGGCGAGCAGCCCCCCAGGGCGACGATCAGGGCGGCGACGAGGGACGGACCGAGCGAGCGGCGGGACTGCATGCGTCGAGCATATCGCGCGCCCCGCCTCCGCGGTCAGAGCGCCGAACGATCCCCGCAGCCGCGCCCGGAGGCGTCGAGGGTCACGTCCACCGCGGCGAAGATGCGCACCCGCGGCGTCCCCCACCCCGGCCCGATGCCGGTGCCCCCGCCGGCCTGCACCGCGAGGCACGGGGTCGGCCGCCCCACGAGCGCGACGCGCCACTCCAGCGGGCGGCGGACGTCGGTCACGGGCTCCCCCGAGGCGTCGGGCAGCTCCGGCCGGGCGTCGATCATGACGGCCAGCTCGAGGCCTCGAAGCTCCGTGGGCGTGGTGGGCGTGATCGCGAGGCCCACGGACAGCTCCAGGGCGTGGCCCGCGACCACGGCCAGGGCGTCCGCCGGAGGACGCAGGTGGACGGCCGTCTCCGTGAGGAAGCGGATGCGCCAAGCCCGAAACTCGGTCACCACCGACGGCCGGAACGTGGGGCCCGCCCACCCGAGCATCGAGGTCTCGTCGCCCGTGGGCAGGGTGCCCGCGAGGCGGATGGAGAGGCCGAAGGTGATCTCCTCCACGTCGAGCAGGCGGACGACGGCCCCGAACCCGACGTCGCCGAGGCCCGCGAACCCGGCGAGGTGAGGCCGATCGAGCAGGTCCTCGGCGCCTCCCTGGGCGTCCATGTGCAGGGGCAGCACGGCGAAGACATCCAGGAACCCGAAGCCGTAGGCCAACCCCACGTCCATCGTCGTGAGGCGGTGGATCAGCGCCCCCTCGGTCTCCGTGCTGCCCTCGAGCGGCGACAGGGCGGTGACGACGCCGACCCCGACGTGGCCCCCGTGCCGTGGGAGCAGGTCCGCCCCGGGCATCCCCGGGAGGCCGGTCCCCACGGGGTCGAGGCGGAACCGCTGGGCGTCTACGGAGGGGCCGACGGGCCGGTCGTCGGCGAGGGCCGGGGCGGCGGACAGGGCGATCGCGGAGACCGCCGCGACCGCGCGGATCACGCCTCGGTCCCGCGAATCTCCTCGAGGATCGGGCGGAGGGCCGCCATCACGGCCGTCGCATCGGGCCGCTCGCTGAAGAGCATGGTCAGGAGGCGCTTGTCGTCGACCTCGACCACGAACACGTGGGTCTTGCCCGCGTCCAGGACCGTGAACCGGCGCCCGGCCGCGTCCTCCCGAGCGAACTCCATGGCCTGCGCCGAGAACGCGGCGACGGTGTCCCGGCGCTTCAGCTTCTTGATGGTCGACGCGATGACGTGACCGTCGAGGTTCCCGAGCTGCACGCTCACTGCGTCGAGGTCCTTGCGCGCGATCTTCTTGAGGGACTCGTAGACCTCCATGAGGTCGCGCGAGCCGCCGCCCGCAGGCAGGTCCATCCAGGTGTCGGTGACGAGCGCGACGCCGAGCTCCTGGTTCTCGTCGATGGATGCGCCGCCGGCCGCGGGCTCTTCGTCCCATTCGTCGTCGTCGGCGGCCCACAGGTCGAGCTCCTCCATGCTCTCGTCCGCGGGGTCCTCGTTCGACCAGCCGGCGACCAGGGTCTCGGCGGCGAGGTCGTCCTGGGACTCGTCGGCGGGATGCACGATAGGGGGCGCAGGGCGCGAACGGAGAGGAGGGAGGCCGGGGACCCGGTGTACGACGGGCGTGGGCTCGGGAGCGGCGACGGGCTCGGGGGCGGCGACGGGCTCGGGAGCGGCGACGGGCTTGGGGGCGACGGGCTCCGGATCGACGACGGGATCCGCCGACGTGGGCTCCTCTTCGAGCGCAGCCGCGACCGCGACCGGACCGAGCGAGTCGTCCGTGGGTTCGTCCTCTTCGACGCTCCCGTCCGCCCCGCCGAGCTCCAGGACCAGTCCGTCTTCGCCGTCCTCGAGCACCGACACCGCGCCGCTCCGGCCGGCCGCGGCCTCGGGTTCCGGCTCGGGTTCAGGCTCGGGCTCCGGCTCGGGCTCAGGCTCGGGTTCAGGCTCGGGTTCAGGCTCGGGTTCAGGCTCAGGAGCCGCGACTGTCTCCTCCTCCTCCATGCCCCCGAGGTGGAGGACGAGCCCGTCGTCGCCGTCCATGGAGGTGTCGGAGCCCAACTCCAAGAGGACGCCGTCGTCCGCCTCCGCGTCGTCCGAGTCGTCGCCTCCCAGCTGCAGCACGAGGCCGCCGTCTTCGTCGAACACCTCGTCGTCGTCGCCGCCGAGCTGCAGGACGAGGCCCTCGTCCTCCTCCGGCTCGGGGGCGAGGACGGCGGGGGGCCCGGGCGCGGGGGCGGGCTCGGACGCCTGGACCGGGGCAGGCTCCGGATCGTCCCACCCCACGACGACGGCCGCGTACTCGACGCTGTCCAGCGCGTTGAACTCTTCGGGCGCCGGGGGCGTCGGCTCGCTCTGGCGCGGCTCGAACTCCGTGGGGGCTTCCTCGGGGGCCGGCGGGGGCGCGACCTCCGCGACCGCCGCGAGCGGCGCGAGCCCCTGCTGCACGGGCGGCAGCTTCGGGGGCTCGTTGTAGACCGTGTCCAGCGCCTGGGTCGCTCCGGCCTCCTCCGGATCGACGTCGGCCTCTTCGATCGCGGGCGGGGGCGCCGGAGGAGCCGGGGGCGGGCTCCCGAGGCTCGGCGCCTCGCCCTGATCGACGAGCGTGGGCACCGCCTCCAGGGAGGCGACCACCACTTGGGCGAGGGAGGACGCCGCGGCGTCGTTCTCGGGGTCGATCCGCCGCACCACGCCGGACTCGAGGAGGCGGTACCCCTCCATGAGCAGCGGCAGGGTCGGGGCGTGAATGTCCAAGGGCGCGTCGTTCGACGCCTCGTCCACCTGGAACCGGCCTCGGTCGTGCAGGAGCAACTGGAACAGCGCGGCGGGCCCGAAGAGCTTCCCGAACTGCGCGGCGACGACGCGACCGTCGCGCACGTGCAGGGTCGCGGCGGTGCGAGCCGAGTCGGGGACGATGCGCAGGGTGGCGCTGCGACGCCGGAGGACGAGGTCCCGGAGGAGCTGGGGGTAGGACGTGGTCTTGAGCTCGCCGTGCTGCGACGCGGCCGCGTCCGAGCGCTGCATCACCAGGCGCTCCGCGGAGCGCCCCAGGGTGCGCGGCGCGAAGGGCCGAGGGAGCATCGCGTCGACGCCCGCCCGGGTGAACCCGGCCACCTCCTCGGCGCCGGCCACGGAAGACAGGAGCAACACCGGCGGCCGGTCGTCCCCCAGCGCGTCGAGCGCGGCCAGCAGGAAGCGGGCGCCGTCGTCGGCGAGGTCGGCGTCGGCGATGACGAGATCGGGGGCGTCGCCGAGCGCTTCGACGGCCGCTTCGGCGTCCGGTTCTGCGGAGAGGTCCCACTGGTCCGGCCCGAGGGCAGCCCGCAGGACCCGAGCGGTGCTCGGATCGGGGTCGACCAGCAAGACCCGTGCGGTGCGCGCCATCAGCGTGGGAGCCTAGCAGTCGGGGACGCTGCGCGTTCCTCGGGCGAGTCCCTGGCGCTCGCCCCTGCCGGGCTGTCGGATTCGAGAGTCACAAGGTCGAGTCGTCGTCGTCGAAGGTGGAGTCGTCGTCGCCCGCGTCGTCGTCGTCGAACGGGCCGCGGCCTCCGCAGGCGGCGCACTCGAGGGAGTCGAGGTACGGCGGGGCGCAGAAGCCGGCCACGCAGGCGTGGGACCGCGTGCTGCTGAAGCTGCCGCAGTCGCAGCTCACGAAGCAGTCGAGGTCGCGCTCGCACGCGGCCTCGGGGGAGCAACTGCAGCCCGTCCCCAGCGCGAGCAGGGAGAGCAGGAGCGCGGCCGGCAGGTGTCTCATGTGGGTCGTCCTCGCAAGTCGACGGGCTCGGGCACGACGGCCTCGACGGAGCACCGCAGGGCGCCCTCGGCGAGCCGCACGCGGACGGATTCTCCCACGGAGGCGTCCGCCGCGCGACGTAGGAGCGTCCCGTCGGGCTCCCGCGTGGCGATGGCGTATCCCCGCTGCACCGACTGCAGCGGACCCAGGGACAGGAGCGCACGACGCGTGGCCTCCGCCCCCCCGCGACGCCTTCGCAGGTCCCGCCCCACGGCCCCCTCGAGGCGGCGCCGGAGCTCGTCCAGTCGCTGGGCCTGCTCGTCCAGGCGGCGACGCGGCCCCACCAGCCTCCCCCGCAGGTCCGCGACCTGCTTGCGGCGACGTCGATCGGCGCGCGCGAGGGCCTGCAACAGGCGGGAGCGACGGTCGCGCAGCGACGCCTCGAGGTCCACGCGGATCGGGACCGCGAGCTCGGCGGCGGCGGTGGGGGTGGCGGCTCGGGCGTCGGCCGCGAAGTCGCACAGGGTGACGTCGATCTCGTGCCCGACCCCGCAGACGACGGGCACCCGCGACGCGGCCACGGCGCGCACCACCGGCTCCTCGTTGAAGGCCCACAGATCTTCGAGGGAGCCGCCTCCGCGCCCGAGGAGGATGACCTCCACGTCCGTGCGCTGAAGCGCGTGCAGCGCCCCCACGATGGTGGGCCCGGCGTCCCGCCCCTGCACGCGACACGGGGCGATCGTCACCGCGAGCGTGGGATCCCGGCGCGCCAGGACCCGGAGCATGTCGTGCAGGGCCGCGGCGCCCCGGGACGTGACGATCCCGATCCGTCGGGGGACCTTCGGGAGGCGCTGCTTGCGGCGGGGGTCGAACAGCCCCTCCTGGGCGAGCCGCGCCTTCAGGGCCTCGAGCTGGGCCTGCAGCCGACCCGCGCCGACCGCGTCCATGCGCTCGACCACCAGCTGGAGCGCGCCCCGTCGCGCGAAGATCTCCACCCGTCCCGACGCGACGACCTGGTCTCCGTCCCGAGGACGCCGGCTCACCGCGCGATTCGCCCGCGCGAACATCGCCGCGTCGAGCGTCGCGTGCTCGTCCTTCAGCTTGAAGTACCAGTGCCCCGAGCCCGGGGACCGGAAGTTGGACAGCTCGCCGACGACGGCGAACGGAGGGAGCGTGCCCTCGAGGTGGTCGCGGAGCAGCCCCGTGAGGCGCGAGACCGAGAGCGGCTCCCGGCGAGGCGGGTCCCGCTCCCAGCTCAGGGGGAGCCCCGGGTCGCGTCGATGAGGCGGTAGAAGTCGTCGAACAGGTAGGTCGCGTCGTGCGGGCCCGGCGCCGCCTCGGGGTGGTACTGGACGCCGAAGGCAGGGACGTCCTTGCAGGCGAACCCCTCGAGCGTGTCGTCGTTCAGGTTCAGGTGCGTGACCTCCACGCGGTCCCTGGGGATCGAGTCCGCGTCGATCGCGAACCCGTGGTTCTGCGCCGTGATCTCCACGATCCCGGTGCGCAGGTTCTTGACCGGCTGGTTGCCGCCGCGGTGCCCGAACTTGAGCTTGTAGGACGTGCCGCCCAAGGCCAGCCCGAGGACCTGCATGCCCATGCAGATGCCCATGATCGGGACCTTGCCGAGCAGCCCCCGGACCTCTTCGGCCGCGTAGGCCGCGATCGGCTCCGGGTCGCCCGGGCCGTTGCTCAGCAGCACCCCGTCCGGCTCGAGCGCGAGGATGTCTTCGGCGGACGTGGTGGCGGGCACGACGGTCACGCGGGCGGGCCCGCGCTCGGCCAGGAGCCGCGCGATGTTGCGCTTGATCCCGAAGTCCAGGGCGACGACGTGGCGGGTGGCGGGCCCGGCGCACAGCACCTCGTAGGAGCGGCGGCAGGTGACGCGTCCCCCGAGGTCGAGCCCCGCGAGGCCGGGATAGTCGGCGAGCTTGGCCTTCAGCCCCTCCACGGAGGTGCCGTCGTTCCCGACGATCCCGCGCATCGCGCCCACCGAACGGATGTGACGGGTGATCGCGCGCGTGTCGACCTCCTCGATGCCGGGGACCCGGTGCGTCTCCATGTACCCGGGCAGATCGCCGTCCGCGCGGTGGTTGGAGTGGACCCGGCTGACCTCGCGCACGACGAACCCGTGGACGTGGGGTCGCCGGCTCTGACCGTCGACCTGGGTGACGCCGTAGTTGCCGACGTGGGGGACCGTCATCACCACGATCTGTTCGGCGTAGGAGGGATCCGTGAGGATCTCCTGGTAGCCGGTCATGGACGTATTGAAGACGACCTCGCCGGTGGCGACACCGCGGTGTCCCCAGGCGGTCCCTTCGAAGACGCGGCCGTCTTCCAGGACGAGGTATGCGGGCTCGTGGGGCATCGGTGCTCCGAAGGGGCCGAGTTCCGCGGAGTGCTAGCCGATCCGGCCCGGCCTGCGCAAGGCCCGAGCGTCGCCTTTACAGGGCGGCGTCGAGGCCACGCAGGGCGGCCTCCCGGCCCGGGTCCATCGGCGGCACCACGACCTTCGGCACGAAGCGGCCCAGCGTGGCGTCCAGGAGGCCCGCGGCCGCCGCCACTTCCCCGGGATGGGTGGGCGCCACGTCGGTGATCTCTCGGGCGTCGTCCGTGAGGTCGTAGTAGGCCGCCCCGCCCTTCGGCGTGCGGGCGTACTTCGCCTCGGGCGTGCGCAGGGCCACCGGCGCCTTCCCGTCCCCCCGGGGCGTGCCCACGGTAATCGCGGGGACCGGCACCAGGTCTCGGCCGTCGAGGATCGGGACCAACGATCGCCCGTCGCCCAGGGACGCGCGGCGGAAGCCGGCCGCCGACAGGACCGTCGCGGGCAGGTCCTCGAGCCGCGCCTGCCGCTCCACGCGCGCGCCCTTCGGCACGCCCGGCCCGTGCATGATCCAGGGCACGCGGGCCCAGGAGTCGGTGACCGCGGGGGGGCGTCCGCTCGCCGCCCACCCGCGCTGGCCCGCGACGACCACGAGCGTCCAGTCCATCAGTCCGTCGGCCTCGAGCCCCTTGAACATCTCCTCCAGGACGAGGTCCATCGTGGCCACGCGGCCGCCGTAGGCCGCGCCGGCCTCTCCGGGCAGGGGGTCGATCAAGGCGTCCTCCCGCAGGTCCGGATTCACGAACTCGATCCGGGGATCCGCGAGGTGGATCCACACGAAGATGTTCTCGCGGTAGTGGCGATCCAGCCACTCCCCGAACCGCTGCACCGTGCGCGCCGACGGCCTCAGGAGATCGCGGGACGACGGCGTCTTGCCGAGGTCTCGGATCCACCCGCGCAGCCTGTGGATCGCGAGCCGGTGGGCGCCGCGACGTCCGTCGGCCACCCCGTCGTCGTACACGTGGAACCCGCGGGAGAGGCGCGTCTCCCCCCCGTCCAAGGCGGCGGAGCTCACGAACGCGGCCGTCGCGTACCCCTCCTTGGCGAACAGCTCGGGGAGCGTCGGCAGGGCCTTGCCCGAGCCCGGCATCGTCCGCGGGAGGGCCCGACTGTCCGCGAGCAGGCCCGTGGACAGGGGATGACGCCCGGTGAGCAGCGCGCCCGCGGACGCGACCTCCGACGTGCTCGGGGTGACCGCCTGGGCGAACTCCGCGCCGTTCTTCGCGAGCCACCGCAGCCCCGGAGAGCGCACGCGGGAGCGGGTGCCGGCGTGGTCGAAGCGGAGCGCGTCGACCGTGACCAGCAGCACGTTCGGGGTGCCTTCGCGGGCCCGCACGCCCGTCCCCTTCCCGCCCGCCATGGGCGCGGAGACGGCGAAGCTCATCGTGACCATCAGCGCCGCGGGCAGCCCCAGGTAGGCGATGCCCTGGCCCCTCCCCGTGAAGTCGAGGCGACGGAGGAAGACGCGCGTCCCCAGCGCGGTGCCCGCCCCCACCACGAAGGCCAGCGCGGTGGTGGTGTCGACCCCGGGACCCGCGCCCGGCCGGCCCGCGCCGAGCGCCCAGGGGAGGAGCTGCGCCGCGAGCACCACGAAGACCACCGCCCCGAGCACCCAGGGAAGCCACGCGTGGGACGGGTCGCGGCCGGTCTGCTGGTGAAGAGTGAGCGAGTCGGGATCGCCGCCTCGCAGCGCCCCCAGCAGCGCGCTCAGGGGCAGGCCCACGAGGGCACCCGCGACCCCGCAGAGCAGGACGTTGGTGGCCCACAGCTTCCATCGGTGGAGGGCGTGCAGGACCTCGGTCACCGACGTGCGGAGCACCAGGTCGACCTCGAGGCCTCCGAGCACCATCGCCAGGATCACGGCCGCGCCGGTGCCCCGGAGGATCCGGAAGAGCCAAGTGCGTGTCATGGGGCGCCCCGGGGTCGAGCGGTCAGGAGTCCGCGTCGGCGAACAGCGGCATCGGGTCGGTGCCGCGACGGGCGCGGCGCGCGAGCAGGAACGGGAAGTAGTGGCTCGGCCGGCGACGCGCGTGGGCGGAGACGAGCTTCAGCCACTTGCCCACGAGGCGGTCGAGCTCCCGATCCGGATCGGCGTCGGGGTTGGTCTTGATCGGGGCCTCGACGACCAGCCGGTGCTCCGACGGCATGCGGACCGCGAACACCGGGAGCAGGCCGAGATCCGCCCGGCGCGCCAGATCGAACGGCGTGGAGCCCACCGAGGCGGCGCGGCCGAGCAGCGTCCCCGTGCCCCAGCGCACCCCGCACCCTTCGTCCGCGAGCGCCACCGTGACGTGTCCCGGCGCCGAGGCGAAGCGCACCAGCTCCCGGGCGTATCCCGACGCCGGAAGAGGGCGCAGATCGAGGCCGGGCCCCGGGGTGGGGATGCGCTTGGGCCGGTGCTCCGGCGGCCGGAGGTCCAGCAGCCCGACGCGGTAGCCGCGGCGGGCGAGGGCGGGCGCGATCCAGGACCACGCGCCGTAGGTCGGGGTGAGGACGATCACGCCCTTGCCCCGCGCCAGCAGCGCCTCGAGCGGGTTCAGGGCGCTGATGTGCAGGTACTTGCCCGCCGACGACGGCCCCTCCGCGAGGGCTCCGTGGCGCTCCTCCACGGCTTGGCGCGCGAGCAGCACGCGGGCGTGGTCGATGAGCTGCGGGAGGGCCTGCGGGAGGGGGACGCCGTCCCAACAGCGGCCGACCTCTTCCACCAACACCTGCTCGAGCGAGCGGTCCAGCGGCGTGCGCCGGACGGCCCAGGAGAGCGCGTTGGTGCGGGTGGGGCTGGGGATCCGAGCGAGGACGTCGAGGATCCCGCCCGGGACGGCGGGCGCGAGGGAGCTCAACTACTCGGGGTCCGTCCCGCCCTCGAGGCGCGCCTCGAAGGGGACGGTGAACGTGCACCCGTTCGTGTAGGCGTCCTGGTTGGACGACTCCGTGATGACGTAGCTCTCGGCGCCGTTGTCCCAAAGGTCCCCGAAGGAGGTGCGGGCCTCGCCTTCGATCTCGTACCAGACGGTCTCGCCGTCGGCCCGCTCGTCGTCCTTGTAAGGCCCGCCCGCGTAGGAAATGTTCCCCTGTTCGAGCGAACCGTCGAGCAGACCCGACGCGAAGTAGGCGAACTCGTCGTCCGTCGTGCCTTCGTCCCGCACGTAGAGATCGAAGCGCAGCCCCGTCTCGCCGTCCGGGAAGTGGATCCGGTAGATCACCGACCGCTCGCCGTAGCCGTCGGCGTCCGCGGCGATGGCGTCCGAGCACGACGAGCTCGCCGTCACGGGGTCGCCGTCCGTGTTCGAGAAGGTCACGCGGAAGTCCTCGACGTTCTCCGTGGGGACGTTGTTCTCCCCGGTGCAACCGGCGAGCGCGAGGGCGAGGACGAGGGGGGGGACAGAGCGCATCGCCGGCATCAAAGCCGAGCGTCCGTACACCGTCAAGGCGCGCGCGCCGCCCGCGAGACGCGACACGGGGGGCGGGGAGGACTACGCTCCGGCGCCGTGCCGATCCTTCGCCCGATCCGCCCCCTCCGCTACGGCTTCGACCAGCTCGCGGTGCTCGACGACCTGATCTCTCCCGCCCGCCGGGGCGAGCCCGAGGACCGGCTCCGCGTGGGTGACGTGGCGCCGCACAACATCCGGCGGCTGGTGCGCGGGGCCCGGGGGCCCGACGACGACACGTCCGCCGAGCCCTTCGACTTCGCCACGCGGCTCCAGCGCCGGTGGAAGGAGGAGGGGGTGCTGGTACGGGAGCCGCGCCCCGCCTACTTCACCTACGAGCAGCGCGCGAACGGAGAGTCGTATCGCGGCGCCGTGTGCCTCGTGAGGCTCGCCCCGTACGACGGGACCGAGGTGCGGCCCCACGAGCGGACCACCCGGACCGGCGCGGAGGACGAACTCGCGGCTCAGCTGGCCGCGCTGCGCACCCAACTGTCGATGGTGATGGCGTTCGTCCCCGATCGGCAGGGAGCTCTGCGCGACTTCCTCGACAACCCCGAGCCTCCGTGGCTGAGCGTGGTGGACGGTCGCGGGGTCGACAATCGCCTGTGGCGGGAGCAGGACCCGGAGGTCCACGTGCGCCTCGCCGACGCCCTCCGGGACGAGACCGCGGTCATCGCCGACGGCCATCACCGGTACGCGGCTGCGCTTCGTCACCAGGCGACGATGTCCGCCACGGGCCCCGTGACCCGCGAGCGGCCCTACGACTACGTGATGATGCTGCTCCGACCCACGGTGGGGGGGGCCGCCGGCGCCTGGACCCACCGGGTCCTGAAGCGGCTCGGCGGAGGGGCTGCCGAGGCCCTGGGCCGCGCCCTGGAGGCGTTCGACGTCCTCAGCGACGGGGCCGACCTGCAGGCCCTCGACCGCCTCGACGACGACACCCCCGGCCTCTTCGGCCTGGTGACGCGCGGGCGGGTGCGCGTGGTGCGCGTGAGCGACGCTGCGCGGCAGAGCGCCCCGGTGCTGGCCTTGGCCCCGGCGCTCCGCGACGCCGACGCGGCCCTGCTCGGCGCGCTGCTCCTCGATCCCGTCGCCGAGGCGGCGGCCTGGGACTCCGCGGCCGACTCGCGCTCCGGGCAGCGGTTCAGCCCGAACCAGCTGTCGGCGCGGGAGGCGGCGCGACGCACGTTCGAGGGCGAAGCGGCCGCGGCGTTCGTCCTCCGGACGGCGTCGCCGCAGCTCGTGCAGCGCGTCGCCGAGGCGGGCGAGGTGATGCCCCCGCGATCCACGAAGTTCCGGCCGAAGCCGGCGAAGGGGCTCCTCATGGCCAGTCTGGTGAGCTTCTGATGCGTCCCCTCGCTGCGATCTCACGCGACGAGGCCGCGCGCATCGAGGCCGTCTTCACCGACATCGACGGCACCCTCACGGACGCCCACCTCCGGGTGCCGGCGTCGGTCTTCGGCGCCATGGAGGCGGCGCAGGTGGCGGGCCTGCAGGTGATCCCGATCACCGGTCGCCCCGCGGGCTGGTGCGACATGATCGCCCGCACGTGGCCGGTGGACGGCGTGGTGGGCGAGAACGGCGGCCTCTACTTCCGTCGCGAGGACGCGAGCCACGGGGGGCACACGATGGTCCGCGTGTTCGCCCAGGACGGGGAGACCCGCCGGGCCAATCGCCGCCGCTTGGACGAGCTGTCGGCGCGGATCCTCGAGGCCGTCCCCGGCACCGCCCTGGCCTCGGACCAGCAGTACCGAGAGTTCGACATCGCGGTGGACTTCTGCGAGGACGTCCCCCGTCTGCCCGGCTCCGAGGTGGACCGGATCGTGGCGATGTGCACCGAAGCCGGCTGCACCGTGAAGGTCAGCAGCATCCACGTGAACGCCTGGTTCGGCGACTTCGACAAGGGCTCGATGTGCCTGCGCTTCGGGCGCGACGTTCTCGGCCGCGACTTCGGGGCAGCCGACGCCGACCGCGCGATCTTCTTCGGCGACTCCCCCAACGACGCGCCCCTCTTCGACCTGTTCCCGCACTCGGTCGGGGTCGCGGGCGTGCGCCGCATGGCCGACCGCATCCCCACGCTGCCCACGTGGATCACGGACGGCGACGGCGCGGACGGGTTCGTGGAGGGCGTCGAGCGGCTCTTGTCGCTCCGCTCGTACTGAACACTTGTTCACCGCCCCCAAAGGTGATAGACCCCGGGCGTGGCCAAGCAGACCAAGACCCAATACGAGTGCAGCGCCTGCGGGCACCGCAGCCTGAAGTGGCTGGGGCGATGCCCCGACTGCTCCGAGTGGAACGTCTTCGTGGAGGTGCGCGCGAAGGCCGCCGAGGCCCCGCCCGAGCGCTCGATCCGGGCGCGACCCCGAGGGCCGTCGGGCTCCTCCAGGGGCGGCTCGCCGAAGGTCGTGCCGCTCTCCACCGCGGCCCACGCGGTCGGCGGGCGCCCCGTCGCCATCACCTCGCTCCCGGCGGCGGATGAGGCGGGCGGCCGCGTCGAGACGACCATCCCCGAGCTCGACCGGATCCTTGGGGGCGGCCTCGTCCCGGGCAGCGTCACGCTCGTCGGGGGCGAGCCCGGCGTGGGCAAGTCCACGCTCCTCCTGCAGGCGGCAATGGCCGTCGCCGCCACCGGACGTCGCGTCCTGTACGCCTCGGGCGAGGAGTCCGTCCGCCAGGTCCAGGGCCGAGCCGAGCGCCTCGGGGGGATGACCGGCTCCCTCTTCCTCCAGGCGGAGACGTCCCTGGACTCGATCCTGGACGGCGCGGACGGGCTCGATCCCGCCGTCATCGTCCTCGACTCGGTGCAGACGGTGTACGTCCCGGAGCTGGGCGGCGCGCCCGGCAACTTCAGCCAGGTGCGGGAGTGCGCCTCACGGATGGTGCTGCACGCCAAGGCCACCGGCCGCGCGGTCGTCCTGGTGGGTCACGTCACCAAGGACGGCAAGCTCGCCGGGCCGAAGACGCTGGAGCACATCGTCGACACGGTCGTGTACTTCGAGGGGGACGCGCATCCCCCCTTTCGCGTGCTCCGGTCCCGGAAGAACCGGTTCGGGGCCACGGGCGAGCTGGGCCTCTTCGAGATGACGGGCGCGGGCCTCATCGGCGTGGCCGAGCCGTCGGCGATGCTGCTCGAGGACCGCCCCATCGAGCGGCCGGGCACGGTGGTCACGGCGGCGGTCGAGGGCTCCCGCACGCTGCTCCTGGAGGTCCAGGCCCTCGTGGCGCCGGGGTTCCCCGGGTCGGTGCGACGCACGGCCTTGGGCATCGACGGCGGGCGCCTCGCGATGCTGGTCGCGGTCCTCGGCAAGGCGGACCTCGCGCTGCACGACAAGGAGGTCTACATCAACGTCGTCGGGGGCGTCCGCGTCACGGAGACCGCCGTCGATCTCGCGGTGGCGGCGGCCATCGTGTCGTCGCTCCTCGAGCGACCGATGCCGGGCAGCACCTTCGTCGTGGGGGAGATCGGCCTCACCGGGGAGGTCCGCACGGTCGCGCGCCTGGAGCAGCGGCTGGTCGAAGCCCAGCGGCACGGGTTCACCCGCGCCGTGGTGCCGAAGCTGCCGAGGCGGTTCGAGGCGCCCGAGGGGCTCGAGATCGTGCAGGTGGCCACGATCGAGGAGGTCGTCCAGGGCCTGTTCTGACGAACGTCAGCGCGCCTCTCCGATGAGAGGCAGAGGCTTCGCGGACTCGACCGAGGAGGTCCCCGATGCACGTCGCGCCCGTCCACCCCCGCTCCTACTACCGGCTCCCGTGGACCCTGAACGACAACGTCTTGGCGTGGCTCGAGCCCACCAAGAAGTGCAACCTCACGTGCAAGGGCTGCTACTCGCGCAACGACCCGGAGAGCGAGAAGTCCCTCGACCAGGTGCGCGCCGACCTGGACGTGTTCACCGCGAGTCGCACCGTCGACTCCATCTCGATCGCGGGCGGGGACCCTCTGACCCACCCCCGGATCGCAGACATCGTCCGCATGATCAAGGACGACTACGGCCTCAAGCCCGTCGTGAACACCAACGGAAAGGAGCTCACGCGGGAGCTCGCCGTCGAGCTCAAGGCTGCGGGCGTGCACGGCTTCACCCTGCACATCGACTCGGGGCAGACCCGCCCCGGGTGGCGGGGCAAGAGCGAGCTGGAGTTGAACGAGCTGCGCCTCCACTTCGCCCGCATGATCGCGGAGCTCGGGGGGCTCTCGATCGCCTTCAACTCGACCGTCTATCCGGACACCGCGCACCACGTCCCCGCCCTGATCGCGTGGGCCGGCGAGCACATCGACCTGGTCCACAGCATGGTGTTCATCCTGTACCGGACCATGCGCACCCAGGACTTCCGCTACTTCGCGCAGGGCGTCGAGGTGGACGGAGAGGAGCTCGTCTACCAGGACCAGGTCGAGAACCCCGAGCCGCTGACCACGCCGAACCTCATCGCGCAGGTGCGCGCGCGCTACCCGGACTTCGATGCCTCCGCCTACCTCGGCGGTACGGTCGACCCCGACAGCCTGAAGTGGACGCTGGTGGGGCGGTACGGCGACGGGGACGAGATCTTCGGCTACGTCGGCCCTCGCTACATGGAGGCCGTGCAGACGGCGCACCACCTGTTCGCCGGTCGGTACGTGGCGTACAGCGACCCCCGCCTCCTGAGCATGGGGCGCACGACCATGCCCGCGATGGGGATCGTGGACGCAGGCGCCCGCCGGGCCGCAGGCCGCTGGCTCAAGTCGCGGCTCGCCCACCCCACCCGGCTCGGCAAGAAGGTGCACCTGCAGAGCATCCTGTTCATTCAGCCCATCGACATGACGGCCGACGGGTCGATGAACATGTGCGACGGCTGCCCCGACATGACGGTGCACGAGGGCAAGCTCGTGTGGTCCTGTCGGCTGGACGAGCGACTGAGCCACGGGTGCTTCCTCACCGGGGCCCCGCTCGCGTCGGCCTGAACGAGGTCGCGCACGCGGCGTTACGCCCTGCGCCCCCCCGTGGGAGACTGGGGTGGTCATGAGGGTTCCCAAGTCGAGCGTGAGGCCGCACAGGGGGGCGGAGTGAGCCCTCCCGTGATTCTCCCCGACCGGTACTCGTCGGACCTCCGGATCATCGGTCGCGGGGGCTTCGGCGCGGTCTATCGAACCACCGACATCGAGCTGGGCTGCAGCGTGGCCGTCAAGGTCCCCTTTCGCGGCGCCGACCAGAGCCTGGCCCGGGAGGTCATGCGGGAGCTGCACGCGGGTGCGCGGCTGCGGCACCCCAACATCGTCCAGGTGCTCGACGCGGGGACCGACCCCGAAGGGCGGCCCTACCTCGTGATGGAGTACGCGGGGGAAGGCTCGTTCCGCTCGCTCGTCGACTCACCCCCGCCCTGGCCGGACGTCCTCCCCCTGCTCGATGGCCTGCTCGCCGCGCTCGGACACGCCCACACCCGGGGGCTGGTCCACCGCGACATCAAGGCGCAGAACGTCCTCTTCGCAACCCGGAACGGCGAGCGGGTGCCCAAGCTCGCGGACTTCGGCCTCGCGAAAGTCGCGTCGCTGCGAGGCGAGTTCGCCTCCACGCGGGTGGCCGCGGGGACGCTGCTCTACATGGCTCCGGAGATCTTCAGCGAGGGGCTCGCCGGGGTCCACCCGGTCGCGGATCTCTACGCTTTCGGGGTGCTCCTGCACCTGCTCGCCACCGGCGGAGCCCCGTGGGAGGGAAAGGACTGGGATCTGGTCGACCACAAGCTGGCCGAGTCCAGGGTCCCCTACCGAACCCGCGACGGGTACGCCGCCCCCGAGGGACTCTCGGAACTCGTCGACCGGCTCCTCGATCCCGTCCCCGCGAAGCGCTTTCAACTCGCTGCGGACGTGCGCACCGCCCTCGCCGAGATCTCCGGCGTGTCTTCCCCCGTGCGCAGACCGGGCGCCGTCGCCGAGTCGTTTCCCGCGACCCCCGCGACTGCCGTCGTCCGGGTCCCGAACCTCGTGGGGAGAGAGGACGAGTGCGCGCTCCTGCTCGGGATGGCGGAGCGCGCGGAGAGCGGGCCCGTCTCGGTCGTCGTGGGCGGCCCGGCCGGCGCGGGGAAGTCGCGCCTGTGCTCCTGGCTCGGATCCACGCTGGAGGAGGAGGGGCGAGCGCGCTGCCTCCACGTCCGGCTGGACGGGGAGTTCAGTCCGTGGGACTCGGTGGGGGCGGGGCTTCGGTCCTTGTTGGGGCTGGGCCGGCTGACGGGGGACAAGCTGGAGAGGCGGCTGGAGCAACTGCCGGCGGCGTACGGGGAGGGCGCGCGGGGGCTGATCAGAGGCCTGGCGGAGCTCCTCGACCCCGGAGTGGAGCCCTCCATGGCAGGGCCCACGCGACTCGCGGCGGCCCGCACCGCCGTGGTCGATCGGCTCCTTCGGTTCGAGGCAAGCCGAGGGCTGGTGATGGTCCACGTGGACGAGAACCGCGCCACCCCCGGCGCGCGCGAGTTGGTCGAGGGTCTGCACCAGGCGGCCCTGGCCGCGCCGTACGCCAGGCTGCTCCTCCACGAACGCCGCGAGGAAGCCGAACCCACGCCCGCCGACGGCTTCGAGCACCTCCGGGTGGGGCCGCTCGCGGACGACGCCTGTCGGGCGATCCTGCGGGACCTCCTGCCCGGCGGAGAGGGAGGCGAGGACCTCATGGAGCGCCTCGGCGGGAGCCCGCTCCGGGCGGTGGAGGCGGCGCGACTCCGCGGCGAGCAGGGGGCTGCGGACCCCGGCCCGACCCTGGACGCGGACGGTCTGCTCGACGTGGCGGAGGTCGCGACGGCGCGGTTCGCGGCGTTCCTGACCGAGGATGGGCCGGCCCGGGCGGAGATGCTCGCCCTCCTCGCGCTCGCTCCACGCCCCACGCCGCCCGCGCTGCTGCAGCAGGTCCTCGCGGGCGCCGGGGCGGTCGAGGCGCTCGGCGCGGCGCGCGCGGCCGGCCTCGTGAGGATCACCGACCACGCCGAAGTGGCCTTCGCGAGCGGAGCGCTCGCCGAGGCAGCCGAGCGGCTGGCCGTTTCCCGGGACGACCACAGTCGTCTCGCCGGGGTCGTCGCCGACGCCCTCCTCTCCCTTCCCGATCCGCAGCCCGCGCGCTTCGGGCTGCATGCAGCCCAGCTCTGTGCGACGGCGGGCAGGCATGAGCGAGCGCTGGACCTGGCCGCCACATGGGCCCGGCGCCTCGTCGACCGTGACGTCCTCGGCGCCCGGCGTGCCTGGTCCGTAGCGGAGGCCGCGTGCACGGCGCTGGGACTCTCGGACGGGGACGCTGCGCGCGTGGAGGTGGAGCTGGGGCGCGCCCGCGTGGCCCGGGCGACGGGCGAGGTCGCCGAGGCCGAGAGGCTCCTGTCCGGCCTGGCCCGCGACCAACTCGAGCCCTCCCAGCGGGGTCTGCACCTCGAGCTGTCGGCGTCCATCGCCGTGGTCCAAGGCAGCCCCGAGGGCGCGATTCGGGCGGCCCGCGACGGAGGCGCCGAGTACGAACGGGAGGGCGACTCGGCGGGGACCGCCCGCACCGCCCTGCTCGAGGGCGAGGCCCTGTATCAAGCCGGGCGCAGCCGCGAGGCCGTCAGGGCGTTCACTCGGGCGCGCGCGCTGGCCGTCGAGGCGGGCGCGGACCGGGAGGAGCTGCATGCGTTGTGGCGATTGGCCCGGTGTCGCCGGGTCGACGGCGCGACCGACATCGCTCGGCGCGAGTTCACGGAGGCCCTGGCTCTCTCGGAGCTGCTCGGCACGGTGGTCACCGAGGGGACGATTCGCCGGGAGCTCGGGAACCTGGACCTGGTCGAGGGCCGCCTCGACGACGCCGCGGAGCAGTACGAGCGAGCGATCGAGCGCCTCGAGGCGGGCGGGTTCCGGGGTCAGGCGGCGACGACGAGGATCTCCCTGGGCGAGCTCGCACGCTCGCGGGGCGACCTCGCGGGGGCCCGGGAACAGTACGCTTCGGCCCTCACGATCACGCAGGCGTATGGGCTGTCCGGAGACGCGCTCGTCTCCTTGCTCAACCTCGCCATGACGGAGCTCGCCATGGAGCGGCTCCCCGCGGCCGCCCGACGCCTACGCGCCGTGGAGGACCTGATGGGCTCCGGCGATCACCGACTGCGACCGTACGCCTCGGCGGTCCGCTTCGCCGTGGCCGCCGCCGAGGGCGATTGGGAACGGGCCGAGGCCGCCCTGGAGGATCTCGATTCGGTGCGCCACACGGCCGACGCGGATCTGCTCGCGCTCGTGGAACGCGGGGCCGAGTCGGCGAAAGCGGCGGGGGCCGCCGTGGTCACGTTGGACGCCACGGAGCTGGCTCGTTCCCTCGCCGCTGCGCTCGACGCCGCGCAACCGCGGAGCGCCGGCTCGGGCTCGGTCCCCATGACGGTCATTCTCCCCGACGGCGCGCGCAGGGCGGCGATCGACGAGCCGACACGCGCCGGGCCCCGGCCCCGCCCGTCCCCTTCGGGGGAGCCGGCCCCGGCCGCCGAGAGTCGCCGTCCAGCGGGGCGCGGCGCCGGGCTCTTGGCGGCCGTGGTCATCGCCGTGATCGTGGTGGTCGCGGCCCTCTTGCTGTCCGCCGACTGATCCGGCTCCAGTCACTCCTCGACGCTCACCTCCGACAGGGAGAAGTCGAAGCGCAGCCGGGGGTCGACGTCGAAGCGGTAGGGCCCACACGTCGGGTCGGCGGCGGTATCCACGAGCTCCGGCTCGGGCACGGACCCGCACGCCTGCACGGTCAGCGGTGCGCCCCCGACCCCGTCGAAGCTCAGCCCCGTGAGTTCGGCCGTCGAGCCGCTCAAGAGGAGGGCGCCCCCCGGCAGATCGACGAAGGCGGAGTCGGCGATCACGAGGGACGCCGGCTCCGGGGTGCCCGCGTCCACGGCCAGGACTCCTCCGGGCACCGACGCGCGGCCCGAGGTGCGGAAGGTGCAGTCCCTGACCTCCACCTGCCCCTCGCCCGTGAGATACGCCCCCGGACCGGGGAGGTCTTCGATGAGCACCCCCGAGAGGGCCAGCTCGGGCGAGCCGACCATCGCCGTAGCGAACGCCCCGACGCCGCCCCCGAAGACGTCGGACGGCCGCGTTCCGCGGATCGACCCTCCCGACATCTCGACGCGTCCGGTAGCCCCCGCCACCACCACCCCGGCGAACCCGTTCCCCTCCAGTACGGTCTCCGTGAGGACGATTCGTCCTCCGATCGCGAGCGCACCCGGGCCTGCCCCGTCGGCCACACGCGTCCCGTGGGCCGTGATCTCCGACCCCAGCTGCGTGGCGAGCCCGATGCCCCCGAACCCCACGATGCCGGCCCGGGTTCCGACGACCTCACCGCCCTCCAACGCGACTCGACTGCCGGCGCCGATCGTGGCGACGCCCACCTCGTGCGAGCCCTCCACCCGCAGATCGGTGCCTTCGACGAGACCACCGCGACTGGCGACGACCCCCCACCCCGACGTCCCCAGGAGCGGGAGGGGGCGAGTGTCCCGGACCGTCACCCCGTCCAGCACAGCGGTGGAGCGGGGGCCGACGACATTGATGCCCCCGTCGTGGTTCGCCTCGACGAGTCCCCCCGTCATCGTGAGTGTCGGATTGCACGCAGCGTCGTCGGGCGGGCACGCGACGGAGACCCCGCGCCCCAGGTACCCGCTCGACCCGGGACGAGTCCCGCGGATGGTCACGTCCTGGAGGTGCATCGATCCCTCGACGCCCCCGACCGCCGCGCCGAAGATCACGTTGTCCTCGATCAGGGTCCCGGTCGCGCGGAGGGTGGCGCCGCTGCGTGCCGAGACTCCGAACCCCGCGTCGTCCACGGCCTCGTACTGAAGCGTCTCGCGGACCTCCCCGCCTTGGAGCACGACCGACGCGCCCTCCTCGGCCGCGACGCCGACACCGAGGTTGCCCTCCACGATGCAGTCGGACAGGGTGGCGGTCGCCCCGTCGGTGACGAGCAGGCCGCCGCCGATGTGGACCGGGTCCCCGTTTCGGTTCCCGCTCACCCGGCAGCCGGTGATCGTCGCCGTCGCGTTCGCGACGACCACACCGAACAGCTCGTTGTCTTCCGAGACCAGGTCCAGGGCGGTCAGGCTGCCTCCGTCGGTCACCAGCACGCCGGTCCCCGACGTCGGCTCGCCTTCCAGGCGCATGCCGCGCACCGTGGTGCTGCGGGCGTAGACGAACGACCCGCCACCCTGGATTCGCAGGCCCGTGTGGGGGCTGTCCTCGATGACGACGTCCGCCAAGGTCAGCGCCGCTCCGCCGAAGGCCTGGACGCCGATGGCCAGGAACCCGGGCTCGCCCGGGGGTCGTGTGTCCGCGACGAGGACATTCTCGAGCTCAGCCAACGTGCTCGGCCCGATCGCCAAGACCCCCGTGTCGTCGTTGGCCACCACGGTCACGTCCTCGACGACCGCGATCACGCCGCTGCCTGGATCGGCCTCGAACAACAACCCGATGGTCCCGCCCGTGACGGTGACGCCCCGGAGTCGGTCCTCCCCGGCGCGCCAATGCACCGCAGGGCGCAGGTCTCCGCGACCGTCGATGACCACCAGATCGCGGCAGCGCCCCTCGATCATCACGAGAGGGCCCCCGGTCAGCTCCACGTTCTCCACGTACGTGCCCGCCGCGACGACGACGCGGGAGACGCCGGCGGCTTCCGCCGCGTTCACGGCGGCCTGGATCGAGCCCATGGGCTCGTCCGGCCCGCCCGCACCCTGCCCCCCGGGGGCGACGTGCAACGCCCCCTCCGGGTCGAGATCGCCCCAGGTCCCGCTCCCGCACCGCACCGGAACGCACCGGTCGCCGTCGAGGTGTTCATCGGCGCTGCAGGAGATCGGAGCGGGGTCGAGGCCCTCGTCGGCGGGGCACCCGAAGCCGAGCGCGACCGCGGGCAGAGCAGCCCAGGCGAACCTCACCGCACCAGGTCCGCGGCCTCGTCCGGATCCACGGGTGCGCGGAAGACGGACAGCGCCTCCCCCGCGCCCAGCTCCTGGGGCTCCACCGGCGGGGCTCCACCGTCGAGGCCTTGCACGTCCGCTCCCGCCTGGGCCGCGAAGGGGAAGTCGGAGCCGTCGCCGAAGATGTTGTTCGGGCCGATCCGCAACCGAACACCGTCGGCGAGCAGGTGGACGCGGTCGTTGGCCTCGAACGTCGTGTCCTCCACGACGAGCAGCATCGAGCCCAGCGTGGGCGCCGGATCGCCGGCCGTCGCGGTCAGCCCGTCGCTGGTACCCGGGGCGCCCGGGGTGTCGCCCACGGCCGTGGTCCCCAGGGTCGAGCCCACGATCCGGAGCGCGTCGTCGTCGAGGCCCGGCTTGTGTGCGAACACCGCGGCGTCTGCGTTCCCCTGGGCGATGACCGAATCGAGCACCCCGATGGTGTGTCGCTGCAGTTGGAGGCCGCGCCCGAGCGCTCCCCCGGCGGCGGGGGACGTGCCCACGACCGATGACGCCGTGACCTCGAGCCAGGCGCCGTCCGCGAGGAGCCCCACCTCCGTCGCTCCGGTCACGTCCACCCCCTCGAACACGCTGGGCGCCGGAACCTGGGCGAGCGAACTCCCTCCGGACTGCACGGCGATGCCCCAGCCGAGGGCCCCGCCATCCGCCACCACGCCGTCCACCGTCACGTCGGTGAATCGTACGCGCGTCACGAGCCCGTCGATCAGCACCCCCACGCGGCTGGAATCCGACACGTGGACCGTGTCCACGACGATGGGTCCGTCACGACCGGCGCCGTTGTGGATCGCCAGCCCCCGTCGGCCGCCGGAGAGCGTCAGATCGCGCAGCACCACGTCCGCCGTGTTCGGCCCGGCGATCTCGACGGCGGGGAGCCCGTCCGGTGCGACGATCTCGGTCGACGAGCCGCACCCCCGAAGGACGAGTCCGCCGTCCGACCGCGAGGGGTCGTCCTGGGTGAGGAGGAGTCCGCCCACGTACTCCCCAGTCGCGACCACGATCGTCCTCGGCCCGCCCGCTCGCGCCGCCGCCAGCCCCTCGGCGAGGGTCGTGAACGGTGTGGCCGAAGACCCGTCGCCACCCGCGGCGGCCGAGCCGTCCACGTGCAGCCGATCCCCGTCGTCGCCCCACGTGGCGAGGCAGGGGTGCGCGGGGGGCGGCGGCGGGTCCACGACCTCTTCGCAGCCCGCCGACAGGACCAGCGCGATGGCCGCCCAGCGAGCGTTCATGTCTCTGCCCGTCTGGGCTGATGAACGGCGGTGTCTCGCAGGATCGCCATGTCTCGATGGTACTGCATGACCTCCACGAGGCGGGTCGCCTACGCCACGTCAAGCCTCGTCCGTCGGCGGCGTGTTCGTCCTCGCGAACGCGGGGCGCGCCAGCATCCGGTCGAGGTATTCCTCGAGCACCCGGGCGCCGAACGGGACCTTGAAGCCGCGGGCCCAGTTGAGGGTGTGGCCCGCGAAGATGTCGGCCAGGGTGAAGGAGTCGCCGACCAGGAACTCGCGGCCCTCGAGGGCGGCGGCGAGGACGGGGGCGGCTCGGTTCCACTCGAACGTGGCGGTGTCGAGCATGGCGCGAATCCGGTGCTCCTCGGGGAGGGCGAACCGATGCTTGCCCATGCTCCACAGGGGCTGCTCGAGCTCGGTGCAGATCCAGAACATCCACTGCTGAAGGAGGGACCACTCGGCGGTCCCGACCTCGGGGATCAACCCCGCCGCGGGCGCCTTGCCGGCGATGTGCATCGCGATGGCGGCCGACTCGAACAGCACGAGATCGCCGTCCACCAGGGTGGGGACCCGACCGTTGGGGTTGATCCGTCGGTACTCCGGCGTCCGGTGCTGCCCGGAGCGCAGATCGACGGGCCGGAAGACGTAGGGGACGCCCGCCTCCTCGAGGGTCCACACGACCCGCCGCGTCCGCGACGAGATGCTTCCGTACACCTGCATGGTCATCGTTTCTCCGCCTCCAACGGCTCGATCGTCGCCTTCAGGATCCAGTCGAGCTTCGGGAACTCCGAGCGGAAGTACTCCGCCCCCTCCGTCGCCGCCCGACGCTGGTCGGGCCCTCCCCCCATGGGCGCCCCTTCGCCGTACCCGCTGTAGGCCGCGTAGGCCGCGTCGAGCTCCCGGACCCGGCCCAGGGGCGCGAAGCCGGACTCGTCCAGGTAGACGTTGTCGCCGAGGTTGAAGAAGAGCTGGGTGGAGCGCGTGCCGGGCCCCGCGTTCGCGAACGTGAGCGTGCCCCGGACGTTCGAGCCGACGACCGGGTCGTCCGGGATCGACGCGTTCTCCCACAGCGCGTGCACGGCGGGGTCGGGGTGGATGCCGAACTGCGCGGCGAACCCGTCGATGACGCGGTACATGGCCGCGTCCGTGTAGTAGCCGCTCGCCACCAGCCGATGGAGGCGGTCCACGCCGCGCGGCGCCCACTCGCGATACACGTCCACGACGATGTCGCCCTGCGTGGTGACGAACCGGACGATGAACTGGTCGGGGGCCCGAGGATCGGGGGCCGTCGGATCGGTCAGCGCCGGCATCGCCGCGGGCGCCGAGGACGCGGTCGTGGCCGACGTCTTGGGGCATCCGACCAGGGCCAGCGCGAGGACGAGGAGCAGCCTCACGAGTAGGCCAGGTACCGCGCGCGGCTCTCGAGGAACTCCGCGACCTCGGCGTCCCAGCGCGCCTGGATCTCTCGCAGGCCGGCGCCGCCCTCGACCTCGTGTCTCAGCGCCTCGCTGCCCCCCAGCAGGTCGATCGCGATGGGGTGCTCCACGTACTCGTAGCGCTCGGTGCGCCACGCGACGTCGTCGGGCCAGAGCGCCCACGCCGACTTCATGAGCGCGACGGCGGTCATCACCGGGCGGAACGCGACGGGGTCGGTCACGTGCAGCTGGATGCCGCCGCACGCCTGCTCGCCGTGCTTGTGGAACGTGGGACGGAAGACCAACGGCCGGAGGGCGAAGCCGCCGTAGCCCGCGCCGTGCAGGTCCGCGGTCGTGGCTTCGGCCCACGCGTGCCCCTCGACGTACGGAGCCCCGACCACCTCGAAGGGCTTGGTGTGTCCCCTGCCCTCGGACAGCAGCGTGCCCTCGAAGAAGCACGTCCCCGGGTACACGAGCGCGGTGTCGACGGTCGGCATGTTCGGCGACGGCTGCACCCAGGGGATGCCGCAGGCGTCGTAGGGCATGTCCCGGGTCCAGCCGGTCGCCGCGACGACGTAGAGGTCGCAGTCGATGCCCTGGTCGCGCTTGAACCAGGCCGCGAGCTCGCCCGCGGTCATGCCGTGGCGGTTGGGCAGCGGGAAGCGCCCCACGAAGCTGCGGAACCCGTCCTGGACGATGTTCCCCTCGACGTGCGTGCCGCCGATGGGGTTGGGGCGGTCGCACACCACGATGCGCGTGCCCGTCCCCACCGCCGTCTCCATCGCGTGGGCCATCGTGTAGACGTACGTGTAGTACCGAGCGCCCACGTCCTGGATGTCGAACACGACGACGTCGAGGTCTTCGAACGTCTCCGGGGCGGGCCGCAGGGCCTCCTCGTCCTGCCCGTACAGGCTCACGATCGGCAACCCGGTGCGGCGGTCGGTCTCGCCGCCGTCCACCGGGATCATGTCCTGGGCGTCTCCCCGCAGGCCGTGCTCCGGGCCGAAGAGGCGCGCCAGCTCGAAGTCGGGGTGCGCGTGGAAGACGTCGATGGCGTGGCGGAAGTCGGGGAAGATCGTCGAGGCGTTGCAGATGAGGCCGACCCGCTTCCCCTTCAGGACGTGCAGGTGCTCGTCGGTGAGGAGGTTCTCGAGGCCGACTCGGACACGTGGGCTGGACATGGCGCGGATGCTCGCTCTACGGGGGCAGCATCTCAACACTCGAGCGCGGATTTGCGTCCGCAAGGTCCGGACAGATCGGACCCCGGAAGCGGAATGCTGCCGGGGCCCGACTCGCGCAGGGGAGAAAGGTCGAAGGAGGAGAGAGCGACCTTTTCCTACCTCCCACAGTAGAGTCCGATTCGGTCCTTCACAAGGGAAACGTGCGGCCCCCACGACCGGGCGCCGCTGGAGACTCGACTCGATGACGCGCCCCGTTCGCTTGCTGCTGCTCGCCCTCGTGGCGCTCGTGTCCACGCCGGGCTGCGCGTACCTCAATCAGCTCATCCAGCCGCCGCAGGTGAGCTTCGACCGCGCGGAGTTCAAGGCGGCCGACTTCGAGACGCTGCGGGTGGACCTGCACCTCGCGGTCCACAACCCGAACGTCTTCGGCGCGAAGCTCAGCGGCTACGAGGTGAAGTTCGTCGTCGACGACGTGACGCTGCTCGACGGCGACGTGAAGCAGTCCCTCGACCTCACCGCGGGGGCCACGGCGGACCTGGTGGTGCCGGTGACCTTCGAGTGGAAGGAGATCGCCTCCAAGGTCGGCGACGTCATGGCGGGCAAGCCCGTCCCCGATCACGCCCCCTTCCGGGCGGCCGGGAACGTCCGCGTGCAGACGACCCTGGGGGAGATCTCGATCCCGTACGACTTCCGCGGGAAGATCCCGGTCATCGCGCCCCCCCTGATCGTGCCGAAGGCCGTGAGGCTGGAGCGCGCGACGGCGCTGCGGGTCACCTTGGCCGTGGACGTCGACGTCGAGAACGTCACGGGGAGACCCCTCGGCCTCGAGTCCTTCGACCACGCCGTGAGGTTCTCCGGCCGTCCGGTGGTCTCCGGCCGCGTCGCCGACGACCTGCCCGTCGCGGCGCGGTCCACGGAGACCCGCACGGTGACGTTCTCGCTGTCGGCGATCGAGGCGGGGCTGTCGCTGTTCGCGCTCATCCAGAGCGGGGGGCGCGTGGACGTGAAGTACTCGGGCAGCGCGAAGGTGGACACCGGCATCGGGATCATCCCCTTCGACTTCGACACCACCGAAGGTCTGCGCATCCGCAGATAGACCGGCTACTCTCCCGCCGCCCCCGAGCCGGAGAGAGCCCCCATGGCCGCACGCAGCAAGGTCGCTGTCCTCAAGACGAAGCCGTCGACCGCCGTCGAAGACGTCCGTCGCGTCATGCAGATGGCGGACTACGCCGAGCACCTCGACCCCGACGCCACGACCATCATCAAGGACAACATCTCCTGGCACCTGCTGTACCCGGGCGCCAACACGACGCCGTGGCAGCTCGAGGGCACGATCATCGAGCTCAAGAACGGCGGGTTCGAGGACCTGGTCTGCGTCCAGAACAAGACCGTGGTCACCGACGCCTACAAGGGCGAGCGGCTGAACAACTACCTCCCCGTCCTGTACCGCTACGGCGTGCCGATTCGCTACAACTTCGAGCCGAAGGACATGTCCTGGGAGGTCTACAAGCCCAAGGCCGAGATGCTCACCTTGGACAAGGTGTTCCCCACGGGCGTGCGGCACCCGGACTTCTTCCACGGCAAGAACGTCGTGCACCTGCCCACGACCAAGTGCCACATCTACACCACGACCACCGGGTCCATGAAGAACGCGTTCGGCGGCCTGCTCGACACCCGTCGGCACTACTGCCACCCGACCATCCACGAGACGCTCGTCGACCTCCTCGCCATCCAGAAGGAGATCCACACCGGCATCTTCACGGTCACCGACGCCACGACGGCCGGCAACGGACCGGGCCCGCGCACGATGATCCCGGTGCAGAAGGACCTGCTGCTCGCGTCGAGCGACCCCGTCGCCATCGACGCCGTGTCGAGCGCCATGATGGGCTTCGATCCGATGTCCCTCCCCTACCTGCGGCTCGCCCACGAGCGCGGGCTGGGCTGCGCGCGGCTCGAGGAGATGGACATCGTCGAAGAGGGCGTCGACGTCCGCAAGACCAACTGGAACTTCACGGTGGGCGACAACGCCGCCAGCAAGATCGGCGACCTGCTCTGGTTCGGGCCGCTCAAGGCGCTCAACAAGCTCGCCTTCCAGACGCCGCTGGTCTACGCCTTCATCTTCGGCTCGTTCGTGTACCACGACTACGTCTGGTACCCCTTCGGCGGCGGCCGCGCGGTCGTGGACGAGTGGCTGGAGACGAGCCCCTGGGGCGACCTCTTCAAGACCTACGACGCCTCCTCCTTCGTGCCCTGGGACCGTCGCCTGAGCGCGCCCACGTAGGTGGTCCGCGGCGGCCGCCCCTCGCCGGCCCCTCCGCCGGTCCGCCACCCCCGCACGACGGCGTGGTGGCAGGCCCTCTCGGGCATCGCCGTCCTCAACATCGCGCTGTGGTTCGCGGCGCGGTCGGGTGCCCCGGAGACCGAGTACGCCGTCCGTCAGATCGTCCTGGCCGGGATCTTCACGGCCGTCTGCGCCTACCGCTCCTTCCTGCCGCGCATCGACCTCGAGCGGTACGTCCTGGTCGACTCGCCCTGGTCGAGCGTCTTCCTGGGCCGGGCGGCGGCGACGGTCGCGGAGATCGCCTTCGCCGCCCAGTGCGCCTTGGTGCTGCGCGGCCTCGCGACGGCGGCGGGCCTCCCGTTCGTGGCTTCGGCGGCGTGGGCCGCCATCCCCCTGCTCGCCCTCGCGCAGGTCTTCTGCTGGTACTCGGTCCTGAGCCTCGACCACACCGGCCACGCGATCGAGGAGTCGATCTGGGGCGGCACTCACGCGCTCATCGGCCTCGGCCTGGGCGCCTGCGCCTATGCGCTCTCGGGCACGCTCGGCACGATCGCGTTCCTCGGGCTCATCCTCGAGGTCGGGTACGTCACCTTCATGTTCACCGTGGACGTGCCCATGTACCTCGAGCGACGCCGCCGCGGCCGACCCGAGGACCACCTCGGCCCCGGCGAGGGCCTGATGGACGCGATGACGAGGCGCGTCGCCACCCGCGACTGGACGATCTGGAGACCCGAGACGGCGTGGCTCACCGGCTACTTCAGCGGGGCGGTCTGGATCAGCCTGGCGATGGTGTTCGTCCCCGTCGGATGACGGGCAGCA